>Ga0209211_10008033_pt1 | contig 14582 bp, 11 predicted proteins | sample RifGroA2_FD_183992 | JGI IMG/M metagenome (GOLD analysis project Ga0209211, IMG submission 183992) | Groundwater microbial communities from Rifle, Colorado, USA - Groundwater A2 (SPAdes) (version 2) | ecosystem: Environmental > Aquatic > Deep subsurface > Groundwater | place: Rifle, Colorado...
GCCGTTCTCAAACTATGAATTCATAAAAGAATTCAGTATGGACGCTGTCAAAAAATTTGAAGATAATTCGCTGGATTTCGTATATATAGACGCCAACCATGAAAATCCGTATATTACGGAAGATATAACCGAGTGGAGCAAAAAAGTTAAACCGGGCGGGATTGTTTCGGGGCACGACTATTTTAGGTATAGAGGAAAAAACGGAAATCTTTTTAACGTTATTGAGGCAACGCAAAAATACACAAAAGAAAATAACATAAAACCGTGGTTTGTTTTGGGATTATCGGCTAAAATACCGGGGCTCGTCAGAGACCCAAGCCGGTCTTGGTTTTGGGTAAAAAAATGAAAGGGATTATTTATTACACGGATAATAGGTTGGGAGAGCCGATGTTTTCCATTGTTCAGAAACAAATATTAAAAGTAGGTTTGCCCATTGTCAGTGTTTCTTTAAAGCCGATAGATTTTGGCCAAAATATTGTTTTAGATTTGCAACCCGGCGTTATAACAATGTTTCGACAGATATTGACCGCGCTTGAAGCAAGCGCTTCGGATGTTATCTTTTTCTGCGAACACGACGTTCTCTATCATCCTTCGCATTTTGATTTTGAACCTCCCCGCGACGACGTTTTTTATTATAATGTCAATATCTGGAGATGGATGTTTCCCGAAGATTTTGCCGTTACTTACGGCGGCACATTGTCGCTGTCCGGTCTATGCGTCAATCGCCAGCTTGCCGTAAATCATTACAATCTGCGATTAAAAATAATAGAAGAAAAAAGATTTGATAATGGACGCAATCCACGTTGGGCCAGAATAATGGGATACGAGCCGGGTAAGGAAAAACGGCGGGGCGGCGTTTCTGATGATATTTGCGAAACACGAAGGTCTCAATATCCGATTGTAGATATCCGGCACAAAGGAGCAATAACCAAAACAATGCGCGGTTTAAATGATTTTAGGCGCCCGCCAAATCCGGAAAGCTGGAAAGAAACAACACTGGATAAAATAGAGGGCTGGAATTTAAAAGAAATGTTTAAATTATGAGTAGAGATTTATCCATTTTAATCCCTGCCAGAAATGAAATGTTTCTTGCCAGAACCATTGAGGATATTTTGCAGCATATTGAAGCGGACACGGAAGTTATCGCTCTTTTAGATGGCGAATGGTCTGACCCGCCCATACCCCAGCACGAAAGAGTGAATGTGATTTATGTCCCCGAAGCAGTCGGGCAAAGGGCGGCAACCAATATGGCTTGCCGTCTTTCAAAGGCAAAGTATGTGATGAAAATTGATGCCCATTGCAGTTTTGATAAAGGATTTGACCGCAAGATGATAGAAGGATTCAGGGAAGCCGGCGATAGTGTAACAATGGTTCCGGTTATGCGGAACTTATGGGCATTTGATTGGAAATGTATGAAATGCGGAAAGAAATGGTATCAAGGCCCAACGCCAACTAAGTGCGCCGAGAACAATTTCAGGGGAACAGGGCAACCGTGTGATGGTAATGATTTTAAAAGAAAGATGATGTGGGTTGGGAAGAACAATCCCCAAAGCACTTCTTATTGTTTTGACCCCGAACCCCATTTTCAGTACTTCAGAGAATACGCCAAACGGCCGGAGTACAAAAAAGATTTAGAAGAAAAAGGCCTGACCGAATCTATGTCGTTGCAGGGTTCTTGTTTTATGGCGACCAGAGAAAAATATTGGGAACTTGAATTGTGCGATGAATCATTCGGAAGTTGGGGAAATCAGGGAATTGAAGTAGCAATGAAGACAAGATTGTCGGGAGGTAAAGTATTGGTCAATCACAAAACCTGGTATGCCCATATGTTCAGGACGCAGGGCGGAGATTTTGGTTTTCCCTGGCCGGTTTCCGGGAACGAAGTGCAAAAAACAAAAAATAAAGTCAGGGATTTATTTTTTAATAATAAATGGAGTAAACAAATTTACCCGCTCTCAAAAGTAATAGAACAATTTTGGCCGGTGCCGGGCTGGACCCAGGAAGATTTGGTGAATCTTAAGAAAAATGAACAAAGAACATAGAACCTATAACAAAGAGCAAAGAACGTCCTATGTCTTTAATTCTATATTCTGTATATCCAAATTGCTTGTTGGAATCGTATCAATATGATACGATAAGTATATAAAAATGATACGAAAATGATGAAAATCAGCCAAAAACAGCAGAAGATTATCGGAATCTTCATTGAGAGGGGGACTATAAGTTCATCGGAAGCGCGCGACATTCTTTTGAAGATGGGCGAGAGTATTTCGCTTGTAACAGTCAAGCGCGCGCTGTCTGAAATGACGAAAGCCGGAATTCTTATGACCGAAGGATCGGGAAGGGCCACTAAATATAAAATAAGCGCAACGGGCAGGATATTCGCCGAAATTGACGCCAAAAAATATTCTTCCGTTGAACCGGACAAGCGCTATGGCATAAGTTCATATAACTTTGATTTGCTGCCGTCATTGCCGATGGATATTTTTTCGGACGATGAATTAAAAATTTTAAACGGCGCAACCGCGGAGCATGAAAAAAGAACGGAAAACTTGCCGCCGGCTATACAGAAAAAAGAATTGGAACGGCTGACCATAGAATTGTCATGGAAATCTTCAAAGATAGAAGGCAATACCTACACCCTGCTTGATACGGAAAAACTGATTTTGGAAAACAAGGAGGCGCGCGGGCACAGCAAAAAAGAGATGCAGATGATTTTGAACCACAAGGATGCTTTCAATTTCATTCATGAAAATAAAAGCCATTTTAAAACTCTGACGCGGAATAATATGGAAGAATTGCACGCGCTTCTGATTAAAAATTTGAGCGTCGGTTTAGGACTGCGGAGCAAACCGGTTGGCGTGACCGGTTCAATTTATAAGCCGCTGGATAATATTCACCAGATTTCGGAGGCTGTTTCCAGTCTTTCCGCGGCGGTGGACAGAATGCAAACTCCTTATGCTAAGGCTCTGGCCGCTCTTTTGGGTATAAGCTATATCCAACCTTTTGAAGACGGCAATAAAAGAACGGCCCGGCTAATGGCTAATGCTCTTCTGCTTTCTTATGGCTGCGCCCCGCTTTCCTATCGCAGCGTTGATGAAAACGATTATCGCGAAGCTGTTTTTGCGCTTTATGAATTGAATTCCGTAATGCCCTTCAAAAAGATATTTATTGACCAGTATGATTTTGCCGCAAAAAATTACGCAGTGAAGTAAGCTTTTATGACATCGCAGATAATCTTAGGTTCTCAACGAGATTGAAGAATGAAGCGATATTCCAGCTGAATAAATTTTATCCACAGGCATCTATTTAAGGCAACTTCAGAATGTTGTACCCTGGAAGTAAGGGTTTTTCTTACTTTTGTATCATAAACAATATGGATAACTTAATTGCGAAAATTTATGGTTCGTCCAAAACAGTCTTTAACACCAAAGACATTGCTTTGATTTGGGAAGAAAACAATAAAAATAACTTAAAATCAAAAATTTCGTATTATGTCAGAAACAAGGGTCTCATTAGGTTAAAGAACGGCGTGTTTGTGAAAAATAAAGATTACGACAGGCGGGAATTGGCAACGAGCGTCTATATCCCGTCTTACATAAGTTTTGAAACGGTGTTGAGCGAGAGTGGAGTGACTTTTCAGTATTACGATACGATATTTGTCGCCGGCAAATTGAGCAAAGATGTTTTAGTTGACGGTTTGAAAATTTCTTTCAGAAAAATAAAAGATGCCGCTCTTTTTAATCCGTTAGGAATAATAAATAAAAATAATTACAGCATCGCCTCCAGAGAGAGAGCTTTTTTGGACACGGTTTACTTGTTTCCCCAATATTATTTTGACAATCTGTATTCAATTGATTGGCAGAGATGTTTTGAAATTGCCGAAATTTATCAAAATAAAAAATTGATTGAACGGCTTAAAAAATATCAAAAAAATGCTTAACATAGCAAAACATCGCTTGGTAATGGGCAGTATTATAAGAGATATCTATAATGATGTCTCAATTTCTTCTCTGCTTGGATTTAAGGGCGGCACTTGCGCGTATTTTTTCTACGGTTTGCCTAGATTTTCAGTGGATTTGGATTTTGATTTGTTGATTAAAGACAAAGAAAATGAAGTTTTTATTTTTGAAAAAATTAAAAACATCTTGAAAAAATATGGAGATATTAAAGACAGCTTCATAAAATCCAATACCATTTTCAATGTGCTTTCATACGGCCCAAGCGACCATAATATCAAAATTGAAATTAGCACAAGAGAAACAGCCACAAATATAAAAGATTTATATGAGTTGAAAGAACATATCGGCGTTTTTGCTTTGGTAGCCAAGCAGGACTACTTATTTGCCAGCAAATTAGCGGCTTTGACTTCTCGGCCGAATATCGCTTCCCGCGATATATATGATGTTTGGCACTTTGCTAAAAATGGTTGGGGAATAAATGATGAAGTTGTAAAAAAGATGGTCAATAAAACCGTGGAAGAACAACTGTCCAAAAGTATTTTGTTAATAGAAAATTTGCCGAATGAGCAGATTTTAGCCGGGCTTGGCGAACTTTTAAATCAAAAGGAGAAAAATTGGGCGAAAAATAATCTCAAAACCGAGGCCATTTTTGCTCTTAAAAATTATGCTTTTGCCATAAAAAAATAAATAATTTAGAACATTGCGATATTCCAGCTGCGAATCAAGAATTATGAAGTATAAAAATTTTGATATAATCAAATAATGATTAGGCAATTTGTAAAAGACAGGGTTTATGTTTTTATTGCGTTGGCAAAATTAAAAATCCCTCCGCGCGGCGGAGAGAATTATGGCATTTTCAATATAACATGTTAGAAAATTTATAAAAGGCAATGATTTCTAAAGAAAATAATTTCGCGTTTATAGATAGTCAAAATTTAAATCTTGGCGTTTGCGCGCAAGGATGGGAACTTGATTTTGCGCGTTTTCGCGTATATCTGAAAGACAAATATGACATCGCGAAAGCGTTTCTATGCAAAGACCCCGATAAGGACAAAACCTCATCAGGGCACCCTTTCCGTTCGTAATAACTCCAGTATACCACTCCCATAATCTATGTCAATACTCCAAAATGGGGATATGTTTTGCGCTTAAAAAAGTTTCGGCATCCCGCTTGGCGGGATTGCATCTAACGGAATTGGACTAAAATCAATACCATTATACAATGGTATTGATTGGCGCGAGCATTATAAAATACAATGTTTTTTTTATGTTTGCTAAAATTCTTTTATTTTTTCCGTTTGTAAATAAAGAAATGAGACTGGCGGCTTACAATAGTCTCAAAAAATAAATAATTTAGAACATTGTGATATTCCAGCTGAAGTTAAAATCAGAAAATGAATCCCGTTAGAAATAAAAAACCAGAGATTTTTGCCGACACGCCTTTGGCGTATCGGATTTCTAACGGGATGAAAAATAAACAGAGAAATACTATAATATAATCTAAATATGGAAAAAGATTTTCAAAAATGGCATGGCGAAAAAGCATCCATTCATCATGATAAAAATCGGCCATTTTTTCATATCCGAGAAGTTTGGTTCTGCTCATTGGGAGCAATCGCAAATCCGCCTCATAGACGCTAAAAGATTGCAGTATAAACTAGGAGATATTTCCGAAGAGGATTTTTTGGAAGTAAAAAAACGCCTGCAAGCGTTCCTAAAGTGAAATTCTTTGTTACCCCCTTGCGGGGGAGGGCCGAAGCCATTTGTAATACCATTATATCAAACCCATAAAGCATGTCAACCCCCACATCAATTAAGTTATCCACCTTCACACCGATACATTGGTGGTGGGGGTTGATAACCCACTCTTGATTTTGCCATGGTTTCTATCATCATAGAAATGACGTCTTAAAAATGTAAAATTACCGAAACATGTTAAAAAAAGAAGTTATTTGGCGCGAGATATTGCATCAAGCCATAGAAAACAAAAAAATATATTTTACCCAAAAAGAGCTGGCGGAGAAATTCGGCTTTTCCTTGAGCACGGTTTTTAACGCGCTGAAAATTCCCCGTTCCCAGGGGGCGATAAGTGTTTCCGGAAGAAATTTTAGCGTAGCGGATAAGGAAAAATTCATTTACATCTGGGCGACCCAAAGGAATTTAGACAAGGAAATTGTTTATAAAACTTTCTGCCCCAAGAGCGCGAAAGAGATAGAAGGCATGATGCCCTCGGGAATAATTTACGGCGCCTACAGCGCCTACAGCCAAAAGTATGAAAATGCCCCGTCCGATTATGACAAGGTTTACATTTATTCGGAAGAAAAAAATATTGGAGAAATAAAAAACCGCTTTCCGAAAATGAAAGGGGAGCCTAATGTTTTTGTTCTGAAAAGCGACGCGCACCTGGAGAGTTTCGGCAGGGTTGCGCCCGATGTCCAGATTTTTGCCGACCTTTGGAATGTCAAAGATTGGTACGCAAAAGAATTTTTAGAGGCGCTTAAGAATAAAATGATTGGCTGACGATATGCAGTATTATCACGACATCATAACGGAAAAAAGTTTTCAGTTCCTGCAGGAATTAAAAAAGCAATTTCGCCTTGTGTTGATAGGCGGTTGGGCAGTTTTTTTGCACACTCGTTCGCTTAAATCAAAAGATATTGATATTGTCGTTGATTACGAAGAACTCGGGGCAATGAAGAAAAAATTTAATGTTTCCAAAAACGACCGTTTGAAAAAATACGAAATTAAAACCGGTGAATTTGATGTAGACATTTATCTTCCGCATTACTCCGAGTTGGGGATAGGCGCGGAGGAAATCCAAAAATCACAGATTATCAAAGATGGTTTTAATGTTCCGGGGCCGGAAATTTTATTTATGCTGAAAATTTACGCTTGGAATCAGAGGCGCGGCTCCGCCAAAGGACGGAAGGACGAGTTGGATATTTTGAATCTTGTTTCTTTGCCGGAGTTTAATTGGAGCAATTATAAAAATCTGGTGAAGAGATTTGATTTTAAAATTTACCACGATTTATTTCTTGATTTTCTTAAAAAAACGACAAGAGTCCCGGAATTGGGATGGAATGAGCAAAAAACGGCAAAGATTAAAAGGAGTGTTTTGAATAATTTAACATAAAAAATGGCAATAGCTTACAAATCCAGCGGCGCGGGCGTCGGAACGAAGACAGACGGGGCCGCGCTTCAGCCTGCTTGTCCAGCAACCGTAGATCCGAACGATATCCTGATCGCCCAGATCATATACACCGGAACCGCTACCGGTCCGAGCACTCCCGCCGGCTGGTCGCTGCTATATGGTCCGGCAGATGTAGGAACTACGGTAACCGCCCGCCATTGGTGTTTTGGCAAACTTGCTGATGGCAGTGAAGACGGAGCTACGATTGGTTTTGGCACAGATGGGGGAACAGATGGTCGGGCGGGGCGGATTTATTCTTTTTCTGGTTATGTTTCAGGAACTCTTGCTGGCGTAGTGCCATCGGCGTCGTTTTCGGATATTCCTCACAATACAGACCCGCAAGGTCCGACCGTAACCACTACGATGACAGGGGCGTTAGCAGTCGCATTGACGTGTCAGGACGATAACAACTCGGAACAGGCTATAGCAGGAATGACGGATGGAACTTGGGGTGGATACTTAGTTTATGCCAACGCAACGTGGGGACCACAGGGTATAGCGTTATCTTTCCAAACCTGCACCCCAACTGCCGATCCCGGAACTGTTAGTGGTGGTGCCATAGCCGCTGCTAACGACCAGTCCAGCACGATAGGTTTTGAAATCAGACCGGTTGGTACATCCGCATCCGCATCTGTATCACCTTCTGTCTCGCCATCAGTATCTCCTTCCATTAGTCCGTCAATTTCTCCATCAATCAGTCCGTCGGTCAGCCCAAGTGTTTCTCCATCTGTCAGCCCAAGCGTTAGTCCGTCTGTCAGTCCGTCGGTTTCTCCGTCAGTATCACCATCTCTCTCGCCTTCAGCATCAATCTCACCTTCAATATCTCCGTCAGTCAGTCCGTCAGTTAGCCCCAGTGTTTCTCCCTCTGTCTCTCCGTCTGTTTCTCCCTCTGTCAGCCCTTCATTATCTCCATCAGCATCTGTATCGCCATCAGTCTCTCCTTCAGTTAGTCCTTCGCTTTCGCCAAGCGCATCAGTCAGCCCATCTATCTCTCCATCTATCAGCCCTTCTATTAGCCCATCTGTGTCTCCATCATTAAGCCCTTCGGCGTCAGTTTCTCCCTCGGTTTCGCCATCTGTCAGTCCTTCAGTCAGTCCATCAGTTTCTCCGTCATTGTCTCCTTCGGCTTCAGTATCGCCATCAGTCAGTCCGAGCGTTAGTCCATCTTTATCACCGAGCGCTTCGGTTAGTCCTTCGGTCTCTCCGTCTATTAGTCCGAGTGTCAGTCCTTCGGTTTCTCCGTCATTGTCTCCTTCGGCTTCAGTATCGCCATCAGTCAGTCCGAGCGTTAGTCCATCTTTATCACCGAGCGCTTCAGTCAGTCCATCAATTTCTCCTTCGGTCTCGCCCTCAGTCAGCCCGAGTGTTTCTCCAAGTGTGAGTCCGTCTGTCAGCCCAAGTGTCAGTCCATCTTTATCTCCATCGGCATCTGTATCTCCTTCGATTTCTCCAAGCGTCAGTCCTTCGCTTTCGCCATCAGCGTCAATAAGTCCGTCAGTATCTCCTTCAGTCAGTCCCAGTGTTTCGCCTTCAGTTTCACCGTCTTTATCTCCATCCGCATCCGTATCACCTTCAATATCTCCGTCAGTTAGTCCGTCGGTCAGCCCGTCTGTGTCGCCTTCGCTTTCACCATCGGCTTCGGTGTCGCCATCTGTATCTCCGTCGGTTTCTCCTTCGCTTTCACCATCCGCTTCAGTAAGTCCATCAATATCTCCCAGCGTTAGTCCGTCGCTGTCTCCATCGGCCTCGGTTAGCCCATCTGTTTCTCCTTCTGTCAGCCCGAGTGTTAGTCCATCTGTCAGCCCCAGTGTCAGCCCTTCGGTTAGTCCATCAGTATCTCCCTCTTTAAGTCCTTCGGCATCTGTATCGCCCTCTGTTTCTCCTTCAGTTTCGCCATCGCTTTCTCCATCGGCCTCTGTCTCTCCATCAATTTCTCCATCAATCAGTCCTTCTGTCAGCCCCAGCGTATCGCCATCGCTTTCCCCAAGCGCGTCAGTTTCGCCGTCAGTTAGTCCGAGCATCAGCCCAAGTATCTCTCCTTCTATTAGTCCGTCGCTTTCACCTTCGGCTTCTGTTTCGCCGTCAGTTTCGCCAAGTGTTTCTCCGTCGTTAAGCCCTTCGGCTTCAATATCTCCCTCGGTTTCTCCATCAATTAGTCCCTCGGTTTCTCCGTCAGTTAGTCCTTCACTATCACCAAGCGCATCTGTTTCTCCCTCAGTCTCTCCGTCTGTTAGTCCATCTCTTAGCCCAAGTGCTTCTGTTTCGCCATCAGTCAGCCCTTCGGTTTCTCCGTCATTGTCTCCATCAGCCTCGGTCTCACCTTCGGTTAGTCCGTCAATATCACCATCTCTTTCTCCGAGTGCGTCAGTTAGCCCTTCGGTCTCTCCGTCTATTAGTCCTTCTATTTCTCCCAGTGTTTCTCCATCGTTGTCTCCCTCGGCTTCAGTATCGCCATCAGTCAGTCCGAGCGTTAGTCCATCTTTATCACCGAGCGCTTCAGTCAGTCCATCAATTTCTCCTTCGGTCTCGCCCTCAGTCAGCCCCAGTGTTTCTCCAAGTGTCAGTCCTTCTGTCAGCCCGAGCGTCAGTCCGTCTTTAAGTCCATCAGCCTCGGTAAGTCCATCAGTTTCGCCATCTGTCAGTCCTTCATTATCGCCATCCGCGTCAGTTTCTCCGTCCGTCTCGCCATCTGTCAGTCCTTCAGTCAGCCCATCAGTTTCTCCGTCAGTTAGTCCTTCACTATCACCAAGCGCATCTGTTTCTCCCTCAGTCTCTCCGTCTGTTAGTCCATCTCTTAGCCCAAGTGCTTCTGTTTCGCCCTCAGTCAGCCCATCAGTTTCTCCGTCATTGTCTCCATCAGCCTCGGTCTCACCATCAGTCTCTCCAAGCGCGAGTCCTTCGGTTAGTCCCTCAGTTTCGCCTTCACTAAGCCCCTCAGCCTCAATTTCTCCGTCCATTTCTCCGTCTGTCTCTCCGTCATTGTCTCCGAGCGCCTCGGTCAGCCCTTCGGTCTCACCTTCGCTTTCGCCAAGCGCATCAGTCAGCCCATCCGTCTCTCCATCACTCAGCCCGTCGGTCTCGCCGAGCGTTTCTCCATCTGTCTCGCCAAGCGACATCTCGTCTGTCAGCCCATCAATTAGTCCTTCACTATCGCCTTCGGCTTCTGTTTCTCCCTCGGTTTCTCCTTCATTAAGCCCCTCGCCTTCGGTCTCGCCATCAGCCAGCCCATCTGTGCCGGCTTCGGAAATAAAAACAATAAACGGCCTGGACGAAACTTTGATAAAAACGGTCAACGGATTGGCAAGGCTGTCAATAAAGAATGTAAATGCATTAACGTGGAATGGATAAAACTCCAATAACAAATTTTCAATTTCTAATTTAGAATTTCGAATGAATTTCAAATGACTGAATTATCTAAAACTAAATACGACAAGTGTTTTTCTGATAAACAGGGTGAGCTTCGAAAATTTTGGCAAGAAGCCAAGGAATTAACGCTTATTTTCGGAAAAATTATCTCGTCTTTAAAGAAATAATGATGTTTAGAAATTATAAAATTCAAATTTGATTCAAAATTCAAAATTAGAAATTCTTTAAGTAGATAGGGTTGCAGATGCGGTTATATGTATTTTTATGTATAATAAGAGCATAATAAAGGTATGTACCAAAAAATCTTACATTTCATAAAATATAACAACGGCTTCGTTATTATTCTCGGCATATTCTTTTTTAGTTTCGGAATAAGTTTCGCCGTCAGCCCCGAGATGCGTAATGGCGTTTATTCCAGCGAAGAAACCGTAGTTTCCGTTGATAACGGTCCGATTATTTCAGCCGATTTGGACAATTTTAATTTTAATTTGAGAATAAGTTCCGTCACCGAAGACGAGAAAAATTATTACGCCGTTTATTCATATCAGACGTTGGCCATTGAGGATGGTTTTTGGCAAAACAAGGAAATAGAAAAAACTTTAACGGTGAGCAAGGAGGCCTTAGCCGGAAAAGACCTTGGGCTTTATGTGGCGCAAGAGTTAGGGGAGAATATCAACTACGAATTGTCTTATTTGAAGAGAGTTCAGAAATTGGAAAAAGAAAAAGGAGAATCCCAAAAAATAGTTGCGGTGGCGTACTCCGGCCTTATCGGAAAACTGTTAAATCCCAAAGAAGAAACTATAGAAGGGTATAGTCCGGTTATACCGGAACCTGTTTTGGACCTGCCTGCCGGCGAGGCAGGAGTTCCCGCCACAGTGGAATTGAATCCGGCGGCGGTTATAGTTTCCACTCCGTACTCGGAACAGCAACCCGCCGAAAGTCCGGAGGACATTCAGGCGGGTTCGCCACAATCCGAAGATTCAGGCGGCGGGGAACCAGAATCGGTCTTGACTTCAACTCCGTCAGAAGAACCCGCTGAATCTCCGCCAGAACCAGCGCAAGAAGCGACCTCAACTTCTCCCTCCTTGCCCGCGCCGGAAGAAATGGTTGATGAAGAATTGATTCAGGAAGTGGTGGAAGAACTTTTGCAAAGCGAGGGAAGAACTTTTGCAAAGCGAGGCAACTTCCACTCCGGCATCAGAAGATACATCTACACCGGAAGTTATTCCGGAACCGGTGATAGAAGCCGCTTCTACCCCTGAAATCGTCCCAGAGCCTGAACCGGCACCAGAGCCGGCGCCGACTCCAGTATTAGAACCTGCCACTCCAGCGCCAGAACCAGCGCCGGAACCTACGCCGGAAAATACGCCGGAACCTACGCCGTTGAACATTGAAACAAATACTCAATAATCAATATTCAATGTCCATTCAATACGCAATAATCTATGAATAGATATGAATAGATTTGATTTAGAAGAAAGAACGGCAAAGTTTGCGGAAGATATTATTGAAATGTGCCAGAGCGTAAAAATAACCCCGTTAATAATTTTTGCGTCAGTATTGATTTCTTTGAGCGCCGGTTTAGTTTTCGCCGATGAATACACCTCCACTGATTACAAAGTTTCGGAGCCGGTGATGTTTTCCGGCGGTTTTTCTTCTTCCACCGATTTCCAGCTATTCGGCGCGATTTCCCAAATATCTATCGGAACGAGCACTTCGGCAAGTTTTGGCGTTAACTCCGGTTTTTTGTATTTTCCTTTTGTTTCAACGCCGACAGTTTCCGCGACGGCGGGCAATGGTCAGGTAGCGTTGTCATGGACATCATCTGTCGGATATTTGGGTTGGACAGTATCCGGATATAGCGTAGGGCAATCAACAACTTCCGGCGGGCCATATTCATACGCTTCAGTCGGCAGCGTTACAAGTTCAACGCGCTCGGGTTTAACCAATGGCGCAACTTATTATTTTATAATTAATCCCGAAGACGTGTTTGGCTACAAAATAGGCACTTCAACAGAAATTTCAGCAACGCCGGCGGCGCCAACTGTGGCTTGCGGAGACGGTTCCTGCGATAGTTCCGAGACCTGCAGTTCTTGTTCAAGCGATTGCGGCAGTTGCGGCGGAGGGGGAGGCGGGCCAATACTGCCGTCACAGCAGCCGCTTCGGGCAATATTTAATGGTCGGGCTTATCCGAATAGCACGGTTATTCTTTTAAAAGACGCGCAAGTCGCCGCCAGCACCATTGCCAATCCGGCAGGAATTTTCCAAATACAAGTCAGAGGCATTTCGTCGGGCGATTATATTTTTTCAATTTACGCCCGAGATAACAACGGGAAAGCGTCGCGCGCCTTAGTAATTCCCGCGACTATTGCCGATACTAAAGTTGTTGAAACAAGCGGGATATTTATCCCTCCCACGCTTACGGCCGATAAATTAAAGGTCAGGACGGGCGAGTTTATCGCGTTTTTTGGCCAAACCGTTCCTTCGTCCGACATTGTTGTTTTCGTGGATACGAACGCCTTTATTATCAGGGGCGTTTCCGATAAAGAAGGCAATTACCGCATTAATTTTGACGCTTCGGTTTTGGATTATGGTTTTCATTCCGCTGAAACGCAGGCTTTTTTAAATAAAAATATTGCCAGCGAATTGAGCCGGTTTTTTGAGTTTGAAGTTGGTTTTGAAACCATATTTATTGAGCCGGATTATTTGGCTTGCTCGCCAATTGATTTTAACAACGACTGTTTGGCGAACTTGATAGATTTTTCTATTTTAATTTATTGGGTTGACCGCGCCGATCCGCCGTCTGAAATTGACCTAAATCAAGACGGTATCGTGGATATCCATGATTTTAGTATTTTAGCTTATTATTGGACGGGGTAGATTTTTAATGACTAAATTCCCAAAAATAAAAATTTTTCGCGCGATACTGCCGGCTGCCGTTTGCTGGTTGTTGATTGCCGCGTCTGTGAATGCCGCGACATTGTATCTTTACCCTGTTAAAGACGAAGTTGCCGTCGGCGATGTGTTCCAGTTGGAGGCGCGGCTGGATACGGAAGGAAAAGACATAAACGCGATTGACGCCAGTTTAAATTTTTCTTCCGATGTTTTTGATTTTAAAGATTTTTCAGACGGCGGCTCTATCGTCAGTTTGTGGGCGGAAAGGCCGAAATTGAAAGACAACGAAATTTCTTTTTCCGGCTTGATGCCGGGCGGGTTTAGGGGCGATGGATTGGTTTTAAAATTGATTTTTAAAGCTAAAAGCGGGGGGAGGGGACTATTTTTTTTCGGAGAGAAGTCAAGTGTTTTGTTGAATGACGGCAGGGGCACAAGCGCTTCGCTTAAATTTTCCAATTTTCAATTTTTCCCGCGAAGCGGGGTTCCGCCAAGCGGGACAATTTTTAACGAATTTTCAACTTCCAGCGAACAAATTTTAAATTATGACGATGACCGCGTTCCTCCGGAAGTTTTTGAGCCGAAAATAGTCCGGCTGGACAATGTTTTTAGCGGGAAATATTTTATTGTTTTTTCCGCGCAAGATAAGGGTTCCGGAATTGATTATTATGAAGTGTTTGACGGCGGAGAATGGATAAGAGCGGAAAGCCCCTATGTTTTAAAAAATCAGAATTTTAAAAAAAACCTTCAAGTCAAAGCGGTTGACAAGGCCGGAAACGAAAGAATTGAAAGGGTTTCTCCGGGTAAAACTTCCCTGTATGCGAATTATTTAGTCTGGGTTATAATAATAGGGGGATTGTTTTTCGCTTCATGGAAAATTATAAAAAGAAAATTTTTTATTTAATATTATTGCTTGCCGGTTTCTGTTTGCCGATTGTCAACGCGGCAAACGCGGCTGAATTGCCGAGTCTTTCGCTCTCTCCCGCCGCCGGCACTTTTGTTGTCGGCGGCACTTTTGACGTTTCTTTGTTTTTGGACACCAAGGAGGAGAGCGTTAACGCCGTAGCCGTCTATCTCTCGTTTCCTCCGGACAAGCTTCAGCTGGTTGATCGTTTTTCAGAGAAATCCGCCGTGGAATTTTGGGTTGTGCCGCCGAGATTTAATAATCAAAG
>Ga0209211_10008034_pt1 | contig 14581 bp, 18 predicted proteins | sample RifGroA2_FD_183992 | JGI IMG/M metagenome (GOLD analysis project Ga0209211, IMG submission 183992) | Groundwater microbial communities from Rifle, Colorado, USA - Groundwater A2 (SPAdes) (version 2) | ecosystem: Environmental > Aquatic > Deep subsurface > Groundwater | place: Rifle, Colorado...
CAATTTTATTGACGGAGTAGTGATAGCGGGGACATTCATGGTGGCGCCGGCCACGGGGATCGTGACAGCTTTGGCGGTGGCGGCACACGAGATCCCGCATGAAATGGCGGATTTTGGGGTGCTACTCTCTAAAGGTTGGGCCAGAAAAAAGGTGATACTGGTTAATTTGGCGTCGGCAGGAGCGTCGCTGGTGGGAGCGGTTTTGATGTATTCTTTTGGCGGTAGGATTGAGGGAATGTTGCCGGTCTTGCTGTCTTTTTCCGGGGGCATGTTTATTTATCTGGCCTGTTCTGATTTGATTCCGGAGTTACATCATGGGCATACAGAAAAGAAAAGAGAGACGGTGGCGCAGATGGCGGTGTTTGGGGTGGGGATAATAATTGTGTTAGTATTGAAAGGATGGCTGCAGCACATTTAGGTAAGGCAGATTTTGACGAAAAGATTAAAACCGGGGTGGTGATGGTTGATTTCTGGGCAGAGTGGTGCGGGCCGTGCAAGATGGCAGCGCCGGTAATCGACCAGCTATCTGATGAATATGCCGGAAAAATGCTGGTGGGAAAAGTGGATGTGGATGCGGAACCGGAAATTGCCCAAAAATTCGGAGTGATGAGTATTCCCACAGTGATTTTGTTTAAAGATGGCGTCGAACTCGCTCGACAAGTTGGATTCGCTGGTAAGCAAGGATATCTTGATTTGCTTAAGAAAGTGTAGGAAACTTATGGAAACATATGATGTAATAATAATTGGCTCGGGGCCGGCGGGATTGACTGCGGGGATATACACGTCCCGGGCGAACTTGAAAACTTTAATGATTGCGGGGTCAAAATGGGGGGGACAGCTGATGCTGACCACTGGAGTGGAGAACTACCCGGGGTTTGCCGAAGGAATACAGGGGCCGGATTTGATGACCAATATGCGCAAACAGGCGGAGAGGTTTGGGGTAGTGATAAAGGATGAGGATACTACTCGTGTTGATTTCACCAATAGGCCATATAGGACAGATACGACAAATGGGACATATAAAAGCAGGGCGATGATAATTGCGACGGGGGCGGCTGCCCAGTGGTTGAATGTGCCGGGAGAGCAGGAACTGATCGGGCGGGGAGTGAGCAGCTGCGCCCCATGTGATGCGCCGTTTTTTAAAGGCAAGAGAGTGGTTGTGGTGGGAGGAGGGGATGCGGCCATGGAGGAGGCGCTGGTGTTGACGAAGTTCGCGGGCGAAGTGACTATTGTGCACCGGCGGGGCGAGTTTAGAGCCAGTCAGGTTATGCAGGAACGGGTAAAGAGTAATCCTAAAATCAAAATAATGTGGAATACACAAATAACTGAGGTGATAGGGAAAGATAAAGTCAAAGGAGTACGATACCTCGGAGGTGAGGTATTGGATTGTGACGGCGTGTTTATAGCCATTGGGCATAAACCTGCCAGTCAGATTTTTGAGGGGAAAATTGACTTGGACGAAAAAGATTATATTAAGCGCCAAAGCCAAAAATATCTGACGATGTCTAATGTGGAGGGAGTGTTTGTGGCCGGGGATGTGCATGATTATCGCTACCGGCAGGCGATAACGGCGGCGGGATATGGCTGCGAAGCGGCTCTTGACGCGGAGAGGTGGCTGGGTGAAACTTAACGCCAAACAACTGCGGGCGGCCAAACCGTCTGATGAGGAATTGGCAAGGATAGAGCGAAAACCCATATATATAGTACTGGATAACGTGCTGGATACATATAACATCGGGTCTATTTTTAGACTGGCAGACGCGGTGGCGGCCAAAGAAATAATTTTGTGCGGGGGGACGGAGAGGCCGCCATCTTCCCGAATTCATAAAGCGGCGGTGGGGACGGAAGAGTGGGTGCCCTGGAGATATGTGCCGAAGGCTGACGAAGAGATTAAGAGACTAAGAGATGAAGGAGTAAAGATAATTGCTGTTGAGCAAAGCGAGAAATCTATCACCCTCTCTGATCTCCCTCTTAATCTAAGAGGGAGAAGTATCGCTTTGGTTGTCGGTCATGAGACCGAGGGGGTGAGTCAAGAAGTGCTGGATATAGCCGATGTGATTGTGGAGATTCCCATGTGGGGAGTGAATAAAAGCTTGAATGTGGTGGTGTCTACGGGAATTGTGCTTTACAAGCTGCTGGGGCAAGTGTAAAATACGGGGGCACTTTGACATGCGTAATTGTCTTTTGAAAAGTGGTAGGAATTTTTTTGAGAGTTTGATCCTGGCTCAGGATGAACGCTGGCGGCGTGCTTTAGGCATGCAAGTAGAACGGGGGGTGCCATACGGTACCCCCAGTTGCAGACGGGTGAGTAATACATAGGAATCTACCTTTTAGTGGGGAATAGCTGGCCGAAAGGCCAATTAATACCGCATAAGTCCCGCCTTTGGCGGGAGAAAGGGCGTAACTGCCCGCTGAAAGATGAGCCTATGTCCTATCAGCTAGTTGGTGGGGTAAAGGCCTACCAAGGCGATGACGGGTAGCTGGACTGAGAGGTCGGTCAGCCACAATGGCACTGAGACACGGGCCATACGACTACGGTCGGCAGCAACTAGGAATATTGCGCAATGGACGAAAGTCTGACGCAGCGACGCCGCGTGGAGGATGACGGCCTTCGGGTTGTAAACTCCTTTTGTCCCCGCATATGCGGGGGAGAATAAGCACCCACTAACTACGTGCCAGCAGTTGCGGTAATACGTAGGGTGCAAGCGTTATCCGGATTTATTGGGCGTAAAGAGTTCGTAGGCGTCCCGATGCATCTCGCTTTAAATTCCAAGGCTTAACCTTGGGCAGGGGCGAGATATGATCGGGATCGAGTCAATTAGGGGGTACTGGAATTGTCGGTGTAGCAGTGAAATGCGTTGATATCGACAAGAACACCAAGGGCGAAGGCAGGTACCTGGGATTTGACTGACGCTGAGGAACGAAAGCTAGGGGAGCGAAAGGGATTAGAGACCCCTGTAGTCCTAGCCGTAAACTATGTCCGCTTGATCCTTGCCGCAAAGTGGGGGTCGGAGCTAACGCGTGAAGCGGACCGCCTGGGGAGTACGGCCGCAAGGCTAAAACTCAAAGGAATTGACGGGAATCTGCACAACCAGGGGAGCATGTGGTTTAATTCGAGACGAAGCGATAGACCTTACCCAGATTTGACATCCCGCCGTTTTAGTTCTGTAGAAATACGGAGCGATCAGCAATGAAGGCGGGACAGGTGTTACATAGCTGTCGTCAGCTCGTGCCGTGGGGTGTCTGCTTAAGTGCAGAAACGAGCGCAACCCCTACCCCGTGTTCAATAGTCACGGGGGACTGCCCCGCATACAGTGGGGAGGAAGGCGGGGATGACGTCAAGTCAGTACGATCCTTATATCTGGGGCCACACACATCCTACAATGGGAAGTCACAATGGGTTGCCAAGCCGCAAGGCGGAGCCAATCCCAACAAAACTTCCCCCAGTTCAGATTGCGGGCTGAAATTCGTCCGCATGAAGACGGACTTGGTAGTAATCGCGGATCAGCAGGCCGCGGTGAATACGTTCTCAGATTTTGTACACACCGCCCATCAAGCCAGCAAAGTCGGTGGTGCCTGACGTCCCGCAGTAGCGGGAAGAGGGTAAAATCGGCGATGAGGGCTAAGTTGTAACAAGGTATCCCTAGCCGAAGCTGGGGATGGATCACCTCCTTTCTAGGAGTGAAACACACCCTGAAGATTTGGTCGTTTCTTCATTAAAAAAAGATGACCCACCAGTGGGATCTATTACAAACGTCAAAGTATGGACCGCCACTTTTCCTGCCACTTTTTAGAAGACAATTTGTATAACTCACCCTTAATCCCTCCCTTAATTTAAGGGAGGGACATTGCTTGGTATTGTTATACAATAGCTGTATGAATAATCAGCAAAAATTAGATGATTTGGAAAAAAAGTTGGCGAAGTATAAGCCGATTTACGAAGAAAAGAGGAGGAATTTCCGGGGAGTAAGACACGAGAGTTCCATCTCTGAACTGCGGTATACGGAGTTTATGGTGTACAAAAATATGGTGGAGGGATTGGAGAGGGAGATTCGGGAATTGAAGGCGAAACTATAGTGGACTCTTTACGAAAAAATTCGGACCTTCCTACTTCGCTAAAGCTACGAGGGACACGGTCGGCCTCGCTTCCGCCAAAGGCGGACGGGTATGTTTCGCGTTTACCCTGAGTGAAATCGAAGGGCGCGCGATTTTTTGCTCGGCGGAGCCGAGCAAATTAGTTTCTTATTTGAATGTTGAAGCGAAAATCTCTACTTCGTCCGCTCCAAAAGTTAATGCTGGTAGGTCTGGAGGTAAATTTTGTTGAAACCACTCCGCTGCTTGTGGTGACCTTTTTCCTAATGCCTGAACCGCAATTTGTGCCAGAACTGCATATGCATCTCTTATAGGTCCTGCTTCGTTTGTAATAAAATCGTGCTCGCCTCCAGATCCTGTAGGAAGTTTAACTGCCAACATCTCCATACCAACCCAACAACGCCTCACATCTTCTGGAGCCGGGCCTGTTGGCACCTCTGTAATTCTAATTCGCGAGATTTCGATTCCCGGAGGCGGAGCAACACCGGACCCGATAAGTGCTTCAACTAGTTCATCCAAATCCCCGTCATCACCGCCTAGTGCTGCTTTAATCTCTTTTATACCTCCTCTTTCATCCAAGCTCCTAAATAATTCTGTTAAAAATTCTATTCTTTCTTCTGATGATCTGGTTAATCTTACCTCAATGCCTTGGCGGTTAAATAAAGGTACAAGCAAACCCGCTTCAACCTGAGTCATCTTATCATCTACCTTTCCTAATGCTCGATAAATTCCTTCTAACATAATTTGTTTTTGTTAATCGATCTTAATTTTTAGACTATTTAGTTTCTGGACTATTAGATTCATCCGGTAAATCGGGCGGAAGTCCTAGGGCAACTCTTAAATATCTTTGGACAAGCATCGCTTGAATGGCATAGCCTTGTACCCAATTTTGTACTTTTTCTCTCTCTGCTTCCAGATCGGAAATCGGCTTATCAGGATTTTGTCTAAACAGTTCTATACTATCGGGAATCACTTTTAGTCGATAGGGGTCATCCTTTGCCCCCAAAATTACACCCCCGTGTTTTTTGTATTCCCCCATCACAAAACCCAAAGCACTGTCTTGTCTAAGATTGCGTCCTCTTCGCCACTCACGAACGCTATTTACAGCCTGCTCAATTAAATTGCTCATTTTTATAATTATACACCAAAACTGAAAATTAAGCTAGAAATGTATTGTGACCTATTCAGGAAATGATTTGTCCGAGCCGACCCGTTCGACGGAGTTTATCCCGAGCGAAATCGAGCGGCTCAGGGCAAGCTTTTTGCGATGGTGCGCAAGGCTATGATTGCACAAGTTAATACACGATGATACACTGATACCATGAATAAACCTTTAATCTCTCTTCCGACGGTGTACCCATCAGAAATTGCCCGCAAAGGCGAAGAGATTTACCAAAAGATAAGCAAGCAGGTAGAAAAAGAACGCTCGGGCGATTTTGTTGCCATTGAAGTTGAGTCGGGAAAATATTTTCTCGGACAAACCCAAATGGAAGCTATAGAAAAAGCAAAAAAGCGCTTTCCGACAAAAGTTTTTTATTTAATGAAAATCGGATTCCCTGCTGTTGTAACTTTCTCTGGGTATCAACAGCCGCTTTCGTATGGAAACATTCTTTGACTCACGAAATCATCCTAAAATTAGGTTTACAGTTGTCGGTGCCAGAAAAAGCAGTTTGTTAGAAGCAATTTTGGATACCGGTTTTGACGGCTATCTTTCTCTCCCTATCAGTATCGCCGTCACTTTGGGCATTGAGCTTATTACTATCATCCCGGTGGAGTATGCCGATGGCAGAAGAAGCCAAGAGTTGGTATTCTCTGTCAAAGTCAAGCTCGATGGGAAAAAAGAAACAGTTCCCGCAACGCTTACTGCCGGGGCGGAAACACTAGCCGGGACAGCTCTGCTAGCAAAATACGAATTGCTGGTCAATTTTCCCAGAAGAAAGATTACACTTCAGAAGGTACAAAAGTAGCTTTTCTTCTTGTTGTTTCTAACTCTTTGTGACAAATTTCACAAAATCTGGATTTGTATCCGGCTGAATGAGCCACCGCCCAGTAAACCTCAATCCATTTCCCTCTCTTGTGTCCCCTCCAGAAACAAATAAGAGTTCGTTTTAGAAAATCGGTAAATTCGTCGCTAAATATTTTCATCTTATCTCTAGTAAAATGGGGCGGACCCCATCCCAGACTCGCAGAATTCTCCATTTCTGTGGGTGAGCCAGGAATCCTCCTTCGCTAAAGCTACGAGGGACACGGTCGGACCTGGGACCTCGTTCTTACCGCGCCTGCCCGCTGGTGGGCTGCCTAGGAATCGAACCTAGTACTTCTTTCTTATCAGGAAAGCGTTCTACCAGTGAACTAGCAGCCCTTTTGATTGCGGTTCGGCCGTGCGTCGCCAAAGGCTATGCCGGCGGCACGCGGGCACGGTCAGGAAAGCGTTCTACCGCTGAACCAAGCGCCCGTGGGGCAAATTATACACTAGAAACCTGTGGGCTTGACAGGCTCCTAGCCATAGGCTATCATCGGAGTTACCTTTCGAGGCTGACGAATTCATGAGAACTTTGCTTTCTAAACAAAAAATGACCATTGCGGGGTGACCGCGGTGGGGAAAGCAGCATGAGTGAGCCTCGCAAGAGGCTTTTTTAGTTGTGAACCCGGGCCCGTAGTTCAACGGGTAGAACATCTCATTTGCAATGAGAAGGCAAGCAGTTCGAGCCTGCTCGGGTCCACCAGATGAAGCTGAAGGCTGGTCCCGGCGTCCCTTTGGGGAGGCCGAGACGAACCTTTAGCGAGGTTTTCTGGCACCTTGAAAAGTGAAGAGAATTAAGTAGTAGAGCCGCATTAATATACGTAAAGCAGACGATGGATGCCTAGGATGCTGGAGCCGAAGAAGGACGTACATGGCCGCGATAGACGTCGGGGAGCTGCCACGAAGCTGTGATCCGGCGGTGTCCGAATGGGGAAACCCCCCCGCCTCTGGCGGGGAGCCGCGCGCAAGCGTGAGCGGGGAACGCCTCGAACTGAAACATCTAAGTAGGGGCAGGAAAAGAAATTACAACCAGCTAAAAGCTGGTCGGCCTATGGCCGAAGATTCCGTAAGTAGCGGCGAGCGAAAGCGGAAGAGTCTAAACCCCGCCTTTGGCGGGGTGTTGCGGGACTACAATATGGGAGTAATTTGGATAGCCAAAGTGTCTGGAAAGGCACGCCATAGACCGTGACAGCCGGGTCGGCGAAATTTAAGTTACCTCTAGTAGTATCCCAAGTACCATGGAGCACATACTCTGTGGGAATCCGGGGTGACCACACTCCAAGACTAAATACTCTAGCATACCGATAGTGAACTAGTACCGTGAGGGAAAGGCGAAAAGAACGGGCAAAACCCGAGTGAAATAGAACCTGAAATTGTCTGCTGTCAAGCAGATAGAGTCGTCCATTGGACGATGATATCGTGCCTATTGAAGAATGATCCGGCGAGTTTTCGTTCAGTGCAAGCTTAATCAGCCAGTGGCTGAGGAGGCGCAGGGAAACCGAGTGTTAACAGCGCGATTAGTACTGGATGGAAGACCCGAAACCTAGTGAGCTAACCATGAGCAGGGTGATCCCCGCCGAAAGGCGGGGGGAGGCCCGCACTCGTCAGAGTTACAAATCTGTGAGATGACTTGTGGTTAGGGGTAATATGCCAATCGAACTAGGAGATAGCTGGTTCTCCCCGAAATATATATAGGTATAGCCTTCCGCTAATGATTATCAGAGGTAGAGCACTGGATGCTCTAGGCGGTTCGCGCCGTCGAGAGCAATCAAACTCCGAATTCTGGTATTTGGGCGGGGGAGTCAGAACGACCCGGCTAAGCGGGCCGCTCTAAAGGGAAACAACCCAGACTGTCGTCTAAGGTCTCTAAATGAATACTAAGTGTCAAACGAAGTCAAATTTCTCAGACAACCAGGAGGTTGGCTCAGAAGCAGCCATCCTTTAAAGAAAGCGTAACAGCTCACTGGTCGATTTGGAAATTTGGCGCGAAAAATTTACCGAGGCTAAGTATTCTACCGAAGACACAGACCCCGCTCTGCGGGGTGGTAGGGGAGCGTTGAGAGAACAGTGAAGCCCTTCTGCAAAGATCAGGGTGGAGTGATCTCAAGTGAGAATGCCGGAATGAGTAGCGTAACTCCGATGAGAATTCGGAGCGTCGAAAACCCAAGGTTTCCCCCGCGACATTGTTTGACGGGGGGTGAGTCGGCACCTAAGGCGAGGCCGCAGTTGGCGTAGCTAATGGACGAGCCGTAGATATTCGGCTACATGGTGAATGTCGTCATCAGTTAGGGATGGACGGGATAGGAGTAACCAGATGTTGTTGTGATATATGACATCTAAGCCATAAAATAGTTGGTCTTGGAAAATCCAGGCCGGCGTTAAATTGAGTGGTGACGGGGAGTTGGGGTCGCAAGGCCTCGACAACTTGGTGATCTTCAATCCTCAAGAAAAGATTCGTAACGAGATGTTTATCATGCCGTACCGCAAACCGACACTGGTGGGTTGGTCGAGAAGACTAAGACGATCGGGAGAAGGTAGTTCAAGGAACTCGGCAAAAAAGCTGGACGTAAGCTATGCAAGATGTCCTCCCCGCAACTGCGGGGTGCAACAAAAGAGTATTCCGCGACTGTTTAACTAAAACACAGGTCCGTGCAAACTCGAAAGAGACAGTATACGGGCTGAGACCTGCCCAGTGCTCGCAAGTCAAGTGGATGAGTGACCCCGCAACTGCGGGGAAGCTCTGAAATGAAGCCCGAGTGAACGGCAGCAGTAACTATAACTGTTCGATGGTAGCGAAGTTCCTTGTCAGGCAAGTTCTGACCCGCATGAAAGGTATAACGACGGAATAACTGTCTTGAACTATCACCCGGCGAATTTGAAATGGCTGTGAAGATGCGGCCTACCTCTACTAGGACAAAAAGACCCTATGGAGCTTTACTGCAACCAGGCGCTGTTTTGGATATTGAAATAGTTTAGTGTAGGAGGGACCCCGCCTTTGGCGGGGAATGATGAAACACCTCTCGTTTTGATATCTCAAGACTCACTCAACCCCGCTGGAATCGCGGGGGAGGACAAGGTTTGGCGGGCAGTTTTACTGGGGAGGTACCCTGCTAAAAGGTAACGCAGGGGTACAAAGGTGCACTAGGCTCGGATGGAAATCGAGCGGTTTGTGTAACGGCATAAGTGCGCTTGACTGTGAGAGCGTCAGCTCGAACAGGTGCGAAAGCAGGTCGTAGTGATCCCCCGATGCGTCGTGGGACGCGCGGGGCTTAACGGATAAAAGCTACCCTAGGGATAACAGGCTGATCGCCGCCAAGAGTTCATATCGACGCGGCGGTTTGGCACCTCGATGTCGGCTCACTGCATCCTGGGGGGGCAGTACCTCCCAAGGGTTGGGCTGTTCGCCCATTAAAGCGGTACGCGAGCTGGGTTCAGAACGTCGTAAGACAGTTCGGTCTCTATCCAGTAGGGGCGTGGGATTCTTGAGGGGGTCTGCTCTCAGTACGAGAGGACCAGAGTGGAGGTACCTCTGGTGTGCCGGTTGTGGCGTCAGCTGCAGCGCCGGGTAGCTAAGTATCTACGGGATAACCGCTGAAAGCATCTAAGTGGGAAGCCCTACCCAAGATTAGGAATCCATATAGACCCGTGGCAGACTACCACGTTGATAGGCTGGCGGTGTAAGGCGCGTAAGCGTTTTAGCTAACCAGTACTAATCGGTCAATTATATTAACGCGCTCTACTAACATTTCTCTTCACTTTTCAGGGTGCACTTTTAAAAGGCAAGTATTTCTCGGTCATTTGAGCGGCGTGGAACTACCTCTTTCCATTCCGAACAGAGCCGTAAAACGCGCCAGCGCCGATAATAGTACCGCTTCTCAGCGGTGTGAAGGTAGGTCATGGCCGGGAATTACTTGCCTTTTTTGGTGGTAATATGGAGAGATGGATTTTGTGGAAATAAAAGTGTGCGGACTAAAACGTGAGTTTCCTGTGGTGTCGATGGGGCCAAAGTTAAGAGTGGCTTCGGTATCTCTTTTGGGAGATGTGGAATTGGTGGAGACTGTTTCTAAAGAGTTGGTGGAACGGATAACGATGTGGAAGCCGGAGGTACTAGTAGGACCGGAGACAAAAGTGGTGCCACTATTGCAAAAAATGAGTGAAATTATGCGTTTACCGCGATATGTGGTATGCCGAAAAGGGATTCAAGCGTATATGGTCAATCCGATAGTGGTTGAGCCGAGGGAAAGGCAAAATCAAAGGGTTAAGGCTATGGCTATTGATGGCAGGGATAGGGAGTATTTACAAGGTAAGAAGACGGTGATAATTGACGACGTGGTATTTACGGGGGGAAGTTTTGCCATGGTCCGCCGGCTGCTGGATAAAGCCGGGGCCGTGTACGTGGGCATGGCGGCGGTGTTTAAACAGGGAGACAAATTTAGCGAAAATTATGAGTACTTGCAGAAATTGCCGGTATTTGCTAGTGTGTAGGTACAGCAAAAATATCCCAATGTGCCGTTGGGAAAATTAATTGATATAGGCACACATAACACTTCCAATGTTTTTGTTGGGGGTGTTTTTTGTTTCCCGGAAGGAGGTGAAACAAATGAAAGAAGTAATAAATATCCCAACAGTGGAATGGATGATAGCCGGAGGACTGATGGTATTGGGGATAATAGCGGCAATCAAGTATGCGCGGGGTTGGTGGGAGAAAAAGGTCTACGGTGATCCCCAAGAGATTATTTCTATCGGTCCGACCGGTCCACAAAAGTAACATGTTAGCAGAAAACCCGCATTTTGGCCTGGGCCATATGTGTGCCGGGTGTAAGTGGGGTATGAAGTTGCATCGCGGTTGCCCGGCTTTAAATAGTAAAATAAGAAGCAATGCGGCAAAAGCTGTGGATGGTTCCGTTGGTAATTTTCCTGGGCGGGTTAGGGATGGGGGTATGGCTGTGGAGCCGTTCGGTTCCAATGATCACTCCAGTGATAAAACGGAGAGACAGGCCGCTGGATAAGTATACGATTGAGAATTTGGGGAAGAGGGAATATCAGTCGCAGATTTTTATTGATGATGAGGTATCTCCCGGTGTATTTAAATTTCACTTTGATTCTGATGGCAAGAAAGTGACGGGATTGGCGCATGTTCCTAATGGGTGTAAAAAGTGCCCGGTAATAGTCCAATTTAGGGGATATGTAGAGAGGGATATTTATCAACCTGGAATGGGGACAAAAAGAACGGCGGAAGCATTTGCCAAGAACGGATTTATTAGTTTGGCGCCGGATTTTTTGGGATATGGAGAATCGGATAATCCACCGGATGATGTATTTGCAGAAAGGTTTTTAACATACGTGACAGGCTTGAATTTGTTGGCAGGGATAGAAAGTTGGGAAAAGGCGGGAAGCATTGGAATCTGGGGACATAGCAATGGAGGGCAGATTGCCTTGACAGTTCTGGAGATATCGCAAAAGGAATACCCGACGGTGTTGTGGGCGCCGGTATCTAAACCCTTTCCCTATTCCATTTTATATTACACCGATGAAGCCGAAGATAAAGGTAAATTGTTGCGCAAAAAATTGGCTAAATTTGAACAAGATTACGATGTGGATTTATATTCTTTAACCAATTATTTAGATCGCATTACTGCCCCATTACAAATTCACCAAGGAACCGCCGACGAAGCCGTGCCCCAGAAATGGTCCGATGAATTTATAAAAGGATTTAAAATTAAAAATTTTCCCGCGAAGCGGGATCCAGCTTTGCAGGAAAAATTAAAAATTAGTTATTATCTTTATCCCGGGGCCGATCACAATCTGGTGGGAGCCTGGGATAGGGTAGTGCGCAGAGACGTGGAATTCTTCCGCAGGTATTTTGGTCCTTGACAACTCCAGGAGTTCTTTATTAGACTGATACCTCAGGAGCTAAACATGCCGCCTGATTTTTTTAGGGCCAAAATTTTACCTTTGAGCCGTAAGGCTCCTTTTTTTTAATTTTGACCGACCAGGAAAGTTCCCAGAATCTTATTGGTATTAACTCCTCCATCTTTTACGGTACTATCGATCACTTCAAAAAAATTGGCCTGCAGTATGCTGATGTTCCTGCCATAGTTGGTATTACCGGCGCTTGCGAGAACGTTGATACCTTGTTTAAGGTTGGTAACCGTCTTAATCTACCCCTCTTTTTTACCCAGACCGGACAACTGGCTCTCGAACAAGTTCTCCAAAATTCCCATGGGGCTTACACCATTATTCATAGTGGTCGCGATGAAGAGATTGAAGATGAGAGACATCTGCGGCAGTTTCGCCTAACTGAGGAGGAATTCGATTGTACCCTTGCTGGCATGACCAGGGAAACTTATGACGAGGAAAAGATGTTTCTTGCGCTTCTGACTCACATTGAGAAGGCTACTAAGGCTATGATTTCGGCTGTTATTGCAAATCACCAAAAAGTTCTGACCTCAAAATATAAACGGGATCCGGGAATTCTTAGAGAGATTGCGGTTCGGCCATATTTGCGGATTGCCTATGAGGAGGCAATCGATCTTCTCCACCGAGCTGGCTATTCTGACCTGGTTTTTGGCTCTGATTTGGAAGCTGAACACGAAGCCAAAATTGTCGAGCTGGTTAATTTGCGGGCCAAAAGCTACGGTGCTTCTATCGACCGCTTTTCCCCCGTCTTAATTATGCGTTACCCGAAAGAAATAAAATTCTTTAATATGAAGGTTTCAAGTCAAGATCCCCGGGTCGTTCTCTCGGCAGATTGTATCTTTCCTTACTCGGGTGAGGGAGTTGGTTCGGCGGTGCGTGAGCATGATGGGATTAAGCTCATTGTCCGCCTGCTAACCTCCAATATGTACCGCCTACATGAGCAAAGGGGAGGCAAGTATGAAGACTTCCGTTGGTACACTGAAGATATGATTCTGGCCCAAAAAACCTTGCCCCACGCTGGTTACGGCATCGGCAATGAACGCGTCATCCAATTTATCCTTGGTTCGTCTGACATCCGGAAGTGCTCATTGTTTAGTCTAATGAGTCAACAAACTGGCGACTGGAACTTGGGCCGCCGTGGGGTTCTCCCTATGATCGAACACCGTAAGACAGTGCTCCTATCCGTAGGCCGGGAAGAAAATAAGCAGAAACTTCTCATTTACCTTAAAAAGATTAAACATAATGGCCACATTCTTTACACTACTAACCAGACCCATATTTTTCTGGAGAAATACGGTGTTCCCAGCACTCGGGTTTACAAAATAAGCGAGGCTGGCAAACCCAATCTTGGAGATCTACTTAAAAAGGATATGTTTGACCTAATTATCAATATTCCCACTGGTACTAAAACCACCACGGGGGAATCAACCGATGGTCAACTGATAAGGCAAGCCGCGATAGACACCGGTACCACCCTGGTGACTGATATGAATATTGCCCAATCTCTATTGGATAAACTTGCCCATTTTTGAATTAGGTCTAATCGGAAAAGCCAGGGCAGGTATTTAAACTTATCTGGACTTGCGCCGAAAACATCTGGGGTTTTAGATTGAGACGAGAAAATTTTATGCTAGAGGTATTATACCCAACTTACCCCGATTTGCCGAGCAAACCGCGATCCTGAATATATCAAAAAACTCTCTGTCAGCTCGAATTCGCCAACTATTTGCATTTGTCCAAAATCACGACCGTGAAAGTGGACAAGGGGCGGTTGCAAACCTGAGTATAGATGAGGGGTATTGATTTTTGGGAGAAACACTGGTAAAAACTGATAGTGCGGGGGACAAAATATATTTTTGTGAGCGGGGGAGTGATTTCGGGACTGGGGAAGGGGATAACGGCCGCTTCAATTGGGCTACTGCTTAAATCCAGAGGGATAAAAACTACTAATTTGAAAATTGATATGTATTTGAATGTGGACGCGGGGACGATTAGGCCGCAGGAACACGGGGAAGTATTTGTGACAGATGACGGGATTGAAACAGATCAAGATATCGGACACTATGAGCGGTTTCTAAATGTGTCACTACGCCGGGAAAATTACATGACGACAGGTATGGTATACAAGGCGGTTATAGACCGCGAGAGGTCTTTTGGATATAACGGAGAAGATGTGGAAGCAATTCCCCACGTAACCGACGAAATTATAGCCAGGGTCAAAAAGGCGGGAGAAGTAAATAAAGCAGAAGTGGTAGTGGTGGAACTGGGTGGGACGGTAGGAGAATATCAAAATGGGCTGTTTTTTGAGGCGAACAGAATAATGAAACTAAAAAATCCCAAAGATGTAATTCATGTACATGTGTCGTACTTATTCTGACAGGACATTTGCGACAATCTGGTAAGGTGTTTTGAGGTCAAGGCTGAGGTGGGGTCTTTCGTAGTTGTATTCGTGTAGCCAGTCAGCAAACCAATTTCTGAGTTCGTCATAATGGGTTGGGGCTTTATCCAGGCAGAAGAAGAATTCTTCTTCGTCTGTTCTAAACGATC
>Ga0209211_10008036_pt1 | contig 14578 bp, 12 predicted proteins | sample RifGroA2_FD_183992 | JGI IMG/M metagenome (GOLD analysis project Ga0209211, IMG submission 183992) | Groundwater microbial communities from Rifle, Colorado, USA - Groundwater A2 (SPAdes) (version 2) | ecosystem: Environmental > Aquatic > Deep subsurface > Groundwater | place: Rifle, Colorado...
AATCTGTATTAACTCTAATTTATGGAAAAAGAATTTGATCAAAAAAAACAGGAAGCCGCTTATGAAAAAATTGCAAGACAGCAAACCATAATGGAGCAGATGGGCAATATGTTTTTAGAATCTGATTTAGATCCGGCCTCGGCGCCACCGGAGGTGTTGAAAGCTATAATAAAAAAATATAATTTGGACGAAGAATTGGCGCGTAGCGGTAAAACACCATCAGAATTTTTTAAAGAAAATAATGGCGAGCTGTTGGAGAAATTGCGTTTACGCAATTATTTAGATAAAACTTTTATTGCCGCCAAAGGCCTGGGCGAAACGCGTTTACGTCAGAAATTTTTAGCCGACGCGGTTAAGGGCATTTTAAATCCTACAGACGAAAAGGAAAAAATTAACGGCTATAATCATTTTATTGAAATTATCGTACAGCAGGGGATAGCGGCGGAATTAAAAAAAGTCAAAGCTGATAAAGAATGGGCGATTGCTTTAACCGAAGCAGATGAGGATTTTTCATACGGAGGCACTGACCTACAATTTACTTATCAGGGCATGAAGTTGCATGGTTTCACCGTGATGGTTGATTTAACTTTGGCGCGCGCTCGCAAAGTGGCGGAAAAAAAGGAAGCACAAAATCAGCGTCAATCGGAAAATAGCTTCTTAACGGTAGTCTCATTAAATAGCGGGCCGGATCACGATCAACCGCAAAAATGGCATGGGGAATGTGAACAAATAATCCAAAGTATCAGAAATACGGGCAAGCCTGACTGGTCGGTATTAAAAGAAAATCATAGTTTTTCAGCCATTTCAACCACATTTTTTGACTCCATCATTAAATCGCTGAAAGAATTTAAAAATACACACACAGACAAAGCAACTGAAGCTGATTCGCAAATAACCGCCATTACGGAATTGCGCGATTTATTCATTGGTTCTAATTTAGATAAGTAATATGAATTTTGAAAAACAAAATAAATATTTAGCAAATAGCAGTAAAAATTATATTGTTGACAGCGCAGGTAGGTCACGCGAAAAGAATGATTTAGATTTACCACATCTTAATTCCGAGCTTATTAACGAGCAAAATAAGATTTCTCAGCGTTTGGCAAAGCTATCATCAGAAAAAGTTGAAGAATTTAAAGAACTTAGTAAAATTGAGGCATCCAAAATTACTAAATTATTAGGACTGGATGATGATTTTCAGGGGAAAAGTGGATTAGAGGAAAATTTTGAGAATAAGAAGTATTTAAAAAAAGATTACTTAATGGAGCATAAAGATTTATTAAGACAGTTTGTATATTTTTATGAGAACATTATTGCTCCCAAGGCAAAAATGGTTGGAATGTTATCAGAGCAGCGAGATGCGGCTTATAATTATTTAACTGAAATTGAAGCCCATTTATTAAAACCCCGTAATGAGAGCGAAAAATTCGATGGTTACAATTTTATTTTAGAATCTTTTATTTTACAAAAAATGAGCGAAAAATTAAATGAATCAAATATCAAAGATTGGTCTTTTATGCCCGCTACTGCCGAACAAGATTTTTTTGCTGGCACTGACTTTAAATTAATATATAGTGGATCAGTAACGAGCGATCAATCCAATCATTTTGTAATAGGAATAGACCTTGGTTTAGGCACTTCCTTTAAAGCATACTGGAAAAAAATAGAAAAAACAGATTTATCAGTTCGAAAAAAACAAAGCAGCGAGTGTGATTTTATAGTGGCTTATAATCCCATTATTGATGGTATTGGCTCAAAGATGGAAGAAAAGACTTTTCAAGATAATATAATTAAACAAGAAGAGTGGCATAATTTGGCCAAAAAAATAACTGAAAATGTATCGCAGGGCAAAACTGTCAATGATTTTAAAATGCCAATGTCAGCGAATGAACAGATAAAAATAATCATCAATAAAGCCATGGATGCTTTAAATTTATCTGTAACTGGTGATATTAGCAACGCAAAGACGGAGGTTATTAAACAAAAATTAATTCAATTAAAAAATAGGTTCGATTTTGAGAATATTGACAAGAAAACGTAATTATTATAAAGTGATTCAAAATGTTCATTTAAATAAGAAAAAGGAAAATAATCGTGATAAATTTTTCGGATGAAATTAATAAGGCCGCGCACAATTTTTACGAAGTTTGGGTTACAAAGGACGCGGAAAAAATGGAAATTAAATGGTGGATTTTTGTGATATATGTGTATTTATCAAAAATTCCTGAGCAGGACAAAATTAATATTGTTTCAGAATTGGCAAAGTATTTTAAGCTATTTGCTTGTGAATACTATAAAGACAGAATTCGCGGGTGGGGTTATGAAGGAACTTTCCTTCATGCCTTAGAGCAAACCCTGCCTAATCCGTGTGTTGACGATGAGGAAATATTAAAAATTTTCAATGTTATTGCTTCAGAATCTCCGGAAGCGTCAAGCCATTGGATAAATTTTTTAAAGATTCATAATGAACAGAGAGCAAAGTTTATTGAGGGCAAACTATTTGTAAATGTCAAAAAATCTTTTCAGGCTTTAAATTAGAAAAGCCGGCCAGAATATTGGCCGGCTTTATGTTATTCTTAAATATTAGTACACCCGTTCAAGATTAATGCCTGTGAAATAGTATTTAATAATGTCGTAATACGGCACGCCAGCTTTAGCGCGGGACATCGCGTCGGTTGCGTCAAGACCGTAGCCGTGGCCCCAGCGGGAGTAGCCAGCCGTGGCGGGGGTTGCGACAGCTTGGACATAAGGCAGGGCGGAACTAGTCCGGGTTTGGCCGTTGCCGCGGGCAAAATACGGCGTTACCGCCACTTTGCCGTCATAAGTCGCCACCTGGCCGCGCGTGGTGGCGACGGCGACTGCCAAATTCGGCATTTCCAGTTCAGACAAATAGCCTTTGTAGACTTGGTCGGCGTCAGTACTCGTCAAATGAAATTTGCCGACCGCGTATTTTTGATTGCGCAAAAGATGATACAGGCCATAGCTTCTGGCGGCAATCGTCATAGTTTTTAAATATTCTCGCGGGTTAGGATTGCTGGTTTCTCTAATGCCGGCCAGATATTGTTCCAGCGGCAATTCATTGATGGCCCATAAATTGCCGGATGCCGGCACGAAGCGGATTTCAATCACCCCGCGGAAAACATGGTAAATAGTGTCGCCGGTTCTAGCGCGAGTGTGGCTTGGAATTTGTATAATTCCGCCTTCGGCCTCAAATCTAACCGGCGAGGTTGAAATTAAATCATTGCCCGCTGTTTTTAAATGATAAATAATTTGGTCGTTTTCACGGGCGATGTTAACGGCGACCAACGAGCCAGCGCCATAAGAATATATCAGCGCGCCGTTTTCATCTTTGGCGTTAAAAGCTGTGTCAGCCGTAATAATATGAGGCGAAGCATAAGTTAAACCAATACGAATGTTAGGTTCAGCACCGACCCAAGCCGTGGAGGCGTTGGTAATAGTAAAGGGGTTTTGACTGGTCGGGAAAAGAGCGTTGGTCGCGGCTACTGGTTCCGTGCTGACCGGCACGGGCAGGGCGGAAGCGACTTTTCTTTGCGCTGGGTCTTTGTTAATGAGGATTTTTAATTCAGCCGTGCCGCCTACGATTTCCATATTATTGCGTTTAAGTTTGAACGAATAAGTAATAGCGCCCTCTGCCACTGGCGCGTAAAAACTGACTGGAATGCTAATGGAGTCGCCGATTTTGACGACATTGCTGATTTTAGCGACCACATTTTTTGAGACCCAATCAGCGTTAAAAGCGCCAGCCGTGTCGGAGGTTAATACAAGGCCTAATTCTTTGGCGCTCGGACTTTCCCAAGTCGCGGCGCCGATTTTAAGGAGAAGGAAAAAATTGCGACAATAGCCATTGAAATTAAAATCATGGCCAAAGTTGAGAATTTATTTAAATTGAAAAACGAATCCTTTTTGCCAAAAAAGAAACGACGGGTTTTCGTCCAATGAATAGTTACGGGTCCGTTGTTTGTTTTAATAGTGTGGGATTTGGACATAGTGTAGAATTTAGAATTTGGAATTTAGAATAGTTTCCTCGCCTCTCGCTTCTTGTTTCTCGAATCTCGTTTCTGTATATAACAAGGCCTGCGCCGAGAAGGCGCAGGAACCAGAGCGAACTAAATAATCGGATAACTTTTGTGCACACTTGAAATTATGAGGGCTTTCAAGCTACTTAAAAGAAAAAGCACTCTTTCGAGCAGCCTATACATCTAATATAGCATATTTTTGGGGTTTGGTCAAGTCAAAAAGCTTTTTAGCTAGTAGCTTATTAGCTTGTAGGAAATACAAAATAGCTTCCCGTTATAAATTGAATGACGGAGGTATTTCTAAAAAGCTAAGAAGCTAAAAAGCTACAAGCTAAGTTGACATGAATGGCAAATTTGGCTACACTACCCACATGTTTACTTAATCGCGGTTTCTTGGTTTGGGAGTAAGTGCCCCTGACTCGGTTGCCGTCTCGCCTTAAAAGGGCGGGAAGAAAGGAAAGCTTTTATGTTAGACAAGTTGCAAAAAGATAAAATCATCGGTAAATTCAAAACGCACGCGGAAGACACTGGCTCCACCGCCGTGCAGATTGCGATTTTGACCGAGGAAATAAAAAAGTTGACTGAACATTTGACCAGTCACAAGCAGGACCATTCGTCCCGCCGGGGTTTGTTGCGCAAAGTGGGTCAGCGCCGCCGCTTGTTGCTGTATCTATCTAAAGAAGACCACAACAGGTTTGTTGATTTGTGCGCCAAATTAAAAATCAAGATGCATGTGCCGATTATGAAGCTGTCTATTGGCGGGACTTTGGACGACCAAGGGGTCGAGACCGAAGAAATGTAATTTTAAATTATAAATTTTAAATTAAATGAGAGTGAGAGAAACGAGAAACGAGAAGCGAGTCAGATCTAAATTCCAAATTCAAAATTCTAAAAAATATATGAATAAAAATTATGTAAGTTTCAAACATCCGTCGCAGAGAGTAGTGGTCTTAGCTGACGCCCAGAATTTGTATCATTCAGCCAAACATTTGCATCGGGCGACCGTCAATTTTAAGGCGCTCCTAGACGCAGCCGTGTCCGATCGGCAATTGGCGCGAGCTTTGGCTTATGTGGTCAAGAGTTCGATCCAAGAAGAGGCAACTTTTTTTTCGGCCTTAGACAAATCTGGCTGGGAAGTTCACAGCAAGGACTTGCAGATTTTTGCTGATGGTTCCAAAAAAGCCGATTGGGATGTGGGGCTCGCGATTGATGCGATTACTCTGGCGGAAAAAGTTGATGTGGTGGTGGTGCTTTCGGGCGACGGCGATTTTGTGCCGTTGATTCAATATTTGCGTTACGCTAAAGGCTGCTTGGTGGAAGTGATGGCCTTTGGCGGGACGGCCAGCAAAAATTTAATAGAAGCCGCCGACGGTTTTATTGACATATCGGATAATTCAAATTTTCTTTTCAAAAAAACCCGCTCGTTGAGGCGGCGTTAGAACTATATAATTATGGAAACAAAAGATTTTTCTCTGGAGTTTGGAGGCAGAACGATAAAAGTAAGTGTGGGCGGACTGGCGCCGCAAGCGCATGGTTCGGTCACAGTAACCTATGACGAAACTATGGTCTTGGCAACTGTAGTGCAAGCCGACCAGCCGCGCGAAGGCACGGATTTTTTTCCGTTGACGGTTGATTACGAAGAAAGATTATACGCGGCGGGCAAAATTAAAGGTAGCCGCTTTATCAAGCGCGAAGGCCGAGCTTCCGATGAAGCGATTTTAACGGCGCGCGTGATTGATCGTTCGATCAGACCGCTGTTCGGCGAGAACGAACGCAGAGACACGCAAGTGGTTTGCACGGTGCTGTCGTGGGATCAAAAAAACGACCCGGATTTTTGCGGATTTTTGGCAACCTCGCTGGCTTTAGCGACCTCGCCAATTCCGTGGAATGGGCCATTGGCTGGAGTGCGCGTGGGTCGCGTCGGCGGTGAATGGGTTTTGAATCCGACTTATGAAGCTAGAGAAAAAAGCGACTTGGATGTTTTTGTTGCCGGCACTGACAGCCAAATTGTGATGCTGGAAGGCGGAGCGAGCCAAGTGCCCGAGAGCGAAATTAATGAAGCTATTCTTTTTGGCCACAAGCATATTAAAATGTTGATCAAATTTTGTGAACAAATTAAAAAAGAAGTTGCCGTAGAAAAACGAGCCGAGTTCGCGCCGAGCGATGAAGATAAAAATATTTTGGAAAAAATGGACGCGAAAATTAACGCGTGGTTGGAGCCAAAATTGAAAGATATTTTTGGCGGGCTTAAGAACAAAAAAGATTTTGCCGAACGAAAAAAAGTTTTGGAAGCGGAATTGGATGAAATGTTAAAAGCGGACAATCAAGTGGACAAAGAGGCTCGCGCCAAAGGAGTCGCAAGTTTTGAACATATTTTGGAAAACGGCGCGCGCAAGCATACTTTGGATACTGGCATCAGAGTTGACGGTCGAGGCATTGATGATATCAGACCTTTGGAAGCGCTGGTGGGATTGTTGCCGAGAACTCATGGCTCCGGTTTGTTTCAGCGAGGTGAAACTCAAGTGTTGTCAGTAGTGACTTTGGGGAGTCCGGGCGCGGAACAAACGGTTGACGGTATGGAGGTTGAGGAAAAAAAGAGATATATGCATCATTATAATTTTCCGGGCTATTCCGTCGGGGAAGTGAAGCCGGTCAGGTCGCCGTCGCGCCGAGAAATCGGCCATGGCGCGCTGGCGGAAAAGGCGTTGATTCCGGTGTTGCCGCCCAAAGAATCGTTTCCCTACACTATTCGCGTCGTGTCGGAAGTGATGGCGTCAAATGGTTCATCTTCGCAGGCCTCAACTTGCGGTTCAAGCTTGGCTTTGATGGACGCGGGCGTGCCGATTGCGGCGCCGGTCGCGGGCATTGCTATGGGTTTGATGACAGACCCGGACAATCCGAAGCGGCGCGTGGTTTTGACTGACATCCAAGGATTGGAAGACCACGCTGGCGATATGGATTTCAAAGTGGCTGGCACGGCTAAAGGTCTAACCGCTTTGCAGGTTGATATTAAAATGGGTGGTTTGGACTTGGAAGTCGTGGAAGAAGCGTTAATCAGAGCGGCAAAAGTTCGCGCGCGCATTTTGGAAACGATGAGCAAGGCGATTGCTGAACCGAGAAAAGAACTGTCGCCCTACGCGCCAAGAATTAAAACTATACACATTTCGGCTGATAAGATTCGCGATTTGATCGGGCCGGGCGGAAAAATGATTAATGAAATTATTAATAAGACCGGCGTGCAAATTGATATTGAGCAAGACGGCAGCGTGTTTGTCACCAGCACTTCGGGCGAGGGTATGGATAAAGCGCTGGATTGGATCAAACAAATTACGCACGAGATTGCGGCTGGCGAAGAATATATGGGCACAGTGGTGCGCGTGGAAAGTTTTGGCTGTTTCGTGGAACTTTTGCCCAAGCAAGACGGTTTGATTCACATTTCCAAATTGGCGCCGTTTAGAATCGGCCGAGTGGAAGATGTCGTCAAAATGGGCGATAAATTTATGGTGCGTGTCGATGAAATTGACGACCAAGGCCGTTTAAATATATCGCCGATGTGGAGCGAAGAACAATTAAATGATCTGAATAATCGTCGAGCTGAAATTGAACAAAAAGGTTTTGGCGACGGCGCACCGAGAAGCAATGGCTTTGGCGGCGACCATCGAGGCGGGGACAGAAATGGCGGACGCGGTGGTGATCGTAGCGGTCATCAAAAAAGAGGATTTTTTGGGAGAAGATAATAAATAAGTTTCTTAGCTTGTAGCTTTTTAGCTTATTAGGAGAGTGGTTAGGCGGTAACCAGAGGCTACCGCCTTGCAGTATTTTTAAGGGTTTTAATAATCTTTATTTAATGATAAAATGAATTTAGTCTCGCTTATATTAATAAATAAAATATGGCAAAACAAATTATAATAACAGCAGAATATTTTAGACAATATCGACAAAAATTGGGTTTTGCCAATCAAATCGATATAAAGAATTTTTTTGGGGCGAAGGATATTATTCCTTCCGTTAATTATAATTACATAAAACTATTAAACCAACGGCTTTATAATATTGTTGATAAAATTAATAGTGTTGTAGCCTCTGAAATAAAAATAAATAATCTTGCGGCTTTTAAAAAGTCATATATAGATCGAACATTTGAAATAATGAAAAGAAGTGATATTTTGCCAATTCTTAATAATCAAGGTCGCCGACCCGAACAAGTTTATTTTTCATGGATGCGTGGCTATGTTATTTCAAATTATTTTTTGAAAGCGCTAGGTTTGATATTTGGCGTGGATACTTCCAAAATAGACCTTATTGGTGATGATGATTTAAGCAGCGTAGAGACATTTAAACGAACGCCAAAAGCTGATTTGGAAATTAGATTAAATGGAAAAGAAAAAATAAGAATAGAGATGCAGTCAGGTTTTACGGGGATTAATGATATTAAACAGCACAAAGTTTTAGAAGCAAAACGGGTTTTTCAAAATAAAAAAATTCACACATTAGGGATTCATATTGATTTATATAATGGACAGGCAGCTTTTATCAAACTTGATGATATCGAAGACAACAGCGTTAATTGGATAACAAGGCAGCAAATGGAAGGGCAGACAGTTTTTAATATTGATCAAAATTATTTCGTTTGGAAAATTATTGAAAATCCTATTAAATTCAAGGATATTGATTTTGATTAACTTTTCTTATGAAAAAAAAGTTAAAAATTATTGATCTTTTTTGCGGAGTTGGCGGATTAAGTTTTGGCTTTGTGCATAATGATAATTTTGAAATTATAGCGGCAAATGAAATTTTGCCGAATATGGCAAAAGCGTATTCATTAAATCACCCAACCGTAAAAGTTTATGTTGAGGATATAAAAAATTTTAATGCTCAAAAGATTAAAAACGATTTAAACATTAAAGCAAATGAAATTGATATAATTGTTGGCGGACCGCCCTGCCAGGCCTATTCTACTGTTGGAAAACGAGTCATTGACGACCCAAGAGGCAAGCTCTTTCAAGAATATTATCGCGTTTTAAAAGAATTTAATCCTAAATTATTTCTTTTCGAAAATGTTAGAGGTCTTATATCAATGCAAAAAGGAGAATTATTAAAAACAATAATTTTACTTTTTAGATCGCTTGACTATAAAGTTCAATATAAAATTTTAAATGCGGCTGATTTTGGAGTGCCGCAACTGCGAGAACGCGTCATAATAATTGGGTCAAAATTAGATAACGATTTTTATTATCCTGAAATTACTCATTATAATTCCGAAGAGCCACTTAATTTATTTAAAAATGGATTGAAGCCATATTTAACAATTGAAGAAGCTATAAGCGATTTACCATTTATTAAATCAGGAGAAGAGCAATTTGAATATACATCTGGACCTAAAAATGATTTTCAGAAATTAATGCGCATAAACGCTTCGGAACGCTTAATGGATCATAATGCTCCCAAAAATAATGCAAAATTGGTGAAAATCATGGAACTCTTGCCAGATGGCGGCACACCTGAAGATTTGCCGGAAAGTTTACGACCAACATCAGGTTTTAAAAATACATATTGTCGTCTCTGGTGGAAAAGGCCGGCAACAACGATTACAAGAAATTTAAGCACACCTTCATCATCAAGATGTATACACCCGAAAGCTCCAAGACCATTGACAACGAGAGAAGGCGCAAGAATTCAATGTTTTCCCGATAATTATCAGTTTTTTGGTTCTAGAACCGATAAAAATTTACAAATTGGAAATGCGGTTCCAACTTTTCTTTCAAATGCTTTAGCAAAATCAATTCTTGATAATTTTATAGCTGATGAGCTGATATAATTTAAATATATTTTATAAAGGCAGTCCAAAAGTTAAAATTGAGTGAAGTGCTTAATTATGTCTAACAAAACCTGTATAATAAATACATGACCAAGATAATTTCGTTTGCGAATCAAAAGGGCGGGGTGGGCAAAACCACGACCGTGGTGAATGTGGCGGCGTCTTGGGCGGGGCAGGGCAAAAAAGTTTTAGTGATTGATATGGACCCGCAAGGCAATGCCTCGTCGGGCTTGGGCGTGAGGGAGGCGGTCGCCGGCACTTATGAAGTTTTGATTTTGGAGGACGAAGTGTCACAGCATTTGCAAAGGTTGGAAAATCCCGCTTTGCATTTGTTGGCCGGGCATCCGGACTTAGCGGGCGCGGCCGTGGAGTTGGTCAATATGGACGGGCGCGAATTTCGTCTGCGCGACAAATTGGCAGAGGTTAAAAATAATTACGATTATATTTTGATTGACTGCCCGCCCGCCTTGGGACTTTTAACCATCAACGCGCTGGCGACCTCTGACGGCGTGATTATTCCGGTGCAAAGCGAATATTACGCGCTGGAAGGGCTGTCGCAACTTCTGAATACTTTGTCGCTGGTCAGAGAACATATTCATAGCGAGTTGGAAATTTACGGCGCGGTTTTGACGATGGTCAACAAACGCAATTTATTATCGGAAGCGGTGATAGAACAGATGAAAAAACATTTTCCGCATTATGTTTTTACAACTTCAATTCCGCGAAATGTGAAGCTGGCGGAAGCGCCGTCTTATGGCCAGCCGATTACTTCGTATGATCCGGCTTCCGCTGGCGCCCGCGCTTATCAAAGTTTAGCTGAAGAAATAAATAATTTACTAAATCCTCAATCTGAACAACAAATGGTTCAAAATTTCACAGTGTGAAACTCTAGTTCAAAGTTTCAAGTTAAGAAAGGTTTTACACTTTTCAAGGTCTGTAAATGTCGGTAAAATTAATTGGTATTTGTCTGGGTCCCGATTTTTATTGGGATGACGAGATAACTTATAACTTAAAATTTTGAACTTAAAACTAATATAATTATGGCACCTCCTCTCGGCCGCGGACTTGACGCTCTGTTGAGCCCAATTAAAACAAAAATTCAAACCCACGAACCTCTGACATCGCCTATAGGCGCGCCCGTGGCTTTGCCGACGCCGTTGCCGACCTCAACGGCAATTCCGGTGATGCCTTATAAGCCGCCCGCGCTAACAGAGATGCCTTTAGTAACCGCGCCTGAATCCGTAGCCGCTATTCCTATGAGGCCGGCGGCGCCAACAGGAGCGCCGCCAGCAACTTATTATAATAATGAGTCCGCCTCGCATGGTATGGAAGAAGGGCAATTGCTACTGGTGCCGCTCAATAAAATAAAACTCAATCCCTTTCAGCCGAGACGGGATTTTGAGCCAGTGGCGATGGCGCAATTAGCGTCATCTATTAGACAGCACGGCTTAATTCAGCCGATCGTGGTGATTCAAGAGGGCGACCATTATATTTTGGTGGCGGGTGAACGTCGTTTTCGCGCCTGCCAAATGCTGGGCTTAGTTGATGTGCCGGCAATTTTAAAAGAAGCGGACCCTAATCAGCGCATTGTTTTGAGTTTAGTTGAAAATTTGCAAAGAAAAGATTTGAATACAATTGAAAGAGCGGAAGCGTATAAAAAGTTAGTGGATATGCTGGGTCTGACTCACGGCGAAATTGGCGATAAGCTCGGCGTGAGCCAGGGCGTTTTTACCAACACTATGAGATTTTTAAAATTACCTCAAAAAGCGCAAGAAGCGTTAAAAAGCGGCGCTGTCGCAGAAGGGCAGATGTTGACATTGATGAGCGTGGGCGATCAAGATAAAATGATGGAGCTTTTGGATAAGATATTAAATGAAGGCATAAGCACAAATGATTTGCGGGAAGAAGTTTCTCGTTATCGTTTGAGCACTACGCGCGGACTCGCGACCAGAACGAGCGTATCGTTGCAGGCGGAAGATGTGGTTAATGTGAGAGCGCTGGAAGAAAAATTGGGTATTCGCGCCAGCGTTAAACGAGCGCGCAACAAAGCGATTACCATTTCTTTAACTTGCCATGACGAAAATCAATACCGCGAATTAGCGGAAAAACTTAGAAATCTTTCGTAAATAAATTGGTTTGAAAATTAAAAAAGGTATTTTATTTTAGCCCAAAGAGCTACTCGTTCGGGAGGGGTTGCCTTTTCGTTAACAATGTTTTTGCAACCATTTACATATTGGGCGGAAAATTTATTGCCTGGTTTTTAGGCTGGAAAACAAAGTCCGTGTCGGAATATTTAAAAGATACATAGCAAGCTTGGAATCTTGATTCATACATCAAATGGAATGAGTACGATTTTACCAAGTTCCTCGACAGATTGCAGTTGCGTTATAGTGAATCAGAAGGCAAAAATATGGATAAAAAACATTCGCCGGCTTTCTACACCTCTCTGCCAATTGGGGCATTAGGGATATTCAAACTTATCCAAACCATTATCATATTTTGGTCTCAGATGTTATTTCTTGCGTTAAGTGGCATTGTTCTAATAGCGTGCATAATTTACCTTATTCTTATAGAATTATCAAAAAAGCAAACGCAAGAAGAAGAAAAAACAAGGAAGACGAACAAGAAACTAAAAAACTAGCGCGGGCTCAAAAATTTTTGTCTCGGCTGACATTATTGATTGTCTCGGGCAAGCAACTTGGTGACTCTGTGACAAATCGCGAGCTTCTTGGAGACGCTTTTAAGACTCGCCAACCGACAATAATGTTTAGAGCGGCTTTTGAAGTAACAAAAAGAAGGGTGTGCAAGCCGTACTCGCAATAGAGGTGAAAAACCAATGTTGATGCTGGGAAAAATATTTTTCCAGCATTTTTTTATTTTGAATTTGGACACTCGCTGTTGCTACAGAGAGTTTTTTTGCCTTTTTCCACCATTAAACTTTGGCAGAGAGCACACTTTTCGCCCGTTGGCTTGTCCCACAGCGAAAAGTCGCAGGCCGGATATTTGTTGCAAGCGTAAAATATTTTGCCGCGTTTGGATTTTTTGATGACAATGTCGCCGCTTTCACACTTCGGACATTTAACGCCAGTCAGCTTTTCATTTTTTTGCGTAAAATGGCAAGTTGGATAATTGGAGCAGGCGATAAATGCGCCAAAACGACCGCGCTTGGCGACCAAAGAATGGCCGCAGTCCGGACAGTTGCCCAAATTTTCTTGATGTTCTTCGCTACCCACAAGTGGCTGGGTGGTTTTGCAGTCCGGATATTTTGAGCACGCCAAGAATTTTCCAAACCGTCCGATTTTTATTAACATTAGCGAGCCGCATTTCGGACAGATTTCATCGGACGCTTCGTGAAAGTCGGATTTATTTATTTCTTCGTCTTTAGCCACGATGTTTTGATGGAATGGGTCGTAAAAATTTTGGAGCACCGGTGCCATTTTGGCCTCGCCGGCGGCGATCGCGTCCAAATTATTTTCTAATTTGGCGGTAAATTCATAATCCACAATATTGGCAAAATGAGTTTTTAAAAAGTTGGTGACGACCTCGCCCATATCGGTCGGCAAAAGTTTTTTGGTTTCGCGCAGAACATATTTTCTATCCAAAAGAGTGCTGATAGTCGGCGCGTATGTGGACGGCCGGCCGATGCCGTATTCTTCCAAAGTTTTAATCAAAGAAGCTTCAGTGTAGCGGGCGGGCGGTTCAGTTGAATGCGCGAGGGCTGTAATTTTTTGACTTTTGGCCTTATTGGCTAATTGCAAATTCGGCAAAGCGTGTTCAGCCGCGTCGGTTTCGTCGTCGGCAATTTGCCACAGCTTTAAAAAGCCGGGGAATATTAAACGCGAGCCCGTAGCGCGAAAAAGGCTGGCAGATTTTTGGCCTGTTAAATCCAAGCTGGTTTGTGCCATTTGCGTTTCGGGCATTTGCGAAGCGAGCGCGCGGTTATAAATCAAACGATATAAAGACCAAAGTTTTTTATCGAGATGACTTAAAGCGCTGGCGACGGCATCGGGTGTCAAGTCGACATCAGTCGGACGGATGGCTTCGTGCGCTTCTTGCGCGCCTTTGCTTTTGGTTTTGAACCGGCGCGGAGTTTTGATGGTGTATTCAGCGCCATAATTTGTTTTTAAAAAGATTTGCGCTTTGAGCAAAAATTCTTCGCTCAAATTTAAGCTGTCCGTGCGCATATAAGTAATGAGGCCGATGGGGCCGCCACCCAAATCAATACCTTCATAAAGTTTTTGCGCCAAGAGCATTGTTTGCTTTGGCGAGTAGCCAAGTTTTTTACTAGCTTCTTGCTGTAAGGTGGAAGTGGTAAAAGGCGGGAGCGGATTTTTTTTCACATCCTTGGTTTTTTTATCGGTAATGGTGTAAATGTCTTGGGCTAAATCAGCGGCGATAGTTTCAGCATCGTTTTGATTATTAAAAGTAAATTGTTCAACCGCTTTTTTATTAAAATTATTTAATTTGCCGTGAACGGTCCCGCCCGCAAAATTAAAGTCGCCTTCAATCGTGCTGTACGGCTCGGACACGAATTTTTTTATGTCATCTTCCCGTTCCACGATTAAACGCAAAGCGACTGATTGGACTCGGCCAGCCGACAAGCCGTAGGCGATTTTTTTCCAGAGCAGTGGACTAAGTTCATAGCCCACGAGCCGGTCCAAAAAACGGCGCGCTTGTTGCGCGTCCACCAAATTCAAATCCAAATCTCTAGGGTGGTTAAGGG
>Ga0209211_10008037_pt1 | contig 14577 bp, 10 predicted proteins | sample RifGroA2_FD_183992 | JGI IMG/M metagenome (GOLD analysis project Ga0209211, IMG submission 183992) | Groundwater microbial communities from Rifle, Colorado, USA - Groundwater A2 (SPAdes) (version 2) | ecosystem: Environmental > Aquatic > Deep subsurface > Groundwater | place: Rifle, Colorado...
GAATAGCTCCTCTGCTCCCGAGCCGGTCAAAATCCCCCACTTGCCCGCCCTTGCAGCCTCGCGGCAGCAGGAGAACACAGGCACCATGAGCTCGACTTTCAGCAGGTCCCCGTTCCTTATCTTGTAGCACTTCTTGTACACCTTGACGATTTCCTCTTCGGAAAGCACCACTTCCTTGTGCGGCAGCGCAAGCTCGGACGCTATCTTTCGCGCAGCTTCCAAATCCTGGCTCCCCTCCACCCCTGCTGTGATGAGAAGCGGAGTCGTGAATTGCTTGGCCACAGTAGCAATCGCGGAACTGTCAAGCCCGCCCGAAAAGAGGATGGCTACTTCCCCCTGGCAGTTGTTTTTCACTGCATCGACGAAAAGCTCCGAAAGTCTTGAAGCCATGGGAACACATCACACGCTGAAAATAAAAATACTTCTAGCATTTTAGGAAAAGGAAGCGGGCCCGGTGAGATTTGAACTCACGGCCTTCACCTTTCTCCGAACAATTACGGAGGAAGTATGGTTTTTTCCGTGAACGCTTTTTCCGCCGTACCCATCTGGAGGCGAAAAAAGGGTTGTAGGAGAGTGTCGCTCTATCCAAGCTGAGCTTCCCGGGAAAACATCGTTTTCGCTTACGGGCCCAAATATTGGTTTTTCCAGCGCTTCCACTTCCGGATATGGACTATATTCGATGGCTTAACTTAGTTAAACCAGCGTGCAATTTTCCCCCAAATCAACTTTAAAAGCCTGAGGCATGAACATAGCCGCATGTCAGGCTCCAAATTGCCCTTTGCATTCCTGCTTGCGGCAATGCTCCTATTCAATTTTTTCATATTCCTCACCCCATACCTCGCTTCCATGGGGGACGAGGGCACTGCAGGCATGCTGCAAGTCGCATTCGGGCCCACCTGCCACCAGCTCACCTCCCGCTCGCTTTGCCTGTTCAAATCCAAAGCCGACGGCGGCTACTCAATAGCAGACTGCTTCCCCTCAAGCGAACTTTCCTACTCCAGGGTGAACCAGGTGGATTATCCTGACAAAACAGGCTACAAAATCCCGGTCTGCGCCCGTGACATCGCAATTTATCTTGCAATGCTTCTTGGGCTTATCCTGCTTCCCCTGCTCCAGAAAATCGAGTCTGAGAACTGGCCTTCGAGGTGGATCCTTGTTGCCGCATGCGTGCCGATCGGGCTGGACGGAGGCTTTCAGCTTATTGGCATTCATGAGAGCACCAACCTCCTGCGGCTAATCACAGGGGCGATAGTCGGGCTGGCGCTGCCCTTCTATATCCTGCCCATCATGAATTCCCTTTATATTTTCCTGCAGGAAAAGCTTCGCAAGCCTAAAGGCGGCCATGGAAAAGTCTGAAGACAGACTTTTTCAGCAGTGGATGCGCATTTTGCGTTTCGACGCAAAATGCATCAGACATCGAACGGTTCGCCGTTCGATGCTGAATCGGAATTCCACTACAATAAGAAATCAAGGTGAACCATTCGTGGAAAGGAAAGTATACCTAGTTTACGATTACGAGGAGTTCTGCGGTGCGTTCTCCTCCCTCCTGCTTGCCAAAAAAGCAGTGGACGAGCATCTTGGCATTGTGAAAAAGTACGCAAGCAGCCAGGCGGAAAAGCTCAATATCGGCGAAGTGGAGTACGAGCTTCGCAAGGACGAGGGCGAGCGCACCTGGGTCTACTCCTTCCTGGTGAAATCCAAGGGCAACGGAATGGACCTTCACTGCAGGCGCCCGACAATATTCGAGTGCCAGCTGGACGAATACGATTCAATGACAAGCAGGATGCTGAAAAAAAGGAAAGAATAGGTTCCTTATCCGAACAATCTCTCGGCTATTGCCCCGTAAGCTGGCCTGGTTATGAAAAGCCCAAGAAGGGAGCCCAGTATGGTCGCGGTCGCAAAGCCGATTATCTCCACCAGGCCGGACAACAAAAGCAAAGGCAGCATGGCGACTACTGCAACCATTACGGACGTGGTAATGATCCCGAATGCCTTTTCCATCCGCTTGCGCGTTTCCTCCTCCTTTTTCAGAAGCTCGTCAGTCACCACTATCTGTGCGTCCACCGACACGCCGATTGCCGCAAGCATGCCCGCCATTGCGGAAAGGTCGATTGTAAATGATCCGATCACAGCCATCAGGATGCAAAGCTCTGCAACGCTGATGAATATCATGGGCAGAATTATCTGGATGTTCCTGTAGCGTATTGCCACCATCAGGGCAATCGCAAGCAGGGCAAACGCGATGCCAATGAGCGAGAGCCTCAGGAACTCCTCGCCAAGCGGCGCCGGCACCACTGTTTTCGAGCCGATCGTGATCTGCACGGGAAGCGCACCGCCTTTCAATATGGACTCGATTTCCTTTTCCTTTTTCAGGGCGTCCAGCGCGCGCTCGGTTGCGGTGCTGCCAGAAGCAGGCCCGTTTATGGTATAAGCGAAATTGGGAATCCCTTCTGTCACAGAAGGCACCAGCCTGGGCGAGGAAAGCAGCCCCACGGCTTTCCACTGCACCACTGCGTCAGAGGCTGGCGAGGAGGTGGAAACAAGGAATTCCGGTGTCATTTCTGCAGCGGGTTTCTCCACAACAACAAAGCCCGCGCCCTTCAGCTGCGGTATAAGAGAGCTTCCGTTTGCCACCAGTGCCCGTGTCTTGTTGTCCTTAGGCTCTATGGAAAAGTTCTTTACAAGCTCCTCCTCCAGGTATATGTTGATATCATCCCCTTCGAGCTTGAGCGCAGAGGAAGCAAGGTCAAGCGCCTTTGCCTTGGCAATCGATTGCGCCTTGGCTGAGGAAAGCAATTGCTTTTCTGAAATCACAAGTATGGCGTTTTCCGGCCTGTCCAAGTACATATAGAGGGGGAAGTTGGCCTTGCCCTTTGCAACTGAGGCGAATTTGGCTGCGCCTGCCTGCGTGACTGTGAAGCTCACGCCCCAGTCCGCCCCCTGCAGGTATTGCGAAGGGATGCGGACAATGGTGCCGGAATAAATCTCCTCCCCGCTTATCGCCACCTGCCCGTCCACTATGCCGCGGTAAACCCCCTGCTGGGAAAGGAGGGTCTCGACGTCCCTGACCAGCTGCGGGCTGCTTTGAGGAAGCTCCACGTATATCTCCGAATCGCCGATAGGACGCACCTTCACTTCGGAAAGCCCGAAAGACGCAGCGCGGGTCTTTATGGTGGCAACCATCTCCTCCATGGTGACCGGGTCGACCGGCCGCTCAAGCAGGATGGGCATCCTCACGCCTCCGGAAAAGTCAATTCCGAACTTCACTCCGTTCCAGTAGACCGAGAAAAGCGAAAGCAATACAATTATTATCAGGCCCGCAATCCTGAGCCTGTCCTTTTTCAGGAAGGAAACGGCCAATGCCACCAGAAGCACTGAGACTATGTAGACAGGCACTCCCTGCGCCTTGAAAATCACCATGCCTGCGCAGGCGAGAACGAGGAAGCCGAACATTGCCAATACGTCGCGGCTTCTCGCGCCCTTTGTTATTTCGTCCAAGGATATCATGCAAATTCCCTACCCTGAGAATATCGATGAAAGGAAAGGCCGGTCAGTCTCGCCCGTGTGCCCGCCCCGCTCAACATAGGCAAGCACTATCACTGCGTTGAGGAGCCATGTGGCTACAACGTCGCCCAAGAGCCCCGCAATTGCCACTGCGGATATTTCGTAATAGGTATTGATATGCGTCACCGAGGCAAGGATGAAAAGGCAGATGAAGGAAAGCAGAAGCGCCATGCTCATTGTCATCCCCGTCTTCATGGCGTCATAAGCCCTTCCGCGCGCAGTGCCCTCCTTTCTCTTGATCACCCGCATTGTGAGGAGCACGTCCGTGTCAAGTGAAAATCCGACCAGCATGAGGAGAGCGGCAAATGACGCAAGGGTAAGGGGAATCCCGAACAGGCCCATTGCGCCAAGGGCGATCAGCACGTCTGCCGCAGCCCCGATGAGCACCGCGAGGCTGGGTATGAACGTCCTGAAAATCAGGAACACCACAATGCTTACGAAAATGGTGGAGTAGACCACCACTCCGGTCGCCTTTTCCAGGAATTTTTCGGACAGCGAGGCGGACACCTCGTTGAACTGCGCGCTTTCGTAAGCCACAAGCTCGGAAAGCGCAGAGGCGAGCTTCTCCGAGCTGTCGTCCAGTATCTTCCCGTAGATGAGCCCTATGGTCTTCTTGAGCTCGTTCGTGTTAGGATAGGAGGAGGAATTCTGCGAAAGAAGCGCGATTTCAAAAAGCCCGTTTGCCACCAGGTCTATTTCCTTCCTTGCTGCAACGTATTTTTCTATAGCCTCCGGGCTTTGGTTGGTGGCAGTCACATCAGCCTCCAGCCTTGAAGCCTCGTCGATTTTGGAGAAGAATTCGGTTTTCAGCTCCTCTGCGTGTGTGAGCCTGTTGTCCCGCTCGATTTCCACTTCCACTTCGTAACCCGCAGGGTTGGGAAGCGACTTTACCGATGAAACCGAAAAGCCTCGCTCAGTCAGGGCAGAGGAAAGCTCACTCGCGTCCACCCATTCCTTTGTCTGCATTGTGACCAGGGTGCCTCCCCTGAAGTCCACGCCCTTTTCTATCCTGGGTATGAAAAAAAGCGCTGCCGCCACTAGCAGTATTGGTATGACAATCAGGAGCTTGTAATTCCCTTGGTAAGGATTCGGAACATTCATGAAAGCGACCCAATTTCCCATTCATCCGCAGGACAGAAGATGGGAACTCTATTGCCAAATAGTATTTAAAGCCCACGCTTGCCCGTTCGGGCGGGCAACCTCATATCAGCTTGATCAGGCCCCTGCCGATTTCCGCAAGGTCTGCGCCGAAAAGCGAGCCGGTCTGGCGGATGAACGAAATGGTGATGATGAGCGAGGCCAGGGGATAGAAGATTGCCTGCAGGAAGAGCAGGCTGACTTGGTTTCGAACGAAATCTATCATTTGTGAAATAAAGGATTGGTTGTTTTTAACCTCATAGTATGCTGATATAACTCCTCCAGCACTATTAAAGCAGGGGTTTTGTCCTCCAAAAGGCAGGCTGTCGGGTTGTGCTTGCAGTTCGATATCGTGGCACATGACACCAGTGTTTGGCATCATGGCAACGATTATTACGTACGACATCGGGAAGACAAATGCAAATCCCAGCGAGAAAGCTACTACAAAACCTCCAGCGCCCCTTGTTATGGGCAGCGCGCGAAGGACAAGGCCTATGAAGAAAAATACGGAGAGCATGGAATATTGGGAAAAAACCAAGATATCGTATTGGATGTAGTGGAACAATACAAGATAGACTATGTTGTTCATTATGTAGTGGAAGAAAGTAACCCAGCCGGTTAGGGCAATGGCTGCCCCAAGGGCTTCCAAGTGGGCTAGGTCAAAGCTGATTTTGCTCAACGTCTCGACAAACATATTAAGCCAATAGACGACCAAATAAATGTTGCTTTCGCATTCAACTATCAGCTTGAGGTATCCCTTTGCGATATTGGTAGGGCTTGCCGCACCTGCATCAACCACTTCTTTCATCTGGACGTTCCCAGAGGCCGAAGCGACCTCGTATGCAATGCTTGCAGTCACATTGTTGCCAATGCCCGCCATGGTAACCGCGAATATGACAAGAAGAATGCTCACCGCAACCTGCGCATATTCTGATTTCACCCAGAGGGATACGTTCTGCAGGCTGAATGCGCGTGAGAGCATATCCAACAGTACGGTGATGAATAGTGAAAACGCGGCGGCTGTGATTGCCATCTCTTCCCATCCCATGTCATATCAGCCTCGTAAGGTTGGTGACGTCTATCTCTTCCCCGAATAGCTTGGTTATGCCCTTCGTTGTTTCCACAAGAACTATGAAATTTATCACCGGAAGGACCACTGCGGCAATGAAGTAGAGCAACAGTGGCTTGAAAAGGAAGAAAATCGCCCCAGAAACGCCGCTCACAAAGCCTTCCCACCGCGCTTTGACTACGCTCTTGTCTATCGTGTTGACCTGAAGTTCCAGTTCGTTTGTCACCATATCGGCAGTTTCCTCGTTGTTGTTTAGCTGATTATGCGGGTCTGCGGCATTTTGCAGGGGCGTTTCACCGAGCGCCGGGTTGGTATTCGTAAGCTCCTTTTCAGTCAAAGTGAGATGAGAGTAAATTATATAGTCATTGAAAACAATTGTTATCGGGTAGAATAAGAAAAAGGATATCGAAAGACCTATCAGTGTGCCCCCGAACAGCCTGGTTGGTTCAAATGACCTGAAAAATATGCCAAACGGAAAAATGAAATACAGCACTGCTATAGCAAGGTATTCCATCATCCTCATCTGAAGCTGCAACAGCAAGAACGATATCACATACCCGCTTACCATGATGAACATGAGATTGTTCAGCTGAGACAGTGATTCAAGAGGGCTCTCAGATGAGCCAACGCCAAGGGGAGAAGATGTCCACATGATCTTGGCTATGAAATTGATTTGCTTTACCACCCACATAAGGTAGCCGAACAGCAGATAGCCTACCTGCTCGATGTAATTGAAATAATCCGCAACTATCTCATACATGTCCTTCTTCTGCCCTGAGCTGTCGAGATAGTGATTCCCGGCAGGGTCATTTTCCCCAAGAAAAGTGAGATCAAAAGTGCACATCCCGGTTATTATCGCAAGCATGGTGAACAATACGACAACTGCGGTTCCGAGAATCTGGTAAAGTTCAAATTTCGTCCATGCCATCAGCGTCTGGTTTCTCAGGAAGTTGGCAAGTATGTAGACCAGCGTGAGGATGAACAGGGAGGAGAGAAGCGCAACTGCGCTGAGCTCAAGCCAGATGTTGCCAAGTATTCCAAAGACTGTCGGGAAAGTGTCATTCGGGTTCCCTACCAGCAAGTCCTTGCACACCTGGCCTGCATAAAGATTTGGGTCAATCGGCATTCATCTTCCTCCTATTCATATGAGTTTCTCAAGTGCTGAAAGGTCAATTTCAGTGCCAAGGACCTTTGCAATTTCCTTCGCGAGCGTGAGCGTGACGAATATTATGAATATCGCAAGCACCATGCTTATGATAAATACAAAGTAGACTGTCTCGTAAATCATCTGCACAGTGAGTCCAGTCATCGGGATCAACAGGCTTGTGGCAAGCCAGCTAATATTCATGAACTTCAGCAGGAAGTATGAGGCTACCCCTCCACCCAGCACAAAACCAAATACTGGCAGGCTGCTCATCGTATCCAGGAACAATCTCAAGGTGCGGGCGGGTATTGTTGTAAAAACGCAGCTTGCACCATCGGCGCCAACCCACGGTTGGTTTCCGAATGAAAGGTAGACGGGCCCCTTCAAGACCTTTTCAATGCTGACCCTGTCTGACAATTGGGCCCCGTCGTTCCCGTTGACGAGATACGGTTCCCCTTCATTTGCAGGTGTCCCGCTTGGCATGCAGCATATGGGCTTGTCAAAAGCGCAACCCCACACATGCGGCGTATTTATTGCATTGAGCTCGTTTTGGAAATGATCTGTTATTATCTCTCCAGTCAATACGAGTAAATATGGATAAACGAAAAAAAGTGCAAGTGCGATTCCTATCAGGGCGTTTCCAACACCTCGCAATCCAAATGCTCGCAAAAAAAGCCCTGCTGGCATGATAATTGTGAGCATCTTGCTTTTTATGAAACAAAGCATGTATTCGTGCCCGAACCACTCGAGGATACCTATGCTTAGGAATTGTATGAGCATGCCAAGGATGTCAAAAATGGGCCTGAACATGGGCGCGACCTGCAGCGTTATCCCAATCCCTAGTTTGTCCCCGATGGGCCTGATGTTGGGAGTGGCGCTTGCAAACATGGAAAAAATCGTGCTGCCAATCAGGACCATTCCGAAGTCCAGCATCATGGTGTTTCTGATTATGACCGAATAGGCCCTCGCTTTAGTTATGTTCTTGTCGCCAAAGTCATAGAGCCCAAGGAATGCCAATGAGAATATGGACAGGAGCGCAATATTTTCAACCAAGCCCCACATCGAACCTTTTATGAATTCCCAGTATTTTCCTGTCCCAAGAACGCCGCTCAGTATATAAGTTGCTGCAACGAGCATCGCTGAAAGGAACATTGCAGCAAAACTCAGCAGTATCCAGGCATCCGGGTCGCCAGGGTCGGTCTCGCAATTGACAAGGGTCGGCTTTCCGGCCCAGGCATCCACTCCGAATGCCGCTTGCGACCAAATTGGGTACATCAACACTACGAGCATGAAAAGCGAGATGACAAACGATATTTTCCTGACCATCATATCACTCTCGACAGCACAGATATTTCAACGTCGCCACCGAGCATAGGGGACATCACCTTGACGCAAGCGAGCGTGGTCATGAGAGCAAGGAAGGGGACGAATAACGTGAGTGTCAAGACTGAGGCAAGCGCGCCTATCGGGCCTTCCATATCAAACAAGCCGATTCCAGCCCCGTATTTGAGCATGTCTGAATAAACAGTATACCACTTGCTTCCCTCGATCTGTTCCCACTTGTTCCTGAAATTCACAAGCGTATTATCATAATCCGTCCGGTCTGCCTGGGCTGCATCCCTGACGCTCTGCGGGAGGCCGAAGTCTTCAACCGAATTGCAGATGTCAAAGGTAACCTGGTCCTCGGGATTCCCTACAACATCTTTTAGGCTTTCCGTTTCCTGGAATTCGGTGAGAGTGGTGCCATCGCTGAAAGGCGTATAGTAACTAGTGGCGTCAAAGTCAGCGCCATATGGCTGGGGCAAGCCGGAAGTGCCAATTGGCACCCACGGTCCAAGAAAGCTCCAAAGAATCGCATAGGTTACTACGTAGAACATCGGAAAAATCACGTAGAAAGAAATCGCAAGGGCTACGAGCAGGCCGCCCAATTTCCTTGCAAAATAGAATATCCTCAATATAAGCCCCATTGCAAGGAAGACAGAGAACAGGGGATAGTTGAGGAAATCCAGGAAAAACTGCTGCGCGCGCAGCAAAAGCATGGTTTTCACTGCCAAATCGAAAAGGAGCGAGAAGAAATCCGCAGCCCCATTCAGACCGGCAAAGGGCATGACGCTCAAGCCTGCTTGTATATCCAGGACCAGGAAAGAAATGCCCATGCTCATATTCCCGAGAAATGCGAAAAATTGGTGATTGATGAGCGAAGTTAATGCATTCATCTTTGCAGTTTCATATAAGAATTGCAAGAAATCGGTAGATAGTTCGATATGGCACGGTCTCTTTCTTTCGATTGCGCATCCTGGACCCTGGCAGCATGCGTAGTTGGTGACATAAGTCTGCCATTCCGGTGTCGTAAACAGGCTTCCCGTGCCCGAAGAAAGTCCTCCCAGGATGTCGTCCAGGTAGCCGGTGAGAGCAATCGCAGCCACAAGAATTATGGCTGAATAAAGCACCTGCCCGAGTTCCCTTTTGGCAAATGCCTTCAGCTTGTCATCAGCGACAACGCTTCCTGCCATGTACGCCAAAGCCAACAATAGGGCAACGGTCATGATCGCCGCTCCAGCGAGGTTCCCCCAGCCCCAGGTCATTATGAAGTTGGTTTTGTCTCCAGGGACAAATCCCGCGCAGCCTGCGCTAAGCAGCAAAGCAAGGCCAAGTGCAAACACGATCATGGCTTTATTCATAGATCCGCCTCATAATTTCTGATTAATGAATTTGGAAAATCCCTTTATGAATGCGATTGTAATAGTGATCGAAAGCGCGGGCAGGAAAAGCGCCTGCAGGAGAAGGTATGAAAGGAAATGCAGCGGCTTGAGCAGCATCTGGTCCGCGCTGAAAAGCCCGCTCAACGAGATGTTCCCTGCGACCTCCCCGAATCCGCTGTCTTCAAGGGTCTTTGTCAGCCGGGGCTCAGATGCTCCGCTGTTCAACATCTTAATTACAACCGCGTTATGCATCACATAGGTGTATGGATACACTATCCCAAAACCTATCGCAGACGCTATCATAAATGCTCCCGCATCCCGTGTAGGGGGGAATATCCGAAGCACCAGGCCTGCAGGCAGAACAAAAGGGAGAACTACCCCTCTAATCACCTCCAAAATGGCCATTTGAACAAAAAGGCTTGCGGTAAACGGCGATATCAGGAGTAACAAAAAGTCGACCACTCTTTCGATTACAATAAAGGAGGGGAAGCCTGGCAAAATTATCCCCCAAACACTCGGACCCCATCTCATTGTCCACGAGCCCATAAACTGACTCCAGAGCTTCAATATTTCCAGGTTGATCACTGCCGGAAGGGCTATTTCGTTCGAAATATAATTCAAATACTCCCTGCCAACTTCGAAGACATCCCTCCCTCCTGGATGGGCTGGGTCCCGCGCAAAAAGATCGGCCATGTTTGTGGCAAAGCATGTTGCCCCGATTACCGTTACGAAAAGCAGAACTGAAACAACAAGCTGGCTCAGCTCAACAGAAGCAAAACTCTCGTATTCTGTTTTCCTGAAGAGCGCCGCAGCCATCCATGACAGCGCTATCAGGAAGATCATCAGCGCCAATGAAACAGTCACGAATGGGGCGATTGTGTCTGCCATATATTCCGGCTGCAGGCTGCAGTACGCTTTCAAAATATACATTTTCACACCAATTGCGATATTCCCAGTATCCTCGCCTCGCCGCCTATCAAAAGGGCAAAGTCTTTCAATAGGGTAAGCGTGATTATTATTTCAATCACAATGAACAAAAGGGCCAGTATTGCGAATTGTGAAACGTCCATGACCAGCAACTCGACCATTGCAAAAGAGGTAGTCAATACCTTGACCGGATTCATATACGCCATTGCCTGGATGACGGTCAGCCCGGCCTGCGCTTTCCTGACAAGTTCCTGCGAGAAATCCCGCAGCCTTCCTTCGGTTTTTGTCCACTGGGTGTTCGTCGCGCTTCCTCCTACGGGGAAGTATACGTTGTTGAAGCCTTCATCATAAATGGCCCCCTCCTCCTCAAGGATCTCATTTATATCGTCTCCTCCATACGCGTCGTAGCAAAGCGCATAAACGCTTTTATAATCGCTGAAATCTGTCAATTGAGATACGCATTTTCTCTCAGCGCTCTTCTGGCTATACCTGCAATCGTCAGAGCAGCAATCGTAGTCCGCCGAGCAGGTTTCGCCGAGTGCCTTGCAGTCAGTTCCGGGGGGGGTGTTCGGATTGGACGTTGGATTTGTTATGCTTTCCCATATCTGTTGGTTTATAAGTATGGAAATGGGGTAAACAAAAGACATTGCGAACACCACTGCCACGATGGTCGACCCTGTTTTGCGTGAAAAGGGGAAAGCACGGAGCAGCAACCCAAATGGAAGGAAAACCGCAAGAGCGGTTTCATCTATGAAGACTAGAAGTAGCTTCTGGACGAAGAAAGCCGACAACAGCTGCCCCACCAGGTCAACTATGAGTGTATGTATGTCATTTATCTGGCTCATGCCAATCATGGGGACAAGCCCAACGTCTATTTTCAGAAGGGGCATGAAGGGTATTGGCATCTGGACGCTTGTGGCAAGTCCGGACATCAGCCCGATAGCCATCTCAGTTATCATTAGCGATGTGTAGCCGGAGATGAGCTTGCGAGTAACCACGCCTTCGCTGCCTATTACTGACAGGTCAAGTGGGTTGATGCTGGGTCTACAGCCAAGGAAGAAGTCTGCCTGCGCATGTACCCTGCTTCCACCCTGGAAAGTATTGGAAATCGGGTCATAAGGATGCAACCTTAGGTATTCCTGGCAGGCTTGCCCCCTTGGAACACACCCGGGCTGGCTTTCCCCTATTGCGCACTCTCTAAGCATGAATCCCTGTCCTATTAAGTCAAAAGCCCCCCCTGGCATAATTAGAAGGAGGGCAATAAGAACGATAACTACCGAAACGCCCATCTCATAGGCCTCATTCTTTGCGAATGCCTTGAGGCTGGGCATTGAAAAAGCCTCGCCAAACATAAAAGACAATGCCGTTATTGCTACGGCAAACGCGAGGGCGCTTAACACTCCCGAATTTGTAATGTCCAGCTGGCTTAGGAGAAGATGTTCAAACATCGAATCAGATATTGAATCAAGAAAATATATAAATATGCGAATTTACAGTTGGATAATGGGCTTTTTTGGGGCTTTGCGCACATTTTCATTAGTGTTTGCAATGCTTTGTCCACTTCTGTTCCCTTTCGAGCCTGCCACTGATGCGAACTTCCCGACCACCATCACGTTGAGTGTCGATGGAATCCACATACACGCAAAAATCACCTATTTCAATATGTCCTATTATCAAAAAGCGAAAGAAGATAGCTACCCCCACCAAAGGTCCGATTTCTACGTTCCAGGGCAGTATTCGAAGAACTTCTTTTCAGCATCAACAAAAAACCTCCCAAAGGCAAAGCTGAACTTCACTTTCAACAACATGGTCGTAGGCTCCGCTGGTTTTGAATGCAGTTCTATGGAAACGAATGACAACGGCGAAGCAGTCTGCACAGCAACCGAGTATTACGAGGAAGACGGGACGGTGCACTTCTTTGTCGATACCGAGAGCTGCGGCACATTGCTGGTGAGATTTGACGGCAATTATTCCGACTCCAACTATTTCCAGCCTTCCTCAAGGACGGCCATTTTCTGCCCACCCAACGCCTTCCCACTTTCGGTACTGGGGGATGCCATTTTCACGGCTTTATCTGACCCCCAGAATCTTCCAGTGTGCTTCCCACTGATGCTCATAGTAGGCTTCCTCGTCTCTTCAATGTATTACTCTGGCAGGGACCCGCTTTCATTGTTTGACCTTACCACCCCCAGGCTTCCCAGGGTCAAGCAGTTCAGGCTCAAGCAGGGCACTGCCCCCCAGATGGTGCGCTCAATCACCCGCCGCTACATGATGATGCAGCGGCAGGCTGAGAGGGACATATTGAACGCAGCCAGGTTGCTTGCTGCGGACAAAGCTACAAAAGATGGTCTAACAGGTGCTGCAAGGAGAAGGAGGATCAACACATACACTCGCGATGTGCGAGAACTAGTAAGAGAATACAAGAAAAACTTGTTGCGTGCGGCGATATCTGGCGACCCAACAATCGCAAACAAGGCAATAGCAAATAAGGATTTCAGCGAGGCTAAGGCAAGGCTCAACATGCTTTTCGACAGCCTTGCCCCAAAAGATCAGAAAAGCGCCAGGTTCGAATACTACAAACGAACAAGGGAGCTTCTCGAAGGCTGGTTTCAGATGGTCAGCGTTGCTGAGCAAGCCAACAGGCTGACAGGGGTATCAAGGGGCGGCGGGGGCGGCCCAGTTTACCGCTTCCTATCCAACCGCGTTTTCGATCCTTTGACCAGGGGCTTGATCAACGTGGAAAGCAACAAGATTGTGCGCGGCATTGCCAGAACCCCAATTGTCAGCGTGCTTGTCACAGGGCCGACCAAGACGCTCGACGTGCTCCTCCAATACCGCGCCACGCGTCGGGGGGCTATCGCAGTCCGAAGAAACATGTATGGGTCGCTTTTGTACAATGCGCTGCTCTCGAAAAAAAGCAAGGACGACCAAGGGACCCGCGAGCTTCGGAGCACAGGCAAGGCTGCCAAGCGAATGTTCGAAAGGGACGGAGGGAAGCTGACCTTACTGGGCGGATTGACAAAAAAATGGAAGAGGTGGACTTTTTCAGAATGGGAAAGCCGCGTCGATCTTGCAAGCAGGCGGGCAAATCCACTCAAGGACATATCCGAGTTTAGCAGGCTGGAATCGGTTAATGCCATCAACATGTTTTTTGAAAAGCACTTCGGATCCATCCTCAGTCTAATCGGCACCAAGGCCAACAAGGAAAAGCTCTTGGAATTGTTGGAGGCAGACATGTCGCGGCTTGAACAAAAGCGCGACAGGGCAAGGACGGCAGAAGGCAGGGAAAAAATCGAACATTTGATCTCCCAGCTTAGGGGGCAGGTGGAAAGCGCAAAAGAAAAGTCCGACTTTGCGCAATCGCTCATCAGGTATATCGAACAGCGCGACCGCATTGAGAAGGGCGGTGCGAAACTTTTTGCACTAACTTCGAGATACCTCAAGCTAACCTCTAAAAACCAGGAACAAGTGTTTGGAATAACCGAGGACTGCAGCACTGGCAGGATAACAATGTCAGAAGCACTGAGGGCGATGTACGAGCTGGCAGAAAAGCAGCCTGGGATGCGGCAGCCTCTGAGCAAAGAAAAACAGCTTATCGGCCGTTTTGCTAAATACGAGGCTTATGTCCGCGCGAATTTGCTCGTAATGCGCGATGCGAAAACCGGGGCTTACCTCGCGGTGACTTTCAAGGACATGGATCAGGACCGGATGGACCGGATTAGCAGCCACCTCGACTCCAAGGGAGCGCTGAGCCGGCTGAAGAATGACCTGGAGGGTCAGCATGGGGGGAAATGGAGTGATGTCTACGATAAAATGACCGCAAAAGAAGTCCAGGATAGGCTTCTTGCAATGAATATTACCGGATCCCTCCGCGCGCATCTTGAAACGGTAAACAAGGAGATGGTGAAGAAATACGATGGCAAGTTAGCAGCAATTGATCAGAAGGCCTTCAATATGGAGTTGAGAAGAGCCTATGACCTAATGCTCAGTCGGCCTGAAAGAATTATCAGCGGACTCAGGCAGCTTGCCTCCAA
>Ga0209211_10008041_pt1 | contig 14575 bp, 14 predicted proteins | sample RifGroA2_FD_183992 | JGI IMG/M metagenome (GOLD analysis project Ga0209211, IMG submission 183992) | Groundwater microbial communities from Rifle, Colorado, USA - Groundwater A2 (SPAdes) (version 2) | ecosystem: Environmental > Aquatic > Deep subsurface > Groundwater | place: Rifle, Colorado...
TAAGGCTGAAGAATGTTGCTGTTCTTTTTTTCTCCAAAGAGCCTTATAAATGGTTTCCACAAAATGAGATTAGGGTAGTTAAATTTAGTGGAACTGAACCTATTAATGTCCTCTCTCAACGTGATTTTAGGTTAAATCCATTTGAAAATATAGACCAATCTCTGGATTTTATTAGGCAGTTCATATCAAAACGATTCATTATTCCAGAAGATTCAGCACGCAGAGTAGAAATTGATGAGTATCCTTCAAGTGTTATTAGGGAAGCTGTTATTAACGCTGTTGCGCATAGAGATTATTTCAGTTATGACTCCATTCAAATAAACATTTTTGATGATAGGATTGATATTACCAATCCTGGAGGGCTTCCGGAAGGCCTGACACGTGAATTTTTTGGAAAAAGGTCAGTTAGGCGAAATCCCATAACCTACAGATTGCTAAGGGACTGCAATTATGTTGAAGGTCTTGGAACTGGGATTCCTAAAATAATAAACGAGATGCGAAAGTCAGGCTTACGAGATCCAGAATTTCACTTTGAAAGTGGTTTTTTTGTAGTAACACTTAGGAACATTAAAAGTGCAATAAAACCGATTGAGGGAATGAGAGATTTAAATCAAAGGCAGTTAACTGCTATGAATTACCTAAAGCAGAATAAAACTATTAAGTCTAAAACATATGCAAACATAAATAATATATCTTTGCCAATTGCTATACGGGAAATTAATGAACTTATCAAATTTAAATTTTTAAGAAAAATAGGCTCTTACAGGGGTGCCTATTATGTTTTGAGTGATAATAATGACTGAGTATTCCGAGGATGCTTTGGTTGAGAAGTCTGCTATTGATGTTTTTGTCAAGGATTTACATATTGGCCATTTGAATTGTTTTGAAGAAAAATTCCCAGAAACATTAGGCCGAGAGGCAAAGTCTGATGTTGTTATTGTCAAGAAATTATCCGCAGCAATAGATAAATTGAATTCTGGTTTGTCGGAAGATGCGAAGAAGGATGCTATTGCTCAATTGACACAAGATAGAAGCAGACTTTCGATGGTCAAAGCTAATCAAGAAGTCTACAATCTATTGAAAGATGGCGTCAAGGTCAAGACAAAAAATAAACAAGGAGTCTACGAACACAAAACCGTCAAGATTATTGATTTTAACAATCCGAAAAATAATGATTATTTCCTTGCATCACAGTTCTGGATTACGGGAGAAGTTTACACGAGAAGGCCAGACCTCATTTTGTTTGTGAATGGTTTGCCGCTTGTTGTTGTGGAACTCAAAGCAAGAGGAGTGGACGTCAAGCGAGGCTTTGAAGACAACATCACCGACTATAAAGACACTATTCTTCAATTATTCTGGTATAATGCTTTTATCATAATCAGCAATGGCAGAGATGCAAGGATTGGAACCATCACGAGCGGATATGAACACTTCTCTGAATGGAAAAAAATAGATAGGGAAAAAGAAATAGGCATTGTTTCTCTTGATAGAATTATCAAAGGAACTTGTGAGCAAGATAAACTCATAGACATTTTTGAAAATTTCATACTTTACTCCACTATTGAAGGCAATCAAGTCAAGATTCTTGCTAAGAATCACCAATTCCTTGGTGTCAATAATGCAGTTGAGGCATTTGCTAATAGAAAGAAGAACAAAGGACGCTTGGGAGTATTCTGGCACACACAAGGCTCTGGAAAGAGTTATTCAATGATTTTCTTTACCCAGAAAGTCCTGCGGAAATTTGAAGGGAATTTCACATTCCTCATCCTGACAGACAGACAAGAACTTGACACTCAAATATACAGGAACTTTCAGAATGCTGGCGTTGTGACAGAAGAAAAAGTGCAAGCAGAGACAGGAGAGCATCTCAAACAATTATTGCGAGAAGACCACAGACTCGTATTCACACTCATACACAAATTCGGAACAGACAAAGGAGTAACATATCCAAAGCTTTCAGACAGAGACGACATAATAATCATCACAGATGAAGCGCACAGAACACAATACGACACTCTCGCACTCAACATGAGAACAGCTTTACCGAATGCAGCATTCCTCGGATTCACAGGAACTCCATTGATGGCCAAAGGTGAAGAAAAAACAAAAGACACATTCGGAGATTATGTCAGCGTCTATAATTTCAGAGCAAGTGTCGAAGACCAAGCCACAGTCCCATTATTCTATGAAAACAGAGTTCCAGAAATGCAACTCATAAATCCAGACCTCAATGATGACATTTACAACACAGTAGAGGAAGCAGAGCTTGATGAAGCACAAGAAGACAGACTTGCAAAAGAGTTCGCCAGAGAATATCACATTCTCACAAGAGAAGACAGGCTCAACGCAGTAGCAGAAGACATAGCAAATCACTTCATCAACAGAGGCTACACTGGAAAAGCAATGGTTGTCAGTATCGACAAATTCACAACAGTGAAGATGTATGATAAAGTGCAATACTATTTCCAAAAAAATCTTGACAAGCTAAAAAAGCAGTTGAAATCAAAATATGAAGACAAAGCACTCAAAGACAAGATAACTGCACTCGATAAAATAGATATGGCTGTTGTTATCAGTCAAGAGCAGAATGAAGTCAAGAAGTTCAAAGAAAAAGGCCTTGACATTAGTAAACATAGAAAGAGAATGGCGAAAGAAGACCTCACAACTCTCTTCAAAGAACCAGATAATAACTTCCAGATAGTTTTTGTTTGTAATATGTGGATGACAGGATTTGACGTCCCAAGCCTATCAACAATCTATCTCGATAAACCAATGAAGAACCACACGCTCATGCAAGCAATCGCAAGAGCAAACAGAGTCTTCAAAGAGAAAACAGCAGGATTCATAGTCGACTACATCAACGTATTCAGGAACTTGAAGAAAGCACTTGCAATATACGCCGCACCAACATCAGGTGGAGAAGTAGATATGCCGATCCAATCAAAAGAAAAACTGGTCGCAGCACTCAAAGACTACATCAAAGAACTCAACAAATACCTCAAAGAACAAGGAGTAAAACACGAGAAAATCATTGAATCCAGAGGTCTTGAAAAGAATAAATTACTCGATGAAGCATTATCAGCACTAGTCATTAACGACAATGTCAAAAAGAATTTCTTGCAGAAAGCAGGCATTGCAATAAAGACATTCAGCGCAATACTCCCACATAAAGACGCATCAGAATTCAGTTCACACATCGCACTCTATCAAGACCTCATCAAAGAAATACGCTCACTTGACCCAGAAGTGGACATCACAGCAGTCATGCATGATATCCAGGGTGTCCTCGACAAATCAATCGCAAGCAAAGGATATGTCATCAAGGAATCTGCAAAGACACAAACAATTGATTTGAGCAAGATAGACTTTGAAGCACTCAAAAAACAATTTGAGAAGAAGAAAAATAATGCAGACCTTGAAAGACTAAAAAACATTCTCACATTCAAACTCAAAGAAATGATACGCAGAAATAGCATGAGAATAGACTACCAAGAGCAATTCCAAAAACTCATTGATGACTATAATTCAGGAAGCAGCAACCAAGAAAGATTCTTCGATGAACTCGTCAAATTCAGCAATGGCCTTGAAGAAGAAGACAGAAGAGCAGTCGTGGAAGGACTCACAGAAGAAGAACTCGCACTCTTTGACAAACTCAAAAAACCAAAGATTACAGAAAAAGATAAACAACAACTCAAGAACGTATCCAAATTATTACTACACAAACTACAACCAGCAAAACTCGTCCTTGATTGGAGAAAAAAACAACAAACAAGAGCAGCAGTCAGACTCGAAATAGAAAAAGAACTCGACAAAGGACTGCCAGAAAGCTACACGCCAACAGACTTCCAAGCAAAAGTAGACGTAGTATTCCAACACTTCTTCGACAACTACATAGGAGACGGACAAACAGTATTCGCACAAACATACGGAGCACTATAACATGATTGATTTCCTACCTATTCAAATTCAGAGCACATTCGATTGGTCTTTGGTATTGGCGATAGTTGCAGGAATAGCTTTCTTCTTTGGAAAACTCATCAATGAAGTGTCTCCATATAAAGAAAACAAATATGCAATTTATGTTTCAGGCGGAATATTTGTGATACTGTTTTTGATATTTCCACCTTTGGTTCTATACACTATTTTTGCATCAAAGTTCTATGGAATTTCTTTATGGTGGGCTCTTGGAATACATTTCATAATCACATGGTATCTCGGCAAGAGATTATATGTCTTCAATCGTATTCAAAGAATGAAAATGGATAAATTCACATCTGAATTAGCTATCAAGAAAACAAAAGAAATTATTGACAGCAATAAAGTGTTAAAGAAATTTGCAAGTGCAGAAGGTGCAAAGAATGCTTTTGAGAGATTCTATTTCAAGAAAATACCTCATTGGTTGCTTTTGATATTTACTTTGTTAAATTATTGGTTAACAATTTGCCTACTGAATGCAGGCGCAAAGCCTATTTTGATATTTTTGAGTCTGCTATTTTTACTTGTGAGTTTGAGCTGTATTGCAGTGTTTTATGCATGGAATGATGTCAAATATCCACAAGTAACAGTTCACATGGATGATGGCGAGAAACTGCAAGGGGAATTAACAAAAATAGATGAAGGATTTATCAACATCATTGGAGATAACAGAGTATATCACATAATTGACAGCAAGGTCAAATACATCGAAGTAGAAATTATAACGAAAGAAGGAAAGAAAACAATTCAAGAAACAGTTTTCAAAAAGAAAAGCAAGTAAACTTGTACTGATCAATTCTTCTATTCCTTGTTAACGAGGCTATACCATTCATTTTTCCCAATTATTACATGATCCAATACTTTTATTCCGAGCAGTTCTCCTGCATCGAATAATCGCTTAGTCATTTCTTTATCCTCTTCTGATGGTGTTGGGTCTCCTGATGGGTGATTATGCACTAAAATAACTGAATGAGCGCTCTCCCTTATTGCTGATTTGAACACTTCTCGTGGATGTGCTATTGTTCCAGTTAATGCACCAACAGAAACAATTTCACCTTTAATTACTCTGTTCTTTACATCCAAATGCAATATCATGAATTGTTCTCTATCCAAATTAGACATCTTAGGAGAGCAGTATTCAAACACTTCTTTGGCAGTCTTTATTGGCTTTCCTTGAAGTTTAGAGTAAGAATGTCTTTTATTCAGTTCAAATAGTGCAATTATCTGGCATGATTTCGCAGAACCAATTCCATTAATCTCTTGCAATTCTTTTAAAGAACAAGAAGATAACTTATCAAAGCCGTATTTTGAAATCAGCCGATTGGACATATCAATAGCATTTTCATTTTTATTGCCTGTTTTCAGAATTATCGCCAAGAGTTCTGCATCTGATAAAACTGAAGGACCTTGCTTTTCAAGCCGTTCTCTAGGTCTATTTTCTACAGAAATGTCTTTAATTCGCATATATAAATGAAAAAGCTAAATTCTTTATAAGAATTCCTTAAGAAAAGCCGAAAAACATCCGAATTCTTAACAGCCGTTACTTAACATCTACGGATTGACCAATACGATTCCTCCGATATCTTTATAAATCGTCTATCTATCCCTAACACCATAATAGCCCGAGTTCAGATGAGCGTTTCTAGGGTTTGAATAAAGAAATTTATTCATCTTGCTCTATTCTCGGATACTAAACATGGAAGCACCAAAACAGGAACTGAAATATTTTGTACGAATCTCGAATACGGATTTAGACGGAAACAAATCAATTTCCCAGGCTTTGATCAAGATAAAAGGCATCAGCTTCATGTTCTCAAATGCAATCTGCAGCGTTGCAAAAGTCAACGGACGGGAAAAAACAGGATACCTAAAGGATGACCAGGTCAATAAGATTGATGAAATCATTAAGGAGCCTGCAAAGTTCGGCATCCCAAGCTGGATGTTCAACAGAAAAAAGGATCCTGAAGACAATGCAAACAAGCACCTGACAGGTTCAAATCTGACTTTCATACAGGATAATGACATAAAGATGATGAAGAAAATTAAGTCCTATAAAGGAGTCCGCCACGTTTCTGGGCTGCCTGTAAGAGGACAAAGAACAAAGTCAAATTTCAGGAAAAACAAGGGAAAAGTCCTTGGCGTCAAGAGAAAAGAAAGCGCTAAGACTGGAAGGCCATAATGGGAGACCCAAGAAAAATAAGGAGAAAGTACGCTGGACCAGCCCATCCATGGCAGAAAGACAGGATTGAAGCAGAAAAAGTGATAGTTATGGACTACGGCATAAGAAGAAAAAACGAACTCTGGAAGATGAGTTCCCTATTGAGCAGTTTCCTCAACAGGGCAAAGAACATCATCGCAAGAAGGGATGCGCAATCAGAAGTCGAAAAAAGGCAGTTGCTTGACAGGCTGATCAAGCTTGGATTGCTAAGTAAAGAATCAAGGGTTGAGGATGTGCTTGGAATTAAATTAAAGGATATAATGGAAAGAAGACTACAGACAATTCTTGTCAGAAAAAACGTTGCGCGCTCAATGCTGCAGTCACGGCAATTCATAACCCACCAGTATGTTGCAGTCGGCGCCAATAAAATCACATCACCTTCATACCTGGTTGCAACTTCAGATGAGCCTTTAATCAGGCTTGTCAGGGAAATAAAGCTGACACTTCCTCCAACAAAGGAGCAGAAACAGGAAGCTAAAGCAGAGGCAAAGCAGTAAGATGGTAGAGAGAATCTTTAGATGGGGAATAGCGCACATTTACGCTTCGTACAATAATACAATTATACACATCACAGACATTACAGGAACAGAAACATTGGCTGTCGGCTCAGGCGGAATGGTTGTCAAGAGCGACAGGATGGAAGGTTCTCCGACGGCAGCAATGATTGCTGCAAAGAAAGCTGCGGAAACTGCAATGGACAAAGGGATAACTGGATTGCACGTCAAGATCAAGGCTCCTGGAGGCCATAACGGGCCCAACAGCCCAGGACCTGGCGCTCAGGCTGCAATAAGGGCACTGTCAAGAATGGGCTTAAGGATTGGATTGATAGAAGAAGTCACGCCTCTTCCGCATGACGGATGCAGGAAAAAAGGGGGAAGACGAGGGAGGAGAGTGTAAAATGGAAATAAGGATTCTTGATTACGACAAAGAAAAGGGAAAACTTGTTTTTTTGCTTAAAGACTCAAATCCTGTATTTGCAAATACACTCAGAAGGCTGATGATTGATGAAGTCCCGACAATGGCGATTGAAGATGTTGAATTCTCAAAAAACAACACCATCCTGTATGATGAGATTGTTGCACACCGCCTTGGGCTTGTCCCGTTGAAGACAGACCTTAAATCATACAATCTTCCGGAAGAATGCAAATGCGAGGGCAAAGGATGCAACAGGTGCCAGCTAAAGCTTGTCCTGAAAACATCAAAGCAGTCCGGTTATGTTTATGCTTCAGAAATCAAGAGCAAAGACCCTGCTGTCAAGCCAGTTTTTGGCGACATGCCAATTGTAAAATTATTGAAAGGTCAGGCGCTTGAGCTTGAAGCCACAGCTGTCCTTGGAAAAGGAAAGAGCCATGTGAAATGGCAGCCGTGCCATGCATATTATAAATACAAGCCAATAATTGAAATAACAGGTGATGTGAAAAATCCCGAGGCGATAATCGAGGCAGACCACAACAACATCTTTGAACTGAAAGACAAGAAGCTGACAGTCAACAAGGACAAGGTGCTGGACTGCGACCTGTCAATTGATTTTTCGCAGATTGACAAGAATGTGAAAGTATCTGCATCAGACACAGAATTCGTTTTCACTATAGAGTCATTCGGCCAGCTGAGCTGCAAGGAAATTGTGGCAGCTGCAATGGACGTTTTCGACAAGCAATTGGATAAGTTTGCAGAAGCATTCAAGCAGGCGAAATAGCAAAATGAATACTCTCGTTCATGCGGGGGTGTCAGAGCCTGGTCAAATGAGTACGATTGAGGGTCGTATACCTTAGTGGTTGCGAGGGTTCGAATCCCTTCCCCCGCATTTCATAATAATACATTAACGGAAAAAACAATAACGATTAACATTAACGAAGAAACATTACGAACTAAATAAAAAATAACGGGGCTCCCTTCAAAATGCTTCGCTCGAAAGGGGACCCGCTAGTGCAATATACGAGGTTGCCATCAAAAAGCGAGCATCATCCATCATTACTGGCGCACGGCCAAGGAAATTGCAATGGGAATTGGCGCTTTCACTAACAAAAACTCATGCGAGCGATGGCAACCCATAGTAGGCAAAAAAATATGCGCACAAACTTGTCGGGAGAGGAAGTGCAGAATGCTCCAGCGAGACCCTGTGATTGGGGTCGAGCCAGAATGTTTGCAGCTGCAAATGCTGCGAGCCCCTGCAACATTGGGGGCGAGCGTAGAATTCCCGTCGCTCCAAGCGACGTCATTAAAACAAAAATAATAAGTCAAAAAATAATTTAAAAAAAATAAAATGAAAAGAACAGGACCTTCAAATGTTGTATTGGTTGGCCTAATCCAGGAGCTGAAGAAGACAAGCATCAGCCAGAACAATGGCATCTGGAACAGGATTGCAACTGACTTGGAAAAACCAACAAGGCAAAGGAGAGTTGTAAATCTGTCTAACCTGAGCAGGTATACAAAAGAAAATGAAATAGTTGTCGTGCCGGGAAAAGTCTTGGGCGCAGGCTCGATAGGGCACAAATTGACAATTTCAGCATTCCAGTTTTCAAGCGGCGCAAAAGAAAAGCTCGAGAAAGCAGGCGCAAAAATCATCACACTTACAGAATTGAGCAAAAATAATCCAAGCGGAAAAGGGATTAGGATAATTGGTTAGGATGATAATCGACGCAAAAGATTCATTACTGGGAAGATTATGCACAGTTGCTGCAAAAGAGATACTGAAAGGCAACAAAGTTGATGTTATCAACTGCGAGGAATGCGTAGTTTCAGGAACAAAGGAATCAATATTGGAAAAATATCACACTAAGCTGAAAAGAGGAGCGCCAAATAAAGGCCCGTTCTTCTACAGGAAGCCTGAAATGCTGGTCAAGAGAACAATAAGAGGAATGCTTCCTTGGAAGAGGAGCAGGGGAAGAGAGGCATATCTGAATGTAAAATGCCACATTGGAGTTCCTGAACATCTCAAGAATGAAAAGCCAGTTGTGTTTGAAGAAGCTCTGGTTTCAAAAATCCAAAAGACGGATTTCATGAGGATGAAGGACATATGCAGGTCAGTAGGTGGAAAATTATGAAATCAATAACTGTCTCCGGAAAAAGGAAAAGAGCGATTGCAAAGGCAACAATAAAGCAAGGCAATGGAATGATAAGAATCAACCATATTCCAGTCGCATTGTACCAGCCAAAGATGTCAAAATTGAAGCTTGAGGAGCCATTAATTCTTGCAGGTGATGCTGTAAACAAAATTAACATTGATGTCAGCGTCGCTGGCGGAGGAATTGCCTCGCAAGCCGAGGCTGCAAGGCTTGCAATCGCAAAATCCATTGTTATATTCACAAAAAATGACAAGCTGAGGCAAGCTTATCTTGCATATGACAGGAACCTTTTGGTAGCAGATGTCAGAAGGAAAGAACCGTCAAAGCCAAACAGGCACGGAAAAGCAAGGGCTAAAGTACAGAAGAGCTATCGTTAGAAAAACTATTTTTTCTTAAATCACAACCCACTGGACATCTTCGTGTGAACTTTATAAAGTTAAGAAAACTACTAATAAGAATGGTTTGCTGATGAATAATAAAAGCATTTTTTTGGAAAAATTATCAAAAGAATCACTTAATTCACTATATTGCGATAAGTACCTGTCTACAGCAACAATCGCAAAAATGCATAATTGTAATGCTGAAACGATAAGGAGATATTTAATAAGATTTAAGATAGAAAGAAGAAAATTACATCAAAGGAAATATGATATTTCTAAAGAAAAGTTAGAAAACCTGTATAGTAAAAATAAAATGTCTACCATAGAGATTGCCAGAGAATTAAGTTGTTCTCAGTGGGTCGTTTGGTCTTTACTGAAACACTATGATATTAAATTGCGCGGCCCAAACGATTATCATTCATGGAAATCTCCCGCAAATCAAATTAAACCAATTTTAGACCCATCATCAACACTTTCTTATGTTATTGCCGTTATCCTTGGGGATGGATGGACTTATAAAATGAATCATACGTATTCCATCGGTTTAGAAGTGCAAGATAAAATATTTTGTGATAATTTTAGTGTAGCTTTGAAAAAATTAGGGCTTAATCCTTCAGTTTTTAAAAATAAAACTTATTGGAGAGTAGCTGCCACTTCAAAATTATTCTATGAATGGTTTGAGTCTTTGAGTTTTAATGAAATTAAAGTATTGGTAAAAAACTATCCAATTGATTTTATAAGAGGATTTTATGAGAGTGAGGGAAGTTTTTCTGCTTACAAAAGCAAAAAATACAATTATACAACATTAACCATTACCATTGTGAATACAAATAAAGATCTAATGAGCTTTGTTAAAGAGCTGCTTGAAGGCTTGGGATTTCATCCAAGCATGCATAAACGAGAAAAACTCGCATTGCAGCGAAATCCTATATGGGCTGTATTAATCGGGAAAAAGTTGGAAGTTAAACTGTTTTTAGATATGATAAAACCTTGCATAAAAATTGGTGAAAAACGACGTAACGAAACGTTTAAAAATAGAGTATCTTTACCAACAAGAATAGTTTTAGGAGGAAATTTAAATGATTATACCAATTCGTTGTTGGTCGTGCGGTAAGCCTATTGCGCATCTTTGGGAGTCTTATATGGAAAGAATCGGCAAAGGAGAAGACAGGAAAAAAATCCTGGATGATATTGGACTAAACAGGTATTGCTGCAGAGCTATGTTTTTGGGCCACGTTGACCTGATTGATACAGCAGCGCAGTTCAAGAAGTTTTGATTTTTCTGATTTTTATTGATTAGAATGAAATTCATAATAGAGCACTTGGATAATGAACTTTATGAATGGTCCTTGATAGAATACAGGCACGTTTCAAAGATTGTCGGCAAAGAGAGCTTAATATTTACCAACATCAAGAAAAAGGATTTCAGGAAACTTCAAGACCTTGGAAAAGTTTTTGGGAAGAACTGCGCTGGAACAAACATCAAGAACATTTGCGTCCTGAGCCAGTATTCAGAAAAAACCCTTGAAGCAGATGATGTGAAGAAATTTGACAGTTTTATCTTTGGAGGCATTCTCGGTGACAATCCTGCAAAGAACAAGACTGCTGAAATAGAAGAAAAACTAAGGCAGAAGGGAATTCTGTTTGAAACCAGAAACTTAGGAAAAGTCCAGATGCCGACTGATGTGGCAGTTTATGTTGCAAAAAAAATCATTGAAGGGAAAAAATTCAGCGATTTCAAGTTTGTTGATAATCTCGAGATTGAAATAAACGAAAATGAGAGCGTTGAGCTCAATTTCAGGTATGCTGTTGATGATAATAAAGTGATAATAAGCGAAGAGCTTGTGGAATATTTAAGGGGGAGGGGGGAGTTCTGAAAACCTTTAAAAACAATATTCCAAAACATACCAAAATGATTGACTGGAATGAAATCTCTGAGAAATGGAGCAAGAAATGGCTGGAAGAGAAGACTTTTGAGGCAGAGCCAGACAAAAGAAAAAAATTCTTCATAAATTTTCCGTATCCTTACATCAATTCTTATCTCCACCTCGGGCATGCTTTTTCATTGACAAGAGTGGATGTCTTTGCAAGATACAAAAGAATGCAGGGCTTCAATGTCCTTTTTGCGCAGGGATGGCACTGCACAGGAACTCCTGTGTGGGCAGCAGCCCAAAGGGTTATTGAGAATGAGCCAAAGCAAATCAAGATACTTGAATCATTGGGCTTCAAGAGAGATGAAATAAAAAAATTCGCAGACGTCAAGCATTGGATTGATGTATTCGTGCCTGCAGCAAAAGAAGACCTCCAAAAATTAGGCGCAAGCGCAGACTGGAGAAGAAGTTTTATCACCACAGAGCTTAATCCAAGGTATGACAAATTCATAAGGTGGCAGTTCAGGAAGCTTCTTGAGAAAAAATATGTCGGCAAGGGAAACCATCCTGTTGTATGGTGCCCAAAGGACAACATGCCAGTCGGTGACCATGACAGGGTTGAGGGAGAAGGTGAAACTCCGCAGGAATATGTGCTGTTCAAGCAGAGATTGCCTGATGGGAAATATGTAATCTCCGCAACATTAAAGCCAGAGACTGTTTTGGGGGTCACAAACCTGTTTGTCAATCCAGATTCAGAATTAGTTGAAGCTCAAGTTGGCAATGAAGTCTGGATTCTGTCAGAAAAGGCTGCAAACGAGCTGGGGTTCCAGGACAAGAAAGTAAAGATATTGGCTAAAATAAAAGGAATCTCATTAATCGGGAAAAAAGTCAAGGAGTTTTCCGGGCTTGATGCAATGATACTTCCTGCTGATTTTGTTTCTGAGTCAGTCGGAACAGGAATCGTGCACAGCTGCCCTTCTGACTCGTCAGATGACTTGATTGCATTAATAGAGCTGCAGAATAACGAGCAGGAATGCAAAAAATACGGATTGGAAATTGAAGAAGTCCGCAGGATACAGCCAATACCCATAATAAATGTTCCAGGATACGGCCCGTTGCCGGCAGATGACATGATAAAAAAGCTGGGAATAAAAAGCCAAAATGAGCTTGACAAATTGCAAAAGGCAAAAGAAATGCTGTATGCAGATGAATTCTACAAGGGAACTTTCAATGAAAAATATTCCAGAAATTTTAAGAAGGATTATTCAGGCAAGAAGCTGATTGACCATAAGGACGAAATCAAGAAAGAGCTGATTGAAAACAGTTTTGCGGACATCTATTTCCAGCCAACAGGAAATGTTGTCTGCAGGTGCCTGACAGAATGTGTTGTTAAAAAAGTGTCTGACCAATGGTTCCTGAAATATGGAAACAGGAAATGGAAAGAGGACACATGGAAAGCCCTTTCAAAAATGAAATTGTTCCCGGAACTTTCCAGAACCCAATTTAATCACGTAATCGGATGGCTTAATGACTGGGCCTGCACGCATCATCATGGCACAGGAACAAAGCTGCCATGGGACGAGAAATGGGTAATCGAATCTTTATCGGATTCGACAATTTACATGGCCTTCTACACGATATCTCATATTCTAAATGAAATTCCTGCCGATGAGATTAATGACGAACTTTTCGATTATGTCTTCCTCGGAAAAAACAAGCACAAAAAAGAATGGGAGAAAATGAAAAAAGAGTTTGAGTACTGGTACCCTTTTGATGTCAGGAGCTCTGGAAAGGACCTCATACAAAATCACCTGTCATTTTGCCTCTTCAACCACACTGCAATCTTCCCTGAAAAATACTGGCCAAAGGCTTTTTCCGTCAACGGATGGCTGCTTGTTGAGGGAGAAAAGATGAGCAAGAGCAAGGGCAACTTCTTCACAATCAGGGAGATTATTGAAATGCATCCGAGCGATGTTGTCAGGGCATCACTAATGCTTGGGGGAGAAGGGCTGAATGACCCGAATTTCGACATGACAAACGCAAAATCGATGAAGGAAAAGCTCGAGCAGTTTTTCGCTTTTGCCAAAGAAAATTACAGGCCGGCCAGGAAAAAAGCATTGTCAACCCACGACAAAATATTCCTGTCTGCAATTAATAGAGTATTGAAAGAAAGCACAGAAGCAATGGAAGAAATGCTTTTCAGGACAGCATTCGAGAAATTATTTTTCCAGATGCAAAGGGCATTGAAGGAATATGAAAAAAAACAGACAAGCCAGGAACTCATCAATGAATTCATTGAAATACAAGTAAAGGCCATAGCGCCTTTCTGCCCGTTCATAGCAGAAGAGATATGGCATTCATTAGGCAAAAAGGACCTGATTGCTGGCCAGGGCTGGCCAAAATATGACGGGAAGAAAATTGACGAGGAAGCAGAAGCCATAGGAGCTTTCATTGATAATACAAGAAAGGACATAATTGAAATTTTGAAGCTGACAAAAACAGACAAGCCAAAAAAAATAAGATTGTTTATCGCGGAGCAATGGAAATATGATTTTGTTGGAAAAATAAAGGAAGAGATGGAAAAAACCAGGAATTCCGGGGAAATCATCAAGAAACTTGCTTCAACGAGCCTGAAAAATCACGGACAGGAAATTTCCAAGATGGTTCCAAGATTTGTAAATGACCCCGGCAAGCTTCCGGTCTTCATGCTGTCTCATGAGAAAGAGATGAAGATATTAAAGGATGCGGCAAAGGATTTTAAGAAGGAATTCCAATGCGAGTTTGAAATTGGAGATTCAGAAAAATCAGATGAACAAAAGGCAAAGCAGGCATTTCCCTTCAAAGTTGCCATACTTGTCGAATAACAAATCACTTTTTCCTGTGGCTTATATGTTTTTTTGTAAGTTTGGAAGATTTAAATGAAATTTTATCCATAATTTTGTCCCAAAATGTCTTAGTATAGATATTTGCGTTAATTAGTACAAAATTTAGAAAGATTTTTATACTTGTTCTGTTTTGTTTTTGTTATGAAAACTAAAAAAGATGGCAGGTCAATTAATAGGGATG
>Ga0209211_10008044_pt1 | contig 14572 bp, 14 predicted proteins | sample RifGroA2_FD_183992 | JGI IMG/M metagenome (GOLD analysis project Ga0209211, IMG submission 183992) | Groundwater microbial communities from Rifle, Colorado, USA - Groundwater A2 (SPAdes) (version 2) | ecosystem: Environmental > Aquatic > Deep subsurface > Groundwater | place: Rifle, Colorado...
GGTTTTGCTCACGGAGCGAGATATGGCTTTTCTGGCGGCTTCAATGGTGTTGGCCCTAATCCGTCCGGCCGAAGTCGCTTTGAGCCCAAATGAGCCGAAAGCCACATAAGTGCCTCGAGTTTCATTGCCAACCTTGTCCGGGTGCTCGCGTCTAGTATGAGATTTCCTGTATTTTACTTTTTTGGGGAATAACATTTTCGTTAAAATAAAAAATTATTTCTTCTGACCTTTATCAGCAAAAATATCGCCTTTGTATATCCAGACTTTTATGCCGATGTCTCCGTAAGTCATATGAGCTTTTTCTCTGGCAAAATCAACGTCTGCCCTTAGTGTCTGAAGCGGGATTCGGCCTTTTTTCAATTCTTCATTTCTGGCCATTTCAGCTCCGCCAAGCCTTCCGCCCAAGAAAATTTTGACACCTTTGACATCGCGATTTGCCATCACTTTGTCTATGGTTTGCTTTATAACTCTCCTGAAGGGCATTCTTTTCTCAAGGCCTTCGGCAACCATATCGGCGACTACGGCCGCGTTTGATTCCGGCGATCTTATTTCCTCAATGTCCATTTTGAAATCTTTGCCGAGAGGCAACTTATGTTTAGTCATAAATTTCAATATGTCGTTTCTTAATTTCTCCGCGCCCTCGCCGCTTCTCCCGATTATCATTCCGGGTCTCGCAGTTTTTATGATAAGTCTGAATGATTTTTCGTTCCTTTCAATCTCTATGGAGCCGACATAAAAACCTCTTAATTTCTTTTCCAAATACTCGCGAAGCATTATGTCTCCTTTCAGAAACTCTCTGTATTTCTTGTCAACAGAAAACCAGCGAGATTTCCAATCTCTTATAATTCCTAACCTATGAGAATATGGGTGGACTATATGGGTCATAATGATTATTTAATACCGGCAACTTTCTCATTGTTTTCGGAAATTTTGCCTTTTTTTGCTTTTGAAGGTTTGACCTCTTTAACTTCCTTGGACTCAAGCTCAACACTGACATGGCTTGTCCTCTTCCTGATAGGATAAGCCGTGCCGCGCGCGCGCGGCATTCTTCTGTATAAAATAGCGCCACCGTCTACTCTGAATTCTTTTATGAAAAGCGATTCTTTGTCCAAATTAAAATTGTTCTTGGCATTTGAAATTGCCGACTCAATCAAAGTCTTCAAAGGTAGAGAAGCTCTTTTTCCCGCGAAATTCAAAATATCCAGCGCGTCGTCCACTTTCTTGCCTTTGACAAGATTGGCGATAAGCCTGACTTTTCTTGGCGACTGCCTGTAATTGTTGAGTTTGGCGGTTATCATAAATTATTTTTTAGTTTCAACGGCGGTCTTGGCCGACTTCGCCGCAGTTATTTCCGCCTCTTTCTTCTTTTGGTCAAGATCTTTTTGCATCTTTCCTCCATGTCTCAAGAATTTCTTGGTGTGAGAAAATTCGCCGAGTCTGTGTCCGACCATTTCCTCGCTGACAAGCACTTCAAGATGCTGTCTGCCGTTATGAACTCCGAAAGTGAATCCCACCATTTCCGGCGATATTTGGCTTCTCCTCGCCCATGTTTTGATGATACCCGTTTCAATAGGCCTTCTGCCTTCTATTTTCTTTAGAAGTTTTTCATCAACATATGGACCTTTTTTAAGCGATCTCGCCATTTTTATAAAATATTTCCTTGCGGAATATAACCGAACAATTAAAAAAGCTTTGCGCAAGCTTGTTTAAACATACTAGCAAAACGCGAAACAAAGTCAAATTTTTAGCTAGGTTATAGGTGCTAGTTTATAGTTATTAGGTTTAGAGAACAGAAGTTGATGAAAATTTCTAATTACTAATTTCTAATTGATCTAATCAAATTCCAATACCTAACAAAGAAATGACCAAATTGAAAGTTTAATAGGTTTTGTGTCATTGGTTATTGGGGTTTGATTAGAAATTAGGTCAATTAGAAATTTATATTGACTCTTCTCTTCCTTCCCTACAACCTAAAACCTAACCACTAGAAACTAGCCCTTATTCCCTCTTCTTCCCCACCTTTCTTCTTGAAACGATGAGATAGTTTGAATATTTTTTAGGGTATCTGGACTTTTGGCCTTTGCCAACGGGTTTGCCCCAACGAGTTTTGGCTCTTCTTGTTCCTCTTCCTTGCCTGCCTTCTCCTCCTCCGTATGGATGGTCAACCGCGTTCATAGCTGTTCCTCTTACAGTAGGCCTGATTCCAAGCCATCGGCTTCGTCCAGCTTTGCCGATATTGACCAGTCTGTTTTCATCGTTTGAAACTTCTCCGACTGATGCCCAGCAAGTGTCTAAGACTTTTCTCACTTCCGAAGACGGGAGCTTTAAGTCCGTGTGTCCGGCATCCTGCGCCACGACTTCAGCATAATTGCCCGCTGATCTGCCTAGCTTCGCCCCGCCATTTGGCTTTAATTCCACATTATAGACGAATGTTCCAACCGGTATTTTCTTCAGAGGCAATCTGTTGCCGATTTTCACTTCGGCGTTTTCAGAGACGACAAATTCATCGCCGACTTTCACGGATTTTGGAAGAAGAGCGTATCTTTTTTCTCCGTCTTTATAACAAACGAGCGATATGAAGCCAGACCTGTTCGGGTCGTATTCAATAGTCAAAACTTTGGCGGGAACATTGAACTTTTCATATTTAAAATCAACATCTCGATAGAGCCGTTTGTGTCCGCCTCCTTTGTGGCGGGTGGTAAGCCGTCCAAAACTGTTCCTACCGACGGAGCGTTTGAAACCGCTAGTCAAAGCCTTGTGAGGATCTTTGGCTGTTATGATTTTCCTATAGGAAATAGTCGTCAGATGCCTTCTTGATTTGGTTGTTGGTCTATAGTGTTTCATAATTCATAATATGTTATATAAATTCTATCTTGTCATCTTTCTTCAGATAAACCACCGCTTTTTTTACACCGCCGCTCCAGCCTTTCTTTCCGCGCGAGAAAATTCTTTTACGAGGAAGATTAGTTATGTTAACTTTGACCGGCGCAACTTTATATAATTCTTTAATCGCTTTAGCGACCTCATTTTTGGATGCAGAGCGGCTGATCTCAAAAGTATAAGCATTCAGTTTTTGAGACGCGTCGCCTGATTTCTCCGTAATTCTAGGCCTTAAAATAGCGGAATTAGCTGAATTATAAGAAGAGCCGATTGACGAGCTGTTTTCTTTATTTATTTTTTCGGCAACAACAACTTCTTTGGAGAGCGTTTTTTCCGCTTTTTCTTTTGTATTCTTTTTTGTTCCTAAAATCGCCATATTTTTATATAAAAATTGAAATTACTTTAAGACTTTTTTCTCAAGCTTCCCTTGTATAAATTTCACCGACTCTTCCGGCTGTTCAATTATCAAATATTTGTAATTTACCACATCCATAGGATTGAGATTTTTCACATCATCAATTTTAATGTTGCTTAAATTAGCGAAACTTTTAGCCGTGTTCAAATCTTTTTTGCCCAAAGCCAGATAAGCGGCATTGTTCTTCTTTGAGATAATATTTTTAAATTCTTTTATCTTGGAAAGAGATTTCATCGCGCTGACTGCTTCTTGTGTTTTTGGTTTTATGAACGAGAAATTGTCCACAAACAATATTTCATTGTCGCGCATCTTTTGAGAGAGGATAGTGTAAAGCGCCTTTGCTTTCATCTTTTTGTTTATCTTCTTCTCGTAGTTCTTATCTTTGATAGGTCCGTGAGTGACTCCTCCTCCTCTCCACAGCGGAGAGCGGATTGATCCGTGTCTGGCTCGGCCGGTTCCTTTCTGTTGCCACGGCTTCTTGCCTCCTCCTCTCACATCGCCTCTGCCTTTAGTGTGCGCCACAGGTGTTCTCAAATTAGATTGCATTGACACTACAACCTGATGAACAAGGTCGTCATTCTTAGGCAAGCCGAATACAGCCTCCGGCAATTTTATCTTGCCGGCTTCTTCTCCTTTTTGATTGTAAATTAATGCTTCCATTTGTTTAGGTTTTAGGTGGTAGGTGGTAGGTGGTAGGTTTTGCAGAAGGTTGTAGGTTTTAGGTGCCAGTGATTAGGTTTTAGATTAAAAAATTAATTTCTTCCCTACAACCTACTACCTAAAACCTACAACCTTCTTCTACCCCCTTATCTCCACCATCGTCCCGCGTCTGCCGGGCACTGCGCCTTTTAAAAGCAGAACATTATTTTGCGGGTCAATCTGCATCACTTTCAGATTTTTGACTGTAACACGATCACCCCCCATTCGTCCAGCCATTCTCATTCCGCTTCTTATTGATGTTCTCAAACCCTGGCTTATGGAACCCGGCTCTCTTTCGGAATGTTTCTGACCGTGGCTTCTCGGTCCGCCCCTGAAACCGTGCCTTTTGACCACACCCTGAAATCCTTTCCCTTTACTGACGGATGAAACGGTTATATTGTCTCCTGCTTTAAAGACAGAGAGGCCAAATTTGTCGCCGACTTTAATGCCCGATGCTTCTTTAACATCCTCAATCTTAAACTCTCTCAAAAATCTGAAATTGCCCAAGCCTTTAAGATGTCCCGTAATAGCTTTGTTTATGTTCTTCGCCTTTTTTTCTCCATATCCAATTTGGACGGCTTCATAACCGTCTTTCTCTTTAGTTTTGACTTGAGTAACGACAACTGGACCAGCACTAAGAATAGTCACGGGATGAGCGTTCCCTTTTTCGTCAAAAATTTGACTCATATTCTTTTTTTCTCCCAGAATGAATTTCATAGTTTAGGTTATAGGTGGTAGGTTTTGCAGAAGGTTGTAGGTTTTTCAGAAATTTTTATCTTTCCTACAACCTACTACCTAAAACCTACAACCTTCTTTTACATCATCTTCACATCTATCTTAACTCCCGATGGAAGACTTAAATTAGTAAGCGCTTCAATCACTTTAGGCGATGGATTGATAATGTCAATAAGTCTTTTGTGCATCCTCATCTCAAATTGTTCTCGCGCGTTTTTGTAGACGAAAGATGCTCTGTTGACCGTATACTTCTTTATTTCAGTCGGAAGAGGTATCGGTCCAAGGACTTTGACATCATATCGGATAGCCGTATCAACAATCTGCCTTACGGAAGCGTCAAGAATCTTGCTCTCATAAGCGCTTACCCTGATTCTTAACTTTGAAATTGATTCCGCTTTGGTGGCCGACTTCGCGGCTTTGCCACGACTAGGCGCTTTTTTGCTTTTCGTCGTTTTTTCTTTTGCTAGAGGCATCTTATTTATTAAGCGATAATCTTCGTTACAACACCCGCGCCCACAGTCTTGCCTCCTTCTCTTATGGCAAACCTCTGTTTCTCTTCAAGGGCGACAGGAGCCACAAGCTTCACTTTGAAAGTAATCGTGTCTCCCGGCATAACCATTTCAACTTTTTCAGGAAGAGTAACTTCTCCGGTAACATCGGTTGTTCTGATGTAAAACTGCGGTTTGTAGCCATTGAAGAACGGAGTGTGTCTTCCTCCTTCCTCTTTCTTTAAAATATAGACTTCGGATTCAAAATCCGTGTGAGGTGTGACGGAACCAGGCTTGGCGACAACTTGGCCTCTGTGGACATCTTCTTTTCTTGTTCCTCTAAGAAGAATGCCGGCATTGTCTCCCGCTTGTCCTTCTTGCAGGGACTTATTGAACATTTCAATTCCCGTCACTGTCGTCTTTGATGTAGGCTTGATTCCCACGATTTCAACATCCTCGCCAACCTTAACCGTGCCTCTTTCTATTCTGCCGGTGATGACAGTTCCCCTTCCTTCAATTGAGAAGATGTCTTCAATAGGCATAAGAAAAGGTTTGTCAATCTCTCGCTTTGGCACCGGAATGTAATTGTCAAGAGTATCGGCAAGTTCAAGTATTTTCTTTGACCATTCATCGTCAATCCCCGTGGCTTCAAGAGCTTTAAGGGCGGAACCGCGAATAACGGGAGCGTTTTCATCAAACCCTTGTTTTGCAAGAAGTTCTCTGATTTCCGCTTCCACAAGGTCAATCATATCTTTGTCGTCAACCATATCGCACTTGTTGAGGAAAACTATAATCTTAGGCACACCGACTTGCTTCGCAAGAAGAACATGCTCTCTAGTCTGGGGCATAGCGCCGTCAGTGGCGGCTACGACAAGAATCGCTCCGTCCATTTGAGCCGCGCCGGTGATCATATTCTTGATGTAATCGGCGTGTCCCGGAGCGTCTATGTGAGCGTAGTGTCTTTTATCCGTTGAATACTCATTATGAGAGAGGGCGATAGTGATTCCTCTCTCTCTTTCCTCCGGGGCGGAGTCAATTTCATTCACTCCTCTTAATTTGACTTCCTTGCCGGCGCGATGCAAAACATTAAGAATCGCCGCGGTAAGCGTTGTCTTTCCATGGTCTACATGGCCGATTGTGCCGACATTGACATGAGGCTTTGATCTAATAAATTCTACCATAATATTTGTGTTTTATAATTATATAAGCGGGGCGCGCGAGAACTTTTGCCCAGCTTATGCAACTAAATAACTTTTTGATTAAGCTGAAAATTTTTCAAAAAAATTCAGCGTGCTTAATAAAATTTCGACTTTTTTGTTTACTAAAAACCAAACAAACTTGCCTGCTTGCAGGCAAGAAAAGCGCAAAAAAGCGATAACTGCAATAATAGCAAATCGTTTTTTAAAGTCAATGCGCCAAAAGAAGGTTGTAGGTTTTAGGTTTTAGGTAGTAGGTTAAGAGAATGACAGTCAGCGTAATTTTAATTCCTAATTGATCCCAAATATGAAACGCAAAAATTTATAGGTCTATTGAGCAATCCGTCAGCCGACGGATAAAAACAAATAGCTTTTGCGACCCGAGGACCTGAATTTTTGCATTTCGTAATTTGGGGTACTCAAAGTCAATTAGAACTCGCTACGCCACTTGCTTCTATGGTAATTGTTTTTGTCTTTGAATTATCTGATTTTAGGCGAATCGTGATTGTTCCACTTTGGCTTGTTTTTCCGGTAAGCCGCTGAAATAGCGCGTTTTGCCCTCCTCCTGCAAGCGATATGTTTGAGATCTCAACCGCCCCGTCAATAAGAACGGTCTTGTTATTGGTGTCGGAGCTTGAATAAGTCGCTCCGCGAAAAAGAACTATTCTTGAGAATTCAAAATGCGTCCCGTAAGCGTAAGAATCTTTCGCCGACAAAGTATTGCCTCTCGCCTCATCCAACAAAGAAAGAATGTCTTCGGAGACTATTTGCAGGGCTTTGCCACCCCTGAAAGCGCTCATTGATGTGAATATTATTGCCGTCAAAATAGCTAATATTGACAGAGCGATGAGAAATTCCACCGCGGTAAAGCCCCGAGAAGGTTGTAGGTTGTAGGTTGTAGGTTGTAGGGGGAAGCCGACAGATTTTAGGTTTTTATTAAATGACATTTTTGTATAAAACTTATGCAATCGGATGCAAAAATTTTATTAAATATTATTCATTATTGAATACATCGGGGTTATCATTGATATGGCGAAGAATCCCACGACCGCCCCGATAAATACCATAAGAAACGGTTCAATTATCGTGGACATATCTTTCGTCTTTTGGCTTACTTCATTTTCATAAAATAAAGCGACTTCCATAAGCATCTTTGACATATTCCCCGTTTCTTCCCCCACATTTATCATCTCTCCAACAAAAATGGGATAGAGACGGTCATTCTTAACGAAAACACTGGAGATGCTATCGCCTTTTTCCACGCTCTCTTCGGATTCTTTCAGCACCTCTTTATAATAAGAATTCTGGATTACATCACCGGTGATACTTAGCGCTTGGGCGACCGGAACGCCGGCAGATAGAAGAGAAGACAAAGTTCGGGAAGTCCTCGCGGAATTGGTTTCTTTGATTATGCCGGAAATAATGGGCAAACGAAGCGTCAAAAAATCAAGGAATCTTTTCCCTTTTTTCGTCCGCGTCCACCCGTATAAAATTCCGACCGCCAAGACTGTTCCCATAAATGCCGTTATGGCGTTATTTCCGAGAAAATCACTTATAAAAATCACGGCTTTGGTGCTCATCGGAAGCTCAACATTGGCCTCTTTGAAAGTTTTAGTCAGTCCGGGAATAACATAAATCAGCATAAGTATCCCGATAATAAACATCACGACAATGATTACCGCCGGATACAGCATTGCCCCTTTCACTTTTTTTTGCAATTTATACATATTGTCCATCTGAACGCTTACGATAGTCAGGGATTCAGCCAAACTGCCGCTTTCCTCTCCCGCCCCGACCATTGACACGAGAAGTTTGGAAAACACTTGGGGGTGATCTTTCATCGCTTCGCTTAAAGTCTTGCCGTGACTCACGCTTTCGCTCAATGAAGCCGTGATTTTTTTCAGCCCCTTATTTTTAGTTTGTCTTTCTATTATGGATAACGCGCGCGATAGCGAAAGTCCGGCGCCGAGCATCGCTCCGAGATTTTTGGCAAAGACCACTTTTTCATGCGCTGTCACGCGACCAAAAACGGCAAGCGCCGTTGAAATTAAAATATTTCTTCCCGTTTTCGCTTCGGAAACATCTACCACCGTATCTCCTTCGTTCTTGACTTCCCGATAAAGGGAAAATTTGTCAGCGGATTCCCGAGACGCTTCGTATGTTTCCCCCGACGGTTTCAAGGCCTTAAAGTTGAATTTGGGCATACTTTATTTTTATAATTATATCATTTTTTGGAAACAGAAGTTAATAGAGACAGGTTTTAGATTTTAAGAACAGGAATCAATTCCTAATTTCTCCGAATTACGAAATGCAAAAATTCAGGTCATCAGGTCGCAAAAGCTATTTGTTTTTTTAAATGTTTTGCTCAATAGACCTATAAATTTTTTGCATTTCGTAATTCAAGATTAATTAGAAATTAGTAATTAGTAATTAGAAATTATTCCGTCACCACCCTCAAAACCTCTTCTATCGTCGTCACGCCTTGAGCGGCTTTGAAAATGCCGTCCTCAATCATTGTCATCATTCCTTCCTCCCTCGCTTGCTTTTCAATCTCTTCATCCGTCCCGCCTTTCACAATCAAATCTCTTATGGCGGTGGATATCTTAAGAACTTCGTGTATTCCCGCGCGGCCGCTGTAGCCGTCCGCGCATTCCGGAGAAGCTTTGGGCTTATAAAAAGAAATAGTTTCCCACGAGTCTTTTCCGCTTACGATTTTTTCTTCTTTCAGAAATCCGAGCACGCGATCTATATCAACAGTCTTTTTAAGGGACGCCAATTCGGCCTTTGAGAGAGAATATTTTTCTTTCACCGAACACAACTTTCTCACCAGACGCTGAGCGACGATGACATTGATGGTTGAAACCAAAAGAAACGGCTCTATTTTCATATCAATCAAACGGGGCACCGCTCCCGCAGCGGAATTCGTGTGGAGCGTTGACAAGACAAGGTGTCCGGTAAGCGCCGCGTTTACAGCGAGCGAAGCGGTCTCATTGTCTCTGATTTCTCCCACCATTATTATATCCGGGTCCTGTCTGACAAGAGACCTCAGACCATTGGAAAATGTAAAGCCTATTTCCGGTTTTACTTGAGTTTGATTGATTCTTGACATCTGATATTCAATCGGGTCCTCAATGGTGGAAATGTTGACATCGGGAGTGTTCAGAATATCCAATATCGTATAGAGAGTCGTGGTCTTGCCGGAGCCTGTCGGTCCGGTGGTAAGTATCATTCCATTGGCTTGTTTGGTCGCGTAGTGAATTCTCTCAAGCCCTTCGCCGTGAAATCCGATGCTCTCAAGAGTGAAGCCGGAAACATCTTCCTTCAAAAGTCTCATAACCGTTTTTTCTCCGAAATGCGTTGGAATAATGGAAACTCTGAAAGAAACTTTTTCTTTATTCATTTCAACCTTGAAACGGCCGTCTTGAGGCAATCTTTTTTCATCCAATTTCAGACTGGAAAGGACTTTTATTCTGGCGGTAATGCTCTCGCCGACATTTTTCGGCAGAACCATCGCGTCATGAAGAATGCCGTCAATCCTGTATCTGACCAAAACTTCGTTTTCAAGCCGTTCAATGTGTATGTCTGAAGCGTTCTGAATTATGGCGTGCTTCAAAAGAGTATCCACTATGCGGACAACCGGCATTTCTTCGGCCATCTTCTTTAAATCTCCCTCCTGCCCTCCACCGATCCCCTCTGAATCTTCAGCCAATGTTTTAAGAGAAAGCGCTTCTTTTTGTATGAAGTCGCCAAACTCGGCTTTGAGGCTTTTTTGATATTGCAAAATTACGCTTTTGATTGAATTACTGTCCGTAAGTCTGGGTAAAATTTTAAGTCCGACTTTTTTCTTGACGAATTCAATCGCGGCGAGATCGTCGGCGTTCAACATCGCCACTTCCAAAGAGTCGCCTTTCTTGTTGAAAGCGACGATGTTGTTTTTTCTGGCGATCGGCTCCGGTATCATTGACAATGTTTCAAAATCTATTTTCTGTCCTTTCAGGTCAACAAACGGGATGCCTAAAATGTAGGCCTTGATGTGCTGTAAATTATCATCGGTTATGAAGCCTTTGCTTATCAATATCTTCTCTATATTCAGACCGCTTTTCTTGATTTCATTTTCGGTATTTTCATAATCGGCTCGCGACACAAGCCCCGAGTCCAAAATAAATTCTTTTAATTTTTTTTCCTCAATGCGCATCTTATGATTGAATTTTTGAATAATTTCCCGCGAGATTCAAATATCCCGATTTAATTTCTGACAAAATATGTTTTGGTTATTATAACAGATAAATATAAAAACAGCTCGCAAATATAATTTGATGAGAAACCATTTCACAATAATTAGCCGAATTTGACAAATTTTTTTTATTGATATAAGCTATTATGGTCAAGTTTGAGCTGAAGTTCGCCGAAAGCGAACTTCATTTTTTAAAAAAATATTAAAATTATGTTTGATCTAAAAGTAATAAATTCGGTTTTGGAACAGTTGCAGGAAGAGCGAGGAATACCTCGTGAAAAAATGATTGAAGCCATTGAGCTGGCCTTGGCGACCGCCTATAAGAAAGAGTACGGCAAAAAAGGGCAGATTATCCGCGCGAAGTTTGACATAAATACCGGCAAGACTGAATTCAATCAGGTTAAAATCGTCGTTGACGAATCGCAGGTGATTATGAGCAAAAATGGCGAGGGAGTTGAAATGGAGGCGAGCGACGCGGACGACGAAGGCGAGAAAGTTTATTTTAATTCGGAACATCATATTCTCCTTGAGGACGCGAAAAAAATCAAAAAAGACGTGAATTTGGGCGACGAGATGATCTTCCCTCTTGAAATGAAGGATGATTTCGGCAGAATATCGGCTCAGACAGCCAAGCAGGTCATCATTCAGAAGATGAGAGAAGCGGAAAAAGTTTCCGTGTTGAACGAATACGGCAAGAGAGAAGGAGAAATCGTAAGCGGCACGGTTCAGAGGATTGAAAGAGGAAACATTTTTATAGATATGGGCAGAGCCACCGCGATTCTTCCTTTTGAAGAACAGATTCCGGGCGAAAGATACAAGCAAGGCGAGCGAGTCCGCGCTTATCTTTACAAAGTGGAAGAAACTCCAAGAGGAATATTTTTGAAATTGTCGCGATCTCACCCTAAATTCATCCAGGAATTGTTTAAAATGGAATCTCCGGAAGTCGCGAGCGGAACGGTTGAAATAAAAGCGATTGCCAGAGAAGCCGGATCGCGCTCAAAGATTGCGGTCGTTTCCCGCGACGAGCACATTGATCCGGTCGGGTCAATGGTGGGACAAAGAGGCGTTCGGGTTGGAACGGTTATGAGCGAGCTTGGCGGAGAAAAAATAGACATAATAGAATGGTCGGCTGATCCGAAAAAATTTATAGAGGATGCGCTTTCTCCAGCCAAAATTATCAGCGTTTCAATCAACGAAGAGGAGAAAAAAGCTTCGGTTGAAGTTTCGGAAGACCAGCTATCCCTCGCGATCGGCAAAGGAGGGCAAAATGTGCGCTTGGCGGCAAAGCTTACTTCCTGGAAACTGGATATTCAGTCTATGAAAGAAGCCAATGTGGCTTCGGCTGACGGAGAGAATGTTAATCTGACTCTTGGTAAAAAAGATTCCAAATAAAAAAAATTAAACTCAATTAAAATAATAAAAATATGAATTTATTGCACGACATATCCCCGGGAGAATCTTCCAAAATGAATGTAATCGTTGAGATAAACAAAGGTTCTAAAAATAAATATGAGATAGACAAAAGCACCGGCATTATCGCGCTTGATAGAGTCGCTCACACCGCTCAAGATTTCCCGTTTGATTACGGCTTTGTTCCGCAGACGCTTTGGGACGACGGCGACGCTTTGGATGTAATTCTTCTCACCACCCACCCTCTTCATCCTGGAGTCCTCGTGAGATCCAGAGCTGTCGCGATTATGAGTATGACTGATGACGGCGACAATGACGATAAAATCATCGCCGTTCCCGTTGACGACCCTCGCTGGAATGATGTCAAAGACTTGTCTGACATAAACGAACACACGATCAAAGAAATGGAACATTTTTACTCAACCTACAAAAAAGTGCAGGGCAAAGAGGTCAAAGTAAACAGTTTTAAGAGGCGAAAAGAAGCCGAAAAAGCTTTTTTAAGAGGGGTAAAACTTTACAAAGACAAGTTTCCCAAAAAAAATTAGTTTTCAGCGCTATTATTTCCAATATTTCCAAAAATACTTTTGCGCGACGTCGCGCAAAAGTATTTTTGGTTTTATTCTTTCTCATTTCTATTCACTTGGCGGTTTTACCGCCAAGTTTCTGAAAAGACACCCCCCAACCTCCCCTCCTCCGCTTGCGACATCCGAATTCAAAAAAGAGTAGCCGAGTGTTTTGCGAAATCCTTTCCCCAAAAAATAGTTTTCGCAAAACCGAGTCCGCATTAGTCCCGCCACCTGCCCGAATACTTGGAGGGCAGAACACCAAAGAAAAATGTCCTTTCCTTTTTAGAAGAAATTGGTCGCGCGCAAATCCGAAAAGCAAGGAACATTTTTCTTTGGTGTCCGCCGAGGCTCTGCGAGGCGGTGGCGGGGCTGATTCATTCGTTCAGTTTCCGCTCGAAAAAGGTTCGCGCAAAGTGTATAATTACAGCACCAGTAGTAACTTGTTCGGAATTAAGAATATGGAGCGATTTTGCGGGAGCCAAAATCGCGCTTTGATTTTCGCCAAAACCCTTTCCGCCTGCGGCGGAAGCCGTGAAATCCCATAATTCCCCCCAGCGTATGGAAACAACTCAAACCAAAACTAAATGCGTTCTCTATGCTCGCAAGAGCACCGAGGAAGATGACAAACAAGTTATGTCCATCGAGGCGCAACTTTTTGAACTGAATGAGTATGCGAGCAGAGAACGCATTGAAATCGTAAAAGTATTTACGGAAGCGAAAAGCGCAAAGAAGCCCGGGCGAGACCAATTTGCCAAAATGATTGAGTATATCGAGGCAAGCAATGAACCACTTGGCATTTTGGCATGGCACCCCGACCGTCTCGCCCGTAATTCTGTTGATGGCGGAAAAATCATTTATCTAGTAGACATCAACAGAATTGCTTCTTTACGCTTTCCGCAGTTTTGGTTTGAGCCAACTCCGCAAGGGAAATTCATGTTGCAAGTGGCGTTCGGACAGAGTAAATATTTTTCTGACAACTTGGTGGAAAATGTGAAGCGTGGAATCCGCCAAAAAATCCGCCGTGGCGAATGGCTGACGCTCGCTCCGTTTGGGTATGTGAATAATTTGAAAACGAAAAATATTGAACCGGACAAAGTAAAATCCCGTATTATCAAGCGAGCGTTTGAGGAATACGCCACCGGCACCTATACGCTCAAATCATTAGCGGATTTTTTGGCGGATCACGGCGTTGTGCAGAAAAAAGGAACGCCACTTGCCAAAGTTTCCGTTGTGAAAATGCTGACCAACAGAGCATATCTCGGCTTTATCAAACATCGCGGTGAATGGCACAACGGAAACTTTGAGCCAATTCTAACTCCCTCACTGTTTGAAGCAGTCCAAAAGGTGCTCACTTCGCGCAAGAAGCCGAGAAAGTCCAAAGTTGCGCTACCGTTCGCGTTCACTGGGTTTGCAAAGTGCGGCGAGTGCGGCTGTGCGATTACGGCTCAATATGCCACCAATCGTTTCGGCACACGCTACACTTACTATCGCTGTACCAAGAAAAACGGAAAGTGCGCACAGCCATATACGCAAGAAAAAATACTCGCCGCACAATTGCAAATACTGCTTCAATCAGTGTCGCTTCCTCTCGCAGAAATTGAGGGAATGGAAAAACAAATTGATATGTGGGAAAAAGAATCAATTTCTGAAAAAGGAAAGGTTGCCCAAAATTTGAAAGAGAAGATTCGAGCAAACACCGAAAAACTGGACAAGCTCGTTTCAGTTTTTCTTGACGGCGATATTGAACGCGAAATGTATCTACAACGCAAAGACCTGCTAATGCGAGAAAAAGCCGGTTTGCTCGAATCAGAAACCAATTTTGGGCAACAGAGAAAGAATTGGGTCGAACCCTTGCGGAGTTTCGTTTTGTCCTTGAAACAAGCGGCCGATTTAGAAAAAACTTCCAATCACTTGGAATGGAAGAAGTTTTTTCAGAAAATCGGCTCTAA
>Ga0209211_10008047_pt1 | contig 14570 bp, 16 predicted proteins | sample RifGroA2_FD_183992 | JGI IMG/M metagenome (GOLD analysis project Ga0209211, IMG submission 183992) | Groundwater microbial communities from Rifle, Colorado, USA - Groundwater A2 (SPAdes) (version 2) | ecosystem: Environmental > Aquatic > Deep subsurface > Groundwater | place: Rifle, Colorado...
CCTTCCTCGTTCTCTCGGCCAGCAGCAGATGGATCCGGCGCATGATCCGCACAACCAGGGCGAAATTTGCCTCCCGTTCCCTGCTTCGCCACCGTTGCAATAACCAGAACCGCACCGATATCCCGCCAAGGCCGCCCAGCAAAAGCAACAAGACGGTTCGCAGGGAAAACTCGTGGCCTGGACTAACCCCCTGCCACAAAAAAAGATGGGGCAACAGCAGCGCGCCTGTCAGGAAAGCCAGGATATTCAGGATGCTTTTGCGCATGGGTATGGAAATATCCTCTATTGTTCAGCGTCCTGCGGCATCAAGCAGCCGCGCCATCCCGTACGGCTTTTTTTTCATTGTAGCACATCCTGCCTCAGCACAATGCGGTTAAGCCGTTATATAAAAATAAACGGGCATTTCTTCCGACTGAAAAGACCCATAAAAAAGCCAAAAGAAACGCCCGCGCTGGACAAATATTTTTTTGCCGGACTCTAAAATGTGCTCATCCCGCTCCACTCCTGAAAACGATACAAGCCGTACTTAAACCGCGAGTCCTCGGCAAACTCCTGAAAATCAAGGGAATAACTGCCATCCATATTCTGCCAGAGCCGCTCGAAATATCCATTTGCCTCCCGCGCCACCTGCGAATCCGCCGGGGCCGTCACCTCAAGGCAGGTCTCCAGATTCAGGTCGTCGAGATTGCGCCGGGTGAGATTTGCCGAGCCGCCGATGAGTGTTGTCTGGCCGGGCAGGGAAATAATGGTCAGCTTGCTGTGAAACTGTTCGCCATGCGTTCCATACCAGCGCACTGAAATCCTGCCCTGGGATTTTTCGACAAGCTCCTGGGCCACCGGCCGGTTGGGAATCCCGTTTTTTTTGCGGCCAAAGGCATCCTTGTTTGGGTCAAGCAGAAGCCGGACCTCTCCTCCCCTGGCCGCTGCGGCGAGGAGCCCGGCAATGACCTCGCGATCGGAGAGGTAAAACATGGCCATCCGCACCGAACAACCGGTTTCGCAACGGGCAAGGGTTGCCAGCAGCCGCGACTTGATCTTCCCTTCGCTGAGCAGGCGCAGCCGAATCTCGCCTGATTCGGGCCGGGCCGGGATCTCCCACCGGGGGAGCAACTCCCCGGAAAGTTCAGCCACTGCCGCTTCCGTGGCGACAACATCCTGCACCACGGCGCCCTTGGCGACAAAGGCGATGTTCGAATGATAAGCGCTTGCGTCATGGGGGTTGGCAGAGGTGATGAGCGCCTCTTTTTCGCTGACCACCACCTTGCGATGATTGGCCTTGAAGTTGAACAGGGCCAAATACCCCCGCATGGTCATGGCCGGGCCGTCCGGAGCAAAGGGCGACGGCAGCCAGCCTGCCCCCTTTGTGCCGAACCACCGGCAGAAAAGACGCCACCAGGCTGAATAGAAAAAGTTGGAATCGCGCAGCCGGCAGGTATCCGTGTAAATGATCCGCACCCCGCTGGCCCGCAGCCTCCGGAACCGTTCCGGCTCCTCATCTCCGTAACTCCGGTTGATTGCATCGGTGATGAGCACCAGATCAACCTGGGGCGACCGTTGCCTTTTTTTCATGAGCCTGCCGGCCAGCTCATCGGCCAGGGCGGGGAATTTTTCCCCCTGGCCGTGGACGCTATTGAAGAGAAAAAGGTCGAGCAGGACGAAATGTTCGGCATCATCGATAATCCGGCACATCCGCTTGAAAATGGCTTGTTCGCGCACCGGCTGCCCGTCGCGCTGAAAGGTAAAGTCAGTCAGGAACTCTACCTCCGGCGCGGCATGTGCCGCCCCTTCCAGCGAAAGGCCCCTGGGCAAAGGCATTCCCCGGCCATACGCCACAAGGCCCAGCCAAACAACCACCGCTACAAGCACCATGATTTTCAAAAATTTATCCTCTTTGCCGATCCAGGAAGATCCGGGAAAAAGCTGTATCCCGAGCCTAAAAAATCCCCCCTGATCTTCTTTACCCAGGAGGATCAGGGGGGATTTGGACGTTATGACGAAAACGGCTTATTTCCGCTCTTTCAGCAAATCGCGTATTTCCATGAGCAAGAGCTCTTCCGCCGATGGTGCCGGAGGAGCAGCCGGGGCTTCTTCCTCCTTTCGCTTCAGTGCATTGATGACCTTAACTGCGATAAAAATGGCAAAAGCGATGATCGTGAAGTCTATGAGCGTCTGAATAAATTTTCCATAACCGATAATGACCGCTGGCGTTTCCGCGGAAGCTTGCTTAACGATAACAGCCAGGTTGGAGAAATCGACTCCGCCCAGAAGTACTCCGATGGGAGGCATAATCACATCCCCGACAAAAGAGGAAACAATCTTGCCAAAGGCGGCGCCGATAATGATACCAACAGCCATGTCGACGACATTGCCTTTTACGGCAAACTCCTTGAATTCCTTAATGATACTCATGATCCCTCCTTCGGACAGAGATGGTTAACCGTGAGCGCATCCCGCAGTTAAACAATCTTCCGGCCGGCTGCGGTTTCGATTGCCTCGCGGCTGAGCATCAGCAGCGGATTGATGGGCTGATTATCGCGCCGGATTTCCAAATGCAGGTGGGGGCCGGTGGCCAGGCCGGACTGACCGGCCAGGCCGAGGGGGTGGTCAGGGAGGATCTGCTCGCCGGCGCTGACCAACAATTCGCTCAGGTGGGCGTATCGAGAGGTAAGGCCGTTCCCGTGGTCGATTTCCACCAGCAGACCGTAGCCCCCCCTCTCTCCGGCAAAAGTGACCGTGCCGGCCTCGACCGGCTGAATCGGGGTGCCGACCGGCAGACTGATGTCGATCCCGTCATGGTGCTGTTCCCTGCCGAACACCGGATGGACCCGCATGCCGAAGCGGGAGGAAAGTCGCCCGTGGGCCGGCGCCTGCAGGGCCTCGCCCTCATCTTGCGATCTTGCCGGGGACAAGGGTGCTGAGTCGGGGCTCCGGCCCGGAGCCGAGGCCATGCCCGTGAGCCGAATTTTTTGGCCGGGAAGAAGGTAATCCGGGTTGGCCAGGCCGTTGGCGGCGGCGACCCGGTTGACCGCATTGTATAACTCGTTGCGGGAAAAACTAAGCCCCTGTCGCCGCATGGCCGCCGCCACCACCTCCGAGAGGGTATCGCCCTGGCGAATCGTGTATTCCGGCGTTTCCACGCCCTGCTTGCCCAACTGGCCATCCCCCATATTCTCGGGCCAATCCGCCACCAGGGCGCTCAGGGGGGCGGCTGCCTTGGCCAGCATTTCCTGAAAACTGCCGGGCGTTTCCGGAGTCGGGGCAGTCAAGCCGCCCGGGTTGTTCCGGCCAAGGCCGGAAGCGGGTATAGGCAACGGTGCTTTAGAAATGGTTGGTCCGGTCATGGCTGCTATCCTTTCTGCTAAAGTGGATGCTTTCAACATATATATCCGGTTCGTACTGAGTTTGTCAAAGCACCTGCGCCAGAAAAAGATTCATCAGCTCAGGATCAAACTGGGTTCCGGACAGAGAGCGGAGGTGCTCGGCAACCTTGGACTCGGGCCATGCCTCCCGGTACCGACGGTCCGAGACCAGGGCATCCCAGGTGTCAACGATGGAAAAGATCCTGGCCGACAGGGGAATCTGTTCGCCTTTCAAGCCGCGCGGATAGCCGGTGCCGTCCCACCATTCATGATGACAATATGGGATATCCAGGGCTGGACGCAGATAATGAATGGGAGAGAGCAGCTCAAAGGCAAAGGCCGGGTGCCGCCGCATAATTTGCTGTTCTTCCGCGCTGAGCGGACCGGTATTAAGCAAAACGGTGTCGGGCACCGCCATCTTGCCGATATCGTGTAGCAGGGCGCCGCGGCGGACATGATCAAGCTCATCCTCCCTGATACCCATGACGGAGGCTACCTTCATGGTGAGTTCAACCACCCGCTGGGTGTGGCCCTCCGTTTCCGAATCGCGCAATTCCAGAGCCTTTGCCCAGCCCTCGATGGTGGTGTCGTAAGCCAGGGTCAATTCGATGTTCGATTCCTGAAGCTTGCGGAAAAGAGCCGTATTATCAATGGCGATTGCCGCCTGGATGGCCAGGGCATCAAAAAAATCGAGCCATTCCGGCTCGGCCGCAAATTGCTGCCGGCAAAAAACCTCTAAAACCCCCTTCACCTGCCCCTTGGCAATGAGGGGAACGGCATAATAGGTGATGAATTTCTCATTTTCGAGCAAATCCTGCCGAAGAAAGATATTGGGAAGATCGGCAAGATCGGCAATGTGAAAAACCCGCCGCTCATAGGCGGCAAGACCGGCCGCACCCTCGCCCAGCCGCACCCTGGACTTGCGGATACCCATACCCGCAAAACCCCAGTCCGCACCATACTCCAGGGTCTGGGTGTGGGAATTAAGCAGAAGAATGGCCCCGGCATCCATGCCCAGTTGCGGCACAGTCTGTTCCAGAAAAAGCTTCATGGTCAGGTGCAGGTCAAGGCTCGCGGTGATTACCAGATCAATGGCGTGCAGGGTGGTCAGATGCTGAAGTCTTGCCTTGGCCCTGCCCTCCGCCTCAAGCCGGGCAGCAATCTCTTTTTCAAGCTCGGTATTTTTCTGAACAAGGGCGGCATTGGCCAGGACGGTTTCCCGATCCGCCTCCTGGACCTTGGCAATGGTGAGCCCGGACAGGCCGATGACCAGGAAAACAAAAAAGGAACCCCCGAGAAAAACCAGGCCGGCAACGATTTCCACGGGAAAAAGAAGCTGCTTGACCTGAATGACAATGAAAAAAAGATAGCCGACTATAAAAAAGACGATCAGGCTGGTTAAAAACTGCCATTTCCCGGCCAGGGCAAGGGGAACCTGCCGCCAGGTCCGCACGCAGAGGCGCGCTGCGGCAAGGAGAAAAAGTATCCCAGGAACAACCAGAATGATGGACAACAATTGGCTCTGTGTCATATCATTTCCCAGCCGCGCAAGGATTTCTCTTGGAACGCCCTGCCTTTCATAAGTGTTTTTTCTCCGCCCTGCAGTCAATATACAAAGGGGAGGCGTGCAAGTCAAAAATCTCTGAATCGCTCCGCGCCCTGTTTCTACAGGTTCCTGAAACAATCGCTCATCCGGATCAGCAGATTCTCGGCAGCTGTTCACCCACCGGCATGTCCACGATGCGGGTGGCGCCAAACGCCGTGCGCATGGCCACCAACCCTGGATTTTCCCGAACAACTTCGCCGATGATCGCCGCCTCCCGCCCCAGAGGGTGGCTCCGCATCCCGGCCAGAACCCTGGCCGCGGTCGCCGCCGGGACAGCGGCCACCAGCTTGCCCTCATTGGCAACATACAGCGGATCGATCCCCAGCACGCCGCAGGCCCCGCGCACCTCCGGCCTGACCGGAATGGCCGCCTCGTCCAGCAGGATGCCGATCCGGGAAGAAATGGCAAACTCGTTGAGCGTGGTGGCAAGCCCGCCCCGGGTTGGGTCGCGCAGGGCGTGGAGATCGCGGCTCACCTCCAGCATCGCCTCGACCAGACCGTTAAGGGCTGCGGTGTCGCTGGTCACCCGGGAATAAAAGGAAAGCCCCTCCCGGCTGGTCAGGATCGCCATGCCGTGATCAGCAATGGTGCCCGAAACAATCAACCTGTCTCCCGGCTTGAGGTTGGCGGCGGAGATGTTCAGCCCCTCCGGCACCCGGCCCACCCCGGTGGTGGTGATGAAGAGTTTGTCGCAACAGCCCCGGTTGACCACCTTGGTGTCCCCGGTCACGACCTGCACCCCGGCGGCTCTTGCCGCCTTTTCCATGGAGAGCAGCACCCGGTGCAGAGTGGTCAGGGGCAGTCCCTCTTCGAGGATAAAGGCGGCGGCCAGATAGAGCGGCGTGGCCCCGCTCATGCAGACATCGTTCACCGTCCCGTTGATCGCCAGATCGCCAATGTCGCCGCCGGGGAAAAACAGGGGATCAACGACAAAGGAGTCGGTGCTCAAGGCCAGACGGCCGTGGGGAAAATCGACCACCGCCTGATCTTCCAGCCGGTTCAGGGTTTCATTGCCGAAGCGGGGGAGAAAAAACCGGCTCACCAGCTCGGCGGAAAGCCGCCCGCCGCTACCGTGCGCCAACTGGATGGTCTCGTAGTCCATGAGGGGCAAGGGGCAGGTGAAATCTTCCGGATTCAGATCGGTCATGACGCATCCCTGATTGTTGTTACAAAGTATTTTCTGATAACGATCTTCTCTTGGCAGGGGGAATACAGATGTCTCTTAGAGCCCCCGGCAAATTATGGACTCACAGCAGTTGGAGAATTTGATTCAGGAGCGCGCATACTTCGACGAAGCGGGCTTCCGCCACTTTGGCGGCGGGGTGGGGAGTGGCCTGGCGGGCGCGCCAGTCGAAAGATTTTGGCTGATGGCAAAGCACATAGCTGGTTTTGTTGACCCCGGCTTTGGGGACCGGGCCAACGGCGACCGCGAAGGGGTTATCGGCGTTATATTCCGCGGTGGTCATGGGCAGGCCGATGACCAGGGAGGTGCGGTCATTGAACTCCCGGGGAGAAAGAACCAAAAAAAGATGGATGTCGCGCATTTCGCGACCGGCCTGGGGATTGCAGTCGATCCAGATGATCTCCTGACGGGCCGGCACCCACCCGCGTTTTACCGCTACCATTTTTCGGCTCCAAGCTTTTCCGTGCCTTGCATCACTTCCCCGCCGTGCCGTTCCGGCTTGTAACGCTCCAGTCGCTGCTTGAGGGTGAGGGAGGCGTCCTGGATCGGAGAAATAATGACCTTGCCTTCCTCCACCGTTACCCGCACCTGTTGATCCTCGTGCAAATGCGCCTCACGCGCCACGGCAGCGGGCAGACGGACGCCAAGGCTGTTACCCCAGTGCTTGATATTGAGTATCGCTTCGGCCATTGTGCTGCCTCCAGTAAGGTTTACACAAAGTATAAACACACCCAAGGATGAACGCAACTTGTTTTTAGCTACCGCTGGTATCTGTAGTAAGCGGCGCAAGCGCCCTCGCCCGAAACCATGGTCGCCCCCAAAGGATGCTCCGGGGTGCATTCCCGGCCAAAGGCCGGACAGCCGTCGGGCTTGAGCAGACCCTGCAGCACGCTGCCGCTCTTGCACCGCTCTGATTCCCGCACCTTGATAGTGTTGACGGCAAACTTTTGCTCGGCGTCATAGGCAGCGAGATGCTCCCGAATCACCAGGCCGCTGGCGGGCAAGACCCCGATCCCCCGCCAGGGCCGATCACTTACCGCAAACACTTCCGCCAAAACCCGCTGCGCCGCCAGATTGCCCTCCCGACTCACCGACCGGCCATACTGATTTTCCACCGCATGGGCTCCCGCCTCAAGCTGACGGAGAACCATGAGCAGCCCGGCAAGGATGTCGACAGGCTCAAAACCGGTGACCACGATGGGCACCCCAAATTCCTCGGCCAGCGGCTCGTATTCCCGCCAGCCCATGACCGTGCAGACATGCCCCGGTGCCAGATAGCCCTGCACCCGATTGCCGGGCGAGGAGAGCAAGGCCCGAATGGCGGGCGGCACCAGAACATGACTGGCCAGCAGGCTAAAATTCGTCAGCCCCTCCCGTCTAGCTTGCAGCAGGGCCATGGCATTGCCCGGCGCCGTTGTTTCAAAACCGACGGCGAGAAAAACCACCTCCCGCTCCGGGTTCTGCCGGGCCAGGGCCACGGCTTCGAGCGGCGAATAAACCATGCGCACATCGGCCCCGGCTGATTTCGCCATGAACAGGCTGGAAACACTGCCCGGCACCCGGAGCATATCGCCGAAGCTGGCAAAAATCACCTCGGGCCGGGCGGCGATGGCTACGGCCCGGTCAATGGTCTCCACCGGGGTCACGCAGACCGGGCAGCCCGGCCCATGCACCAGCTCCACCTGGGCGGGAAGCAGTTGATCAAGCCCGTTTTTCATGATGGCATGGGTGTGGCCCCCGCAGATCTCCATGACCACCCAGGGGCGGGTCACGGTCTGGCGGATTTCTTCAAGAAGACCTCCGGCCAGGGCCGGATCGCGGTATTCGTCAACGAATTTCATGGATTGCTCCGGGTGTTCTTCCAAGTAAGTTTTTTTGTAACTGTTATTATAAATCCCCGCCGCAGGCGGTCCCCTCCCAGGCTTGGTTACGAGAGGATTGCGCCACTTTCCTGCCAGCCCCTCACCTGTATTCCTTTGTGATGATAGAGGGCGTCGGTTCCACCGTGGATCAGAAGCGGGGAAAAAGCGCTGTCGCCCGCAAGGGACAACCATCTTTCCAAGCCGCTGAAAAAATCCCGGTTCACGGTTTTCCCGGACTTGATCTCTATGGGCATCAGCTTAGCGCCGTGTTCGACGATGACATCCACTTCGTTTCCATTGCTGTCCCGCCAGAAATATAGATTGCGCGGTTCAGCCCGATTGCTTTGCGATTTTACCAGCTCGGCAATAACGAAGTTCTCGAAGATATTCCCCCGCAGCGGGTGCGTTTCCATCTGTTCCGGCGTTCTGATGCCAAGCAGCCATGAAACGAGCCCCGTGTCGTAGAAGTATAGTTTAGGCATTTTTACCAGCCGTTTGTTGAAGCTGGCGTGGTGCGGACGAAGCAGAAAAACCAGGAAACTTGCCTCAAGTACCGAGATCCAGGCCTTGGCGGTGTTGTGGGTAATGCCGCATTCCGTGGCAAGGGAGGAGAGATTGAGAAGTTGCCCTGTCCTGCCGGCGCAGAGACGCACGAAGCGCTGGAATGAGTCAAGATCCTGAATTTTGAGTTGTTGCCGCACGTCCCGTTCAACATAGGCGGTCATGTAGGCGGCAAACCAGGCAGTCGGCGCCACCTCGCGGTCATAAAGCGGGGGATAGCAGCCGGTGAGAAGCATGACATCGGCATTTGGAACCAGTTTACCGGTCCGGCTCAACTCGGGAAGCGAAAACGGCAGCAGTTCGACAAAGGCGCTCCGGCCCGCCAGAGATTGGGTTATGCCGGACATCAGCCCGAATTGCTGGGAGCCGGTCAGGATAAAGAGACCCATCCTGCCATCGGCATCAACGATGGTTTGCAGGTAGGAGATAAGTTCCGGGCAGCGCTGAACCTCGTCTAATACCCCGCCATCGGGAAAACGTTCCAGAAACGAACGGGGATCATCCTGGGCAGCCCGGCGAATATCGGGATCTTCCAGCGAGGCATAAGGGCGGTCGGCAAAGATAGCCTTGGCAAGGGTCGTTTTGCCGGATTGACGCGGCCCGGTCAAGGTGATGACCGGAAAGCCGCGCAACAGGGTACGGATGGTCTGCTCACTATCCCGTGGAATCATACCATGACTTACCTATATTCTATGCAATTTGTCAAAGCTTTTTACAGTTTACATAAAATATTACGAGATATGGGAGATGTCCCGAATTTATGAGGTTCGCAGCTCTTTGAAACATGAAAGCCCATTTTCATCTCTGGGGGTTATTCCGTGAAGATGTCTGTAACAAAAGGATTGTCCGGCCGGACTGGTTCAACCTCAACCCCGTAGGCATCCCGAAAGGCCCGGCCGAATATAGGGCGCTGCGACCATTTGATCTCAAAGGCCCGGAGGCCACTTCCCTGTTTTACGACCAGATCCACCTTCGATTGAGCCCGTGAGCGCCAGAAAAAAAGCTCCGCTGGGGAACCGAGCAGGGCATTGCGCTTGGCAACTTCGGCAATGACGAAATTTTCCCACAATGTCCCGATGTCAGGCCGGAATTCGTCGGTTGACAAGGCGTTGAGCAAGGCGTTGCGGATGCCGGTGTCCCAGAAAAATACCTTCCGGCTCTTGGTGATTTCTTTGCGGGGATTGGTGGAAAACGCTGGCAAGCGAAAGATAACGAAAGTCTGTTCCAGGAGATGGAGATAGCGGTCCACCGTCGGCCGGGCCATTTGGAGTTGGGTCGCCAGTTCGTTTACCGACACCTCGGAGCCGACTTGGTGGGCGAGTAACAGTAACAGCCGCTTGATGAGGTCCGGGGTCTTGACCAGGCCGGTCTGGAGCACGTCTTTCCAAAGGTAATCGGAACTCAACTCGCGCAGCAGTTGGCTGGGGTTGTCGCTGGTCACCACCTCGGGATAGCAGCCGAAATTGAGCCGCTGCATCAAAAAAGCCCGCAGTTGCGGCGCAAAATGCCGGCACAAGTGCTCTGGCGCAGCGCCCGCGCCGGCCCATATCTGGGTGGCAAGCGTTTCGGCAAACAGCAGTGGCGGCAAGGTAAGCTTCCGGTTGCGACCGGTCAGGCTCTCCGCTGCCTGATCGAGCAAATCGAGCGAAGAGGAGCCGAGCAGGAGAAACTTCACCGGCAGCCGCGCATCATGCCAGCCCTTGACGATGCGGGATGCCTCCGGCAAGCGCTGCGCTTCATCAAGCACCAGCACCGCAGGGTTGCCCAAGGATCTGAGGGCATCGGCGGGCGCCAGAGAGGCGGCGGCTAAAAACCGCGCCTTATCCACCTCGACATCGAAATTAAGGAACACCGCCGACTGTCCCGTCAGGACGTGCTCCAACAAAGTTGACTTGCCGACCTGACGCGCACCGAGAATAACCCCGACCTTGTCACCGGCAAGAATATCCAGCAATGGCTGCTCGGCTGTTCTTTTGATATACATAGTATGCTGTTTATCATGTTATGTTGTATACTTCAAGGCTCAATTCAACATGCCCTGATGGAAGCGTATCAAAGGGTAGTTATGCCTGAGCCTCTTGCATCGGTTGTGCGGCCTGTTCGCAGACCCATATGCACTGAGCAGGCCGATGCCGGCTAAGCGAGCACAGCGGGACTGCGTGCAGCTTATATATAACGGAGTTAGTTTAATAGCTTACCGGCTTGTTATCCTATTCACTACCTCCGTCCCCATTGGCCTCCTGACGTTGATCTGGTTCTGCGGAGTGCTCATACAAGGCTCTCGATGTTTGAAATAACTGGCGGCAGCTAACCCAGCCCCACCGAAGCTGTTGTTGGGGCTATGGCCTGTAATCTGTACCATGACAGCGCGGGCAGGGTGGCAATGTGTCAGTATCATCATCCAGCGTTACCGTTGCGCCACAATTTGTGCAAGTGTAGGTGCCTATCCCTGGTTTTTCTCCTGTAGTCGACATAATTCTCTCCTGTTAGTGTTTTGGATTCCATTCGCTGCCTTTACCAATTTCCTCTTGTTATCTTGTTGCCTCCTCACTTTTACCCACCTTTTCCACCGCCTTACCTGGCCCGCCCTTAACAAGGGTGATATTGAATCCACCGTTCCCGTATTGTCCCAGCAACCCCAGCAGCTCACTTCCGTCAACAAGCTTTAACGGCTTGTTCTTAGCAAACTCATGGGCGTCGGGGCCGTAGTACGAGGTCGTGACCAAGATGCCTTTAGTTGCGCCTTCGTTCATCACTGTTCCATACAGATCACGCACCGCTGATACAGGAACCAGATTGTTATATCTTTTTGCCTGGATCACAAACTTGCCACCTCGAATCGGATCTGGATCAAAAGCGATAGCGTCAACACCTTGATCCCGACTGGCTTGAGTAACTTTCACCTCACCACCTTCACCGCCAAAAACCCGTCCAAACAGTTCTCGTACAAGGTGTTCGAAATCCTCCCAATCCATAAGGGCAAGATTCTTGCCTGGGTCCAAACCATTGATCACATCGCGGGAAGCGACAAACCGCTTATCGGTGCGATCAAGCTCCATAAGAGGGCGAACAGGAGCAAGCGAAACTAGCGACGGTGCGAACACCCCTTTTAGATTACGAACACACTGCTTAGGGTCGACACGATCCAGCCTAATATCTAAAAACTGCTCTCTCGTCGTCCTAACAGAAATAATACAGGAGGAAAAATCTTTGCCTGTACTTGGGTCAACCCCACAAACCTATCCATTAAATACCACTCCTGTAACGAAATTGGCTTCACTTACACGAAATACTGTACTGATATAACTAAGTGCCGCCTGGAAAACCAAGCCTTCAAAAAGGGCGTCTCGATCCTTCTGTTTAAACAGGACCGGAACTATTTCTTTTCGCGCCTTCACAAAACGGTATTTACTAACCTTTGGCATCGATTCAGGATTAGGGAGTTTGACATTTATCCCAAGAATGCCTGTCTCATTTTCTAAAGATAATTCTGCTATAGATTCGTCTATTACTGCTTGTAGCGGCAGAGAAGCAAATAATGCCTTTAAATAGAATTGAACGGCATCGGGATGCCGCTCTTTCAGCCTGGCTCGCATGATGTCCACATCGGAATTCCATGCGGCCTGCTTTTCAAAATATTCCTTCTTCTTCGCCTCATGCAACGCACGGGATTTATTACATTGATCCTCCCATTCCCCGATCTCTTTCTCAAGCATCTGCCAAGCAGATCTTTCCTGGGCTTTACGCTCTGTAACGGTAGCCCTTGAAAACATCTCCAGTAATTCATCTTTCTTACGGACCCCCAAACGCTCAGCAACATCTTCGTATGTAGGTTTTGCGGGCAAAACACATTTCCCAAACTGTCGCCGACCATAGACATTCTTCCAAGTAAATTTCGGAATTACTGCAAGGGATCTCGACAACACATTCCTAAAAACTTCTATCTCTCGGATAGCAAGTTCATTCTTAATTAAGCACTCCTGCTCCAGCATTTCCAGTAGCCGAAGACTTGAGTCCTTCTCTGCCTGTTTTGCCAGTTGCGCACGGGACTTCATAATGGACTCCTGGATGTTTCTCCTGCACAGAGGAGAGTATATGGAGGTGCCAATCTTATCCGCCTTATTCACTCCATCGTTACCGCAACTCTTCGCCCATTTTATGAACGAAACCGGGGGGTGTCCCTGGTTTCGTTTTCTCTTTGAGCTTCATTGGCTTTCTCCTTGGTTTTGTTTTGGCGTCAACCAAACAATACCGCGAAATACAATGAAGCTAAATTATTTCAATGTGTTAACATGTGCATCTGTCGGTTACAGTTTTGCAAGAGGCTCCGGCTTGTTATCCTATCAAACTACCTCCGTCCCCATTGCCCCTTTCGTGCCACCTGGGGTCTTCAGTATAAAACTTCTCAAGCGGTATCACGGCCTCTCCCCTTCACAGCACATGTCAATCGGCAGACCACGTTTGCAAACAACACCGGCTCATTGCTTATACGAACAAACGTGGTCTGTTCCTGACTCCCCCGTTTTATATTTTTCCTGAAGCCTTCATTTCTTTTGCTGTGTTGAAAACGGAAATAAAATCTTGGGGGGTGACCCATGTTTTTTCAGTAACATGTTCAATCCAATCTGTTTCATTAAAACGTGATTTTGCTATGTAGTATTGACCATATAAGCAATAAATCCCATCTTCACAGATCGCCCAATCACCGAAGCGAGCAAGTAATGGTGGCAAATCATTGTAATTGGCAGCTTCTACCACTGACCATTTTTCCCCATCTGCCTGAGGAGTCCCAGTTTTGATTACTTCCCCCCGATATGGTTCTGGGGTGTGTTTTGCATACTCTTCATGATTTGTACTCATTATTAGTCTCCTTTTTGAATGCCAACGTCTGAATTCATCGGCGCTGCGCGGCGTTATCGCGCAGCGTCCGGTGGAATGATGGGTTATGCATAATAGTTACAGTGGTTACTCAAAGTTCTTTGGATCGGAGAAAAAAGCTTCGGCGCGCTTTTTGTCCACACGGGCCGACTCGCTGCCGAACAGATGATATTTTAGTGATGACACAAGACTCTTGCAGCCCAGTTTGTCATATTCGGCGATACGACGAGGAACACTCATGTCAATGACAGGCGAGCGGAATGCAGGACTTGAGCCCTTGTGTAGCGGTTGCTCACTCGGAACGATTTCGAAGTGTGAAAACTTTTTGGTTGGATGGTGAATTAGGTACTGGACAACTGGATCGCTGTGCTTACACTTAGGAATTTTTATTTTTCTGGCTCGTTCATTGAGTAGTTTGACTTCGCTTACATAGCTCGGGCGTGTTTTGAATACACCGGTTTCTACGGCCCAAAAAAACCAATCTGGATCAGCGAATAACACTTGGGGAAGTGTTTTCCCGCTGTGTTTGCCAAAATTCAGTTGAGTCCAGTTCATTAATAGTGCTCCGTAAGTGATGCATAACGTGTTTGTAAGCGGCCGAGGCACGTCAGCGCCGAGGTCACGCTTGACAAACTTATTATGAAAAATTGTTTATTTGGCATTAATGACGTTTCCGACATGAGTATGCACTCCACCGCCAGCTTTTATATCACCACCAGCGCGAATATTTCCGCCTTTTACCTCAAGAGACATAATATGGTTTTCTATCTCAATAAGCTTATTTTGCACTTCTTGTGATTTCGTTTTAGCCTTTGATGCCTGCACAAAGCTGCAAATTGCAGCAATAGCTGCGACCACGGAAAACACGCCAACAACGATATTGAATATTTCCATTCTCAATTACTCATAACATTCAAATTGAGGGGCTGGCCGATTGCAAAACGTGACCGGAGCCCCGGAAGTTCAAAAAACCACAGGCCATAAAGAGAACGCTTATCGGCCAGTCCCACTCGAATGCAGGGTTAGCCATCGCTAGCATGATAACCACACAAAATGCGTGTTATCAAGTTTTCCCGATATTCTCATGCGTTACCGGCCATGAGCAGCAAGCCAAAATCTCT
>Ga0209211_10008048_pt1 | contig 14569 bp, 7 predicted proteins | sample RifGroA2_FD_183992 | JGI IMG/M metagenome (GOLD analysis project Ga0209211, IMG submission 183992) | Groundwater microbial communities from Rifle, Colorado, USA - Groundwater A2 (SPAdes) (version 2) | ecosystem: Environmental > Aquatic > Deep subsurface > Groundwater | place: Rifle, Colorado...
CGAGCGAGTTCGTCTTTAATTGTCATACAAACATTGTATCATACAGGAAGACGAAAAGTTCTTGATTTTCCTTGTTCACTGGGAAATTCTGGGTAGTTACATTATAGTTTCCGGCATGGCAAGAGGGTATTGGTTTTTTGAAGCATCATTTCCGGTACGCCTCTTTGATGATAAGGGAAAAGAAATCGCGGTAGGGATAGCGCAAGCGGAAGGGGAATGGATGACCACTGAATTTGTCCCATTTAAGACAACTTTGAATTTTGAAAAAACTTTGGGTAAAACAGGCGAACTGATTCTTGAAAAGAATAATCCATCCGATCTGCGTGAGCACGACGATAAGCTTGTCATTCCGGTCATGTTTGATTAGCCCCTTACGCTTTTTATTTATTTCCTAAAATCCAGCCTTTTCGGAGAACGGGCTACAACCTTCCTTATTGCCATTGACAAAATAAACAGTTTGTTTATACTAACCTCATAATTGCAAGATTGAGTTATTGCGTATATTAAAGCAATTTTCATATTAAAAATAGATAAAAGCATATCTTGCTTTACATAAAGAAATAATTTAAAAGATTATTGTTAATGCCTTTGGCAAAAGGCAGTTTTTTGTTTGTTAAATTTTTTATAAATATGAAAACTCAAATAAAACCGATTTTTGACTTGGAGAAGAAAAAAGAAAAGAAATATTTCGGCAAGTTTAAAAAACCTTTAACCCCGATACCAAGTCTGGTTCAGCCTCAGCTGGATTCATTCAAATGGCTTCTTGAGCATGGGATTGCGGAAGTTTTTAAAGATTTTTCTCCGATTAAAGATTATGGAGACAAGAAATTTGAACTTGCGTTTACCGGTTTTGAAATTTCGGAAGCCAAATACGACGAACATTACGCCAAAGAAAACAAAATTTCTTACGAAGCCCAGCTTAAGATAAAAGTAAGGCTTAAAAATAAGACGCTGGATTCAGTCAAAGAGCAAGAGATATTTTTGGCTGATTTTCCGATAATGACTTCTCACGGAACTTTCATCATTAACGGCATTGAAAGGGTCATCGTGCCTCAACTCGCCCGTTCTTACGGGATATTCTTTACTTCAAGCGAGATAAAAGGAAAAAAATATTTTGGAGGGAAAATAATCCCTGCGCGAGGGGCTTGGATAGAAATAGAAACTGATGCCGATGGCGCCATATATGTGAAGATTGATAAAAAAAGAAAATTCGCGATCACTTCTTTGCTTAGGGTTTTAGGCGCGAATACCGATAAAGAAATACTAGACCTCTTCAAAGGCAACGAGAACGGCAAAAAATCCATAGAGCAGACATTGGCGAAAGATCACGCAAAAACTGCGGAGGAGTCATTCATTGAAATACACAAAAAACTCCGAGACGGAGATATGGCTAATGTTGAAAACGCCAAAGAATTCATCCGTTCAATTTTTAACGAAGAAAGATATGATCTTTCAAAAGTCGGCAGATTCAGATTCAATAAAAGATTCAATAAAAGTCTGGAGGAAAAGGAATTGGAAAGAAAAACGATTTCTATTGATGATATGGCCATCGTTATAAACAATATCGCCGAACTAAACGCCAATCCTGAAGCTATGGAAGACGATATAGATCATTTCGGTTCAAGAAGGGTGAAATTCGTGGGCGAGCTTCTTCAGCAGAAAATGCGCGTGGGAATGTCTCAAATGAAAAGAAACATTCAAGACAGAATGTCCACTATTGACCCTGAAATCACCATGCCTGTGCAATTTATCTCGCCGAGACCTCTTCAGGCGCGCATAAAAGAATTTTTTACGACAAACCAGCTTTCCCAGTTTATGCAACAGGAAAATATACTTACCGAGCTTGAACACTTGAGAACAATATCGGCTCTTGGTCCTGGAGGCCTTTCAAGAGAAAGAGCAGGTTTTGAAGTCAGAGATGTTCACACTTCCCATTACGGCAGAGTCTGTCCCATACAGACGCCGGAAGGACCGAACATCGGTCTTATATTGAGATTTGCCGCTTATGCCAGAATAAACGAATTCGGAATGGTTGAAACGCCTTATGCCAAAGTAAAAAATGGGAAAATCACCAAAGAAATAATTTACCTCAACGCTTTGGAGGAAGAAAATTACAAAATAGCTCATGCCGCCAATGAATATGACGAGAACGGACTTATAGTGAGCGACAATGTTGAGGTGCGAGTCAACGGCGAACCGCAACTCGTAAAAAAGGAAGAAGTTGACTTTATAGATGTGGCCACGAATCAGGCATTTTCCATAGTGACATCCATGATTCCATTCTTAAACCACGATGACGCGAACCGCGCTCTTATGGGATCTAACATGCAAAAACAAGCCGTTCCGTGCATAGTGCCTGAAGTTCCTCTTGTTGCCACCGGAATAGAATCAAAAGCGGCGCTTGATACGGGCAGAGTCATCACTTCAGATGAGGATGGAACAGTTTCTTATGTTGACGCGAAGAAGATTGTAATTGAAAACGGCAAAGGAAAAGAAAAAACATATAACCTCATTCAGTTTTCAAGAACGAACAACTTTACGGCATTTCACCAAAGACCAGCGGTAAATCTAGGGCAGAAAATAAAAAAAGGTGATTTGCTTGTAGACACTTCATCCAGCAAGGACGGTGAAATCGCTCTCGGCCAAAATGCTTTGGTGGCTTTTATGTCATGGTCGGGAGCGAATTATGAGGATGCCATAATAATTTCCGAACGGCTTGTAAAAGACAGCAAATTCACCTCCATTCACATTGAAGACTTTGTCGTCAATGTCAGAGACACCAAGCTCGGTCCTGAAATCACGACCCACGACATTCCAAATGTTGGAGAAGGCAAATTAAAAAATTTGGATGAAGAAGGGATAATCAGAGTAGGCGCTGAAGTTCGTCCCGGAGATATCCTTGTTGGGAAAATTACTCCAAAAGGAGAAACCCAGCTTACTCCCGAAGAGCGTCTTCTTAGATCTATTTTCGGCGAAAAAGCCAGAGATGTCAAAGACACTTCAAAACGATTGGAGGGGGGAAAGAGGGGGAGAGTAATCGGTGTCAAAATCTTCTCAAGAGAAAAAGGAGACAAGTTGGAGTCGGGGATTATAAAAAGAATCTATATAGAGGTGGCGCAGTTAAGAAATGTTTCCGTGGGAGACAAGCTTGCCGGACGGCACGGAAATAAAGGAGTAATTTCAAAAATCCTTCCGGAAGAAGATATGCCTTATCTTCCGGACGGCATGCCCGTTGACATAATTCTAACTCCGCTCGGAGTGCCTTCCCGCATGAACTTGGGGCAGATTCTTGAGCTCCATCTCGGTCTCGCCGCTCACACTCTAAATTACCAGGCGATTGTCCCTCCGTTTGCCGGAGCCACTGACGCCGAAATAAAAGAAGAGCTTAAAAAAGCCGGATTCAATGAAAACGGAAAAATAAAACTTTATGACGGAAGAACAGGAGTGCCTTTTGATCAAGATATCGCCATAGGCTATATGTATATGCTCAAACTCCATCATATGGTTGAAGACAAGATACATATGCGTTCCATCGGCCCGTATTCCCTAATAACCCAGCAGCCTCTGGGAGGCAAGGCTCAAGCCGGAGGACAGAGATTCGGAGAAATGGAAGTCTGGGCGCTTTTGGGCCACGGAGTGGCTCACACGCTTCGCGAAATGCTCACTATCAAGTCGGACGATATCGTGGGACGATCAGCCGCTTTTGATTCTATCGTCAAAGGGGAAGAAATAAAACAGCCGCACACCCCCGCGTCATTCAATGTGCTCTTGAGCAACCTAAGGGGACTTTCTTTGGATGTGGAATTAAAAAAGGAGAAGAAAGACGAATCTAATTATAGAGATGAATAATAAAAATGAATATGAACAATATAAATGAATTTAAAAATCAATATAATTTTAAGGCAAGGTCGTCATCAGATCAGAACGATTTTGATACCGTTACCCTAAAACTCGCTTCTCCGGAGAGGATCAAAGAATGGTCATTCGGGGAAGTGACGAAACCGGAAACTATAAATTATAGAACGCAGAGAAGTGAAAAGAACGGCCTTTTTGACGAGAAAATTTTCGGACCGGACAAGGATTATGAATGTTATTGCGGAAAATACAAAGGAGTGAGATATAAGGGAATCGTCTGTGAGAAATGCGGAGTTGAGATAACAAGATCAATCGTAAGGAGAGAAAGAATGGGGCATATAGAACTTGCGAGCCCGGTATCGCATATCTGGTTTCTAAAAGGAACGCCTTCCAGAATCGGTCTTATACTCGGAATGACAGCCTCTGATCTGGAGAAAGTCGTTTATTTTGCCGGTTATGTCATCACTCAAGTGAACGAGCCGGAAAGACAGAGATTCCTCAAGGAGCTAGACCAAGAATATAAGTCAAAGGTCAAATCAGCGAATGACGAAAAAACAAAAGAGGCGCTTAAGGAGCTTCTCGTGAATGCCAAAAAGGATATTGAAAGCATTCAAGAAGGAAAGGTGCTGGATGAAATTATTTATCATAAATTTTCCGTAAAATACGGAACTTTGTTTGAAGCAGGAATCGGCGCCGAGTCAATCTATAATATTTTGAAGAATGTTGACCTGAAGAAGCTCGCGGCAAATCTTCAAGCGGATTATGAAAAATCAAGCTCGGTGGAAAAAGAAAAAATAAACAAGCGCTTAAGCGTGATAAGGGCGATGATTGCTTCTTCCATAAGGCCGGAATGGATGTTTCTCTTAAGAATTCCGGTAATACCGCCAGCTTTAAGGCCGATGGTTCCTCTTGACGGAGGGCGGTACGCCACATCCGATGTCAATGATTTGTACAGGAGAGTCATCAATAGAAACAACAGGCTGAAAAAATTGAAGGAAATAAAAGCTCCGGATGTGATATTAAGAAATGAAAAGAGAATACTCCAAGAGGCCGTTGATTCGCTTATTGATAATTCAATAAAAAGCGGCGGGTCGCTTTTTACTTCCATGAGTCCGGCTCAAAAACGGCCACTAAAATCAATCGCTGACAACTTGAAAGGAAAACGCGGACTTTTCAGGGCGAATTTGCTTGGGAAAAGAGTGGATTATTCAGGCCGATCAGTCATAGTCGTTGGTCCGGAACTTCGGCTGAATCAATGCGGACTTCCAAAACATATGGCGCTTGAACTCTTCAGACCATTTGTCATTTCGGAGCTTTTAAGAAGCGAACTAGCTTATAACATAAGAGGAGCAGGCAGATTGATTGACGATGGAATTCCGGAAGTTTGGGCTATTCTTGAGGATATCATAAAGGATAAATATGTGCTTTTAAACAGAGCCCCGACTCTCCATAGGCTCGGCATTCAAGCCTTCAAGCCCGTGCTTATAGAAGGCAATGCCATTCAAGTCCATCCTCTCGTCTGCACCGCTTTCAATGCCGACTTTGACGGAGACCAGATGGCCGTCCATGTTCCATTGGGCGAGGAAGCTCAAGCTGAAGCCAGAGAAATTATGGCTTCGGACAAAAACATACTGAAACCGGGAAACGGCGAGCCGGTAATCTCTGCCAAACTTTTGGATATTATATTGGGCTGTTATTGGATTACGAAAGTCGTTCAAGGCGACAAAGGCGATGGAAAATATTTCTCATCGCCGAACGAGGCCATTACGGCTTATGACTTCGGAGCCGTTGGGCTTAGGGCCTTAATAAAAGTTATGCCTACCGACAGCCAGAGATACAAAGAATTCGGCGGCAAGATCTTTGAGACCACGGTGGGCAGGCTTCTTTTCAACGACATCTTGCCCGACGATTATCATTATGAAAACAAAGAGATTACCAAAAAAGTGATGTCTGGGATCGTGGACGATGTGATTAATATTTACGGCATAGAAAAAGTTCCGGATGTTTTGGACAAGATCAAGGCCTTTGGCTTCAAATACGCGACACTTTCGGGAATTAGCTGGGGGATTGATGACATTAAGATTCCGGAGAAAAAAGAGTCTGTGATAGCTTCGGCTAAGGAAAAATACGAGGAAGTCGTGAGTCAATACAAAGAAGGTTTACTCAATAAAGACGAAAAATTAAGAAAAAATATTGAAATTTGGCATGGCGCCAAGAATGAGATTGAGAAGCTTATACCGGAAAGTCTTGACCCGATGGGATCAGTTCATGATATGTGGAAGTCTGGAGCAAGAGGTTCTCTTGGAGCGATTACGCAGATGGCCGGTATGAAAGGGCTTATCCAAAATACGGCCGGCGACACTATTGAATTTCCAGTAATAAGCTCCACTAAAGAAGGACTTACTCCGATTGAGTATTTCATCACCACTCACGGATCTCGCAAGGGCCTCACTGACACGGCTTTGAATACGGCGAAGGCGGGATATCTGACGAGAAAACTTTTTGATGTCGGACAAGATGTTCTCATCACCGAAGACGATTGCGGTACTAAAGAAGGCATTTCAATCAAAAAAGAAAGCGCTTCAGGAATGGAAGCTTCAATCGCCAAGAATATACGAGGAAGGGTATTATCGCAGGATGTTTTGGATTCAAAAAATAATGCCATCTTTAAGAAAGGAAATCTTTTGTCAAAAAATGACGCATTCGCGATTGAAAAAGAAGGTATTCCCGAAGTATTTGTCCGATCGCCTCTTTCGTGCAAGACGATTCAAGGAATATGCGCCCAGTGTTACGGCGTTGATCTTGGAAAAGACAAATTGATAGGGCTTGGAGAGGCGGTTGGAACGATAGCCGCTCAAGCGATAGGCGAGCCGGGAACGCAACTCACTATGAGAACATTCCACTCTGGAGGTATTGCGTCAGTCGGCGGAGATATTACGCAGGGTTTGCCTAGAGTGGAAGAGGTTTTTGAAAAAAGAAAACCGAAAAATCCGGCTATTGTCTCGGAAGTGAGCGGTGTCGTTTCTTCAATCAAAGATTTGGAAAAAGAAAAAATCATAACAATCATTCCGGAATTGGAGGATAAGCCTAAAGGGAAAAAAGCGTCTGAAATAGAATATTCAATGAATTACAAGAGAATGCCGCTCGTAAAAGTCGGCGATAAGGTCAAGAAAGGCGAAATAATCACTGACGGTTCCGCTGATATTGACGAAGTGTTCAAGTACGCCGGCAAAGAAAAAGCCATGAACTATGTGATTTCCGAAGTCAGCAAGCTTTATGAGCTCCAAGGCGAGACTGTTTCCAGAAAGCATATTGAAATTGTGGTAAGGCAAATGTTCTCAAGAAAGCGAGTAAAGAATTCAGGAAACACAGGCTTGTCTGTCGGCGAGATCATCACTGATTCTGAAATTATTGATGAAAATAATAAGGCAAAAGCGGCGGAAGGCGAGGATGCGAAGACCGAACCTGTCGTTATGGGAATTACTGAAGTCTCTCTTTCAAGGAAAAGTTTCTTGTCAGCCGCTTCGTTCCAGCACACCACGAGGATTCTTATAAACTCCGCCATAAGAGGAAGCATGGACAAGCTTGTCGGACTCAAGGAGAATGTGATAATAGGGCGACTGATACCGGCCGGAACCGGCTTCAAAGGAAGCGCGAAGTATAAAATGATTCAGGAAATCATTGATAAGAAGGGAGAATAAGGGGAAGGTTGGGGGAGGACTAAGTCAATTTCTAATTACTAATTTCTAATCAACCTAATGAAATCACAATAGGCAATTAGGCAAAACCCAATAAATTATTAATTTGTCTTTTTCTCATATTGGACATTGGGATTTGATTAGAAATTAGATCAATTAGGAATTAGAAATTAATATTTGATTTGTCTTCTATTATCTGCCACCTAAATATATGCCATCTTCCGTAGATAAAATTAAAGAAAGGCTCGGAATAGTTGATCTTGTCGGGTCTTACATCAAATTAGAAAGGGCAGGCAATAGTTTTAAAGCTAGGTGCCCTTTCCATAATGAAAAGACGCCGTCTTTCTTTGTCTCTCCTGAGCGCGATTCGTATTATTGTTTCGGGTGCGGAGCGAAGGGAGACATTTTCACTTTTGTGGAGGAGTTTGAAGGGCTGGATTTCAGAGGAGCTCTAAAAGTTCTCGCGGAGAGAACTGGGGTGGAACTTATTCCTGAAAATCCAAAGTCTAGAGATGAGAGAGAAAAGACTTTTGACATTATGGAAGAATCGGCTGATTTCTTTGAGCAAAACTTTTCAAAGGCAAGCGAGGCTTATGATTATCTAAAAAAGCGCGGACTATCGGACAAGACCATAAAAGAATGGAGAATTGGCTATGCTCCGCTACTCTGGAATGATCTGGAAAATCACCTAAAAACAAAAGGTTTTTCCGCGAGCCAAATGGAGAAAGCAGGACTCGTAAAAAAAGAAGGCGGGAGATCATACGACAGATTCAGAGGCAGAATTATTTTCCCGATATTCGACAGCTCCGGCAGGGTTATAGCTTTTTCCGGAAGGATTCTTCAGGATGACGGCAAATCGGCAAAATATTTGAACAGTCCCGAAACCGAACTCTTCAGCAAATCAAAAACTCTTTACGGGTTTGACAGAGCCAAGCTGGCCATAAAGAGGATGGACTACTCAATACTGGTTGAAGGTCAGATGGACTTGATTATGTGCCATCAAGCCGGCTACTCAAACGCGGTGGCTTCGTCTGGAACGGCTCTCACGAAGAGTCATCTTGAAATTCTAAAGCGCTTGTCAAACAGAATAATTATGGCTTTTGACGCTGATAACGCCGGCTTCAACGCTTCAGCGAGAGCTTGGCAGATCGCCCTCTCGCTCGGTATGGAGGTAAAAATCGCCGAATTGCCGAAAGGGTTTGATCCGGCGGAACTTATTTTGAAAAACAAAGCGGAATGGGCGAGAGCGATTAAAGAATCCAAACATATAATTGATTTCTATTTGGATCGCGCTCTTGCCGAAGAGCCAGACAAAAGAAAAATAGCCTTAAAAATTAAAGACAAAGTTCTTCCTTTTGTGTCGGCGATTGAAAGCAGTATTGAGAAATCTCATTTCGTGGCGAAGATTGCCGATATTATCGGAATCAATGAAGAAGCGATAAGAGATGACTTAAAGAAAGTTAAGCTGGCTCAAGCAGAAGAGTCAAACGGCGCAAGCGCCACAGCATCAAGAAAAGACGGCGAACCGCCGCTCTTGCGAAAAGATTCTATTTTTAGAAAAATTGCCGGAATATTGTTTTGGCAGGAATCAAAAGATAAACCGCTTCCGTTCATTGATAAAGCAAAAGAGAATGTTAAAAAAATAATAGGCGAGGAAGATTTCAGTGAATTGTTTCAGTCGGCAGAGAGTTCCAAAGACAGGCTTATTTTTGAAGCGGAAGTTTATTATGGGAACAAGGAGACGGTTGAGAATGATTTAGACAATCTTATTTTTAATCTTGAAGAAGAACATTTGAAGATGAGGCTTGATTCCGCCGTCAAAGAACTTCACGAAGCGGAGAGGGCGAAAATTGATGAGGGGGAATTGAAGAAAATTTTAAATAAATGCCAGATGTTGGCGAAAGATTTGGAAAATCTTAAGAAGAAAAGAGGGAAGTAAGATTTTATTTATCGCATATCAATTTATTAATATTATAAAAAAAAGAAAAATATATGAAAAATAAAATTCAAAAAAAAGCTTTAAAGAAAAAAGTAGTAGTAAAGAAAATCCCCAAAAAATCGGTTAAAAAAGAAAAAAAACATAAATTAGACCCGAAAATAGCCAAGAAAGTAAAGGATTATAAAGTCAGAACCGACCGCCTTCTGGCCAAAGGGCGCGAACGCGGCTTTGTCACTTACGATGAAATCTTGAAAGAGTTCCCAAACATTGAAGACGACATAGTATTTTTGGATGATCTTTACGGAAAACTCTCCGCCGTCGGCGTGGACATCCTTGAGGGAGGAGGAATATTAAGCATAGATCAAGGAGAAATTTCCGGAAAGAAAAATATTTATGGCGGCAAAAGCGATTCTTCCCACGATTCAATCCAGATGTATCTCAAAGAAATAGGGCAATACGCCTTGGTTTCCGCGCATATGGAAAAAGAATTAGCGAAAAGGATAGAGCAAGGCGATGAAGAGGCAAAAAATCTTCTTGCTCGAGCGAACTTGCGTCTTGTGGTGTCTATAGCGAAAAAATATGTCGGCAGAAGCGCTGACCTAACGCTTCTTGATCTTATTCAAGAAGGCAATCTAGGATTGTTCAGAGCGGTTGATAAATTTGATTGGACTAAGGGTTATAAATTTTCCACTTACGCCACATGGTGGATTAGGCAGGCCATTACAAGAGCTTTGGCTGATCAGTCCAGGACTATCAGAGTGCCGGTGCATATGGTTGAAACCATCGCCAAATACAAACAGGTTGTCCGCAGACTCTCTCAAGATCTTGGGCGAGAGCCGATGCCGGAAGAGATTGCCACGGAGATGGGACTTGAAGTTGATAAAATTTACAATATTGAAAAGATTGATCAAGACACAGTTTCTTTGGAAAGTCCCGTCGGCGACGACGGAGATGACGGCAAGTCAACTCTGGGCGATTTCATAGCTGACGATAAGATTCTTTCTCCTGATCAGGACTCTTCAAGGCGAATTCTCTCCGATCAAGTCAAAGAGATACTGGGCGACCTCTCTCCTAAAGAGAAAAAAATTCTTGAAATGAGGCACGGTTTGACTGACGGCATTACCCACACGCTGGAAGAAGTCGGCAAAGAATTCGGCGTGACAAGAGAGCGCATCAGGCAGATAGAAGCAAAGGCTCATGAGAAGATACGAGTCCATGAGAAAATAAACAGGTTAAGAAATTATTAGAGTAGTTAACTTAGAAACGAAACATCCAAGTGCGTCCAAAATTTTCAATGATCAATTTTCATTGAATTTTTTCTCCGAAGGAGGATCCGATTTAGGCGGACAATTTCTAAATTTTCAAACAATTGAAAATTATTTCATTGATAATTGATTGAAAATTGAAAATTTATTTTATTAATCCTACAACCTACCACCTAAAACCTACAACCTTCCGTTTGCTTGATTTTAATTTGTTTTAAAGTAATAATAATAAAAATTGTTCCTTTATTCATCTTGTTTAAATGAGAGGAGGTGTTAAATGTGTGATGGTGCTATTATCGCGCCTGCGGGTAAAAAGGCAGTTGAGAAACAAAATTTTTTAATAGTGACTTTTAAAAAATTTTTGGAGAAAATTACTGGTCGCGGCTATTTCGTTCTGTTGAATCAGTCCCCGGTTAATGCATGCTTGAAGTGCGGGGATTTGGAGATTGATAATAAGTGGCAAAGAATTCCCCACCCTCATATAACCTCCATTAAAAATGCCATAGTGTCCGGCAGAATTTTCGTTAATGGAAACTTCAAACTCTGCGATTCTTGTACCGCTACGGAAAGAGAAAAAGAGGATGAACAGATTTACTCCGCTCTTGAGAAAGTCTCGTCTATGAGTTTTTAAAACGAAGTTTATGCAAAATCCCCGACGCAAATTATTTATTTTGCGTCGGGGATTATCATAAATAGACTTTCTTTCGTGTTATAATCCAGCCAATGAAGAATTCAAAATTTGAGGAATTATATAAAAAACTAAACCCCCGCCAGAAGGAGGCGGTGGATGCGATTGAAGGTCCTGTTATGGTCATAGCGGGTCCTGGAACGGGGAAGACTTCAATTCTAACTCTTCGCATTGCCAATATCTTGGCGAAAACCGACACTTCTCCGGACAGCATTCTCGCTTTGACCTTCACTGAATCCGGGGTTCACTCAATGCGGGCAAAATTGGCGGATATCATCGGAAGCGCGGCTTACAAAGTTAATATCAACACTTTTCACGGTTTTGCCAATGAGATAATAAAAAATTATCCGGAAGAATTTCCGAGAATAATCGGCTCCAATAACGCAACCGACATTGACCAAATTAAAATTCTGGAAGAAATAATAAGCTCCGCGAAACTTCAAAAACTCAAGCCTTACGGCGACCCTTTTTATCATATCCGCCCGATAATCTCCGAAATAAGGAATTTAAAAAGGGAAAATGTGAGTCCGGAAAATCTGGCTGAAATTATTAAAGAGCAGGAGAAAAATTTTTCCAACATAGAAGATTTGTATCATAAGAGCGGAAAATATTCGGGAGAAATGAAAGGTAAGTATAAAGACCTTGAAAAGAGTATTGAAAAAAATAAAGAACTTCTGGCTGTCTACAAAAAATACGAGAAATCTTTGATGGAGAAAAGATTATATGACTATGAAGATATGATACTTGAGGCGATAAAATCTCTTACCCGCGATAAAGGACTTCTCTTGGAATTGCAGGAAAAATATCAATATATTTTAGCTGATGAGCATCAAGACGCGAACAGCGCCCAGAATAAAATGCTGGAACTTATTTCCGGCTTTCACGAAAATCCGAACCTGTTCGTCGTCGGCGACGAAAAACAGGCGATATTCCGTTTCCAAGGAGCTTCCCTGGACAATTTTCTTTACTTCAAAAATATTTATCCGGAAGCTTTGATTGTGCGATTGGATGACAATTATCGATCAACCCAGACGATTTTAGACGCCTCCCATAGCCTTATCGGCAAAAATTTTCTGAAAGATGAAAGTTTGCGGGTGAAACTCAAAGCAAATGCCGGACACAAAAATATCGCGCTGTCGCTTTATCCTTTCTCAAAATTCAGATACGAAATGGACTTCTTGGCCGATGATATTCAGAAAAAGATTCAAGACGGAGTCAATCCGAACGAGATAGCGGTGCTTCACAGGGAAAATAAAGACGCTTCAAATATTTCTCGGCCGCTCGCCAAAGCCGGCATTCCATTCGCAATTGAATCCGATGAGAATCTTTTTTCGGATGAAGAAATTTTGAAACTTTTAATTATCGCCCGTTCGTTAAATGATCTGAATAACGATGAATTTCTTGCTCGCGTTCTATGTTTTGATTTTTTGAATCTTGATTATTTGGATGTTTTAAAAATTTTGCGTTATAGCGCCTCAAAAAAAAGCCGGCTGATTGACGTGTTAAGAAGCGCGGCGAAACTCAAAGAAGCCGGAGCGGAACAGCCCGAAAAAATAATTTTAATTTTTAACAATCTCTTGAAATGGAGCCGCCTTTCCCAAAATAAAAACATTCTTGATTTTTTTGAAACTGTTATTAGAGATTCCGGATTTTTGAATCACTTGCTTTCACTTCGCAATTCCGCGGAAAAACTCGCTCGACTTGACACGTTGTTTGAAGAAATAAAAAAACTGGCTCAAAATCATAAAGATTATCGGCTTAGCGACTTCGTAAATTATCTGGATATATTGGACAATCACGGCATTTCCATAAAATCCAACTCTAAAAAAACCGGCAACAAAGGAGTGAGGATTATGACGGCTCATAAATCAAAAGGTCTTGAATATGAATATGTTTATATTGTCGGAGCGACTGACGGCCACTGGGGCAACAAAAGAGAAATAAGAAATTTTAAAATACCGACGAGCGGAGAATCTGTTTCGGCAGGCGCGCACATTGACGATGAGAGGAGGCTTTTCTATGTGGCGATGACAAGAGCCAAAAAAGAAGCGGCGATAACATATTCTTTGGAAGGAGAAAATGGAGAAAAACTCTTGCCTTCCCAATTTATCGGAGAGATTGACGGATCATATCTCAATGTTGCTGACACGAAAGATATGGAAGAAAAATATTCGCGCCAAAAAGAGTCGGCTTTTTCGGAGGCGAAAAACGCTGGAGCAGACATTAAAGATAAAGATTATCTTAAAAAGATTTTTTTTGAACAAGGGCTTTCTGTCACTGCTATCAATAATTACATAGATTGCCCGTGGAATTATTTTTTTAACAATCTGATCCGCCTGCCAAAATCCCAAAGCAAACACCAGATGTATGGCACGGCGGTTCACGCCGCGCTAAGGCATTTTTTTGATAAATACAAAAACGAGGAGGATATGAGCCGAAAAGAATTTTTGATTTTGTTTAAAAATTATCTGATGAAACAGCCTCTCTCCGATATTGATTTTGAAGAATCGCTTGAAAAAGGCGAGAAATCTCTCGGCGGTTATTATGATTTTTACAAAGGGAAGTGGAAAAGGTCTATCATAAACGAGTTCAATATCGGCGGCGTTTTTCTGCCCATTAATAAGCTGGAAGACGGGGAAGACTCCATACTCCTCAAAGGCAAACTGGACAAATTGGAGATTGACGAAGATGGAAATGTTAATGTCGTTGATTACAAGACTTCCAAACCGAAAAGCCGGAATGAAATAGAAGGAAAAACAAAAAATTCAAAAGGCGATTACAAACGCCAGCTTGTATTCTATAAACTGCTTTTGGATAACTATGAGAAAGGGAAGTACAAAATGACGACAGGGGAAATTGATTTCACCGAGCCTGATGATGCGGGGAAGTGTCACAAGGAAAAGATAAACATTTCCGATGAGGACACTAAAATTCTTGCCGAAGACATAAAAAAGATTGTTAAAGAAATTGCAACCTTCTCATTCTGGAATAAAAAATGCGACGACAAAAAATGCGAATATTGCCAGTTGCGTGGGATGATTGGGTTTGCTACATTCAATAACTAATTGCAACACCTGTTTTTTCTAATAATACCTCAAGCGGAGTTTTTCCGCCAAATCTTTTT
>Ga0209211_10008049_pt1 | contig 14568 bp, 9 predicted proteins | sample RifGroA2_FD_183992 | JGI IMG/M metagenome (GOLD analysis project Ga0209211, IMG submission 183992) | Groundwater microbial communities from Rifle, Colorado, USA - Groundwater A2 (SPAdes) (version 2) | ecosystem: Environmental > Aquatic > Deep subsurface > Groundwater | place: Rifle, Colorado...
AGATGCCTCGAGGGCAGCGGCTCGCCGACCGGTATGTCGCTCTCGCCCGCGCTCTCGCGAGCCGCAACCGCGTGTCTTTGCGGCAGTATAATCGTGTCCATTGCCGCAAATGTTGCTGTTACTTCTCGAGTTCGACATTGCGGGTGCGGACGCGTCCTTCCTGTGTGGTGTATGCCTGTCTGCGTTGCGGCGCCATAACGCGTTTGCGTAAATATTGAAGGTCGTTATGGTGATTGCCTTCGGACTGCGATTGTCTTTGAATATTCGTATTCATTCGGGTACGAATTGAACCATCCTGTTCTGTCACTCAGACGATAAATCTCTATCCAACATAGTTGTTACAGACTACCTATTGCGATTGTTATCTCCTAGACTAGTATTTCTCTTTGCGCAAAAATTAAAAAGAAAACCGTTCTTGTAGAAATCGGGTGGTACGGGTGGTAGCAGATCATTCTTCAGATAACAGCAACGATACGCCGTCCAAGCGTTCCAATAGGGCGTCGCGTAAGGAACGTAAGACCATGGATGCTGTCCTCGACGTGCTTATGCACGCGCCGAAAGGACGCACCAAATTCCAGCTCGCGGACGATCTGAATGCGTCGCCGGGAGCGATCGATGCGGCGCTCAATACGCTGCGCAAGGATGGCCAGCATCTCATCGAGCGGCATGATAACTATCGCACTGGCGACGTATCATTCCGGCTTTCGACGCACTTACGACCTGCCGAAGAGCACGTCTTCGGTCCTGAGTACTTCCCGGATGGCGTCGTCCGTTTCGCCGCCATCTCCAACACGTTCATCGGGAACAAATACCACCGTGATGATGCGCTCCACGCGTTCTACGATATCGTGAAACGCGATGGCATCAATCTCGTGCTCCACTGCGGCGATATCCTGGCAGGAGTTCCCACCCCCGTCACGCGGGACGAGATACTCTTCTCCGACCCCGAGTTGCAGACGCAACAGCTTATCAAGAACTATCCGAAGGTATCGGGTGTTGATACGTTCTTCATAACCGCGAAAGATGCGGAAGGGACGTTCACAAGGCGACCGCACTACCTCAACATCGGACGGTTCATCGAAGAGGAGGCGCTCGAAGCAGGCCGCAGCGACTTGCACTATCTCGGCCCGCACGAAGTGGATACTCGCATGAGTGTCGGGGGCAAGGATGTCGTCGTGCGCCTCGCGCATCCGACCATCGGTATTCCGTACGCAAAGAGCTACCGCCCCCAGAAGATGGCGGAGAGCATCCAGGGCGGTACAAAACCCCACGTCATGCTGGTGGGTCACACCGGTAACCTCGAACACATCTTCCCCAAGGATATCTGGACCGTGCAGGTGGGAAGCTTCATCGACCAGACGCCGAGCATGCGCAATGCGCAGCGCGATACGGTAGTCGGCGGCTACATCATCGAACTACGCCGCCCGCAGGAGTACAAGCTCCCTAGCGGCATCGTCTCATACGAGGAGCGTTTCCAAGAGGATCAAGTAGCGCTCATCCCTGAGGCGGTGGCATTCTTCAACCGCGGTTTCTACGAACGGACAAAGGCGCCCTATCTCAAGGGCAAGAAGAGGTGACATGATGGCCAAAGCAGCTAAATCCGCTAAATCGGCGCGTAAACCGCGCAATCACCTCGCAGAGAAGATACTCGCCAAGATGGGTGATGCAGGACCTGTGGTCTATGATATCGAAGCGCTCGCGAACGAGTTCAACGTCACACCGAGCAAACTGCGCGATGCGTTCGAAGAGGCGCAGCAACGCGGTGGCACGGGGTCGCTTTCCGATTTCGCGACCGTTCCCGACGCGTATCTGGATGATGCGCAAGCGCCGCGCAAGCAAAAAATAACGAAGATAGACAGCGAACGGTTCTACTCCGATACACCGCTCCTCTTCGCAGGCACCGCCGACACGCACTTGGGTAGCGAGTTCGCGCTCGACAACGGCAAGGCAAAGACAGGTCCGACTTGGGATTTGTACCGCATGTGCGAACGCGAAGGAATCCCTGTTGTGTTCCACGGCGGCAATTGGGTCGATGGCCACGCCCGTTTCAATCAGTACGAAGTGAAGAAGATCGGTGTGACTGCGCAGATAGAGATGTTCATCAACGAATACCCATACGCCAAGGGAGTCAAGACTCTCTTTGTCGGCGGCGACGACCATGAAGGGTGGTGGCTGCAGCGCGAAGGCCTCGATATCGTCGAGTACGCAGCGATGAAGGCCGCTGCCGGCGGACGCGATGATATGGTCTTCCTCGGTTATGTGGAGGCCGACATCGCTCTCATCCCGGGCGGCAAGATGATCTACAATCGTTACGTTGCATCATCGAAAGAGCTGCAGGAGATAATGCAGATGTCCGATGAGGAGAAGGCGAAGTTCCAGGCGGAGAACCCCGGTCTTGATCGACCGTTCCCGGGCGGATTGCAGCGTACGCTCGACCTCTCCGCGCACCCGAACCACGCCATCTTGCGCCTCAAGCACGGCGGCGGTGGCACCGGTTACGCTACGAGCTACCAACCGCAGAAGATCATCAACGGCTATGAGAGCGGCGAGAAGGCGCAGATAGAGCTGCTTGGGCACTACCATAAGGCGTCGGTCGATTACCTGCGCAATTGCTGGACGGTGCAGTTAGGAACCACTGAGGCGCGCACGACGTTCATGAACAAGAAGAATATCATCCCGCATGTGGGTACATGGATGTTCAAGGCGAATCAGGCGCCGACGGGCGAGATTAACCGCTTCCAGCACCGTTTCATCCCTTACCATGTACGCGGTTTCAACTTCGACCCGCGAGCGTACGGATTACGCGGGTAGAGTGCTTTTTTTTGTAATTCTTTTCTTTTTCTTTCTTGTTTAATCTGTTCTCGCAGGGGTACCTCGTACTTCAGTGTGGGGGGGCGCCTTGGAGTGTTTCCAGAACGCTCAAGAGCGAAGCTCTTGGCGCGCCGGAAATCTATGATTTCCGAGCGAATCGGCCGATTCGCGAGGGAAGCGGAGCTTCCCTGCGCCCCGACAACAAGTTGTCGTGGGCATGCAGGCCGATTTTCGTTGATGCGGCGAGGGACGAGCAGTGTATGTTCCGCGTCCCCCGCATTGTAGCAGGGATATCCGGCCCTTTAGGGCGGGGTTATTCGTTCTCGAGTGTTGCTTTTTTGCGCATTGTGCTTCAGTTCGCGATGAATGCAAAGCGTGGCTTTCATCGCTAGTTGTTGTTATCGCCAGTAAGTTTATATCTACACGAATGCAAGCGCTCTTCATGGCAACCGTACCTGTATTCGACCCCGCAATGCTGCTCTGGCTCATCCCGCTCATGATATGGGAGGCCGTCTGGAAAGGCATCGCTCTCTGGAAGTCGGGCCGCAACAACCAGCTCGCGTGGTTCATCTGCGTGCTTGTCATCAACACAGTAGGTATCCTGCCCATCGTCTACTTGGTCTGGTTCCAGAAGAAGAACGGCGTGAAAAGCGCACCGGCGAACGCGGCCAAGAAGAAAAAGAAGCGATAGACGTCTTCTACTGATTTTTTTAAAATTCTTTTTCGATTATTCTCGCATACATCTTTGCATTGTGTCGAGCGAGTATGTGTTTCTCCAGATAGTCAATTACTTCTTCTCGTCTTCAAGATTGTTTTGTTGCGATGCAACTGCGCTGCGGCGAGAGTAGCGCTGTCGGACGCGAGGTGATTTCCGAGTTATGGGAACGCCAACTTCGAAAGCCAAAACCCCACCAAGGCAGCGCTCGTGCTATGTGTCACGTAATTTTCGCCGGAGATCTATCCGTAGTAGCTCGGTTTCTCGGTCGCCTGTTTGCCGCGCGCTTGGCGGAAGGTGGATTCGAGGTTCTTGTATCCCTCTTCTATCGTCTTGTCCACCGAGGGCTTGACCTTGTCGAGTGCCAGCTTGAAGTACTTCATGCTGATGGTCGCTGACTTGATGTCTTCGCGTAGGGCGAGTATCGCCGCCTCGCGGCACACCGATTCGATGTCCGCTCCGACGTAGCCTTCGGTCTTCTCCACAAGCTCTGTCATATCGACATCTTTCGCAAGCGGCATGCCTTTGGTGTGCACCGAGAACACCTGTTTTCTCGTCTTTTTGTCCGGCACCGGTACGAGGATTATCCTGTCGAACCGTCCCGGGCGCATGAGCGCTGTGTCGATGATGTCCGGTCGGTTCGTTGCCGCGATGATGACGACATCGTTGAGCTCTTGGAGCCCGTCCATTTCGGTCAGTAGTTGGTTGACCACTCGTTCGGTCACGCCAGAATCATGTCCGCCGTCGTTGCGCCGTGGTGCGATACTGTCTATCTCATCGAAGAAGATGATGGTGGGTGACGTCTGGCGTGCTTTCTCGAATATCTTGCGTACCGCCTTCTCGGATTCGCCGACCCACTTGGAGAGGAGCTCCGGTCCTTTAACTAGGATGAAGTTCGCCTCCGATTCGCGGGCGACTGCTTTCGCGAGGAGCGTCTTGCCGGTTCCCGGGGCGCCGTACATGAGCACGCCCTTGGGCGGTTTGACGCCCAGGCGCAAGAACGCTTCCTTGTGCTTGAGCGGCCACTCGACCGCCTCTATAAGCTCTTGTTTGACGTCGCTTAGGCCGCCGATATCGTTGTACGTCGTGTTGGGCACTTCGATGAGCACCTCGCGTAGCGCGGATGGACGGACGACCTTGAGCGCCTCCAGGAAATCCTGGTGCGTGATGATGAGTTTCTCGAGAAGTTCCGGGGGGAGTTCCTCATCGCCTTGCAGGTTGATGTCGGGCAGCACGCGGCGCAGCACTATCATCGCCGCCTCTTTCGCGAGCGCGGCCAAATCCGCTCCGACGAAACCGTGCGTGATGGCGGCGATCTGCTCGAGCTCGACTTTCTCCTTGCCCTTCTCCTCAAGCGGCATGTTCCTCGTGTGGATCTTGAGGACGTTCAAGCGGCCCGGCGCTTGCGGCACGGCGATCTCTATCTCGCGGTCGAACCGGCCGGGTCTGCGCAGTGCAGGATCCAGGGTGTTCGGGATGTTCGTCGCGGCAATGACAACGACTTTGCCGCGCGATTTCAGGCCGTCCATCATAGTGAGGAGCTGTGCGACGACGCGGCGCTCGACCTCGCCCTTCGACTCCTCGCGTTTGCTCGCGATAGCGTCTATCTCGTCGATGAAGATGATGGAGGGAGCGTTCTTCTCCGCCTCTTCGAACTTCTTGCGGAGGTTCTCCTCGGATTGTCCGTAGTACTTGGACATGATCTCCGGGCCGTTGATGAGGATGAAGTTGGAGTTGGTCTCGTTCGCGATGGATTTGGCGAGGAGCGTCTTGCCGGTTCCTGGCGGGCCGTGGAGCAGGACTCCTTTCGGCGGTTCTATGCCGAGGCGTTCGAAGATCTCGGGGTGTTTGAGTGGTAGCTCGACCATCTCGCGGATCTTCTTGAGCTCTTCGTCGAGGCCGCCGATGTCTTCGTAGGTGACGTCGATCTCGCGCTCCTCCTTGACCTCTACCGCTTCGGGGTTGAAGACCACCTGCGTGTTCTCCGTGATGAGCACGGGTTTTTTCGCAGGGGTGCTTTCTACGACGATGAATTTGAGGTCGCCGAGGCCGAATGAGAGTAGCGAATCGTCTTCGAGCATGCTGAACATCTCATCGAAGAAGGGGTTGTCGCTCATGGTCGTCCGTCTGCGTCGCGTGCCGCCTAGCGATACGATGTCGCCTTTGACGACTGCGCGGCCGAGGAGGCCTTTCTTGAAGATGATGGGGTTGGCGCGTATCATGATGCCTTTGCGCGCCGGTGCGATGGTTATCTTCTTGCACTCGAAGACTTCCGCTTTGCGTACTTTGACCATCTCGCCGATGGTCGTCTTTGCGTTGCGTCGTGTGAGTCCGTCCATGCGGATGACGTTCGCGCCGATGTCGCCTGGGAGCGCCCTGTCTACGATGCCGACCGTCGGTCGTTCGCCGATGATCTCCACGATGTTGCCGGGGCGGACATCGAGCTCTTTCATGAACGCGGTGTCGAAGCGGACGATGCCCTTGTTGACGTCGTCTTGGATGGCCTCTGCGACTTTCAAGTGGGATTCTTTCTCGGGCATGGTGTCACGTCTTGTGCCGATGGCTGCGTCGGAGCAGTACCTTGATGGCGTTGGTGTCTGGTCCATCCGGTCTGTTTTAAAAATCTTGCTGGGGAATGCGAGAAACGGTAACCATCATCGTGCTAACGGTTGCTGCGGAGGACATGCTCTCGGACGATTTCGGGCGCCGCGTTGCCGTCGGGTCCCCCGGTCTGCGGACCGTACCCGACACGGCGTCCTCAGAGTTACTCCAAGGCAGCAACTATCTGTCATTTCTCTCAGGGCCTTGTCCTGGCGAAAGTATAAAAAGCGCGGTATTGCACAACGAGAATATGGGTGCTAAGGGTGATGTTGTTACTGGCGGCGTTGTTGCCGTTGATACTACTACAAAAGTAGCCGACCAGAGCAGTGTTGAGGCGGTCTATCCTGTGATTCCCGGTCTCAAAGTGGGTCTTGAGATCCATCAGCAGCTCGGTAATGCGACGACGAAGAACCGGAAGCTCTTCTGCGCGTGTACCGCAGATATAGTTGAGCGACAGCCTGACGTGGTGTTCTCAAGGCAATTGCGCGCTATCGCGGGCGAGACCGGCATCATCGATATCGCGGCGGCGGCAGAGCAGGCCAAGGGGAAACGATACCTCTATCATGCGTTCCAAGAGGCGTCGTGCCTTGTGGAGATGGATGAGGAGCCGCCGCACCCTGTCAATCAAGAGGCGATGACCACCGGTGTCATGGTGGCGAAGGCGTTCGGCAGCACTATCCTGCCGCGAGTCCAGTTCATGCGCAAGACTGTCGTTGATGGCAGCGCGGTGTCGGGATTCCAACGCACAGGCCTTCTCGCGCTCGGCGGTACCATACCCGGTCTTGACCCGGCGGTCCGCATCCAGACGGTCTGTGTCGAAGAGGATGCATCTCAGATCATCGAGCGCGGCGCGAACCACGATAGCTACAATCTCAGCCGTCTCGGCATACCGCTCATCGAGGTGGCTACCGAGCCCGACATCACGAGTCCGCAGCAGGCACAGGACGCCGCTTCGCAGATAGGCATGGTGCTGCGTAGCACGCGCCGTGTCAAGCGGGGATTGGGCACCATCCGTCAGGATGTCAATGTCAGCGTTCCGGGTGGCAATCGCGTGGAGATCAAGGGTTGCCAGGATCTGCGGCTCCTCAAGACGTACGTCGAGTACGAGGCGCGTCGCCAGCTCTCGCTTCTCGCGCTCAAAAATGATGTGGGAAGCAGGGTGCGCAAAGCGGATATCGCGACGATCTCATCCGGCGACATCATCGATGTGACTGCCGTGTTCGCGCAATCGAAGACGGGATTCATCAAGTCGGCGATAACAAAAGGCGATGCCGCCTTGGGCATCAAGGTTCCCGGCATGCGAGGGTTGTTCGGCAGGGAGCTTTGCCCCGGTTATCGCTTCGGCAGCGAGCTTGCGGATCTCGCGCGAGCCCGTGGTTTCGGCGGTCTGATCCACAGCGACGAAGACCTCGGCAAGTACGGCGTCGGCGATCACAAGGGTGCGCTCGCGAGCATGTTCGGTATCGAAGGACCTGACGCCGCCGCCAGTCATGATGCGTTCATCATTCTCCTAGGCAAGCCCGATCGTGTGGCGGCGCTCATCGATGACCTGATCATCCCGCGTCTGACGCAGATGTTCGACGGCGTGCAAAAAGAGGTGCGCAAACCGAACCCCGACGGTACGACGAGCTTCCAACGCCCCATGCCTGGCGCCGCGCGCATGTACCCCGAGACCGATATCCCGCTCGTCATCGTGGACGCATCGTCCGTCAGCGCTCCGAAACTCCTCACGGAGCAGATAGCCGACGCGGTCGCGAATGCAGGCATCAGCGAGGACCAAGCGCGCCAGATAGTCCGCGAAGGGCTTCCGTTCGACGAATGGCGCGAGCGTTTCCCGTCGGTCGATCCGACATTCCTCGCAACGGCAATAATCACGTTCGGCAAGGAGATAGCCGCGCGTTACAAGAAAGAGATAGACCATATCGCGCTCCTCGAACCGCTTCTCAGTGCCGTCGAGCGCAAGCTGCTGGATAAGTCGTCTGTGTTCCAGGCGCTCGTCGATATCGCGGAAGGGAAGGCCGCGCCAGGCAGCATCGATTACTCTCGTTATGCGCAATTATCCGATGAAGACCTCGCCGCCATCGTGCGCGAGGAGATAGCGAAGAACCCGGCGCTCCCGGCAGGGGGGCTTATGGGCAATGTGATGGCGCGTGTGCGCGGCAAAGCCGACGGCAAGCGCGTCCAGGAGATCATAGCGCGGGCCCGTGGATGATATCGATGGGCGTCTCATGATCTACAATGATGATACTTATGTTATACGAAATATTTATAGAAATATTTATTATGTATGTGTTATGTGAGTGTGGTGTGAGTGTTATGCGAATAATACAACTGCTGCTAATAATGCGGAAACAGATCAATGGCGGACTGCTGTGCGAATATCGGCCCCAGTACCGATATACCTTTGTGTGATCACATGGATCTGCGTCGTGTGCATTTCGAGAGGCCGGACTTGGACGTGCTACGCAAGGAGCACATGGTCGTCGACATGCACTTCCACACTAAGTACAGCTACGACTCGTCGAACCAGATAGACGCCATCGTCCGTCGGGCGAGATCGCTCAAGGTGCAGGTGGCCATCACCGACCACAACACCGCCGCCGGAGCGCTCGCCGCGCGCAGACTGGCACCGGACGTCATACGTCCAGGGATAGAGATATGCACCGCCGAAGGGAAGGATGTCATCCCGTATTTCTACACGTTCGAGGAGCTCGATGCGTTCTATCGCCGTGTTGTGCTGCCGGGGATGCGGCGCAAGACCAGCCTGCAGAGCAATTCGACGCGGATAACCGCCGAGGCGCTCCTCGATGAGCTCTCCCGCGAGAACTGCATCGTCGCGTTGCCGCACCCGTTCGCCGTGCCGCCGCGGCGCAGCTATCCGTTCTTCAGCGCTCCCAGGCACGCTCTCCTCCTGCGCCGCGTGCACGCGATAGAGGCGATCAACGCGACCATGACGCGCAAACAGAACCTCGCATCGGTGGGTTGGTCGGTGCAGCACGGTAAATCGCTCGTCGGCGGAAGCGATGGACATACCGTGTCTCCGCTCGGCGATGTTGTGACACTCGCGCACGCCGACACCTGGGACGCATTCCTCGATGAGATACGCGCCGGGCGCGCGAGCGTGGTAGGTATCGAGCACCGGTTGCCGCACAAGATGCTCAACGCGACGAGGATGCTGCGCGAGAAAGCCCGCATCATAAAGAACCTCAGGCCGTACCGGAAATGAACGTATCCCGGTTGGAGTGTTGTGTTGAGCGCAAGAATGCATCGCACGATATTCTTCATGCGGGTGGACGGCTCATCCCGTCGTTCTTAGGTCTTGTCTTCGCCGTTCCGTGTGAGCACGAGCCAGTTCGCGCACCAGACCATTGATTCGTCAGCGGCGTAGAATGTGCGCATGAACGGTTCGCCTGTGGTGTCGTACACCTCGAGGAACGTCCTGTGCTGGCGTATCAGCTGTCCGTACCTCTTGAGGTGCCGGCGCGCGGCATCTGCGTCGCGCTTCATAAGCATGCGCAGGTATGCGAGGCCGAGGTGCATCCAGATGCTGTGTGATTCGTAATCCTTGGAGAGTAGATTGACGATGTGCAAGCTCGTCTTCTCGCGCGCGGCATCGAGTTCGCTCACATAACGGAGTGGGAAGGGATCATCGAGTCCTGCGGCGCGCACCGCATCGATCGCATCCTCCATCATCCGTTTATTCTTGACGATGCCGGTCCAGAACGGGAAGACGTTGGCGTCTCCTGTGACGATAGGCTCGCGCGTGAGGTCCTGGAAGAAATAGGTGCCATTCCAGTACGCCTTGATGATCGCTTTTGTTACTGCGTGTTCTTTGTACGGGAATCGGAATCCCAATCGATGCGCCTCACGCGCGATGACCGCTATCATAACCGCGTCGTAGCACGCGCCCTTACGCCTTGCTTGGTCGCGTATCGACGAGAAATGTCGATCGGCGCGCGGCAAGAGGGTCTTTGGGTCGACGAACTCTTCGGCCGCGCGGTCGATGGCGCGCTGGAGGAATTCGTTGTGCTTGGCCGCGAGATGATTGTTGCCCGTGTGGGTGATGGCATAGAGCAGAAATCCCAGCGCGTCCGGTCCCGCCGGAAGGAAGTAATCGAACGGCACTCCTCGAGGGTCGATGGCGGTAGTAACTTTTCCCGCCGACTCGTAGTGCGAGAGCGCGTACGCGAGCGTGCTCTTGACCCGCTCACCATAACCGAGTTCTTGGAGCGCCTCGCAACTGAGCCCGAAATCGCGAGAGTAGAACTCGCAGAAGTTGCCGGTACTGACGCGGAAGTAACCGCGACGCTTATCGTATGCTCGATCGATGATGGCCTTGCATGTCTCTTCGGGCGTCCCTTTGTGCTGATGGAATCCGTCGCGTCGTACGCGTCTCGCCCGACGCGCCATGCGGATGCCTTCCTTGAGCACTACTGGCAGGTACCGCGGCATATAGTCGTGTCCTCATGGTCTGGCGTTGTTCCCATCATCTGTTCTTCCATCGCCACGTCTTGCCGATACGAGTGTAGTGCCAGCGCGAGAGTATGCGGCGCATCCGCGGGCTCAGCTCGCTGAGTTTCGGCAGTCCTCTCGCCGCGCGGTTCTTCGCTCTCGCGTTGATGTCGACAGTATCGCGTCGTTTGAGGAGCTTCCCCTGCTGGAACTCACGGTCGATGGCGGTGCTCTCGCTCGATAGCTTGCGGAAACTCAAGTTGTTCAACCCGAGGATGGTGAGCCCGATGACAGTCCATGCGAGATCGCGCGTACGGACGATGAATGCTAGGCCGATGGCCGTCGCAGCGCTCAACCCTAAGACGATGGCCGCGGAGAGCTGTCCGAGCTCCAAGGTACCGACCGCGGCAGGCACGGGAAGCGAGTATGCGAGGCCTATCCCGGTCAGGACCAAGAATATCTGCGCCGGCGTAGCTATGTGGCCGAGCATGAGAAGCGCGAACCTGTACTCGAAGAACATGAGCGTCCACAGCATGATCATGATGACGATGATGATGAGGAAGCTATCGCGCCTGTGGCGGTAGAAGAACTCTATCTGTTTCTCGATGTCGGCGAGGTTCTGCTCGATGGCGCGGAATCGTTTGACCTTGTGCAACCGCAACATGCGGAAGACGGTGACAAACATCGATCGCTTGCCGAGGATGCCGCCGATAAAGAGGCCGACCATGAGCATGAGCACCACGGAGACGCCGAGGATGATGAGCTTCGTCTCTTTATCCGCGATGGCATGGATGATGAAAAGCGCCCCGATGAAGAAGAACACTACGTCCGTGACTATCTCGATGGTCTTGTCAACGATAACGGTGCTGAATGCCGTGTTCACCGGGACGTCCTCGCGTTGGAGAAGATACGCTCTGATAGGCTCTCCTCCTACGTGAGCGCTCGGCGTCAGATAGCTCACCGAATACCCGACCAACCGATACGTGAACAACCGTCTGTACGGGATGTCGATGCCATGCGCGTTGAGCACAACCTTCCATTTGAGCGTGAGCATCCCCGCGATGAGGATGGACGTGATGAGGTAGCACGCGATGAAGACGGGGCTCGCGTTGATGAGAACATCGATTATCGCGCGGATACCGACTTGGTGCGCGATGACGATGACGATGATGATGCCGATGATGAGGCTCGTGAACGCGAGATTGCGCGCCGTGCGGTCCATGCTGCTGACGATACATGAGTACTATATAATCGTGATGGAGAATGGAATCCGGTCAGCAATAGTTTTCATGTTGTGGCCTTGGCGTGGTTTCAGACTGCCGTCATCTGGCCGCAGCCGACGGCAGTCGCACTTGGACTACGTCACATAATGCGCCGCCACAACCAGTAGACTCGCGACATGTCAAAACCTCAAAGCAGAAGATTCGATAGCGAACAATAGTTATGCCGCGCGCTCGACGTCGGACAGCTCGATGCGCTTCTTCGCTATCTCCTCTTGGAGCTGTCGGTGGAATGTCTCGAGCTCCCTGCGGTAGATATCCTCAGTCTCCTTGCCGATATCGGGCGGGAATCCCTCATCGTGGACGAGCTTCCTTATGTGCTCTATCTGCGATTTGATCGCGCTCTCTTCATCCCTGAGGAGAAGGATGATGCTCTCGGCCTCCTTCGTCATGCGCTCGAGCTCCTCGTTGAACATCGCTTCGAAGCGCTTGAGATACTTCTTGCCGTTGTCGCTGAGGACCCATCCTCCCTTGCGCGCATTACTCGCGAGCTTCTTCTCAAGCGATGTCGCACGCCGCGCGGCCCGTCCTCCCATCTTGGTCTCGAAGAACAGTTCTCTGGCGAGACTCGATATCTGGAGCAGGTTCTTCGCCGAGAGGTTGATGCTCTCGAAGCTGGTCTCCTCTCGGAAAATTGTATTGACGAGCTTTCCGAGCTCTTTGCGGTATGCGGCGATGCGTTCGAGCACCGCTTGGCGGTCTCTATCGCTGAGCGTCTTGTCGTCATGGACCTCTGACGCGATGATCCTGAGGTACATGAGTTGCGTATGCGTGATGAGCCGGATGTTGCGCAGGAGCCTGAAGAGGCGCTTTCCCTCGCTTGCCAGCTCTTTATCGAGACGGTTCTCCTCCTTCTTCCAGAGCGAGACGTCGCCTTTCGCCTCGGCTTGGGCGAGTTTCTCCTTCTCCTTGCGCTCCTGCTCAAGCACGCGCATCGTGCCGCGCGCGTCGGTCGGGTATGTCTCCCGCGTGAATGCCTGCATGAGCTTCTCTTTGAGCAAGGATCCAATCGTGGTCATGCATAGTCACCTGGTGAGATTGTGCTTCTCTCACGGCGACAGCGGTTTATAAACCTGGCGGTCCCTATCGACTGCACCTGCACGGTTGGCGTGTACGATGTTGATCGATCGGGTCGTTTCTCCGATTAGAATCCAATCCTTGAGGGTTGAGCGATTCTATTCTCCTGATAGAGGCTCATGATCTGCTTCGCCAAACCAGCATCGAGGATTATGGCGCCATCCTCTCCGGCGTATTTCTCGGGTTCGAACAGTATGTCGGTGAATATGTTGTTGCATACGGCGTGCAAAGCTCTCGCTCCCGTATTGCTCGGAGCGTGCTCTGCTACGAACACCGGGAAGTCATCTTCCAGTCTAGTATCGTATCCCTTGAATTGGAGCAATCTCCGGTATCCTGATAGCACCGACTCTTTCGCTTGGGTGAGTATGCGGACTTTGTCATCGACCGTGAGCGGATTGAGGACGCTGATCACTGGCAATCGACCTACGAGCTCTGGCTTCAACCCGTACGAGACCAAGTCTTCAGGCCGCACATGATAGAGCAGTTCTTGTGCTGTGCATTTCATGTCTCCCACTCTTGTTTGCACTATCTTGCTCAGCGATGCGTATGCATCGCTTCCGCTGAATGCGCCTGCGGTGACGAAGAGCAAGTTCTTCGTCCTGATACTCTCCTTCTTCTTGTCGTCAGTCTGTACTACGGCATCTTCCATCCATCCTATCAGCTCGTTTTGCAGTCTGGAGCCGAAACCCGCGCCGGATCCCCACGTATCGCTTGCGAGCTTATCGATCTCATCAAGGAATACGATCCCGTACGGAGATTGGTCGCTCGTTTTCTCCCGTATCTGGTCGAATACTGTCGAGAGATTCTCTCCCTTGTAGCCCTCTGTGGATTTTCCCGTCAGCTTGCTTTTCGCTATGGGCAGACCGGCCCGTTCGGCAAGCAGGCTGATCATGTATGTCTTGCCTGTGCCTGAGTTGCCTATGAGAAGGAGGTTGTCCTTGGGAAGCGTCTCGTCCTGCGCCTCTTTCATAGTCATGTAATTCGAGAATGCGATGGCTATGCTCTTCTTGGCGTGTTCTTGGCCGATGACGTATTGATCGAGGAATCCCACTATCGATTTCGGGCTCTTCCATTCTATCGTGGCGTCTTGGGGGGTGTCGGCGTCTGCGCCCTCAGCACCGTTGTTATCGCCGGTGCACGTGCCTGCCACGCGCATGGTCCTCGTTCTTGCCGGGCCCTTGTTTGTTACGCGGATCGCCTGCCGCACAGCGTCGAGTTGCTGCTTGGCCATACTGTTGTGGTTGTACATTGATGTCTCACCATTTTTTGTCTTGTACAGGCCAAACACTCGGACTCCTGATTCAGTCTCGGAAGCCAAGACTAGGGGCAATCGTACTCCTTCGCTATCCTCTATCCCGAGCACACTGAACGGCGATCCTTCCTTGGGTGTGAATCCTTCGAGCGTGTTTGTTCCGATAGTGGTTTTGTGTTTTGTGAGCTTGAGTGGTATGTACAGCACTGAATCGTTATGCTGAGTGAGCCGGAGTTCTTCATTTGATGCAACGTGGTAATAGTTGGATCGTAGCGCGGATGGTTTGTGCTCGAATCCTATCTGCGCGTCCACAGTGGTGTTATTGATGTTGAACCGCCCCCAAAGGAAGCCTGAGAAATAGACGGGGAGTACATACGCTG
>Ga0209211_10008050_pt1 | contig 14567 bp, 13 predicted proteins | sample RifGroA2_FD_183992 | JGI IMG/M metagenome (GOLD analysis project Ga0209211, IMG submission 183992) | Groundwater microbial communities from Rifle, Colorado, USA - Groundwater A2 (SPAdes) (version 2) | ecosystem: Environmental > Aquatic > Deep subsurface > Groundwater | place: Rifle, Colorado...
CTATGGCTTGCGGATTAAAAATCTTAACCTCCAATGAAGCGTTCAAAGATGTTTTAAAAGAAGATAATATTGTTGATAAAAACATAAAGAACATAGCCGGTAAAATAATTAATTTGGCAACCAGTGAAAAAAAATACTCACTGGTTGAATATATGGACAAGAATCACAGTCTGGATAATCTAATAATTAGGATAATCAATGAATTTAAAAAATAAAATAAAAACTTTAATATATCTTTTTTTGCGTGTTTTTCATTTTATTTGGACAAAAAACGGAGCGGTAGTTTTGATGTATCACTCTATAAGCGACAATGGTGGATTTTTTTGCGTTAGGACAACTGATTTTGAAAGGCAAATGAATTATTTGTGCGATAATAATTTCAATGTTGTTTCTTTGGATGAAATGATTAAACACTTGGATGGTGGTATTATTCCTAATAAAACAGTTGTTTTGACTTTTGACGATGGTTTTGAGGATAATTTTATTAACGCCTTTCCAATCCTGAAGAAATACAATTTTCCGGCAACGATATTCTTGGAAACAGGCGTTTTGGGACGAGAAAAAACAAACAAAAGTGGAATTGTTTATAAAATGCTAAAATGGGAACAAATAAAAGAGATGGAAAAATCGAAGATGATTCAATTTGGCGCTCACACTTTAAGCCACCCAAAATTAAGTCAGCTTAATTTAACAGATATGAACGAAGAAATAATTCGATCAAAAGAAATATTGGAAGATAAACTTGGAAAAAAATGTGAATTTTTCGCTTATCCATTTGGAAATTATAATGAGCAAGTTGTTGAGATTATAAAAAATAATTTCAAAGCTGCTTTTACGGTGGAAAATGGGATTGTAAAATACGAAGATAATTTAATGAAATTAAAAAGAAATTCAATAGATTCCGTCGTGAATTTTTCTCGGTTTAAAGAAATAGTCGTTTTCGGCAAAATCTAGTAAAATGAATAATGATATTTTAAAACTATATGTGAACAAAAAACTGATGAATAATAGCGGTATGAGTTATATACCTCTTCTTTTTCCTTTTTTTGGACCGATATTAAAAGAATCAACTCCTTATGTAAGCGAAGTTTTTAAAAAATATAATTTTGACAAAAGATATTATGATATTGTTGATGATATTAATACAGCCGATTTTGTTCTTTTGCCTTACAATTATGGGAATATTAAGCTCAATAACCCTCTTTTACTGGACGAGTTTGTTAATGAAGCAAAGATAAACAAAAAGCCGATTTTAATAACTGCTTATGCTTATGGTGATTCAAACAAAATGATAAATATTGAAAATGCTTGTATTTTAAGATCAAGCCAATACAGATCAAAATTAAGTTCAAAAGATATAATAATTCCAGCTTACACTGAAGACTTGCTCGAATCTTATTGTGGCGGAGTCATTGAGATTAGAAACAAAACCGAAACGCCAATGATTGGTTTCGCGGGTTATGCCGGGCAAAAAAGCATAAAGGCTAGCCTAAAAGCTATATTCAAAGAAATACCCGTTTTTTTTATTTCTATTTTTAATAAAAAATACTTAACTCGCCAAAAGGGAATTTTCTTGCGCAAGAAAGCAATTAAAATATTAAACAAATCGATCTCAGTAAAAACTAATTTTATAATAAGAAAATTTTATTCGGGACATTTAAAAACAATAAACGGAAATGTTAAAGACATACGAAACGATTTCATTGCCAATATGATTAATTCCGATTATGCTTTGTGTGTCAAAGGCGATGGCAATTTTTCCTATCGTTTTTACGAAGCGTTAAGCCTCGGACGAATACCGCTTTTTGTTGACACAGAATGTGTATTACCTTTGGAAAATACCATAAATTACAAAGAATTTTGTGTTTTTGTTGACGCACACGATTTATATAAAATAGATAAGATTATCAAAAGATTTCATGATAACATAAGCGATGAACAATTTAGGGTAATGCAGAAAAAAGCGAGAGAAACTTTTGAAAAATATTTAAGAATGGATGTTTTTACGAAATATTTAGTTGATGAATTAAATACTTTTTTGCTTCATAAAAAATAAAATGACAGTTACTCCAAAAAAAGAAGAATACTCTTTTGAAAATTATGTTTATTTTGACAGGTGGGCAAGTTATTGGCACCAAGTAAATGAAGTTATCAAAATAAAACCGAAAAAGTTGTTGATCATTGGGAAGGGCGATGGTGTCGTCGAATTGATTTTAAAGAAACATATTCGCGAAATAAAGACTTTAGATATTGATGAAAAATTGATGCCGGATTTTATAGCGTCGGTAGAGAAAACACCTTTTCAAGATAATTATTTTGAAACAATATTATGCGCGGAAGTTTTGGAGCATTTGCCTTTTGATAAATTCGCAAGCTCTTTAGGAGAAATAAAGAGAATTTGCAATAAAAATGTTATTATGAGTCTGCCTCATTTTGGTCCGTCAATTAAATTTCTGATTAAAATTCCTTTTTTTAGAGAAATAAGTATATCTTTTAAAATACCTTTTTATAAAAAACATGTTTTTAACGGCGAGCATTATTGGGAAATAGGCAAAAAAGATTATTCTCGTGGCAAAGTAAGGAGAATTATAAAACAATATTTTAAGATAGAAAAAGAATTTATGCCTTTTGAAAATCAATACCACCGCTTTTTTGTGTTAACAAAAATATGAAAATTTTATACATTGCCAATATTCGTTTACCAACCGAAAAAGCACATGGAATCCAAATAATGAAGATGTGTGAGGCATTTGCAAGACTTGGTCACGATGTGGAGCTTTTGACACCGTGGAGATTTAACTCTATCAAAGACGACGCATTTGAATATTATGGCATTAAAAATAAATTTAAAATTACCAAAATTCCTTCATTTGATTTGGTAAGGTTTGGCAGAATCGGTTTTTGGCTACACTTGCTGATATTTTCAAAATTGGCGATATTATATTTGTTTTTTAAAAAAATGGACATTATCTATTCTCGCGATGAAGCCTTGTTGTATTGCGCGAGCTTTTTTAAAAAAAATATTTTTTGGGAAACGCATACCGGCAGGTTTAATTTTATGGTAAAAAGACTTATTAAAAACAGCAAGGGAATTATTGCTATAACGGAAGGATTGAAAAATTTTTATATAAGTAAAGGAGCCAAGCCGAATAAAATCATTGTTGCTTCCGATGGAATAGATTTGGTCGATTTTTCAAATAAAATTGATAAAGTTTCCGTTCGGAAAGAACTTGGATTGCCACTTGATAAAAAAATCGCTCTTTATATCGGAAGACTGGACGGATGGAAAGGATCCGAAACTCTTCTTGCCGCTTCTAAATTATTGCCTCAGCATATCCAAGTCGTCCTTATGGGAGGCGAACCGCAAGAAGTGTCTCGCCTCAAAAAAGAATATCAGCAAGCCATTTTTTTGGGTTTTTTGCCGTATCGGGAACTTGCTAAAAATCAAACTGTAGCGGATGTTTTAATTTTGCCAAACTCCGGCAAAGACAAAATATCCTCTCATTTTACCTCGCCACTCAAACTATTTTCTTATATGGCTTCTGGTACACCAATTGTTTCTTCTGATTTACCATCCATAAGAGAGGTTTTAAACGAGAACAACGCTTTTTTCTTTGAGAGTGATAATCCGAAAAGTTTAGCGGAAGCCATTGGTGCGATTTTGCGGGATGACGAGTTGTCTGATAAAATATCAAAACAAGCCCTGTTGGATGTGAGAGAATATACATGGAAAAAACGAGCTGAAAAGATAATAGAATTTATAAAATTAATTGAATGAAAATCAAAAAGCTTTCCATTGTTGTTCCAGCGTATAACGAAAAAAATACCATAGAAATAATATTGCGGCATCTTGAAGAAGTTGATATTGGCGTAGAAAAAGAAATTATTGTCGTTGACGATGGTTCAAAAGACGAAACAAAGGACATTCTTTTAAAATATGAAACAAAACATAAGATTTTTTATCATGAAAAAAATCAGGGCAAGGGATCGGCGGTAAGAACCGGCTTAAAAAACGCGACAGGGGATTATGTTGTCATTCAGGACGCTGATTTGGAATATGATCCAAACGATTTTAAAAGAATGTTGGAATATGCTGAAACAAATAATGTCGAAGTTGTTTACGGTTCAAGGAGATTGGGAAAAGGCAAAAGTCCGACTGCTGGTTGGCAATATTATCTAGGGGGAGTTTTTCTTACTTTTCTAACCAATATTCTTTACGGCGCGAATATTACAGATGAGGCAACTTGTTATAAAATGATCAGTCGCGATGTTTTTGGCAGAATTAAGCTTTGTGCTACTGGTTTTGAGTTTTGTCCAGAGATTACGGCAAAAATCGCAAGACAGAAAATAAAGATTCATGAGATTCCAATAAGCTATAATCCGCGTTCAAAAAAAGAAGGCAAGAAAATAAAATTAAAAGACGGATTGGTGGCAATTTGGACGCTTATTAAGTATAGAATTATTTCATGAAAAAGATTTTAAACATTATTCGCAAAGATAAGTGGTGGCAAGTTATTATCGTTTCTTTCTTGCTTGTAAGATTTGGAATTATTTCCAGTTTTTTATTGGTTAATCGCGGTAAAGACGTATGGACCAAACTATATGGGGAGGCTCAGCCGTCACAATCCGTTTTTATGAGGCTGTTTCATGATTTTTGCGATTGGCACCCGCCTATTTATTACACTTTTACTTCAACAACCCTTTTTTTATTTAGAAGTCATTTGTTCATATATTTAGCGCAGATATTATTAGCTTTTCTTTCTGTGTGGATTGGATATAAAATCATTAGACTGTTTTTTAGCAGGAAAATTTCTATGATTGTGGCGCTGCTTACAGCCATTGAGCCTTATTGGGCATTCCATAATTTCTTATTGGTTAGTGAAAACATTTTTACTCCATTAATGCTTGCTGGTTTTTACTTTCTTTTTTGTTTTATTAAAAGCAACAAAAATTGGTATCTATGGTTCTCAGCTGTTTTTTTAGGTTTTGCCACACTAACTCGATCCAACACTTTGATTATTGTTCCTGCTCTATCTCTGTTGCTTTTGATAGTTTTTGCATTTAGGAAGAAAATAAAACAGGAAAATTTATTAGAGCTAAACTTAAAACAAATTCTTTTTTGTCTTATAGTTTTCAACTTGATTTTTTTTGGAATTCTTTCGCCGTGGATTATTAGGAATAAAATCGTTTATGGGCAAGCTACTCTAGCTAATATGCTTTCTACTAACATATTTTTCTACAATTTACCGCCACTCATCTCAATGCAAAAAAATATTTCTTACGAAGATGCTTATCGCCAGATCGTTAGCGAAGCGAAAAGTCATATCAAAGAACCAGTAGATGATCAGGGAAACTGCGAGTTGTATTCAAAAGAAGAATTTTCCGCGAGGCAGGATTATTACAGTGGTGTTTCAAGAAAGCATATTCTTTCCAATTGGAAAGAATATGCGAAAGTGCATTTCGTAAAAACTATTCCATTCTTTTTTCAGTCGGGGTATTTTGAGATGTGGTCGGCTTACAGCGGAGAATATTCCAAACCGGACATCACTGGATTGATTTTGAAAAAAGATTTAGCGAGCGCAGAAAAATTTTTCAAAGAAATCAACGCTAAACTCGTTTTTTATATCTTGGGGATAATTTTGTGGGGCGCGAGTTCTTTCGCCGCATTTTTGGCCGTCATTTATTCTTATTTCAAAGACAAAGAAAAGTTTTTGTTTTTCCTAATATCTTTTGTCATTATAATGCTTAACGCCTTGCTTATATCGCCGTTTGTGCTGGCCAGATATCGATTACCCATAAACGCGTTGTTTTTTATTCCGCTCGTCTATATGATTTTTGAGATTGCAAAATTAAAATTCAAGTCTAAGATTAAAGAATAATTTCAATGATAAAAACCAAAAATATTGTTAAAAAATTACCATTTTTTGGCGCTATTTCCAAAATTATTTACGATTATCGCAGAGAAAAATTTTTAGATAAAAGAATTAAAAAATTTTTAACAAATAATGATTTGCCATTTGCAAATAAGGCGCCATGCAAGTATGCCGTCGGCTATGAGCCGACCATAAGATGCAACCTTAAGTGTAAAATGTGTTATCAAGGGCAGACAAGAGCGTTAAGAAGGAGTGAAATGTCCGCGAACGAAGTTATCAAAATATTTGATAAGCTTAGGGGAAGAGTAAAAGAAATAAAATTGGTGGGAGGAGAGCCTTTTGTGAGAGATGATATTTTTGACCTTATTTCTTTTTGGGAAAAAGAAGGAGAGAGAATCATCTTGCAAACCAATCTTACGCTTCTTGGAGAAAAAGGCGCGGAAAAACTTAAAAATCATAAAAATATTCGCGACATTCTCACTTCTTTGGATGGACCGCCGAAAGTTCATGATGCAGTGAGAGGCATACCTAGGTCGTTTGATAAACTCAAAAAATCCATTGTCGCCATTAAAAAATACCGTCCTGACATACCGATTACTATTTTTGCCATTATGCTTCTAAATGATGATTTTGAACATCTTTTCAGGCTTGTGGACACCGTTAAAGAGCTTGGTATAAGCACGGTTAATATTTTATTTGAACAGGTTTACTCATTGGATGAAATAAAAAAAGCGAAAGAAATTTTTGATAAAGAATTTGGCTGGAAAGATGGCGATTATCGGCTCAATACACAAGTGAGAAGCCCGTCTTTTTTTCCGTCTTTGGAAGTGGGTGAAACACTAAAAAAACTTAAAAAATTAAGACAATACGGATTTGCCAAAAAATGCTTTGTGAACTTTGTGCCGTTCAATTATTACAAAAACATTGATGTTTATCTTGGCAAAAAAAGAGCGAAAACATTTTGCCACAAATTGCTTTCGCCTGAATTGAGAATAAACCAAACCGGCGATGTTATATGGTGCGATGTGATAGAAAAATCTTTCGGCAATTTGTTGGAAAAAACACCCGATGAAATATGGCTGTCTCCGGAATACCAGAAATTCAGGCAATATATTTTTGAAAAAGGCCTGCCGATATGTTATCGTTGTTGCAAGGCAAGTTATCTAAAATAATTTTATTTATGATAAAAGGAGTTCAAATAAAAAAAATAATTAGGCATTGCGACGATAGAGGATTTTTTTCTGAAATTTTTACTTCAGATGATCCTTTTTTTTCTCAAATAAAACAAACTTCTTACACGGAAACATATCCGGGCATTATCAAAGCATTTCATTTTCACAAACAGCAGGACGACATATGGTTTGTGGCTAACGGTATGGCGCAAGTCGTTCTGTATGATTTAAGAGAAAACTCTGAAACAAAAGGAAAAACGCAAATTGTATACGCCGGAGAAGACAATTCTATTTTGATTTATATTCCCAAAGGGGTGGCTCATGGCTATAGAGTTTTAGGAAATAAAAAAGTTTGTTTATTTTATCATACTACTGAACGGTATGATATTAAAAACCCGGATGAATACAGAATTCCTTACGATTCAAATGAAATTAATTTTGATTGGCAAACAAAAAACAAATAGATTATGAACGAGAACAGTATTTTTAATAATATTCTTATTACGGGAGCCTACGGAATGGTTGGGTCATATGTCGATTTTGGAGTAAAGACAGACAAGAGGTTATTAGATGTTACTGATCTTGAGGAAACAATAAAAACAATTAAAAAATATACCCCTTCAGCTGTTATTCATTTGGCTGCGGAAACGGATGTAGATAGGTGCGAAAGAGATCCAAATTACGCTTATTATGTTAATTCCATTGGCACCTACAATGTTGCCGTTGCCGCACGTGATGTTGGCGCCAAAATGGTTTACGTTTCCACATCAGCCGTTTTTGATGGTTTAAGCGAAAATCCTTACAGTGAAAATGACAGACCAAATCCGCAATATTTTTACGGACGGTCAAAATATATTGGAGAAGCTCTTGTTAAAGATATTTCTGATAACTATATTATTGCAAGAGTCTGCGGAGTTTTTGGTGGTGGTCCAAAAAAAGATCAAAAATTTGTAAGTAAAATAATTAATCAAATTAAACAAACTGATTGCAAGGAGATCAATGTCGTCAATGATTCGTTTGTTTCTCCAACTTTCGGCAAAGATTTGGTTGAGCATTTAAAATATCTTATAAAAAAAAATGAAAAAGGAGTTTTTCATCTTAGCAATAAAGGCGTTTGTTCTCGTTACGACATGGCCGTTAAGATAGCAAGTGTTTTAAAGAGCGATATAAAAATAACTCCGGTTAGTTCCGAATATTTCAATCTTTCAGCCAAAAGAGGTTATAATGAAAGTATGTCATCCTTAAGGTTTGATTTGACTAGGGATTGGCAAGAATCGCTGGAAGAATATTTAAAAGAGGAATGGCTGTCATTTTTTAAAAATTAATTAAGTCAATGCGCAATTATGAAAAATTATATAACAAGAGATAGTTGCAGAATTTGTGGATCAAAAGATCTTGTTCTGATTTTAGATTTAGGCGAAACCCCATTGGCTAACGGTTTTTTAAGCAAAACAGAATTGGATAAAAAAGAGGAAAAGTTTCCCTTGGCAGTTTATTTCTGCAAAGAATGTTCCCTTGTCCAATTGTTTGATGTGGTTGATCCGAAAATATTGTTCGGAAAATATCACTTTATGACATCTGCGAGCAAGCCATCAGTGGATCATTTTGCTAAATTTGGAAAAGAGTTAGCGGATCGTTTTGTAAAATCAAAAAATGATTTAGTCATAGACATCGGTGGAAATGACGGGACATTGCTTGGTAATTTAAAGGATTTTTGCCGTGTTTTAAACATAGAGCCGGCCGGCAATATAGCGGAAATATCCAACAAAAACGGCATTTCAACGATTAACTATTTTTTTTCCAGTGATCTAGCCAAAAAAGTATTGGATGAATATGGAAAAGCCGCGGTTATTAGTGCCAATAATATTATAGCTCATACGGATAAAGTGAAAGATGTTTTTGCGGGTGCAAATTTATTATTAAAAGATGGTGGCGTTTTTGTTTTTGAAGCCCATTGGGTCAAAAATCTTATAGGAGAAGGCGGTTTTGACCAAGTGTATCATGAGCATCTTTGTTATTATTCCTTGCATGCATTAAAAAGACTTATTGAATCATCCGGTCTTTTTATAAATGATGTAAAATCAGTGCCTATGCAAGGGGAGTCTCTAAGGGTATATGCGGGCAAAACAAAAGGTTCCTCCCCGGCTGTTGATGAATTTTTGAAAAAAGAAAAAGAAGCGGGAATTACCAATGTGGAAACTTACTTGGATTTTTCCAGCAAGGTGGCGAATAACGCGAAAAAAGTAAAAGAGCTACTTGTTTCATTAAAATCGCAAGGAAAAAAAATCATAGGGTATGGGGCGGCGGCAAAGGGGAACACATTGCTGAATTATTTTGGTATCGGAGCCGACTTACTGGACTATATTGTTGACACAACTCCAATAAAACAAGGTCTATACAGCCCAGGGTCTCATGTACCGGTCGTTCATCCGGAAAAAATAAAAGAACAAACACCTGACTATATTTTTATATTAGCGTGGAATTACGCCGATGCGATAATTGAAAAAGAGCGTTCGCTTAAAGAAAAAGGAGTCAAGTTTATTATTCCTGTGCCAAATGTAAGGATTATATAATTTATGGTTTTTCATTTTTTTACCAAGGGAGATGAAACCGTTGCCAGTTCTCGTTATAGGGCTTATCTTTTAGCCAAAGAATTAAGAAATATTGGTCACCGCGCCGATGTGTTTGCTTTGGATTTTAATTGGAAAAATAAAAACGAATTTTTAGGCAATCTAAGATTGTTTTATAAATATCTAAAACTGTTTTATTCATTTAACAAGAGCGATATAATTTTTCTGCAAAGGACGGTTTACAATAAATATTTCATATTGGCGGTTTTGTGCGGGAGGCTTCGCTTGAAAAATTTCATTTTTGACATAGACGACGCAGTTTTTGAACATTCTTTTCTAAAAACTTGGCTAATGACCAAAATTTCAAAGACAGTGCTTTGTGGAAGCCATTTTGTGCTGGATTGGGCGAAAAAATATAATAAAAATTCATTTTATTTCCCTAACAGCTTGCCACTGGAAGCATATTTGCCCAACGCCAAAGATCATAATATAAAAAACAACCCGCCACTCATAGGATGGATAGGATCTTGTCCGGATCATAATGAAAATTTGAAATTGCTTAAGCCTGTTTTTGAAGGCTTAATATCCGATGGGATTGTTTTTAAATTCAGACTGATTGGCGCGAGGAGCGATAAATTTGTTTATGATTTTTTCCAAAATATCAAAAGGTTGAATGTTGAAATAATAGACAATTTGAATTGGAAGGATCCGCAAAACGCCGCCAAAGAAATTAGAAAATTTGATGTCGGACTAATGCCACTTGTGGAAAATGATTGGAATAGGGCAAAGTATTTCAAAACTTTAGAATATATGGCTTGTGGCATTCCGGCCGTAGTAAGCGGTTTTGGGGAAAATGCTTGGATTGTAAAAGACGGAGAAAATGGATTTATTGCCCGTGATGCGAAAGATTGGGTAGATAAAATAAAAATTATTTTAAGCGACAATAAAAAAAGAGAAGCTTTTGGCAGATCCGCATGCCGGCGCATAGCGGAGAATTTTTCTATGAAAAAAAGAGTTGATCAATTGATTGATATTATAAAAACAACATGATTGTTTATTTTTTCACAAAAGGTGATATGAATGCTGGAAGTTCGCGCCAAAGAGCTTTTTTGTTGGCGGAAGAATTAAACAAAGCCGGACAAAAAGCCTGCGTTTATCAACCGCTAAAACTTTATGGCTTGGTTGGTAAATTAAAAAAAAGGATTAATTTTGCAATGTTTTTTCTTAATATTAAAAAAGGCGATATTATTTACCTGCAGCGGACTGTCTATAATAGAAAGTTTTTTATATGGATTATTTTTTACAAAATGTTCTTTGACTTTGATGACGCTATTTATTTCCAGCATTATTTTAGAACTAAAATTCTAACCAAGATTGCCGATGTTGTTATAGTTGGAAGCCATGCATTAAAAGATTGGGCGATAAATATCAATAAAAATGTTTTTATGATTCCAACATCGGTTGACCATAAACTTTATGAGAAATATAGTATGTTGAAGAGACCGCCCAACAATAAAACTATTATAGGATGGGTAGGGAACGGCATAGATCATTATAAAAATCTTGTTTTATTAAAGCCGGTGTTTGAGCGTCTAATCGCGGATGGTCTTAATTTTAAATTCAGATTGATTGGGGCGCTAAAAGATAAAAGAATTTATGAAATTTTTGAAGAAATAAAAGGATTAGATGTTGATATTGTTGATTTTCTTGATTGGGCTGACTATGAAAGCATACCAAAAGCGATTCAATTTTTTGATATCGGACTGATGCCATTGATAGACGACGAATGGCATCGGGGCAAATGCGCTTTTAAGGCGATAGAGTACATGGCATGCGGCGTTCCTGTTGTTATTTCGCCAGTGGGAGAAAATAATTATTTAGTCCAAGACAATGAAAGCGGTTATTTTGCCGGCAATATAGATGAGTGGCATGTCAAGATCAAAAAATTGATTATGAACGAGCGATTAAGAAAAGAATTGGGTATCAAAGGACAGCAAGTGATCATGAGAAGTTATTCTTATGAGACGAATGTGGTCAAAATAAAAAATATTATAGAAAATTTGTAATTTTTTTCAAAAAACATGGAATTCACCAATAAATCAAGAAAATGAAAATTTGTTTAATTAATCCGCCTCAAATTTTGAAGAAACAATACGGCAAACCTTATGTTTTTCAGCCACTAGGCATTCTTTATATTGCTGCTGTTTTAGAAAAGAAATACGAGGTGGAAGTCATTGATGCTACGGCTGAAGGGTGGAGAAATGCAACAGAGATAGGTGATACTTATTATCTTGGATTAAGCCCGGATGTTCTTAAAAAAAGAATTAAAGAAAGCAAGCCTGATGTTGTGGGTATTTCTGTAACCTTTTCTGTTAACGCAGGAAGCGCTTTTAAGGTAGCGTCTCTTGTTAAAAGTATTGATAAAAAAATAATAGTTGTGATGGGCGGACCGCATGTCACTGTGCGTTCAATGGAAACCTTGTTGTTCCCCGATGTGGACTTTGTTGTAATTGGGGAAGGGGAACAGACAATGCAAGAATTAATGGAAAAAATAGAAAATGGGTCAATCAACAATGCGGATAATTTGTCGGCAATAAAAGGAATTGGTTATAAAAAGAGCGATAAACCAGTTATCAATCCGCGCCGGTCTTTAATTCAAAACCTTGACTCGCTCCCTTTCCCGGCAAGGCATTTGATTCCCATGGAGGAATATTTCAAATCAATGGCCGCAAAAAAAGGGTCAAGGATGATATATACCTTTAATGAGGGGTGGGCTAGCTTGTTTACAAGCAGAGGCTGTCCTTATAATTGCAATTTTTGCACAATAAACCTTACTATGGGCAGGCAATTTAGACCAAGAAGCCCCGAGAATGTTTTTGCGGAAATTAAACAGCTTTATGAAAGATATGGAATTAGGCATATAAACTTTGAAGATGATAATTTAACAATGGACAAAAAAAGAGCTGAACAGATTTTTGATTTGATTATTAAAAACAAAATTAATATAACTTGGAGCACTCCAAATGGCATCAGGGTTGAGAATATTGACGAGAATTTAGTCCAAAAAATGAAACAATCCGGATGTAAAAGAGTTTTTGTGGCGCCTGAATCAGGTGTCCAGCGAGTCGTTTCCAAAATCATAGGGAAAAGTTTAGATTTAAAAAAAATCAAACAAGCCGTGCGTCTTTTTAAGAAAAATGGTATTATAGTAGACGGTTCTTTTGTTATAGGACTAATAGGGGAAACAAAGTTAGATATTTGGAGAACGATTATATTCGCTCTGAAGCTTAAAAGATTGGGTATGAATAAAGCTGGTATTCATATCGCGACGCCTTATTTCGGAACAAGGTTTTATGATGAGGCTGTGCAAAAAGGTTATTTGAAAAAAGAACCTGACATAGAAGCACTTACGCCAAAAGAACCATTGTTTAGCACTCCGGAATGGAGCGCGAAAGAACTTAAGCGCTTGCATAAAATTGCCAATTGGTTGGTGAATTCCAGTCTAAATGATAAAATTATTTCTGTTTTGCCTCACCATACCCACTCATTTTTTGTCTTTTTAAAAAGGAAGTTTAATTTTTTAAGAAAAATAATTTAATCTATGATAATTTTTGAAAAACATAATCTTTTAAAGTATTTAAAAGGAAAGGGAATAGAAATAGGCGCTTTACATACCCCGCAAAGAGTAAATCGCAAAAAATGCGAAGTAAAATATGTTGATTGGTTGAACAAAGAAGGGCTTATTAAACACAATCCAACTATATCGCCGAAAGACATAAAAGAACCTGATATTGTCGGCAGTGCGACAGATTTGAGCGCTATTCATAATGAAAGCGTTGATTTTGTGATTACTAATCAAATATTGGAACATGTGCCAAATCCAATAAAAGCCATAACAGAATTTTACAGAGTTTTGAAAGCGGGTGGCGTTTTGTATTTATCAATACCGGACAAGAGATATACTATAGACAAAGAAAGACCAATAACATTATTATCGCATGTCGTGGACGATTACAAAAAAAACTCTTCCGTTGAAACAGAGGTTGCCCAATTAAATCATTACGAAGAGTGGGTAAGGTTGGTGGAAGAAAAACGACCAATTAATTCTCCTTTGCGTTGGAAATTGGAAGACATTCTTAAGGTTGGTTGCGCTATTCATTTTCATGTGTGGACACCAGAAAGCATCGCGGAAATTTTTAACTATATGAAGAATGAACTCAAAATGCCTTTTTCTTTAAAAAATTATTACTACAGAAAAGGAGAATCCCCATTTATTTTTGTTCTTGAAAAAGTTTCTTCTTGCGCGGATATTAGTTTGCCGGTAAAAGAAAGGTATTCCAATTTGAGAATATTTTTATCTAAAATAGAATACAGAGGCAAAAGTTTTTTGTTGAAATGTTTTAGCTTTGCGAATATAATAAAAAATTTAAGTTATTCCTTTTTGGTGTTAATTAAAATACTTTATAGTAACGCAAAATTGCGTATTTCTCGCAAAGCGCCGAAAGTAAAATCTATTGTTTATGAGGTGACTGATGTCTGTAATTCACATTGTCTCCATTGCAATATATGGAAGCAAAAACCCACTCAAAATGTTTTAACGCCAAAAGAAGTTGGAGATTTGCTCCAAGATGACTTTTTTAGCGATCTGCAAAATGTCGTGCTTACTGGAGGAGAAGTGGTAACAAGGAACGACACAAAAGAACTTATTTGGGCAATTCATAGAGCAAGACCTAATGCAAAAATTTCTCTAAGCACCAACGCAATACTTGCCGAAAGGGTTTTAGATGTTGCTAATTACGCTATTGAAAACAACATACCTTTGAATTTTGGCGTTTCTCTTGATGCTACCAATGAAAAACATGATTTAATCAGGGGGACGCCCGGCAATTTTAAAAAAGCTGATTTTTTGATTAAAGAACTTGTAAAGCTTAGGGCAATTCATCCTGATATAA
>Ga0209211_10008051_pt1 | contig 14567 bp, 15 predicted proteins | sample RifGroA2_FD_183992 | JGI IMG/M metagenome (GOLD analysis project Ga0209211, IMG submission 183992) | Groundwater microbial communities from Rifle, Colorado, USA - Groundwater A2 (SPAdes) (version 2) | ecosystem: Environmental > Aquatic > Deep subsurface > Groundwater | place: Rifle, Colorado...
TTTCTGCGGCATGAGACAAGTATACCTGAAAACCGAGGGTTTTCAGACTTTCCTACAAGGATCCTGCGGCAGAGACCGCAGGGAAAAGATTTTTAGCATGAAAAAAGGCGCGAAATCGCGCCTTCGGAGAATTGGGGTTAACTTTTCCTGCAGGATTCAATTCGGATAGTAGTCACCCCATCAGAAATCAGGTCATCAGGCTTTACGGCAACGAAACTGTTGCCGTTTGCGCTCGCCTTAAGGGCGTACGCCACTCCAAATGACGGCTCAAATCCTCCAATGGCAATGGCTGCACTGAACTTTTCACCATTTGAAACCCGTGCGATTCCCGTAAAGCTTCCGTCCGCTGTATTTATAGTGATGTTTCTCATAGTTTACTGTCACAAAGAATAACAGTAAAATATATTCTGTCAAGTCTTCGCTTGTTGTCATTAGGCTAGCGTTTCGCGATGATTGATTTCTTGTAGGTATCCAAATGTTCGAGCGCGATGCCTGTGCCGAGCGCGACACAATAAAGAGCATCTTTGGCAAGTACCGCTTTGACGCCGGTGCGGCGAAACACCAGTTCGGGAAGATTTCGAAGTTGAGAAGAACCGCCGGTCATGGTGATACCTTGGTCGATAATGTCCGCAGCAAGCTCCGGCGGGGTCTCCTGAAGAACGTCCTTTATTGCCTTTATCATTTCCCGAAGTTCTTTGGAAATCGCTTTGACGATTTCATTGGTTTTAACTTCGGCGGTTCTCGGCAATCCGGTGATGAAGTCCCTTCCCTTGATTGTCAGAGCGAGCTCCTCCTCAAGCGGTACGGCTGAACCGATTTTAATTTTAATATCCTCACTCATCTTGTCACCGATAGCGAGGTTGAAAGTTTTTTTGATGTAGTCGGTAATGGCCACGTCAATTTTATTGCCCGCCACTTTTACCGACGTTGATGAAACGATGCCACCCAAAGATATGACAGCCACATCCGTTGTACCGCCACCAATATCCACAATCATGTGTCCAACGGCCTCGTGAATGGGAATACCAGCGCCGATGGCGGCGAGAATAGGTTCTTTTACCACGTAGGCATTTTTAGCACCGGCCTTGATGGCGGCTTCAATAACCGCTCGGCGCTCAGTCGAGGTTACTCCGGCCGGAACGCTAATCATTACATCCGGCTTCCAGATGTTCCACTTGCCTAAGGCCTTGTTCATGAAGTATCTGAGCATGGCTTCCGTTACCCGATAGTCGGCAATGACTCCGTCTTTCATTGGCCGGTACGCGACGATGGAGTCGGGAGTTTTTCCAATCATACTTTTGGCTTCTTCACCAACGGCAAGTATTCTGTTGTCCTGTTCAGATACGGCGACAACCGAGGGTTCGTTTAGAACCACGCCTTTACCCGGCACGAACACTAGAGTGTTCGCGGTGCCGAGGTCAATGCCGAGTTTTTTGGAGAATAAAGACATGACGCAACACTAATCTACGAATGAAAACGAATAACACGAATGACACGAATAAATACCAAAGTCTCTTAATTCGTATGTGCCTATTCGTTAAGGCTATTCGCATACTAGTATAGTACGGTTTACCGAAAAGGTTTAATAGTTGACAAAGGAGTTCTTGTTGTGTAGTTTGCTATTCAGAACCAAAACCTACGAGGAAAGTATTATGGCGACAAAAGCACAACACGCTCAACTACAGACGATTCTTCAGGACGTGACCAATGAGGTTTTTGGAGGCCTCGGCCTTCCCACTCCCACAGTTGGTCCTCCAGTCATGTTCGTGGACAACAGAGGTGAAGACGTGACGCTGGCGAAGTCGGAAACACCTCTGAGGAAAGCTCGGAACAAAAAGAGACCGAGGAAGGTCTGATCACTCTGAGTTTTTTCCGCCGCACGGTATTCCGTGCGGCATTTCTTTTTCCCATCCTCCCACCTCTCTCACATTGACTCTGAGTCATGACACTTTGCGAAAAGAAACTCCTCCCGTGCGCCTTGGCCGGATTTAGGCAAGCGGGAGGAGTTTCTTGGAGCAACCCGTGATTCAGGGTCAATTACTCACCCTCTCTATATCCACCCCCACCGCCTTTAATCTCTCCTCTATTCTTTCATAACCGCGGTCTATATAGTGTACATTATTTATGACGCTTCGGCCTTTGGCCACTATGGCCGCCAAAATATAGGCGAGACCCGCACGGATGTCGGGGCCGTCGAGTTCCCTACCTTTGAGCACAGTCGGGCCTTTGACGGTCATGGTGTGTTTACTCCAGACGCTCAATTTCGCGCCCATTTTAATAAGGTCGTCAGCGTAGTTTAGTCTGCCGTCAAAAATAGTTTCAAACACGTTGCTTTCGCCTGTTACTTGGGTGAGAAAGACGGTCATCGGCGCTTGTAGGTCGGTTGGAAAGCCCGGATACTCGTGGGTCTTTACATTAACCGCTTTGAACTCCGAATTTTTCGCTCCCGTCGAAGTAGTCACCATAATCGAGTCTTTGGAAATTTTGAGCGGTACTCCGGCGTGTGTCAGACTGTCGATGAGACTTTCGATGTGTGCCGGCTCGCAATCGGTTATTGAAAGATTTTCACCGGCGAGTGCCGCGAGAATGAGAAAACTGCCCGCTTCTATCCGGTCCGGTATCGTCCGATAGGTTTTTTTACCGCAGCTAAGAAGCCCGTTGCCGGTGATTTCAATCGTCGGCGTTCCCGCTCCGGAAATTTTCGCTCCGCAAGAAATTAGAAAATCGGCAAGACTTGCGATTTCCGGCTCCATGGCGGCGTTTTTGATTACGGTTTTTCCTTCAGCCAAAATGGCGGCCATCATAATAGTTTCCGTGGCCGTGTGGCTCGATACGTGCAGAAAAATTTCGGCACCGCGGAGTTTCTTGCCGTTTGTAGAAAGTCTATACACGTCGGCGTCCTGCTTAAGCGTCGCCCCCATTTTTTTAAAGGCGTCAATAAACATGTCGAGTGGGCGTTCACCCAAAACGCACCCTCCAGGATGTGGGAACGATACTTCTCCATACCGCCCGAGAATCGGGCCGGTCAATATAATGGAAGCCCGCATGTGTTTGGCCAGAGCGTGGTCGAGTTCGGTTTTTCCAAGTTTCGCGGCGTTAATTTCCCAGCCGGCCGCCGCTTCGCGTTCCGTTTCCCCGCCGAGGTTTTCTATGAGCTCCTGCATTGAACGAATGTCATCTATATATGGCACGTTTTCAAATCGCACTTTGTCTTTAAAAAGAATGGCGCTTGCAAAGGCCGGCAGAGCCGCGTTCTTGGCTCCATGAACCGAGAGCGTTCCACAGAGGGCCTTTTTACCGTTCTGGCCCTTAATTAGGAATAAATCTTTCATAGGTTTGTCTATTCTAGTGCCTTAGGGCGGTTTTTACAACCGGATGAGAAAATGGCGAATTAACGATTATAACGTTGCGTACAGGACGCGACAGTTGCTGTCGCGTCCTGTACGCAACGAACACCCAGTGCTACAGAAAAGTTTCCGTATATGTTCCTACCCACTATTATTTTCGGTATGTTGCAGACCGGACAGTTTTCTGTAACTATAGTGTGTACAAAAGCATGCTTGACGGTGATGACCAGAATAAACGTTTTACGAAAATTTACCTTACGCTTTGGGGGGTCTGTGTTTTGGTGGCGATTATCTTTTTAACATTTTACACATTCGGTTTTAGACTTACCGGAAATTTTGAACCGGTGAAAGTGGGTTCGGTTGAACTTTTGTCCAACGAGTCCGGAGTCCAGATTTTTTTCGACAACCGTGAAAGACAGGTTTCGTCGGAAGGTGGAGTATATCGTATCGAAAAGGTAGTTCCCGGACTTCACTCAATTATGATTTCAAAGGAAGGTTTTTGGCCGTGGGCCAAAACCGTTAACGTGACGGCTGACACCCGCCGCGTTTTGTTCGCGTTTATTTTCAAAATGGACGGACTGACGACGAAACCGGTGCCCGCGGGAACGCCCGAATATTCTGAGGCCATTCTCCGCGTGGGCCAAAACAGCGTGCCTCAGGTAAAATTCGGAAGTAAACCTTTTAACCCGGAAGATTCATTCAAAGACTGGCTTAATTTGAATGTTCCCGACCGCAAGCTTTCTTTCGACAAGAGTACGGTTTTATTCACCGAAAACAACACCATATATGTCGGCTGGGTTTCGGAAACCGAACCGATGCCGCATTATTTTTGCGAGGAGAATCCCTGTAAGTTGAAAATGCCGGTTACGGTGTCTGAAGAAGAAATTAAAAGTATCGATTTCTACAAAGACCGTCGTGACGTGATTCTTTTTGCCGCCGGCGCTTCACTTTACGCTATTGAAACCGACCGCGAAGGGACGCAGAATTTTCAACCGTTGCACAAAGGTACCGACCCGTATTTCTATCAAAGTTCGGACGGAGTGTTTTACATTAAGGACGGAAATTCTATTTTGAGTGCCAGTTTGTAAGAACGAATTATGAATTACGAATTGCGAAAAGAAGTTTACCTTTTTGATTTTCGGGATTTCATTCTTAATTCCTAATTTATAATTCATAATTCGTGATTCATTCCCATGTACCTCATCGAAGTCATTCCCATATCACGCGGCATCGGGAAAGACACCTTTTCTTATTTTTCAGCTGGGGCGATCGCCGAAGGCTCTCTTGTCGAGGTGCCGCTTCGGAAACGCACGGTCAGTGCTTTGGTAATCTCGTGCCGAGACGCGCGCGAGGCCAAATCGGAAATCCGTACATCCGAGTATGTCATGAAAAAGGTCATAGAGTTTAAGTCTGAAAATTTTTTGTCAGGAGAGTTTATGAGCGCTTCCAGAGCTTGTGCTAAATTTTTCGCGGCATCGCTCGGAAGTGTTTTGAGCCTTTTGGTTCCCAAGGCGATACTTGAGGGGCAAGGATTCCCCAGTCGCAATGATAGCTTGTCAGCCTCCGATGACGTATTCGACCGCCTTGCTCTCCAAGCGGAAGAGACTGAACGTTTTGCCAACTACCGCAGTCTTGTGCGCGAAGCGTTTGCCCGTAAACGCTCTGTTTTTATATGCGTACCGACCGCCGAAGACGTGAAGCGTTTGACACCCGAACTTGCTAAAGGCATTGAAGATTATACTTATTCTCTTTACGCCTCATTGCCAAAGAGAAAAATGAGAGAGATTTGGAGCGCGACGGTTACGAGCGACCATCCGGTACTTATTGTCGCAACAGGCCTTTTCTTTTCCGCCTGTCGTTCGGATATCGGCGTAGTCATACTTGAGAATGAAAGTTCTCGCTCTTATAAATTGGGTTTCCGACCCTATCTTGATGTCAGAATTTTCGCGGAATTTTTTGCCAAGGAAATGAAGGCGAAGTTTATTATAGGTGACTTATTTCTCCGCACCGAAAGCATTTTTCGTTTTAAGCAGGGAGAGTTCGCCGAATTTTCTCCGCTCAAGTTTCGGTCGCTTTCTCCGGTAGCGGGCTCGGTCGTTGATATGAGTAATTACAAAAAAAGCGCCGGTGGTAAGTTTGAAACGGTGAGCGCCGAATTGTCCGCGCTGATTGCGAGGTCCGTCGCCTCGAACCAACATCTTTTTATTTTAGCCGTTCGTCGAGGGCTCGCTACACAAAGTGTTTGCGGTGACTGCGGTGAGATTGTCCTCTGCGGCAGATGCAATTCCCCCACTACTCTTCATGCCGCGTGCGAGCGCGGCTCCGGCATTTTTTTTCTCTGTCATCGATGTGGAGAGAAGCGGAACGCCGAGGAGAGATGCGCCAAGTGTCAAAGCTGGAAAGTCTGGCCGCTTGGCATAGGAATTGAACTGGTAGAGCAGGAACTTAGGCGTAAATTTCCGACTCTGAAAATTTCCCGGATTGATAAAGACAAGACACCTACCGCCAAAAAGGCGGCACTCGTTGTAGCGAATTTTTACGCTTCTCCGGGAAGCCTTCTCTTGGGTACGGAAATGGCACTTTCTCATATCGATAGGAAAATCGACAACATGGTGGTGGCCTCCCTAGATTCCCTTTTTGCTCTTCCGGATTTTCGGATTCATGAGCGGATTCTTCATTTGCTCTTAAGAATTCGCTCGCTTGCCCTGTCGTCATTTCTTGTTCAGACTCGAGTTCCCAACGAAAAGGTTTTGGAATACGTACTCAAGGGTAATTTAATTGATTTTTACCGTGATGAAATCGCCGGCAGAGAATTGTTTCGCTATCCGCCGTTTACCGCGCTTATCAAAATTTCCCTTGGGGGCACGAGAGCTCCTGTTACGCGCGAGATGGAAAAGCTTAACAGTCTTTTCGCGCCGACTAATCTGGAAATTTTCCCCGCTTTTGTTTCGGAGTCCCGCGGGGTGTTTACCATGCACGCTCTTTTGCGCCTGCCCCGTGGCTCATGGCCAAACTCCGAACTTTTGCAAAAATTGCTTTCCTTGCCGCCCCAGTTTCGGGTGGAGGTGGAGCCGGAGAGTCTGCTATAGAAGTGCAAAGTTGAAAGTGAAAAGTGCAAAGTTGGGGAAAAAGAAAAGAAACGAAAAGTGTCATATAATCTACGGCCGTAAATTATGTGGTACATTCGAAAGAGATAAAAAAACCGGAAGGAAATCCTTCCGGTGATAGAGCGCGATATCTTGGTAATATCGAAACCTTACAGAAACCTTGTACTTCCATCTGGAGCATGGGAAATCCAAGCCATTTTTCCTGACGGAAGTCTTACTCTGACTGGTCGAGAGCCGTAGGAAAGCTCGGAATGATAGCTTGATTCTGAGGGTGTAGCCCTTTCCTCCTTTTCTTTGTTGCCGTCTACCCACCCTTGATGCTTGATTTTCTGCTCTTTCTTGAAGCGGTACCTGCTCATTTTATTGATTCTAGACATGTAAGTCTCTTTTGGTTCGAGATTTGTTGAAAGTGTACTTGCATCACGACACAAGTCAAGGTTTTTGGCCTTAATTTCACGGTAAATTTACGGTCGGGGTATTTTAGGCTACAATTAAGAAATGACTAAAATAGTTCAGAATGGCGAGGCGGTGCTTCGTGAGATTGCGAAAGAAGTACCGGTAAATGAGATAACGAGCCCCAAAATTGCGGCAATTTTGGGGCGAATGAAAAAGGCGCTCGACTCTCAAGAAGATGGCGTGGCTATCGCCGCGCCTCAGATAGGCGTATCACTTCGTATATTTTTGGTCTCGGAACGTACATTTGATTTACCAGATGATGTGGGTGAGCGACGAAAACAAGTGAAAGACAGGAGCAAAAAATACGGTCATCTTATATTTATCAATCCCGTAATTACCAAAATTTCAAAAGACAAAGCGTTCCTGGAAGAAGGCTGTTTGAGTGTGCGTTACAAATACGGCAAAATTGAGCGGGCGGTCAAAGCGACAGTTATGGCTTTTGACGAGCACGGTAAAAAGTTCACTCGCGGCGGGAGCGGGCTTCTGGCGCAAATCTTTCAGCACGAGACAGACCATCTTGAAGGCGTGTTGTTTATAGATAAGGCGGTTGATGTGAAAGACCTTCCTCCGAAGGAAGTGGGTAAAAATTCATGATTCAAGATTCAAGAATAAAATTTGCGTTTTTTGGGACACCCGACTTGTCAGTTGAGATTCTTGAGTCCTTAAAAAAGAATGGCTTCGTTCCTTCTTTGGTTGTTACCAATCCGGACCGGCCGCAGGGACGAAAAATGTTGCTTACTCCCCCGCCGGTCAAGCTCTGGGCGCAAAAAAACGAAATCAGGTTTTTGCAACCTGAAAAGCTTGATTTCGCTTTCAACCTACAACTTACAACTTACAACCCGCAACTTTTCATTGTGGTGGCTTACGGAAAGATTCTTCCCAAAAAAGTTCTCGAAATTCCGGAAAAAGGCGCGCTTAACATTCATTATTCCCTACTTCCGAAATATCGCGGGGCTTCACCCATCGAATCGGCGATTTTGAACGACGATAAAGATACCGGCGTTTCGATTATGCTTATGGACGAAAAAATGGACCATGGACCAATCGTTGCGCAGAAGAACCTAGAACTGACAACTTACAACCTACAACTTAACTGGCCACCGAAAGCGAGTGAATTACGTAAGGAAATGAATCTAGTCGCTGGAGAGTTGTTGGTGAAAATCATACCCGCATTTATCGCGGGCGAGATTAAGCCGAAGGAACAAGACCACTCCAAGGCCACCTACTGCGGAAAATTCACCAAAAATGACGGCCTACTAGATTTGACCGAAGGCCCTTACAAAAATTTCTTGAAAATCCGCGCGTTTGACGATTCGATAGGTACCCATTTCTTTTCCGAAAAAAACGGCAAAAAAATCCGCGTGGTTATTAAAGACGCCGAGTTTAAGAACGACAAACTTGAAGTTCTTAAGGTTGTTCCTGAAGGTAAAAAGGAGATGACTTATGAAGTTTTTTCTCGCGGTTTGCGATAGTGTCTCTACAGGTAATTGAGTAAAATATTGTAGCGTACAGGACGCGACAGCTTTTGTCGCGTCCTGTACGCTACGTATTGTAAAAAGGGTCATGTACTATTCTATTTCAATGCCGATAATTTCTATCGGATAGCGCGGGACATTGTTGTCGGTCGGCACGTCGTTAATTGTTTCCAAAATATCCAGTCCGTTCGTTACTTTGGCGAAGACGGTGAATTTGCCGTCAAGCGGCGACAATCTCGGAGCGGTAACGATGAAGAACTGACTACCGCTAGTGTCATTACCGATGTTGGCCATGGCGACAACGCCCTGCGATAGGGGTTCATCGTTTCTTTCACTCGGCAGACTGTAGCCGGGTCCGCCGGTGCCGTAAAGCGACTTGTCGGTTTTGCGCGATAACGGGTCACCGCCTTGAATCAAGAAGTTTTTGAGAACGTAGTGGAACTTGGTGCCATTGTAAAATCGCTTTTCGGCCAGTTCGATGAAATTATAAATGGTTTTTGGGGCTTTACCGTGCAAAAACTCGATTTTAATGTCACCCACGGTTGTCCGTAAGACCGCGCCGGTGTATGCCTTGTTAAATTCAATCGCGTTCGCGGTTACGATGGCTCTTTTTACGCTATTGGATTTGTTTACGAAAAAAGTAAGCACTGACAAAAAAATGAGCACCGCGAAACCCACCAAGATAAATGTCCAAGATGTTTGACGTCTTTTTAGCATGTTTAGCTTTTGTCGGAAGATAAATTTCTGATGAGGTTCTTGATTTTTTGTCCGCTCCGCTTTAGAAGTGACAATCTTTTGTCCTTGAATGAGCCGAGTTCGCGGACAATTTCGTCTCTCATTTGGTCGATAGCTTCAAATAGGTCCGGCCGTTCGGCTATGGCGTGGAAAACGCGGCTGCCGACACGAATGTTTATTTCCGCTAAAAATACGTCGCCGGTGTGATGCTTCGTTACGCGGCTAAGCTCGATGTCCGCCACGAAAGCGTCTTTTCCTTCGGGCAGGAATTTTTGTAAACTTTCGAGTCGGCGGTCCAGATAACTTCTGATTTCTGGCGTTAATGAAACATTAGAGGCTTTGAGGTTGATTGTCATGTTAATGATAATATACCAAAATACGAATGTTACCAACTATACTAACATTACAAACTCCATACGAATCCGCCGCGGCCGACAAAACTTTTACGGTATTTAATTCGCACGGTTAGTATAAATTTCGTACTGTTCGTATCGTTAGTATTGTTCGTTGATTGGTATATTTATCTCAATACACGTCTTCCTGCTTTTCTCTCAAAAACGACACGAAAGTATCGGAAAAGTGCAATAGCAGTTTAAAGGGAGTTTCAATGATGAAGTCGAGCACAAAGACAAAAAGGTTGATAGATGAGAATTTTCTTGAAAGCCAGCGGCCCGCTCGGACAATCGGCAAGGCGAAAAGGTTGAAAGCCAAGGCGAGGGTGCGGGTATCTTCGCGCGACACTTTCCATCGGTTGGCACTGTGGCGGATACGAAGGGCGAAGTAACTTATGAGGGTGAGGAAACAGAGGAACAGGAAAATGCTGACGGGGCTGAAGTGCAGTTTTTCCAAAGCGAATACGATGGCTCCGAATACCACAAGGAACATGGCTGAATACACAAGAAGAAAAAGCGAATTGAAAAAGCCGGTTTGTTTTGGGTTGATTTTAATAAGCTTGACGTTTTCTCCGGACAAAACATTGTTGACCCCTTTTTCAATGGCCTTGGTGTTTTCGTCGTCGAGTTTACGGACCGAGATGGTTATGACGAGAAGCAGAAGCGGGTGGAATATAATGTTGGTTCCGATGGGTATGTACTCGACACCCTTGAGAAAGTAGATTTGATAAGGCACTTCAAGAGCGATTGCCAAGAGCATCTTGGTTAGGAATATGTAAAAGACCGCCCGAACCGCGCTGCCACGGGCTTTTGTGAATTGGCGTTTGTAATTTTTCTCCAAAAAGTCTCGAGTGAAGCGTCTTAACCCTTCGTGGTCGGATAGAATACGTTCCGACTCGGCGCCGTAGGCGCGAATGACTTCGCGTATGATTGAGAAATAAATGGCGTAATTGGTAAGTTTCGGCAGCAGTCTGAAACTGAGTGGGTCAGTGAGCGCCGTGCGGATACCGTTCCAGATTTCCTTTCCGTGCGACGCAATATTGGCGAGGGTTGATTCGTCTTCAAGTGTGTGCCACTCGTCCGGCATTTGTTTTAGCCACAATTTGTAACGCAATGTTTCATCATCGGTATTTAGAAGGCTTCTGTAACACGCAATAAGTATTTGCGTCCGTATAAAGGATTCCTCCAAAGGCGCGTCTACTCGGACAGAATCTACGATATTTTGGTAAAAAGCGTCCACCACAAAGTCATCTTCATTGTTTGGAAAGAAGAATTCTTCAATCTCACTTCCCATGAGACTTATGAGAATGTTTCGGGCTCGCGGCTCGCGCTTGAAGTCGGGTGGCAGGTGGCGTTCGAGTGTTTGGTACTTACGGATTATTCTTTCGACATCATTAGCCGAGCTTTCGGGAATGGCGTTGTTCGGCAGGTAGCGTCCCGCGATGAGCTCTTGAATAAGCGAAAGGCCGATGTCTTCCCCGCCCTCGAAGATGATTTTCCGTTTGATGATACGTTCAATGGCGCTTCGGCGGATGTGCCGTTCGTCTTTGTAGTCAACAAGATAGCGCAACTTTTCATAAGCCGCGCCGGCCTTTTCGGTGAGTCGATTGACGTTTATCGGGGTGTCGTCAGGAGCCGCGTGTGTAAGGCTCTTCTGGGTTTTCAGCCGTTCAAGCAGGACTTCTATGGGGTGTGACAGCATCTCCTTATTATAGCCGATTTAACGTTCTCTTGCCACTCCAGAGTGTTCATTGTTCTGTTGGTACGGTTTTGCTACTATGTGCGGAGTTAAACGAGAATCCTGAACTTTACACTACCTATGCCTGCTAAACCCAAACTTCTTCGGCGTACTAAATTGGCGGACCTTGATTCCGAATACAGGGCCGCTTTTGAACGTAACATTTCGTGGAAGCGGATTTGTGAAATGTTTGAGTTGTCGCACAGAGACCCGGTAGATGACGAAGACGGTGCGGATGTTGTTTGTCCGCACTGTGATTTGGACAGTACTGAAACCATCGTGTCACTGTCTTCGACCGATAAGGTGTTCGAGTGTCCCGAATGCGGCATGAAAGATACGAAGCTCGACTTTGTTGTCGGATGCTTTTCCCGCGACCCCACCGTTTCAAACACCTTGAAGCTTTTTGGTGATCACTGTTTTGATTAAGGGTTGCCGGTGAAATTTGCTTACTTCAAATCCCGCTTTTCCGGCGGGTTTTTTCTTGCCTCTTCGGCAGGCCGCCGAGGAGGCGGCTTTTCCACACTTAAAATTTTTCGCGGGCTGTGGTGACCGCTTATGATTTTTACCACCACTCCCCGTCCGCCGAACTCTGTTCGAATCAGTTCAAGTATCCGCCGATTGGCGCTGTTTTGTTCCGCTTTTTCCCGCACAGATATGACAAAAGAATCGCAACCGGTTTTCTCCACCGATTCTTCTTTGGCCCCGGCAAGGACTTCAACTTTTATATACATGCTGGAAATGCAAAATTAAAAAATCAAAATTCAAAATGTATAAAAAAACGCACAGATGCTAAAAAGTATGTGCGTTAGTCAAGACAAGCGCTTTCTCTTTCCCAGAGAAACGCGGGCAGAGCCCAACCGGCCCGCAGTACCGTATAAAAAGGTTCCCCGCGTTCAAGAAGATTAAGAGCGGCAAGGCCGAAACCATATTCGGCTTCTTGCGCCAACAGCATTTCTTGAGGCGTACTTTCCGGAGCCAACAATTCCACAGCGGTGACACCCACTGTCATGATATTCGCACTTCTCCCCTCAATCTGATGGGTTGTGCCGCCCCAAGGTATGGATGTTACAGCGCTGAGCGCTCGTGCGCGATGAGCGGCGACAATAGCCGCGATGTTAGGTTTGCTCATAATTTGTCCGTATTTTTCAGATGTCCAGTTGCTAATTTACACGAGAAACTTGGACAAGTCAATCTGCACTGAAAATCAAAAATTTCACTTTTTCAAGTTTTTTGTTATTATAATCCAGTTACATTCCCCGGTGGCGCAGTGGTAGCGCAGTCGCCTGTTAAGCGATTGGTCGTAGGTTCGAATCCTACCCGGGGAGCAGAGTGCCTGATTTGGCATCAAGATTGCCAAATCGGACATTAAAGAAAGGGTTTTTGGAGGTTCGAAATTTATTTCGAGGTTCCAACGACTCACCGACAAGTTCTGTCGGGGTCATGACAAAAGGACTGCGTAGAATATCACATTTTGCGCCTTTTTGTCGTGGTTCGAAATTTTTATTCAGTTTCGGGATCCACTCCGACAAAAACTCAAAAGCGAAAGTATAGTTCGGTTTCGTAATCCCGTCTTCAAGCTTCATGTCTGAGAATATATAACTAAGAAGTAGCCGCTTTTCTTCAGCGGTAGCTTTCGGACTTTCATAAATCGCCTGCGCCTCCGCGGCGAGTTCATGTATTGCATACCCCGCTTCGTAGTAGGCGCTTTGGTCCTCGTTTAGGCCTTCCTGGGCTTCTAGAAGGGCAGCTTTCTCTTTCTTTGTGTCTTCATTCACCTTTTGATACAGAGCGTTGTCTACCACACCGTCAAGCTTATCCACATACAATCTTTCCATCCTCTTGTCGGCAAGCGCAATTGAGCGAGCTATTTCTTCCCTCCTTTCCGTGTGAACGGTTGATTCCGTAGTGTGAACTTCTTTCAGGGCTTCTTTCAACCATTGCAGGACCCGCTTATTTTTGGGTGCAACCCGATCAAACAAAGGGAACAGTTGTTCCTCCACTTTTTCCTGCCGGACCCATTTTTTTTGATTACAAGCTCGGTGGTGATTGCAGTGTCCATACCAGTGACCCTTTTGAGTTTCCCATGTGATTGTTCCTTCGCACTCAATACATCGGAGCTTTGCTTTGAAAACCGGCAGATGTTTCCGGTATTGCGGATTTTTAAGTTTTCTGCCAAGAATTAACTGCACCTTCTCAAAGATTTGTCGGGTGATGATAGGATTTTGACTCCCTTTGGTGACAACATTTTTCCATCGAATGTTCCCACAGTAAAAGGGATCGGAGAGCATTTCATGAAGACGACTTTTACCTACTGTTCTACCTGTCCGGTTTCTTAGTCCCTTTTTGTACATTTCCTTGACTAGGGAAAGTGTCGAATGATTGCCGGTGGAATACAGTTCAAACATCTCCCGTATTAGAGGTGCTTTTATATCGTCAATAATGTGTATCTTGTGTCCTTTCTCGCCCGTGGTTTTATAGCCGAGTGGCGGTTTTGTGGGAAGCCAACCTTGGGCAATTTTTTCTTTTTGTCCCTTTAAGACTTCTTCGGAAAGATTGTCAATGTAATTTTTTGCGAAAAGGATACGGATACCCCAATTCAGTTTCTCCTGTGAACGAGAATTTTTATGAAGGATTAAAGAATCTTTTACTAAGTGGACCTGCCGTTCCTCATCTTCATCAAGCCATTCGTCGATGCCCACCATATCCTTGAAGTTGCGGGTAACGCGATCGGCCTTTTCGCAAATGATTATCTTAATGTTGTATTTTTTCACGTGTTCTAACATTTCAGTGAATTTCTTCCGCTGGGATTTTCCGCTTGCCGACTCAGAAATGGAAAAAACATCATTTTTAGTAATGACAAATCGCCTTTTAGGATCCTCCGCGTAATCTTTCAGGAATTTTTCTTGCGAGGGCAGAGAATACCCGGTTTCTTCCTGCTCTTTTGAACTCACCCGCGCAAGTGTTACCGCTCTAGTTTTAGCTTCGTTCATATTTTCGTAAAGTTAATTATAACTCATAATCTTTCTATTTCAGAAAGTCTCCGGATTCCAGAAGTCCTTCTTTTCGGGGTCGTCTTTTAATAGTAGCTGACTGTTTTTAGCGTTTAGTAACTTTGCATTCACACCAGGGGACCGTCTTTGTTATCTTCCTGATTTCCTACCTCTATATATGGTAAGGAAGCAGGAATCTCACTTTCGTTGTGAGTAGACGTTGTTTGAACCGATCCAGGGAGCCGGTAGTACGCTTTACGCCTTACCTCTTTGTCCAGTTCTGCCTTTGGGACACGTTCAATGCTATCGGCTTCTTCAGCAAGTTTT
>Ga0209211_10008052_pt1 | contig 14567 bp, 11 predicted proteins | sample RifGroA2_FD_183992 | JGI IMG/M metagenome (GOLD analysis project Ga0209211, IMG submission 183992) | Groundwater microbial communities from Rifle, Colorado, USA - Groundwater A2 (SPAdes) (version 2) | ecosystem: Environmental > Aquatic > Deep subsurface > Groundwater | place: Rifle, Colorado...
AATCTGGTCGATGTCCGGGAAACGATCAGCCCGCGCGAACTGAACCATTTCGGCCAGCGCCGCGCCGTGACGATTACCGCCAATCTGGCGCCGGGTTACACGCTGGGCGAGGCGCTGACTTTCATGGATGGCGTTGCCAACCAGGTCCTCAAACCGGGCTACGCCGCCGACTACAACGGCCAGTCGCGTGAATTCCGCCAATCGTCGTCGTCGCTGGCCTTCACCTTCGGTCTGGCGCTGGCTTTCATTTACCTCGTGCTGGCCGCCCAGTTCGAAAGCTTCCGCGACCCGTTCATCATCATGCTCACCGTACCGCTGTCGATGGCCGGGGCGCTGCTCGCCCTCTGGCTGAGCGGCGGCACGCTCAACGTGTATAGCCAGATCGGCCTGGTCACACTGGTCGGCCTGATCACCAAACACGGCATCCTGATTGTCGAGTTCGCCAACCAGTTGCAGGAAAAGGGCATGGCGCTCAAGGAGGCGGTCATCGAATCGTCCTTCCTCCGTCTGCGCCCGATTCTGATGACCACCGGCGCCATGGTCCTCGGCGCCGTGCCGCTGGCCTTCAGCACGGGGGCGGGCGCCGAGTCGCGGCAGCAGATCGGCTGGGTCATCGTCGGTGGCCTGCTGCTTGGCACTCTCTTCACGCTGTTCGTGGTGCCGACGGTGTATTCGCTGCTGGCAGCGCGCAAGGAGCAGATCGAGAGCTGATCGGCCGGCTTTGCCTGGTCAAACGGATATTTCGTTTTTGGGCTTTTTTTTCGGTTGACCGTAGCAGCGCTTCAGGCAGCACCGAGGAAGCTTGTCGTCCGTTCGGCAATCTGCTCGGCCAAGGCCGGGTCGAGGCAATCGAAACTCTCGGCTTCGAACGAGTTGGTCAGCCAGGTGATCTGGCGCTTGGCCAACTGGCGTGTCGCGAAAATGCCGCGGTCACGCAGTTCATTGCGCGGTAGCGTTCCATCCTGCGCTTCCCAAGTCTGCCGGTAGCCGACGCAACGCATCGACGGCAGGTCGAGGCTCAGCTGGTATTTCCGGCGCAGCAGGCGCACCTCGTCATCGAGCCCGGCCAGCAGCATTTCGTCGAAACGGCGGGCGATGCGTTCGTGCAGAACGGCGCGGTCGGAGGGCAGGAGGGCGATCGACAGCAAATCGTAGGGCGGCTTCTGTTTTTCGCTTTCGGCCAGCAGTTCTGACATCGGGCGGCCGCTCAACCGGCAGATTTCGAGGGCGCGTTGCAGGCGCTGGCTGTCGGTGGAGTGCAGCCGGGCGGCCGTGACCGGGTCGAGTTTGGCCAGTTTGGCATGCATCGCCGGCCAGCCCTCGGCCGCGGCTTCGGCATCAATTTGGGCGCGCAGGGCGGCGTCGGCCTGCGGCAGATCGGCCAGGCCGTGGAGCAGGGCGCGGAAATACAGCATCGTGCCGCCGACCAGCACGGGCACCTTGCCGGCCTTCGTGATGTCGGCCATCGCGGCCAGCGCATCGGCGCGAAAACGGGCGGCCGAATAGCTCTCTTCCGGCGAGATGAGGTCGATCAGGCGGTGCGGGTAGCGGGCCAGCGTGGCGCGGTCCGGCTTGGCCGTGCCGATGTCCATGTCACGAAAAACCTGGGCCGAATCGACGCTGATCAGCTCGACCGGAAAACGGTCGGCCAGCGCCATGGCAACCGCCGTCTTGCCCGAAGCGGTTGGGCCCATGATCAGGATGGCAGGCGGCAGGCGGGGTGAGTTCATGGCGGCGAATGCTACCACGCAGTGCTGCCGCCTTTAATGGCCAAACCATATCGGGGATATTCCATGCTACTCGTTCCATGCCGCGCCTGCGGTCATCAGGTCGATACGTTTTTTGTCACCTGCCCCGGTTGCCGGGCGACCAATCCCGGGCACAAGATGAGCAAGCAGCAGGCGGGTCTCAGCGTCCTGCTGATCCAGCTCATTGTCGGGCTGGTGCTGGGCGTGGGCGTGTGCATCTATGCCTGGAACACGGTCTGACCGATGGTCAAGACGCAACTGGCCAAGCCGGCGCGTTGGGGGGGGCTCGATACGGCATGGTCGGCCGATGCCACGGTCAACCGGAAAAAACGGCCAAAAATGAAATGTCACGCCGGGCTCAGGGCAAGGCGCTTTCCAGCCGGGCGGCCGCCGCCATGTAATCGCGACGGACTTCCTCCGGCGTTCCTCGCGCGGTACGGCTGAGCGGCCGCCACAACGCTTCGGGGATGCCGGCCAGTGTCGCGTGCATGCCGATCAACTGGGTGGCGGGAATCGGCATGACATCGCCGGGGGGCGATTCCAGTGCCGCGCTCATCGTGCCGACATGGGCAGCGAGCAGGAAAACATGGCGCAGGCGCGGCGAGCCCACTTGTTCGATGCGCCCGGCAACCCCGTCCGGATCGTCTTCAATGCGCTGGGTCAGACCGCTGAAATCGGCCGCTGTACGCACCGGCAAACGGCTGATCGGGGCGACACCGAGCTGAACGGCCGTTTCGTCGAGGCGGCGGATGTGTGCTTCGACCGGCCGCGACAACTGCGCCATGATGTCGGCCGGTTGTTGTCCGTAGCCGCCCAGCCACTGGCTCAGGTAGCCGTATTCGAAACCGAGTTGGAAGACGCGGCGGGGAAAGCGCGGGGCGAGCCCCTGCTCGCGTTCCCGGGATTTTTCCGCGATCGCGGCTGCTTCGTCGGCGTAGGTTCGGGTCGGGTCGTTGACCGTCCAGCCAACATGCGCCAGCTCAGCCGCACCCCACATCCAGAATGCCTGAATGCCGAGGTAAAGCAGGGTGATCGCCACGGTTGCCAGCAGGAAGCGGCGCGACTCGCGCCAGCGCGTGCGGCGGTCGGTTGTCTCGGGAAGCGAAGTGGTCATGACAGTTTCCTGAAAATGACATTGGCAGTAGGCTAGCACTGTTGTGGCCTGTCGGGAGCGAGCGATGCATGGCGGCGAACCGAGTGTGCATTTCATCAACAGCGTGCTGGTCACGGTCGTTGTCGCGCTGATCGTGCTCTGGCGTTACCGGCTGGCCATCCTGGGCGGGATGATGCAGGGCGATGGCGCTGTCTTGCCTCTCCCGACAGAGAAAGCGTCTGCTCAGAAAGTATTGATGGCCGGCAACCTGTTTGCCCGCGAGCGCTCGATGCGCCAGCGAATTGCTGCAGCCTGGTTGCTGACTACCGCCGTTTGCGGCCTGCCGATGGCCGTGCTCTACATGATTGCCGGGGAAATGAGCGCCTCGCCGACCTATGCCCTGGCGCTGACCTGCAGCTACATGATCGCCGCCTTGCCGATGATTGCCGTCTCCCTGGCCTGGCCGCCCTGGCGCATGGTTGTCGCCTTTGTCGTCATGATGCTGAGCTTCGCGGCGCTCTGCCTGCTCGCCGGCATCGTCGAACGCAGCCTGCTAGGCCGGCCCCTGAGCTGGAAGATTCTCGGCCTGGTCCCGCTGTTCTTCGACATCGCCTGGAACCAGCTGTGGATGGCCGGCCTGTTCTGGCTGATGTCCTGGCCGAGCCGGCTGCGCGGCGTCGTGCCGATCACCTTCGCCGCCGTGCTGGTCTTTGCCGCGGCGCCCTTTGCCGGCTCCCGCCTGACCGCCGTGCTCGCTGCCACCGAGGTCGGCACGCCATGGGTTTATACGCTGGGGCTGAATGGCGTATTCATGCTTATCGCCCTGCCGGTCGGCTGGCTGGCCTGGCTGCGTCTGCGCAAGTTGGCTGCCGATTACGAAGCCAAGCGCTTTTCCGACGCCCAGTTGCTGGCCCGTACTTGGTGGCTGATGCTCGTCGTCACCATCGGTTTCGACATCCTGGCCGGCCGCGAGCGCCCGATCTTTGCGCTGTTGCTGGTTGTGGGCGAGATTGTCCTCTTCCCGCTGGTCAACCATGGCGTCATGCGCTGGCTGGGTGTGGCCAAACTGGCTGCGGCCAAGCCTGCCCCGACGCTGCTCCTGCTCCGGGTGTTCGGCTACACCGCCCGCACCGAGCGTCTGTTCGACCGCGTCGCATCACGCTGGCGTCTGCTGGGTCCGGTCACCACGATCGCCGCACCTGACGTCACAGCCAGCACCATCGATGCCGGTGACTACCTGCGCTGGCTGACCGGGCGCATCGACGAGCTCTTCGTCACGACACGCGCCAGCCTCGACCACAAGCTGGCGACGCTCGATCTTGCCCCCGATCCCGACGGGCGTTTCCGCATCGGCGAATTCTGCTGCCGCGACTCGACCTGGCAGGCCACCGTCGTCGAACTGATGTTGCGCGCCGACGCCGTGATCATGGACGTGCGCGGCATCAGCGCAGGGCGGCTGGGTTGCGAATTCGAACTGGAGCAACTGGCAAAGCGCCTGCCGCCGCAACGGCTGGTGCTGGTGGTTGATGAAACGACGGAAAGCAAGCGTCTGAAAGCGCTTTTCGGCCCTACTCTCGATCAGGTCAGGGTGATTGACATGCGCCGGCGCCGCGATGCTGACAGGGTTTTTAACGCGCTTGTCGATGCGGCTGGCGGGGCGGGGGCATCTCTCTGTTCTGCACCTGCCGAAAAAAATGACGGCGCTTACTAAGCCGCGCCATGGCCAGCTGCCCGCTGTCACGCGGCTGGCCATGGCTTCCGCCCTAAATTCGCTTGCTACGGCGTGCCATGCCCGCGACGATGGCGAGGCCGGCCAGCAGCATGGCGTAGGTTTCCGGTTCAGGGACTGCCGGTACAGGCGTCCTGGCCAGCCAGGTATTGAACGCATTCAGGTGGTTGTAGGAGGCATTCATCAGGCTTCCATAGGATGCGTAAAGGGCCGAGTCCGTTGGAATCAGAGCCCTGGCTGCAGTCAGGTCGGCGATGTCGAGCAGTTCGATATTCTTGCCGACGGTCAGCGCGGCAAAGCTCGAGGTGCTGCCTTGCGCCACCAGGTTCAGGTAGAGCGATTGCAGTGCCGGATTCTCGAACTGGCCGGCCGCCAGCGAGGTCAGGTCGCTGACATCAAGCCCGATGGCGTTGGCTTGACCAACCAGTGTGGCCACGTGCATGTCTTCTGATCGGGGGATATTCCTGAACGGCATGATTGTCGGGTAGAGGACGCCGAACGAGCGGTACACGTCGCCAGCCAGCTTTTCCTCCTCGATCATGTAGCGCAGGTTGTCGATTGCCTCGGGCGAATAGCTCTGGGCTTGTGCGACCGTGGTGCCGGTCATGTAAATGGCCAGCGCGGAAATGAGAATCTTGAACGCGTTCAATGTGTTACTCCCTGATGATTTAATTATTGAAATGGCGCCTCAATGTTCCCGCACAGCCTGTCTGGCGAACTGGACGGGGTGCCAGGCCGGGCGATCATAAGGAAAATCTAATACTTTCGGAATGTGTCAAATTGCCGCATGTCATGGCGCTTGTCTGGCGCAGTGGCGGCGGAAAACGAAGGGAAAAGTAGCTAATTGCCGTGTCGCCGTTTGTCGGTCGATTTGATGAATATAATGTCTCTGTTAAATCGGCTTGTTCCGGGCAATACAGGCCTGGCCGCCGATTCCTTCATCTCGGGGCTTGGCATCATGTTCGGTTTCATCAAACGCGTTTTCGGTATGGGGGGCGAAGAAGCCGCACCCATCAAAGGCGGCAGTTCGTCGCCCGATGTCCAGGTTATTTCGGCACCAGTTGTCGCCGTTCGCAAGGCTTCGCCGGTGGTTCTGCTGCGAGACGAGATCATCGATGCCCGGACACGCATAGCCGGCTACCGTTTCTCAGCCCGCCGGCCGGATTCGGAGCAGGTCGCCGATGCCTCGGCGACGCTGGAAATCCTCACCGCCAACAACGTCGCGGCCTTCGCCGCGCGGCGCCTGGCGCTGATTCCACTGAGCCAAGATGACTGGACGCAGCACGACTACACGCCGCTGATCGGCCCGATGACGACCTTTCTGCTCGCCCTGCCCGATGGCACCAAGGTATCCGACGACTGGAACGCAGTTGCCGCCGCCATTCATGGCGCCGGGGCGAGGATAGCGCTGGCCGCCGGCGACATCGTGACGCATCGGCAAACGATCCTCGAACACGCCGATTATCTACTCCTCGATTTTTCGGCGCTTTCCTTGTCCAGTCTTGAGGTTCTGCTGCGCTCCCTGCGCCAGGAAAAGCCCGGCCTTGAGCTGATTGCCGACAAGGTCAGGCGCTGGCCGGAGCATCGTTACTGCGTTTCGCATGGCATTGCCTATTGCCTTGGCTCATTCACCACCGAGCCGGACGAGGAGCTGCAGGCCAAGGAAATCGGCCAGAGCCAGCTGGTCCTCATTGAAATGCTCAACCAGCTGCGCAAGGACGCAGAGCTGGCCGACATCGCCCAGATTGCCAAACGCGACCCCGGCGTCATCGTCAAGGTGATGGCCATGGCCAACTCGCCGATGGTTGGGTTGGCGCAGCCGGTGACCAGCATTGATCAGGCGATCATGGTGCTAGGCCGGGAACAGCTCTACCGCTGGCTGTCGATCGGCATGTTCCGGGCTGGTGCCGCCTCGCCGCGCGACGAGGTACTGCTCGAACTCGCTCTGGCGCGCGGGCGTTTCCTCGAACTGCTTGGCCAGGAGAAGCACAGCAAGCTGGAGTGCGATGAATTCTTCCTGCTCGGCCTGCTTTCCCTGCTCGACAGCTTGCTCGGCCTGCCGATGAGTGCGGTGGTTGGCAAGCTCAATCTGCTGCCGGCGCTGAGCGAAGCTTTGCTCAACAGCAGTGGCCCGCTGGCGCGCTATCTGATGCTGAGCATCGCCGTCGAAAAGGGCCGTGTCCAGAACGTCGCGCGTCTGGCCGACGAGCTGGGCTATTCGCTCGAAGCCATCGAGTCGGCCTCGGTCGAAGCGATTGGCTGGGCGGAGGAAGCGGTCAATCTGACCAAGTGAGCCGGGCGGCGAGGCTCAGCAGGCCCGACCGCTGGCCCGGGTGAAGCCGAAGCCGCCTTCGCCCGAGCCGGCCGGATTGATGCAGATGCGCATGGTCAGCGAGCGGGCCGCCCTGTCGAGGTCGACCGGGAAGGGCGAGAAGGGGATGGAGCGTTCGACGACGGCCTTGACGAAGGCGATCTCGTCGGCCTGATCGCCGGCATTGATGACCTTGAAGGACTTCATAGTGCCGTCCGGATTGACCTTGAACTCGATGGAAGCCGGATGCATGCCCTTGGCGCGCGGGTCATTCTTGACGAAGCTGGCGCTGCGATTGAGGCGTCTAAGCATGCCTTCGAGGTACATTTCCAGACTGAACGGGTCGGGTGGGGTGGCGTTGGGGCGCAGGTCGAGCAGGGCGCTGCCGGCCGATTCTTCCCGCGCCTGCTTCCACGCTTCCTCGCGCGCCATGGCTTTTGAACGCTGGGCCAGTGTCGGCTTGGGGGCGGATTTGGCGTTGTTGTCGAGCTCGTCGAGAAAGCGGTTCATGTCCGCTTTCTCTGCCGCCGTCCATTGCGGCGCACTGGCCACCGAGGTTTTGCTCCGCTTGTTGGTGGTCAGCAAACGTGGGCGTTCCGGCTTGATTTTCGCCGGCTTCTGGCGCGCCTCGGGAGCGTTCGCCGTTTCGGTCGATACCGGCTTGCGCAGGCGGGCTTCCATGCGCGGTGGACTTGAGGCTTCGTCCGGATCATGCCGGGGGATCATCAGGATCAGGGCATGAATCAGGAGCGAGGCAGCAAACGCGAAAAGCGGTGCTCGCCGGGCCGGAGAGGGATGGGACACGAACATCGCCGGTATTTTAGGCGGCGCAGCCGATGATTGGCTGTAACGATGTGTGGTTTTGTGCGCTGTCAGCGCTTGTTTTGCGGTGGCGCCGGTTGGCGCGAGCAGGGTGGTACTGGTTATTGCTGGCCGTCAGACCTTTCAATTTTGGCCAAAATTTCCGGTCGACCGTGGGATTCCCTGGCTGGCGTCATTTCTCGCAGCCTTTGCGCCATTTGGTGGCCAGCAGGTATAGGGCCCCGGTCATGAAATTGGCGATCAGCAACCATTTGCCGGTCGCCACCAGGCCGGCGATCAGGTAGACGGCCGGGGCGTGGCTTGTCGTATCGGAAATCAACTGGAGGTGAAGCAGGTTTTCGATGGCATCGAGCACTGCGGCACCTGGCATGGTCCAGCTCGAAAGGCGCCGGGTCGTCTGGTCGAGTTGCCTGAAGAGACAGCCGTAGCGGACGAGCAGGTAGCCGAAGAGGCCGTAGCTGGCGAGCACCGGAAAGTCGATGCGGAAATGGCCGCGGAAAAGCTCGATACCATCCGGGCCCCACTGGGCAAGAATGGCCTTGAAGGCCGCCTCGTCAAAGGTGAATTGCAGCGCCGGAATGCCCGGTGACAATGGCGCCGAGTGGACGGCCATGGCGATGAACAGGCCGATGGTCAGCGCGCCGGACAGCCAGAGCAAAATGGACGCCATTTGCCTCGTCAAATTACGTCACCCGCTTTTTGCGTTTCCACCACAGGAAACCTTCGACGCCGGTATAGAGCGCCAGCAGGCTGACGATGACGCCACGCGCCAGTTCAAGCTGGTTGTCGGCGTTCGGGGCCAGGGCGCCGATGGCGTATTTGGTGGCCACCACCGCCGCGACAATGAAAATCAAGGCGCGCAGCATCAGCCGCCGCCAGTCGTAGGGACGGCCGATGGCGTCGGCGAGGCGGCCGGCATCGGCGATCCACGCCTCGTCGCGCAGGTTGATGGCTTGGCGATTGACGAGGGCGCGCAGATCGTCGGGCAGGGACGCCGCACTCGGCAATTCGGCGCCCTGGAGCAAAACCGGGATGACCCGCTTGCCGAGTTTTAGCGCGGTGGCGATCTCGATGCGCACGAAGTCAGGGTTTGGCTGGTTGAGTCGGTGGTTCAGTTCGGCCAACCATTTCTTGCCGATGAGGACGACGGTGACCTCGGTCCCGGCTAGTTCGCGCTGCAAAAAGACCTCGAAATCCTCGCCGGCCGGAATATCGTCGGCATCGCGAAAGACGCAGGCCGCGCCGAGCAGGTTTTCGAGCGAATCGGCCAGCCGCCCGGCCTCACCCGTCGTGTCGCTGCGCCGGTAGCTGATGAAGACGGGATTAGCCATGTGCGCGCTCTACGTTCAAAGGATGCTCAGGGGTTCCCAGATGCCCCCCTTGTCGAGATGGGCTTCTCCGGAAACCGGGCTGGGCAGCAGGGTTTTCGCCGGGCCGGATTCGCCCTTCTCGAACTCGTAGATAAGGGCGCGGGCGCGATAGTCAGCGCCATACGGCAAGGCGCCGATGGACGCCGGCAGCGCGTGCGCTCCGCCACCGGCCCAGCTCCTGATCTGTTCATCACTCGGAACTGTGGCGGACTGCACCCAGGGTGCGTCTGTCACCACGAAGACAATTGCCCGGTAATAACCGGCCGGCGCAAAGGCCAGGGCCTTGATGAAACTGGCCAGCGACAGATTGCTTACCGACGGCGTGCCGATCTTCCAGCGATCCGCCCCGGGCATCGGCGTGCCATCGGCCTTGATCTGCTCAAGCTGGGTCGCCAGTGCAAAACCGCGCGGCACGGCGTAATAGCTCCGCTGCTCGTAGTGGGCCAGACGCAAGGCCTTCTCGAACTTGTCGGCAACGTCGGCCAGCCGCGTTGCCGGGCCGGTGCGCAGCCATTTGTCGGGTATCGACTCTTCGGCCGAAGCCTTGGGCGGCGGCCAGTCGAAATGCGGGATCGGCGGCGATTCGCGGCCAATGGCCGCTGTCTCGGGGTGCGTCGTGCCGCCATTCTTGGCAGCGGGTGGCGGCTCTGCGGTGGCGGCCGGTGGCGGGGGCGGCGGTGCGGCTTCCACCGATGTCTCGAGAGGGGCGCTGGATTTTCCGCAGGCATTCAACCCGGCCATTAGCAGAAGCGCAAAAAACAGCCGCCATGCATTGCGGCGTCCGAAACCGGAGATGGAAAACAGATTGAGCATGGAAGCCTCCCTCGGTCGAAAGTCTGCCGGCGAAGCAGCCGGCCATCATGGAGCGCTTCCCCTCAAAAAAGAGGGGCTGATCAGCAGCCTACGAACTTTTCAAATGGGATGCAAGCATGTTGTTTGCATGGTGGCGGGAGGTCGAGCCGGCGCCGGATTTCATTTTTTGACCAATTTTCCGGTTGACCGTGGTATCGGCTTTGCGCAGAGCGGACAGCGATGAAATTTACGGGCATCAAACGGCAGTGTCGACGGGCCGCATCGGGAGGTATCCGCCGTGCAGCAAGACGGCTTCGATGGCGACCGCCGAGGTCGGGCGGCCGAAGTGGTAGCCCTGCATCAGCCGGCAGCCGTGATCGAGCAGGAAGGCGGCCTGGTGGGCCTGTTCGACGCCTTCGGCAATGACCTCCTTTTGCAGGCTGTCGGCGATGGCGATGATCGCCCGGACGATGGCGACGTCGTCGGTGTCGCCCGGCAATTCGCGGACGAAGGACTGGTCGATCTTGATGCGGTCGAAGGGCAGACGCTTGAGGTAGCCGAGGCTCGAGTAGCCGGTGCCGAAATCGTCGATTGACAGCTTGATGCCCAGGGCGCTTAGTTCGTCGAGCACGGCGACGATGCGCTCGGTGTCGTGGATGAAGGCGCTTTCGGTGATTTCCAGCTCAAGCCAGCAGGGCTCCAGACCCGTCTCGGCGAGGATGGCGATGATCCGTTGGGCGAGGTTGGCCTGGCGCAACTGAACAGCGGACAGGTTGACCGCCATGACCACGGGCGGCAGGCCCTGGTCCTGCCACTGGCGGGTTTGCCGACAGGCTTCGCGCAGCACCCAGTCGCCGATCTGGTTGATCAGATTGCTTTCCTCGGCGATGGGGATGAAGCGGGCGGGCGGGATGTTGCCTTTTTCCGGGTGGTTCCAGCGGACCAGCGCTTCGAGGCCGATCAGGCGGCCACTTTGGGCGTCGACCTGTGGCTGGTAATTGAGGTAGATGTCCTGGCCGCGCAAGGCCCGGCGCAGGGAGTTTTCGAGCATCACCCGTTCGGAGATGCGGGTGTTCATTTCGGGCGTAAAGAAACGGTAGGCGTTGCCGCCGGCGGCCTTGGCCTGGTACATCGCGGTGTCGGCGTTCTTCAGCAGGCTGCCGATGTCCTTGCCGTCCTCTGGGTAGGTGCTGATGCCGATGCTGGCGCCAACCCGCAATTCGTGTCCGGCCACCATAAAGGGCTCGCCCAGTGCGTCGATCAGTCGTTGGGCGATGCTGGCCAGACGTGAGGGCGAACCGTAGCCCTGGATGAGCATGGCGAACTCGTCGCCGCCCTGACGGCTGACCGTGTCGCGCGCATCGAGGCTGCGGCTCAGGCGCTGGGCTGCCTCGCGCAGCAACTGGTCGCCGATCTCGTGGCCGAGCGTGTCGTTGACGTTCTTGAAATGGTCGAGGTCAAGGAACATCAGGGCGACCTCGGCTTGCGTGCCGAAGGTCAGCGCCAGCGCCTGTGACATCAGATCGGCCAGCATGCTCCGGTTGGGGAGCCGGGTCAGCTGGTCGTGTTCGGCCAGGTAGCGGATGCGCTCCTGGTCCTGATGCAGTTGCGTGATGTCGCGGGCAACGCCGGCGACGCCGGTCAGTTCGCCGCGTTCGTCGAGGACCGGGGTCGAGATGAACTCGAAATGACGGATCTCGCCGTCGGCCAGTTGCTGCGTGTCGGTCCGCCGCTGTTGGCGTTGTTCGGACAGCGCCAGGGTATCCTGCCGGACCAGCGGTTCGGCGGCTTCAGCCGGCCAGATGGCAGCCACGGTCTGCCCGGGCAGGGTGTCGGCCGGCTTGCCGCAGGCCCGCGCGTAGGCGTCGTTGACGGCGATCAGACATTGCTGGCGGTCGCTCAGCCAGGCCGGGTCGGGCAGGCTGTCGAGGAGGGCGCGGGTTTGCCGCGTGGTGTTCTCGTAGGCCCGGGTCATGTCTTGCGCCAGCGCATGCGCCCGGTCGTAGGTGCGCAGCCAGACAGCGATCCAGCCACCCAGAACGAAGGCCAGCAGCAGCGTGCTGAGGACTGACCACTGGACTTGCTGGTACCAGTTGGCCAGATAGTTGCTCGGCGCGTGCCCGATCACCACGTACAACGGGTAGTGGGCGACCTGACGGGCGACATAGAGCCGCTTGATGTCGTCAACCGAGGAGCGGTGGGTGAAGCTGCCATACCCCTGCTGGTCGGCGATCAGCGCTGTCAGTGGTGTATTTTCGAGGACTTTGCCCTGGCGCTCGGGGGCGGCCGGGTAACGGGCGATCAGCCGGCGTTCGCGGTCGACCAGGGCAACGCTCTGGCCCGGGCCGAGCTTGAGGCTGGTGAAGAACTCCTGAAAATGATCGGCCCGCACCGCCGCCTGGACGAGGCCGGCGAAATGACCTTGCCGGTCATTGAGGCGGCGGCTCAGAGTGATTACCCAGTTGCTGGTGATCTTGGCAAAGAGCGGCTCGGAGACGACCAGCGCGCTGGCGCCATCGCGATTGCGTTGGAAGTAGTCGCGGTCGCGAATGTGGACGCTGGCGATCTTGCCCGAAGCGTCATGCGTGAAGTTGCCCTCGGCATTGGCCACGCGCAGGCTTTGCGATTCGCTGGCGATCAGCGCCAGATAGCTGGCCAGCGCGGCATTGATCGCAGCCGCATCCGCGGATTCGCCGGCCAGCGTGGTGTTCAGGCGTAGTTGGCTGGCCAGCAGCACGGTGTCGATCTTGTCCACAGTGTTATGGGCATGTGCCTCCAGAACACGGGCCAGATTGTCGAGGTTGCGCAGGGTGAACTCGTTTTCACGGTCCAGTGCCACTTTCAGGCCACCGGCAATGAGCCCGATGTAGGTCAGGAGGGCGAGGAGTCCCAAACCGATCAGGAAGTTGCGACGTCCACCGGGGGTTGCCGAGGAAGGTCGGAGTAACTGCCTGAGGGATGAAATCATGGGGACGCGGGCCGGGGCAAGTTTGAGGCCGCCGAATTATTGCCCGCGCAGAAACAGTTTGTCGAGATCGTTGAGCGACAGTTCTGTCCATGTCGGCCGGCCGTGGTTGCACTGGCCGGCGCGTTCGGTCTCTTCCATCTGGCGAAGGAGGGCGTTCATTTCGGGAACGGTGAGCAGGCGGCGGGCGCGGACGGCACCGTGGCAGGCCATGGTGGCGAGCAGTTCGTTGCGCCGGGCGGTGGCGAGCTGGGTAATGCCGTGCTCGCGCAGTTCGGCGATCAGCGATTTGGCCAGCGCGGCGGGGTCGCCGGATTGGAGCAGGGCGGGGACTGCGCGCACGCCAAGCTGGTTGGGGCCGAGCGGGGCGATGGCGAAGCCGAGGTCGGCCAGGGCGTCGGCGTGTTCTTCGACGGCGGCGATATCGAGCGGGTCGGCCGAGAAGACGGCCGGGATGAGCAGCGCCTGGGTGGCGATCTGGCGGTTGTCGAAGGCGGTTTTGAGCTTTTCGTAGAGGATGCGCTCGTGCGCCGCGTGCATGTCGATGAGGATCAGGCCGCGGGCGTTCTGGGCCAGGATGTAGATGCCGTGCAGTTGGGCCAGGGCGTAGCCGAGCGGCGGGCCGGCGCTGTCGGGCGGCGGGTTGTCGTTGCCACGGTCAACCGGAAAATTGGGCTGAAATTGAAATGTCGCGGCCGGGCCGGCGGACGATGGCGCGACCTGTTGGGCTGCGCGGGCGAAGGCGAGGTAGGCCGCGGCGGCCGGTTCGGCGACGCCGAGGCTGCCTTGATGACGGAGCGGCGGGGCGTATTCGGAATTTGGCCGATATTCCCGGTTGACCATGGAAGTCGGGTCTTCGCCGCTCGCTGCGCTACGCTCAACCAGCGCCGGCGCTGCTTCGGCCTGCACCGGCGCGGCCAGCGTACGCTGGATGGCGTGGAAGACGAACTGGTGCATGGCGCGCGAATCGCGGAAGCGGACTTCGGTCTTGGCGGGATGCACATTGACGTCGACCAGCGCCGGGTCAATGTTGACGAACAGACAGACGGCCGGCTGGCGGCTGCCGTGCAGCACGTCGCGGTAGGCTTCGCGCAGGGCATGGCTGATGATCTTGTCGCGCACGAAACGGCCATTGACGAAGACATACTGGCCGTCCTTGGCATCGGTGGCGCGGGTCGGATCGATGGCGAAACCAATGATCGACAACGGGCCGGCGCCGGCCTCGACGGCGCGGGCGGCACCGAGGAAGTCGTCGCCCAAGATGTCGGCGATGCGCCGCGGCGCGTCGGCTGGCGCGAGCTGGAACAGGTTGCGGCCGTTGTGAGTCAGGCTGATCGCCACATCCGGCCGGGTCAGCGCCAGCCGCCGGACGGCATCGGCGCAGTGGGCGAATTCGGTGCTTTCCGATTTCAAAAACTTGCGGCGGGCCGGGGTGTTGAAATAAAGGTCGCGCATTTCGACGACGGTGCCGGCCATCAGGGCGGCCGGTTCTGGTTCGGCGCCCGGCTCGCCACGCAGTTTCCAGGCATGCGCTGCCCCGCGTTCGCGACTCGTGATACTCAGCCGGGCGACGGAAGCGACGGACGCCAGCGCCTCGCCACGAAAGCCAAGCGTGCCAACGCGCTCAAGGTCGTCAAGGCTGGAAATCTTCGAAGTAGCGTGCCGGGTCAGGGCCAGCGCCAGTTCATCTTTTGCGATGCCGCAGCCGTCATCGGTGATGCGGATCAGCTTGACGCC
>Ga0209211_10008055_pt1 | contig 14565 bp, 13 predicted proteins | sample RifGroA2_FD_183992 | JGI IMG/M metagenome (GOLD analysis project Ga0209211, IMG submission 183992) | Groundwater microbial communities from Rifle, Colorado, USA - Groundwater A2 (SPAdes) (version 2) | ecosystem: Environmental > Aquatic > Deep subsurface > Groundwater | place: Rifle, Colorado...
TCCATTAATAACGGAGTTACCCGTGCTGGTGATGGCTGCGGTTGCCATGATTCCATATGTGGCGGCCGAACCGAGAAGACTTACCGGTGCAGGCGGCAATGGTGCAACGGTGAATTGCCATATCGTTGAGTAGGCGCTCGTTCCACCGCTATTTTTTGCATTTACGCGCCAGTAATAGGTCTTCCCATTTGTCAGGCCAGACAACGGCTTTGAAAGCCCGGTGATCGTCGAGTCGTTAAACACTGTGGATGCGAACACGTTGGTCGTATCAACCTGCAGACGATACGTGGCGGCTCCCGTCGAAGGATTCCAGCTCAAGGTTGGGGCGGTTGTGATCACGGTATCATTATCAGCAGGCGAGGCCAAAAGCGGCGGCTGCGGAGGAACAAGACCGGTTGAAAAGCTCCTTGACGAGTAAGCGCTTGTACCGGCGGCGTTTTTCGCGTTCACGCGCCAGTAGTAGGTCGCCCCAACCGTTAAGCCCGTTATCGGTTGCGAGGTGCTGGTGATCGTCGAATCGTCAAACACTGTGCTCGCAAAGATCGAGCTCGTGCTGAGCTGGAGTCGATAGGTGTTGGCGCCCGTCGATGCAAGCCAACTCAAAGTCAGACTTGTTGGTTGGTTCTGTGCTCCTGCGAGAGGTGCGACTAATACCGGTGCCGCAGGCGGGCCGAGGGTTGCAAAGCTCCATATGGGAGAGTATGCACTCGTTCCACCGGAGACTTTTGCGTTCACGCGCCAGTAATAGGTTGTCGCAACCGTCAAACCCGAAACCTGCTTGGAGGCACCCGTGAGCGTCGAATCGTTGTACGCCGTCGTGCCAAAACTGTTGCTCGTCGAGATCTGCAGACGATACGTATTGGCCCCTGAAACGGCATTCCACACCATCGTCGGATTTGAGGGCTGATTTGCCGCTCCATCGACAGGCGTGACAAGCGTTGGAGTTCCGGGCGCAACGGTCGAGAAGACCCACACGTAATTGCTCGCAAGTGAGGTACCGACCAGGTCCCTTGCCCCGGTTGTAATTGTACAAGTATACGTCAGGCTGGGTCCCAAGCCGTTCGGCGCTACAAAAACCGCGGTCGTGTCGGTATAGGACACGGTTCCCGAAATCGGAGTGACACCTTCCCGTACTGTAAACGTTGCCGTGTTGATCGTGCTCTGGTCCATCGGCGTGCTGAAGCTTGCGGTGATCACCTTGACAGCTGCAGCGCTCACCTGGGTTATGGTGCCGCTCCTCTTGCTCAGCGGCTCATTCGTCCCGCCGCTGGCAGGAGTTGTGCGAATCACTGTCGGGGCGACGCAGACGTTCACAATTCCCGGAGTTTCTTCTCTGCAACCGCCCATGAAAATGACAAACAGCAAAGCGGCGGTCAGCCCTGCTGAAAGCGGGACGCCGAAGAATCTCCGAATTCGGGAGGCGCGCGCCCATCGGTTCAAAGCAGTTGTTGGATTTGTTGTTGGAGTGTTCATAGATCCCTCTTGGAGAGTTAACAAATGAATAAAGTCTTTTGTGATGGGAATGGTACGTCTGATCATGATGATCTTCGCCTCCTCGGTGATCGCGTTGCCTTCACCGAACCCTTCTTTTTTCCTTCCCTTGAGTTCTGTAATCTCGTGAGGCTTGCGTTTGTTTTTTTCAATTGAGCGACGATGTGTTTGAATTCGTCAACGTGTTTCTTCGCTTCCTCTTTGGCGACACCATATTTCTCCTGGAGAATTCCCACAAGTTGTTCGTGCTTTCCGGCGATGGCAGCGAGTTCGTCGTTCATGACTTTCCCCCAATGGAGTACCGCTTTCCCTCTTTTTTGCTTCCACTGTCCTTCAACCCGATCCCAGTTCATCGTGTAAGCTCCTTTTCAAATTCAAATGTCTGTCAGTTCAATCGATTTTGCTCTGTCACGAATCGAGAAAACCCTCACAAAGCACGTGGAAAAGTATACCAAGGTTTACAATGAGTCGTAATAGCCCGAAAGGATGAAAAGAGAGTTAATCCTTCGTCGGCGAAAGAATGGGCGCCCGATGTGGAAGTGGAAGCAAGAAGGATCTCCCCATGCCATCGAAGAGAGCAGCAGAAGAGGTTCGCGAAGGATGAAGAGCTGGAATGGCTGAGATTCGCCGGGGAATCACCTGGCGGTCAGCAAATCATTGTGCTATGGAAGGAAGGGATATGAGGGGCTCGCCTGAAACCGATATGCCCTTCGATTGTTGTGAAAGCTCGCGTTTGTGGAGAGGTTCTAAACAGAGAGTCATCGACTCTTTTCGACGGTGACGTTCGGCAAGGTGCCAGTGTGACGAATAGAACCGCTGGTCTTGGGCGTGGGAGCCGTGTGTGAAAGGATGAAGCGGAATGCATTCAGGCTATAATCTCATCGCGGGCGTGTTTTGCAATCTGGAGGCGGCTGTGCAACGCTAATTTTTCCAAAATATTATGCACATGACTCTTGACTGTGAATATTGCGATATTGAGCGCAATAGCAATTTGCTTGTTACTCATTCCCTCGACAATCAACGCAATGATTTCCTTTTCACGCTGGGTCATCCGCATGGCACCTCTGAAGTTTCTTTTTCCTCTTGAGAGAGCATGTTCGGCCACCTGAGAAAAGAGCGATCCGGTCATCGGAAGGGGAAGCACCGTTGCTCCCCCGGCGACAGCACGAATCGTTTTGATCACATCTCTCACCCTCGCGTTTTTGAGGATGAAACCGTCCGCCCCTGCTTGTACGAATTCCAAAATGTCCGACTGTGCCGGGGCGAGACCCATCCCGATGATTTTGATGCTGGGAAAATCCTTCTTCACCGACTCCACAATCTCGAGGCTGTTTTGACTATCCAAGCCGAGGTCCATCAACACCACTTGCGGCTTCACCTCGCGCGTCTTCGCCAAGGTGTTATGCCGGCCGTCGGAAACAGCCGCGACCATGACATCTTTATGTCCTTTCAACGTGGCACTAATGCCTTCCCGCAGAATGCGGTTGTCTTCTACGAGCATTATTCTAATTTTTGCCATAAGGATTCCACGCGCAAAAAACCTGCGAATAATGTGCGAGAACTTCAATCGGGTGGAGACCTGAAATACGGTGGGGAGAAGACCTGATGCCGAAGCAGGACTTACTTGGGGTGGAGAGACTTGTTGGGGAAGCTACTTCGATTCGATGATGCGATTCGCAATTGCGTAACGGGTGAGCCCCGCGACATCATGGATTTTCAAGACATCCATGATTTTTTGCCGATGCGTTTCGACCGTTTTGATGCTGATAAAGAGTTTCTGGGCGATCTTCTTGTTGGAATTTCCTTCAGCGATGAGTTGAAGGACTTCAAGTTCGCGAGGAGTGAGCCCGCTTTGTTTGGGAGCGGACTTGCCCCCTTTTATGATCTCGCGGTAATCGGAGACAAGATGTTTTGCGATCAACGGGGAAAGATAGGCGTTGCCGCGCCTCACCTCCTTGATAGCTTTTATTAATTCACCACCGGTCTCCTGCTTGAGAACATAACCCGAAGCTCCGGAATGAAATACCTCGCGAACATATTCTTCGTCCTTGAACATTGAAAGGATGAGAACCTTTATTCTTGGGTCGAATTTTTGAATTTGTCGCGTCGTCTGAACGCCATTGAGAACCGGCATAGAAATGTCGAGAACAACGACATCGGGGAGAGTCTTCTTGACAAGCACAAGAGCCTCCTGCCCATTTTCGGCCTCCCCCAAGACCTCAAAAGACTTGTCCTGTTCGAGAAGCGCTCGAAAACCCTCACGCACAACGGTGTGGTCGTCAGCAAGGACAACTTTAATCTTCTCCATCAAGGTGCTCCTTCAATTCCTCCCCAGGGGGGGACTCAGTGGGAAATAAACACGTAACCTCGTTCCCAGGCCGGGCCGGGAAAGGACTGTGAGTTTACCGCCCAATGCATGAGTACGTTCCCTCATTCCCAGAAGTCCCATTCCCTGCCGCCTTCCGCCGATTTCCGAAGCGTGAGCTAACTCAAATCCTTTGCCCCTATCCGCAACGTCCAATGTGATCCCCTCTTGATATTTTCTAATCGTCACCCAGGCCTTACGAGTTCCTGAATGCTTCAAGACATTGGTGAGGCTCTCCTGCACAATGCGATACACTGCTGCCTTTTGTTCCACGCTGGCATGTCCCACGGCGCCCGAGAATTTCATGATGACCCGCATGCCTGTGGTCTCTTGAAAGTCACGGATGAAGGAGCGAAGTGCCGGAAACAGTCCAAGATCTTCAAGCATGCTAGGATGAATCTGACGCGAAAACACATGAATGAAATCCGTCGCCTTATCCACTATTTGCTGGACCGACCGGAGATTCTTCTTCACCTCCGACGGCTTTCTATTTGTTTCCAGCTTCTTCAGATTTAAGCTGATGGCAGTCAACGCCTGGCCGATTTCATCATGGATTTCCCTGCTGATTCGTGTTCGCTCCTCTTCCTGTACGCGGAGGACTTCTCTTGAGAGTCTCCGTAGTTCGTTCTGCATTCGCTGCCCGTCCAAGAAGAGCTTGCGAAAGTGCTGTTCGCTCTGTTGCAGGGCTTCTTCGGTGCGTTTGCGCTCGCGAATATCCGTGACCACCAAGCAAAAAGCACTCATACCGCCTAATTCCAGATTCTTGATTGAGAACAGAGCCGGCACTGTAGAGTGATCGTCCGCTTGAATACAAAACTCCTTTCGGATTGGACCCTCTGCCGATTGATGCAGTGTCCTTACAAACATTTCCCTTTCGGCGGGCTTGATGAGGCTTTGAACAGATGAGCCGAGCAATAGTTCGGCCGAAATCTTCGTCATTTCCGAGAATCGGCCATTGCAGTACAGAATTGTGCCGTCGGCAGTCAGTGTGATCGCCGCTTCGTTCAATCCCTCGAGGAGAACACGGTAGGAATGGTCTGCCCCTTGGAGCGTGTACACCTGCTCGCCCCTTTTGCCTGAGACGACAAGAGCGTCGATCTCCCCGGTCCTGATGGCTCTTAGAGCCTGTTCCGTCTCTTCAAGACGAATCCGAAGGGAACTGATTTCCCGGTCAAGCTCTTCGTAGGTTCTTCTTTTTCTTTTCAAAAGAATGCCCCGGCTTCAGGTCAAGCCCCAGAAGAATGCGCTCCGTATCGGACAAATCCCCAATGAATCTGCGCAGCGGCAGCGGGAGCTTCTTGATGAGTGTGGGAGAAGCGATGATTTGTTCTCCCTTCCCCAAGCTTGGATTTTCGTAGATATCGATCACCTCGAGTTGATACCTTCCCTTCAGATGCGTTTCGCAAATCTCCTTGATATTGGCGATCGCACGCATCGAACGAGTCGTTGTTCCCGTAACGTACAACCTCAGAATGTATTTTTGTTGCGACGGATCTGCAGAAGATGATCGGGCAGTCCCGCGTCTTTTTCCACGCTTCGCCATCAGTCTCCTCCAGTCGGAAACAAATGTTGCATGAGAGATTTCCGCCTAACGGTTTGAAGCCAAACTCTTGGCAGCTTGTGTGCCTGGAGGCGGCCCCAGGTCAATGCCTTTCTCGGTGAACAAGATCTCGCGGATCTCTCTTGAATGTGCCATCCCGCGGGACTTCAAGACAAAAAACACGCGGGTTCGATCGTTGCCGTACTCGACATCGCGCAACACAATCAGCGTGTCCATGACGGACGAAACGCCGACTTCTGTTCCCTCGGGCAGTCTATCACCAGGCACCAGGTTCGTCAAGATTGTCGTGATCCCCTTGACCTTCACGAAATCAATCAGGCGAAGCAACATTGAGTATACTTCCGGACTGTCTCCCACGGAAGTAAAGTTCGACACCGGATCAAAGATGAGGACAGCCGGGTCAAAATCGGTGAGGACCCGATGGATTGTCGCAAGATGCATTTCAAGGCCGTACAGCGTTGGCCGAACAGCGTGGAATTGCAACAGCCCCCTTTTTACCCACGGCTCAAAATCGATGCCGATGGATCGCATATTGCGCACGATCTGATCCTGTGATTCCTCGAACGCGAGAAAGAGGCAACGGTCACCGCGTTTGCACGCGGCTTCCGCAGTGTGAGCAACGAGACTCGTCTTCCCCGTCCCCGCCGATCCGGAAATGAGGATACTGCTTCCGCGAAAGTAGCCCTTGCCCTCCAACATGGCATCCAGAGCCGGCACACCGGACGATATTCGTTCGCTGCTTGCCTTTTGTTCCAGATCCAGGGACGTAATGGGGATGATGGAGATGCCATCCGTGTCGATGAGAAACGGATACTCATCTCCTCCGTGAACCGATCCGCGGAACTTTATTATTCGTATCCGCCGTGTGGACAATTGGTCCTTGATGCGATGGTCAAGCAATATCACACAATCGGAAATGTATTCCTCCAATCCGTGTCTCGTCAAGCTCTGGTTTCCCCTCTCTGCCGTTATGATGGCAGTGACCCCCTTGTCCTTCAACCAGCGAAACAACCGCTGAAGCTCGGAACGCAAGATGGATGAATTCGAAAAAGCGGAAAAAAGCACCTCGATCGTGTCGAGCACAACGCGTTTTGCCTTGATCGAATCGATTTCGTGTCCAAGCCGGACGAACAGGCCCTCCAAATCATATTCTCCGGTTTCTTCAAATTCACTTCTGTTGATGTCAATGTGGTCAAGAATAATTTTCTTGCGCGAGGCGAGTTCCCTCAAATCGAATCCAAGAGAGGCAACATTGGCCGTGAGGTCGTCAGCGTTTTCCTCAAAGGAAAGAAAAACGCCGGGTTCGTCATACTGAAGCGCCCCGCGCACAAGAAATTCCACTGCAAAGAGCGTCTTTCCACTTCCGGCACTTCCGCACACGAGGGTGGGACGGCCGGTCGGCAATCCCCCGTGGGTGATCTCATCAAGGCCCGATATGCCTGTAAGAGTTCTGGAGAGACTCGGGAGCGCGCTTTGAGAGTTTGATTTAACCATGTTTATCCTTGGCTTGAAAGAAACAACGCAGGCAATGTGCTCGGAAGGTTTGTTCTTGGGGGTGCTGACCATCCGTCATAGTGAGGGTCATATCCTCTGCTGCGGGAATTCATATATGATAAGTAATCGCCCAATCGTATGCAACGAGGTGCAATGCGGGAGAAATGTCCTATTGTGATGATAGATTCTCCCCGCAGGGTCAATTGACGTCTCCATGCGCCTTTTTCTGCAGCCTTTGGGAGTTCCCTGCCATTCCTCAAGTGGCACCAATGAATCGGGCGGGAAGCATGCAAACACCGGAGCATGATAAACATGGAATCGACTGATTGATTTATGATTGGGGGATGTATCCGGGAGGGCTTTAGAAGACAAGAGAACCTGAATCCTCATTCGAACTCGGGGTCTTTTCGTGCACCCACCAGGACTCGAACCTGGAACCCACTGATTAAGAGTCAGTTGCTCTACCAATTGAGCCATGGGTGCGTGCCAATTTCAGATTGGCGATTGCCAATTTAAGATTGAAGACGGAAGGTTTTTTCCCAAGTCAATCGGCAATCGAAAATCGGCAATCACAAATCATCAGCGCTGGGGTTGAGGAGGAGTCTGTCCTTGCTGTACCGGCGGCAGGGCACCAGACGGAGGTGCCTGGGACTGAATGACGCTTGGCGTCACCTGATCCCCTTTTGGCAGCACAACCTTGTTGATGAAGAGTGCCATTGCCATAAAGACGATGGCAAGGATTGTTGTCGTCTTGCTCAGGAAGTCCGACGTTCTTCGCACTCCAAACACCGTGCCGATGTTGCCGCCACCGAACGATCCAGCAAGGCCGCCGCCTTTGCTGGCCTGCATGAGAACAACGATCGTCAGCAGAATGCCGACAATGATCTCCACAACCAGAAAAAATGTGAACATTTGTTATCCCTCGAGAAAGAAAATCCCGCTCCAGGCGGGAATTGAATAAGATACCCACGATTCGCCAAAAAAGCAACGGTCAGTCGAAGAAATCCACACCCCTGAGCTTGGAATTAAGATTCACCAATCCCGGTCCGGACTCCAGGCTCCCCTCTCCATTGTCAAAGCCCAGCCAATTCCAATTGCGCACAACTGCCCGACGCTCCTCCGCCTTGAGATCGTTGAATCCCGGTATTGAATTTCTGAAGACCGGATGCTTGTCGTATTTTTGCGGATCGACACATGCAAAGAACCCTTTTGACTTCAGAACCCGCGCCCATCCCGACGGGCGTGCGTGTCGGGGCAGCATCGCCACGGCATCACGCAGCCAGAGACGCTTGGTCCTCACAAATCGGCCTTCATCCTGAACCTCCACCATAACATGCGGAAGCAGTGTCGACACCTTCAGCAGAAAATCACATACGAGAAAAGCGTTCCACTCGTTGTCCGCGACGCGGGTGAAACCGCTGGCAAGGCAATCGTCATAATAGCCGCCCCATTTCACAACGATAAGCCTGTCGCGCTCGAGCTGCTCGATAATCTGATATTCGGAATAGCCCTGGCTCCTGAGCCTTAATTTTCGCTCGCCAATGATCTCCCAAATTGGCGTGTCCAATCCCGAAAACTCATCGACATTGGCGAACAGCACATACCGTTTGAATGCCAGTTTGCCTGCCGACCAAGAGAATTCGCTGTTATACCAATGCTGCAGGCGCTTGACTTCATCCCATTCTTCTTCCGTAACCAGATACTCCGGACGTTCGCTGATCTTATAGATGATTCTCCGGCTCATCCCTTATCCTCTCCTTGCACGCAGCAGCTGATCGACATATTTCCCAAGCATATCAAGCTCGATGTTGACCCGATCTCCGACGGAAAGCTTGCAAAACGTAGTCACTCGCCATGTATGGGGAATGATGGAGACCCCAATGCGATCCGCCTTCAAAGCAGCGACCGTGAGACTCACACCATTTACTGCAACCGAACCTACCGGTATCAACAAGCGACGATGTTTCCCCGGGATTCTGATCCAGAACATCCAGCTGCTTTTGCGCCGGTCGATCTTCTCAACGATGCCGGAGCCGTCGACATGGCCCAGGACAAAATGGCCGCCGAGCCTCGAGTTTCCGGTTAAGGGGCGTTCCAGGTTCACCTTCGAAGAAACTGCAAGCCTCCCAAGCGTCGTCTTTTTCAACGTCTCCTCCACTGCCTGAACATCGAATATGGTCTTCTTCCGCCTGATGACGGTCAAACACACTCCGTCCACTGCGATGCTGTCGTTCGCCCGCAGGCTCCTTCCCGTCTTCCTCCCTTCGATGGAGAACAGCACGGAGCCTCGCTGCCGAACGACCTTCCTGATCGTTCCCATTTCCTCGACGATTCCCGTGAACATCAGCGCTGCTCCGCCATGAAGTCGTAAATCAGTCTGGATGCCGATGCTATCGCCTGTATTCCGTCCTTGTTGTCTTTCAACTCTTTCGAGAGAATCACAATCACATAGCGGCGACCGTCGGGGAGATACACGATCCCGGAATCATGCTGAACGCCCGTAATGCTTCCAGTCTTGTGTGCCACTCTCGTCCCCTTCGGAAGCAGCGCCGGAATCATGCTGTGGAACTCCTGTGACTCAAGAATCTGCAGCATTTCCTTTCGGCTTTCCGGACCGGCAATCTTCCCTTCTGAGAGAGCACGATAGACCATGAGCAGGTCGTAGGCGGTTGTGCGATTGTTCATCCCCAGATCGTATGCTTTCTGGTCTTCCACTCCCCGCAACACCTGGATTGAATCTGCCCCGAGTGACCGCATTGTCGCGGTGACGCTCCTGGCATCTACAAACTCTATGAGCAGATTTGTTGCAAGGTTGCTGCTTCTTGTGATCATACGGAGGATCAATTCCCGCATCGTCATCTTTGTTCCGGCCCGCGTGTAAAGATCCTCGTCACTGTCGTCCTTGGGATTGAGGGCATACACCGAGCCGTCGACAATACTGCGAAACTCATTCCTGACGGAGATGCTGTCATCGAGACGGAAGTTTCCCGCGTCAGCTTGGCGATACAGTTCGATCATGACCGGGGTCTTCATCGTACTCGCAGCATGGAACATCTCTCGTTCATTGATGAGCAGCCGCTTTCCCGTGGAGAGATCCTCCACCGCAACACCAAACACGCCCTGAACGGGCCCAAAGAGCTCGAGAAGCTCATTCCGCATCCGATCCCATCGGCCATCCTGAGAAGACTGAAATGCGAGAACGATTGCGAAAAGAACAAGGGATGTCATTTGAGTGTTCCCTCGACCAGAAGGTCCGGACCGAGAAGCATGACTCTTCTTTTCCGGAGCACGGCAGCAGATCGCAGGCCCAGGGACCTCATTTCGAGCCCCGTCAATCCCACGCCAAGTATCTTCGGTGCGATGAAGCAGTGAATTTTGTTGACCGAACCGTTCTCTAAAAACACCCGTATTGTCCGCGCTCCCCCTTCGATCAGCACTGAAGTTATTCCCACTCCCGCAAGGACCTTGAGAATGTCCCGGGGCCGCAGATTTGCTCCCCCTTCGATTCCCAGCACCGCGACACCCCTCTTTTCAAGGAGCAACGATTTCGCCCTCCTTCGTTTGAGAGCAGCACTGGAGGTAATGACGATTGTCTGTGAATCGGAATTCAGCAGCATTTTTGCTTTCTGCGGAACAGAAAACCTGCCATCGACGACGACTCGTATCGGATCTCTTCCCCTGATTGCGCGAACAGTGAGGAGCGGGTTGTCCTTTCGAACCGTTGAAGCTCCGACCAGAACGGAGCCGTACATCGAACGAAGCAGGTGTGCATACCTCCGTGCCTGAGGAGAGGTAATCCACTTGGAACGACCCCTGTGATCTGCAATCTTGCCGTCCAGTGTCTGCGCAACCTTCACTCCGACGAAGGGAAGCCCCTTTTCCATAAACGAGAAGAACATCTCATTCAACTCACGGGCCTCATCCCGCATGACCCCGTTTGTCACCATAACACCTGCAGAACGGAGCTTTCGAAATCCTCTTCCTGCAACGAGCGGGTTGGGATCTTTCGTTGCGCTCACAACCCTTGCCACTCCGGCCTTGAGAATAGCGTCGACACACGGCGGGGTCTTTCCGTGATGAGCACACGGTTCGAGGTTGACATAGAGCGTGGCACCACGCGCCTTTCCACCAGCCATCTCCAATGCCAGGACCTCTGCATGCGCACCGCCAAAACGCCGATGAAATCCCTCTGCAACGATGCGACCTTTCTTTACGATCACACACCCCACCATCGGATTCGGGTGTACCCGGGCTGCCCCTTTCATAGCCAGGTCCAGGCAACGGTGCATATATGCTTCATCGTTTATCGCCATTCGATCCTAAAGGATGTCTCAGGTTGAACCCCGAGTCGACCTGAGGCACTCCCCTCTTTCATAACAATCTCAACCAATCCACTGCTCCCCCTGATAAGACTCGGCAAATTCACCTTTCCTTCCTGATAGAATCGTATTTTATTCGCAACGACCGATCTCTTGATCCTAATCGCCGCTATCGATTCAAACATCTCATTCCTGATATTTGTGACGATGTTTCCGAACCGGTCGCAGTGCAGAACATACCCGGTTTGGTGACTTATCGATGCGGCAAACGGGACATCCGATCGCGGCACCTCACACGCAGGACCAAATTCGGAGCACGGGACTCCGCTCGCCAAATATGCAGCGACAGGAGCAAAGACATCCCGTCCCTGGAACGTCGCCGACACCGGTGAAAGGATTAACGGTGAGTTGTCGGTTTTCACCTCACGGCATTCAACAAAGGGCTCTTCTGCCCCGACGAGTTGGAGCACGCCGTTGTCGGGCGCAACAAAAAAGTGCTTCTCCGTACGCGCCACAATGATTCTGCGTCGGCTTCCCACTCCCGGATCTACAATGGGGACAAAAATTGAATTTGAGGGAAAGAACCTGTACGAAGCCCAAAGCAGATACGACGCTTCCCTCACAGCATGCGGTTTGACCTCATGAGAGATGTCCACCACTCTGGCCAAAGGGGCGATGGAAGCGATGACTCCTTTGACAACACCTACGTAGTGATCCGATTGGCCAAAATCAGTCAGGAGGGCAATAAGCGGATTGAGAAAAGCCGGTTCATTGATTGGGCGCATGCCTCAATGATTCCAAAGCAGGTTTACTGCAGCCGGGCGCTCTTGCCGGTCTTTGCCGACTTGTAGATCGCATCAACGATCTTCATACGGTGGACCGCCTCTTCCCCCGTTGAAGCGAGCGGGTGAATCCCGCGCAGAGCCCCGACCCAGTGCTTCAGTTCATTCTCGTACGACTTGCGATAAAGAGTGAGCGGCGTATCATGAGAGACCGGAGCAAGGTTCACAAGGCTCCCATGCATTTTCTTCAGAATCCTGAAAGGATTCAGCGACCCGCTCCCTTCCGTTCCGAACACATCACAGTAAAAAAAGTCCTGTTCCGATTCAAAAGACCAGCTCGACTCGATCGTGATCGTGGACCCGTTCTTCATTCGAATAAACACCACGGAAGAATCCTCGACTCCTTTGGTATTGTGCGAATAGTTGGCGGCAATTACTTCGTTCACCTCAGGATATCCCATCATCCAGAAGGTCAGGTCAAACATCACAATGCCAAGATCGAGGACCACACCTCCCCCCGATTGTTCTTTCCTTGTGAGCCACGGGTTCGCGAGACTGAGTTTCTTCAGCCATCCCGCCTTCGCGTAATAGATCTTTCCGAGTTCTTTCTCCTGAATGAAACTCTTCAGAATCATGGAATCCGGCCGGAACCGGTTGTTCATTCCCACCATCAACATCCTCCCGTGCTTCTTGGCGTCGGCAACGATATCGATGGCCTCTTTCTGTGTCCGGGCCAGCGGCTTTTCGATCAAAAGGTGCTTCTTCGCCTCCAGCGCCGCCTCTGCCACCTCCTTGTGGGCATTCGTCGAAACACAGATATCGATCCCTACAAGGTTCTCCTCTTCCTTCAACATCGTTTGATAATCGTCGTATGAGCGCCTCACGCCGTACTTTGCGGCGAGAGAGCGGGCTTTTGAACCGTCAAGGTCGCAGACGGCAACAATTTCGACGTCGGGAAGTTTCGAAAGAATGGGAAGGTGGATAGTCTGAGCGATCCCTCCCAAACCGATGATACCTACAGGTACTTTTTCCATTCGGCGGTTCGATCAGGTGGTAAGTAGTTCGAGTGCGGATTTTCCTTCGTTTGAAGAAAGAAATATTTTCGCAGTTTCTGCAATGCCCTGCGGATGGAGCTTCAAGAGTTGATGCAATTCCTTGGGAGTACCGTGATCCACAAAAGAATCCGGAAGTCCAAGGAGCTTCACGGAATTCTTTCCTTTGCCCTGCTTCACGAGCGATTCCAGCACCGCAGAGCCGAATCCGCCCTGAATGACATTGTCTTCGATGGTTATGATCGATTCGATTCGCGATGCCACATCCGCCACGAGAGCATCATCAAGCGGCTTCACAAAGCGCATATTCACGACCTCGGCTTCAATTCCTTCCTTCGCCAGTATTTCCGCAGCCGACAGCGCACTCTGGACCATGTTTCCGATTGCCAGGAACGCCACATCCTTGCCGCGGCGGACAATCTCGGCCTTTCCAATTTCGACTTTCCTGAATTCTTTTCGAAGGGGTACGCCGAGGGCATTGGCTCGCGGATATCGGAGGGCGACAGGTCCTTTGGTCTCAACTGCGGTGAAAAGCATGTCGCGGAGTTCCTGCTCGTCCTTCGGGGCCATCACCACCATCCCCTGAACACATCTCAAGTAGGCAAGGTCGAGCGATCCGTGATGGGTCGGACCATCGGCGCCCACGAGGCCGCCGCGGTCAAGCACAAACACCACATGGAGCTTCTGTATCGCCACGTCATGGACGACCTGGTCAAAAGCTCTCTGGAGGAACGTCGAGTAGATTGCGGCAACGGGGATATATCCTTCCGTCGCCATTCCTGCGGCAAATGTCACCGCATGCTGCTCGGCAATGCCAACATCAAAAAACCGTTCAGGCATTTTCCCCTGAAGGATCGTTAGGCCCGTTCCATCAGGCATCGCTGCAGTGATTCCCACAACTTTGGGATTCATTTCACAGATGTCGACCATCGCCTCGCCAAAGATGGTCGTAAAGGCGGGCTTCTCATCCCCCTTCTTGTGCATCACTCCCGTGATCTTGTCGAAAGGAGTCACACCGTGCAGTCTCGTCGCCTCTTTTTCGGCAGGCCCGTATCCCTTTCCCTTCTGGGTAATGGCGTGGATAAGAATCGGACCCTTGAGATCCTTCACGTGACGGAAGATCTCCACAAGCTTCACGACATTGTGTCCGTTGAAGGGGCCGAAGTACCTGAAGCCCAGCGCTTCGAAGAGCATTCCCGGGGTGACGACCGCCTTTACGCCCTTCTCGAGCTTCTGCGCAACGACGCGCAGCCGATCTCCAAAATGATCGAGCTTGCCGGTGAGATCCCAGACATTTGCCTTGAACTTGTTATAGGTCGGATGAGTCAGTACTTCCGAGAAGTAGTCGTGGAACGACCAGAGCGTGGGATTGAGGGAGGAAAGAGAGACCATTTGATTGTCATTGATCACGACAATCATGTCTTTCTTCAGCACGCCGGCATTGTTCATTGCCTCGTAGGCCATGCCTCCTGTGAGTGATCCGTCCCCGACGATCGCGACA
>Ga0209211_10008056_pt1 | contig 14565 bp, 8 predicted proteins | sample RifGroA2_FD_183992 | JGI IMG/M metagenome (GOLD analysis project Ga0209211, IMG submission 183992) | Groundwater microbial communities from Rifle, Colorado, USA - Groundwater A2 (SPAdes) (version 2) | ecosystem: Environmental > Aquatic > Deep subsurface > Groundwater | place: Rifle, Colorado...
GCTCGTAGACAGAGGCGCGACTAGCTCGCAAATGCTTAATAATGTTCGGATTGTATTCCTCTTTCTTAACCTCAATGGATTTAAGGTTGGTGTAGATGTAGCCGCGATTGAGCGCTTCATTACCGTAGTGCCGCTGTTCTGGCATACGCAAAATGCGGCCGACAGTTTGGATTTCAAAAACAATATTATGTGTCTCTCTAAACTTCACAAGAATGTGCGCTCGTGGACAATCCCAGCCGGTGTCGATAGCTTGTTTGAAAATAAGAAACTCAATTTCGTTATTCGGTTCTGCGATCCAGTCAATCAACTCGGACTTCTGCTCGGCCAGCCAAATAGCCATCTTGCCGTTACCATGGCCATCTTTGCGCTCATTGATACCTTTGCCGTCAAGAAATTTCTTTACCGCTTCTATTTTTTGTTCCCCGGCTTCGGCGGTTGGAATCTGTATCAACACAAGCGGGTTAATGTTTGAACCTTCTTTTGCAAAGGCTTTTTTAAGCTCTAGCCGCTTTCGATAGGCGGCCTCGAGTACCGCTGACTGCGAATCTTCCTCCGAAGCGGCAATTTTCTCAATGTTCTCGTTGATGATTATTTCTTTTTTGATCATGCCCTCATCGATAACGTCTTTCGGCTCGACGATAATGTAACCAGCGCCGCCTCGAGCAAATTCTTGAATAAAGCCTAGATCCTGCTGTGGCCGCCGAGGCGTAGCAGACATCTCAATCACAAGATCGGCACCAATAAGGTCTCGGAGTTCGTTTGCGCGTTGGGTGTCGGCACTGACGTGGCTCTCGTCGATGATAAGGATGATTTTGCGCTGCTCCTTAGTCTTTTCAAGCACGTCTCGAAAATTGAGCTTCTCGCCGTCTTTCATGACTAGATTTTTCCAGTCGCCAGACTCGCGCTCCTTGCTTCGGAGTTTTTCCCAGTTGGCGACCACGACTTCGTTCTGCACAATTCGCTCTCGGCCCCCACTGAAAGCATCCTCTACTGACGTAACTCGAGGAAAACCGGCGAAGACTTTTTCCAACGAATGTTTACTTTGCAAATGTAGCTCGCCCTTGCCGATACTCATCCATATAAAACACAGGTCATCTTTGGGGAGTTCTTTTATGATTCCCTCGATGTACTTGGCCATCATGATGGTCTTGCCGGAACCGGTAGGTGCTTGAAATACGCACACCTCACCCGGTCCGTCATAGCCTAAAAGTTTGACCGTTGTATCGATCAACTGATTGACTGCCTTTTCCTGATACGGCTTGAGGTCAATATTCATAGATTTGTTTGTAGACATCGAGTATCTTCTGCGGAATCGGCTCGAGTGTAACCCCATGCCAGCCAACAAACTCGGTCTTGGAAAGACCGCTCGGATCGAGGGTAAAGCAGTAGAGCATTTTCTCGCCGTCAATTTTTTCCATCTCCTTTTTGAGGGCGGGCAGACCTATACGAGCAAGGGAATAATAGACCGCGAGCGTCTTGTTGCCTTGCTGGAATATGCGGTAGTGGGCGGTCTTTTTTAATTCGTCAAAAACACCCTCGCGCAAACACAACATCTCCGTGCATTCATTAGTGATGCGCATCTTGAAATCGTCGCCATTCGATTGCTTCTTTATGAATTTGGTCTTGAAGTATTTGAGGGAACCACCCGTAGCTTCATACGACGAATGTCCCTTGATGACATTTCTGATTCTCGGATAGCAAACTTCTTCGCATATACCATTCTCATTATTAGTACAGACAATGAAGCTACGTTTTCCGCCATCCTCGTTATTTAAGTCGAGCACAGCGTGACCTGTAGAGCCTGATCCAGCAAAAAAATCCAATACAACTGCGTTTTTATTTTTGTGATAGTTTATAAATTGCTTCAGCATCTTTACCGGTTTTTTACCAGCATTAAAACCCACGCCGCCCTCCTGTCTTATATTCCCGAAGTCAGGACTAAAATCATAATAATTTATAATAGGACGGTCTACTTCAAGATTACCGTTTTTTAATGCCTCTTTTTTTTCTGTAGGTATCTTAGTAAACATTTTTCCTCTCGACGATGATTCTCTTTGAGGATTAATCATGTATCTAAACCCAAGGCCGTCTTCGCCCAATCCATCGATTTTATATAAAGTAGACAGTCCGTCGGTCTTAACTCTGTTTTCTACTACTTTTTGATACATAGTACCGTGACCAGTACCAGAATAAATTGATCCGGATATCCACGTTTCCTTAAAAAGTTCCAAGTTGCCTTTCTCTTTTTTAGTTATGGAGTATGAGCCAGCTAAAAATATGTCCACTTTTCTTCCATTAATCTCCAAACTTTTATCCGGTTTTTTTAGCTCCTCTATTTCCAAATTGAACTTCTCAATATCATATTCCTCGTGCGGCTTGTTTGCCTCAAAAAAATATTTATTTTTTGCATATACAAAAGTGTATTCTATGAGTTCTTGAAAATCTTTTCTTTCGTTAAGATTTTTACCACCATATCTTACTTGGATGTGGTGCGTAGACAATCGATTATTCTCTCCAAAAATTTCATCACAAAGAAGTTTTAACTGTGCAGATTCGTTGTCGTCAATCGATATAAAAATGATTCCACTCTCCTTTAAAAGATTGCTCGCCAGCTTCAACCTTTTATTCATAAACGAAAGCCACTTACTATTTTTATACGCATCAGTCTCGTCTATCCATTTATCATTGTATTTGAAATCTTCTTTTCCAGTGTTATATGGCGGGTCGATATAAATTACGTCGATTTTACCCTGGTGCGTAAAATTCAAAACCGAAAGGGCGTGGTAGTTGTCGCCCTCGATTAAAATATTTACCGGCTTCGATGTGTCCTCGTCAGTAATTTCTTTACTACTAATTTCTTTCAACACTGGCAAGGCATTCTCGGCGTCTTTCTCAAACTGCTCTTTAACTTTTTCCTCATCCCAAATTAGCCCGTACTTTTTCCGGGAATCGAGCTTCTCTACTAGCTTGATTAGCTCCTCTTTTTCTAGTTTTGAATAGTCTTTTGCCATTGGGCGAAATCGGCGACGGCGTCTCCTCTCTTTCCTACTTCGCCTATATAATCGCTTATTTTTGGTCATTTTTCAACGCTTTTGATAGGCAGTCCAAGTACCTCAACACATATCAGCCAATATCTAAAGCGACTTACCAACTCCGAGGGCATTCGGACGCTCTGGACTCCTTCGGAGGTCTGCGTCATCCCTTGAGCTGTATGGAAAATACAACGACAAGGCCGAGCTTCGGGGACATTAAGAGGCAGAACCCCGTAGTGCAGCCCGTTAAGGTCAAATACTGCCTCTACGCAAGAAAGAGCACCGAGTCGGAGGAACGGCAAGTCCTCTCCATCGACTCGCAGATAAAAGAGATGCTCCAGCTCGCCGATCGAGAGGGGCTAGAGATCGTAGAGATGAAGCGAGAGAGTCACTCGGCAAAAGAGACCGGCACGCGGCCAGTCTTTAACGAGATAGTCGAGGACCTACGAGCCGGTAAATACAACGGCATCCTCACGTGGGCACCGGATCGCATTAGTAGAAACGCGGGCGACCTCGGCAAGATAGTCGACCTCATGGACGCGGGTGGGCTACAAGAGATACGCACGCATAGCCAGAGTTTCAGGAACAATCCGAACGAGAAGTTCCTCCTAATGATTCTCGGCTCGCAAGCCAAGCTTGAGAACGATAATCGTGGTGTGAACGTGAAGCGCGGATTGCGAACTCGATGTGAGATGGGTCTGCGCCCCGGCGTCGCGCCGGTGGGCTACAGCAACGAGAAGCACATGGACCGAAAATGCCACGCGGTAGTAGACACCTTGCGAGCACCAGTGGTAAAGCAAATGTTCGAGAAAGTCGCCAACGACAAATGGAGTGGTAGGAAGATATATCAGTGGCTCAAATTCGAGCTCAACTTCAAGAGTCGAGGCAATAAAAATATGACGCTAAGTAGCGTATATGTAGTACTGCAAAACCCCTTCTACTACGGGGTGTTCGAGTATCCAGTAAAGAGCGGTATCTGGTACGACGGCAAACACCAGCCGCTGATAACGAAGGAATTGTTCGACAAAGTGCAGGAACAGCTCAAACGGGACCGCATCATACGCTCCGATATCAAAGAGTTCGCCTTCATCAAACTCATGCTATGTGGAGCGTGCGGCTCGGGCATCACAGCGGAGGAAAAATTCAAGAAGCTGAAGGATGGGTCTTCCAACCGCTACGTCTACTACGGCTGTACACGGGCGCGGGACAAAGACTGTAAGAATGGTTACGTGCGCGAAGAGGAGATGATCACGCAGACAGTGAAGATCATGGACCACATCGACCTCAACAACATCAGCATGCGCGAGAAGTTTGAGGCCGAGGTGGAACGTATGCGGAAGTTCCAGCGCGCATTTACCGGTGCGGCAACGAACGCGAAGCCACAAAAAGAAATCGATCTACGCGACTATGCCAAATACCTGTTACGCGAAGGTAGCGTGACCGAAAAGCGCGAGCTGCTGCTATGCATCAAGAGCAAGCTGGTGCTCACGCGTGGGGTGGTAACACTGGAAAAGTAGATTGAGCAATCCTGTAATTCTAGGTCAAAAAGAGCTAAGATACGGCTACTTATGGCCTTTAAGGATATACAACCCTCGACAGGCGTTCCGGACAGCCCTGAGAAGCTTTTCCTCGATCTTCCTCGTCGCAAAATACCAGGTGTTTTGCCTCATCAGCAAGAACTTATGCGCACATACGCAGCATCAGCTCTTGATGAATCAGACGTCGCGCTTCAGCTTCCTACGGGTAGTGGCAAAACCCTCGTGGGCTTGCTCATCGGAGAATGGCGACGCAGAAAATTCAATGAGAAGGTCGTATACCTGGCACCGACAAAGCAGCTTGTTAATCAAGTTGTTGAGCAGGCGGAGGAAAAATACGGACTTACAGTAAATGGATTCACGGGCCAAAATAAATATTACGACCCTATCGCTCGCGCCGATTATAAAAGTGGAGCGCGTATAGCGGTAACTACCTACAGCAGTTTATTTAACAGTGCTCCTTTTTTTGATGATGCCGATGTTGTGATATTGGATGACGTACACGCGGCTGAAAATTATATATCTGCCCTCTGGTCGGTGCGGATTGAACGGAAAAATCCAGCTCATGCAGCTCTGCACACCGCACTATGTGTAGCTCTCAAACCAATTTTAGAGTCGCTTCACTATACTCGCCTGACAGGCGAGGTCGAGAGTATCACCGACTGGGCATGGGTAGATAAATTGCCGACACCAGAGTACATGCAAATAGTGGACCAGGTGACGGAAATAATGGATACGCATACAGGTAGGACAGACCTCATCTATCCATGGCGGATGATTCGAGACAGTGTTCATGCGTGTCACTTGTATTTTTCGTCTCAGGAAATACTAATCAGACCACTGATACCACCCACATGGACACACCAAGCGTTCTCACGTCCCAAACAAAGGATATATATGTCTGCAACACTCGGAGAAGGTGGGGATCTCGAGCGCCTAATTGGACGATCGCCTATTAAACGCCTTCCCGTATCAGAAGGGTGGGATAGTCATGGCGTGGGCAGACGTTTTTTTATATTCCCGGAAATGTCGCTCTCGATAGACGAGTCCAAAAAACTGAGGCTCGAGCTTATGAAACAAGCGGATAGAAGTCTTATATTGGTGCCGAATAACAAACTCTGCGAGGAAATAAAGGAAGAGGTTACCAACACCCTTGGTTATCAGGTCTTTAGCGTGGACGATATAGAAGAAACTAAAGGACTTTTTGTCAGTGCTAAAGCGGCCGCAGCGGTCATCGCGAACCGCTACGACGGCATCGACTTTCCTGGCGAGGAATGCCGACTCCTGTTTATAGAAGGTCTTCCAAAAGCAACGAACCTTCAAGAACGCTTCTTGATGTCCCGTATGGGAGCCAACGCTCTTTTCAACGAAAGAATCCAGACACGAGTTCTGCAAGCCATCGGACGTTGCACTAGATCGCTTGAAGATTATTCTGCCGTTGTCGTGTCGGGCGAAGAGCTGCCTGACTATCTAGCTGATATTCGTCGGCGTAAATACTTTCATCCGGAACTACAAGCCGAACTCGAGTTCGGCGTAGAACAATCAAAAGGCATGAATGCTCAGGGCATTGTTGAAAACTTGAAAATCTTTCTCCAAAACGGAGAGGACTGGGAGAAGATCAGCCAGCAGATAGTGACTCTTCGTAAAAGCATGACCAAACAGCCGTTTCCCTCAATGGCTGAACTACAGGCGGCGGTGGGGAGCGAGATCGACTACCAGAAAAGGATGTGGCAAAAAGATTACGAAGCAGCACTGGCCAGTGCAGACTCTGTTCTCTCTGCATTAAAAACATCGGACCTTCGCGGATATCGTGCGCTTTGGCACTACCTTGCTGGCAGCGCCGCTCGACTAGCGATGAAATCGGGAGGGAGCAATGCGTTTGGCGCACGGGCGCAAGAAGAATTTGCTAGAGCGAAAGAAGCTGCAACGGGCATAACATGGCTCGTTCCTCTCGCTCGCTATTCAGGAAAGCTGGCAGAAAAAGAGGATGATGGAATAATCCTGCAGCAAGTAGAGCATCTCGAATCAACACTTGCGACGCTAGGTACGACTTACGAGCGTCGCTATTCAGTGCGCGAAAAAGAAATAATAGAAGGCTTAGCGTCATCAGACACCACAGAATTTGAAAACGCACATAAACTACTCGGAACAATGCTGGGATTTGAGGCTGACAACAAAGAAACTGACGGGGCTCCAGATCCGTGGTGGATAAGCGCCGATTTGTGTCTTGTGTTCGAAGACCACTCTGGAGCAAGTGAATCTACCGCAATCGACGTATACAAGGCCCGTCAGGCTGCCTCTCACCCTGCATGGATGCGCGATAATGTTGCAGCAGCAGCCAAGGCAGATATACTTCCAGTTCTTATTACACCCGCTACGACAGTAAGGGAGGCGGCAGCGAGTCATCTCGGAGACGTATCTCTTTGGAATCTTGGTGACTTTCAAAAGTGGGCGCAAGGGGCTCTCGCAACGATAAGAGAATTGAGAACAACGTTCACAGAACCTGGTAATCTCGAATGGCGCGAAGTCGCTATTGCTACCCTAAAAAATAAAGGTTACGACGCAGTATCCCTGGTTAATAAACTCCGAAAACATAAAGCTAAGGACGTACTTAAGCGCATCAAATAACACCATGGAACGCAAAACCGCTCCCGATGGGGAGCGGTCGCGTAACACCTATGCCCGTTCGTGCGGAGGCGGAAGGAATCTTACCACAGCGGTCACCTTAGCCGCTTCAGCCATCGCGAGGCGCGAGTGTTATGCCATCTTAAATCTGAGTTATCTTTTTGTACGCCTGAAGATATTCTTTGGCCATCCTTTCAATAGTGAAGTGGCGCATGACCCTGTCGCGACACGCACACCGCATTTTGTTGTACTCAGCCTGTGGCATCGCATAGATTCTCTCCACGGCTTCACGCAACCCATCGGTTCCAGTTTTCTTGATCGTCCAATTTCCCCGGATATCTATATCTGAAGGGTTTACGATAAAACCCGTTTTTCCGTCCTCGATGATCTCGGGTATAGAACCTCGTGCAAATGCTATAACCGGCGTTCCACAACTCATAGACTCGATAAGCACGAGGCCAAACGATTCTTCGTAGGAAATCGGGAGAAGAAAAGCCCTGCTTGTCTGGTAGTGCCGAATGAGCTGAAATCTGTCGTGTCCGGTTGCAAAAGAAATCTTCTTTACGATGTTCGACTGACTGAATTTGTCAAGAACTTTTTCATTGAGCCACGCCTGATGCTCCTTTCTCGGGATCCCGAAAAGTTTCGCTCCGCAGCCGACTTTTCTCGCGACATCGACAACTATATCCGCTCCTTTTTCTGGAACAACCCTACCTGCCCACATTAAACTCTCTCCGCCATTTTCGCTGAATTCAAAAATTGCAGGATCGATGCCGTGATAAATCGTCGATACGTAGTTCAGGCCTGGCAAAAGGTGTCTTTGCGCATTGCTCGCCGAGACAAAAAATATGTTCGGCCTCTTTCTGTAGAAGGAAAAGAATTTGCGCATGTAGTCGGTGCTAAGGACGTGGTGAATTGTTATTATGATAGGTCTTTCGACAAAGGGAGAGAACGGCAGTGCGATGTCGCCATCGCCAATATTGATATGGTAAAGATCAAACTGGTCCTGCATTGAAAAAGCTTTCGAAAGAAGGGTCTGTTCATACAGGACATTTTTCCCGCTGGCTATGAGATCCTCGTCCGCGGACGACGGCTTGTAATCAATGCTCACGACCTTTACTGGAAGTTCCGATGCACCCGAAGCGAATGCGGTGATTGAAAGGGATTTGTCTTTCGCATGTTTGGCCAGTTCGGCCATAAAACTATAGCTGAAAATCGCCGTTCCGTTTGCGGTCTCTTTCCTAATATTAAAATAATTCGAGCAGACAATTGCTATGTTCATGACTGATGGTATCAATTATTCAAGCTGCGAAAGCGCTTTAATAAGCTCCGCCGACCAGCGATAGATATTGTAATCGCGGACCGAAGTACGCATTAGCTTCATTCGGTTGTGTTGTTCGGTTTTCGGCATGGAAAGAGCTGTGTGAAGGGCGGCCGATGTTTCCTCGGCGCTATACGGATTGATTATCAGCGCACCCTTCAAGTCTCGCGAAGCCCCCGCGAACTGGCTCAAGATCAGTACACCCGATTCGTCGCGCCGTGCGGCAACATACTCCTTCGCCACAAGATTCATCCCGTCATGCAAGGATGTTATCAGGCATACGTCCGCGAGTTGGTAGAGATGGATGAGTTCGCCGTGGGAGTAATTTTTCTTTTCGAGCACGATGGGCTTCCAACCGTTGGTACCGAATCTTTTATTGATTCGCTCCGCCTCCTCGGTCACGCGAGCGGCGTATTCTCTATACTTCTCAATCATCTCGCGGGTCGGCGAGGCAATTTGAAGCAATGTCAGTTTTTTCACGTATTCAGGATGAGTGTCCAGCAAGAACTCGACCGCTTTGAAACGTTCGAGTATCCCTTTTGTATAATCAAGACGATCCACACCCAACACCAGGTGTTCGCCGTGGATACCGAGAGTATCGAGCGTCTTCCGGTTGGGCTCATCGTGTCCGTCTGCGTTACCGGGAAATGCAATCGATATAGGGAACGGCTTGATTGCCGTCTTATGTTCGTTACGAAATATAGAGAACTGCTCGTAATCGATGCGCGATTCAATTTCATTTCCGACCGTCTCTATGAAGTTGTTGCAGTGTTGCTGCGTATGGAACCCTACGAGGTCTGCTCCGAGCATTCCTTGCAAAAGTTCTTTCCGCCATGGACATATGTTGAATTGCGCAGCTGATGGCCAGGGAATATGCCAAAAAATCGCGACCAGCGCATTAGGCCGCTTCTTCTTTATTATCTCTGGAACGAGTGCGAGATGATAATCCTGAACGAGGACGATCGGCCGCTCAACTCCTCGTATCTCGTTGAGTAGGATTTTCGCAAACTTAGCATTGACCTTTTTGTACTCAATCCAGTCCTCAACACGAAAGAGCGGGCGCGTATGCGCCATGAGACAAAGAGGTAAAAGCGCTTCGTTGGAGAAGCCGATATAGTACCCCTCAATCTCGTTTTTCGTGAGCGACACGCGTTTCAACGTATACCTCGGCTCGTCTGGCGGAACCATTATATTTCCGTTCTCGTCGGCAGTCTCTGCATCCGCATTACCGCTACCGTACGCGATCCACATACCCCCGCATGCCTCCATAACAGGTTCCAGCGCCGTTACCACTCCGCCTGCCGGAACAGACCATTCGATTTTGCCCTTCGTCTTAGTGTGAACATACGGCTCGCGATTCGAGAGCACAAATATTGGGCGGTCTTTGAGATGCGCTTTTATAAATTCCCTGAGACGTTCGGCCGTCCACGGAGAATCGATCTTTTCGAGACGCATACGAGCCTCCTCGCTCGCCGCTTGCCGCGCCTGGCGCAAACTCTTTGTCACTTTCGATATTTCTCCCGCAAGCGGTTTGAAGAAACTTGAGCTCGGTGTCGCGTCACTCTCGGAATTGCCTTTGCGGATCGCCTGCAACGACTCAACCATTTTGGAGATTGAGTGAAAAAAGACCCATCGAACGAGGACGAAAATCGTCGCGGCAAAAACTAGGATCTGGAATAGCCATCGGATTATATTGTCCTTCCAGACACTGCGTATACCTTCGTCAATATAGGTAGCATTCTGAGCAAGAACGAGTGCGCCGATGACCCGCTTGTCCTCGTGGAGCGGTATGGTATGCACGTAGTAGGTTCCATCGTTGCGGCGGACAAAATCTCCTCCTGGCTCGTCACTATCCATCGCTGTCGTTATTATTTTCCCGTCTGCGGGAAGTGGCATGTCGGAGGAGCCCGCGACGAGTACACCCGAGCTGTCAAAAACGCTGAGTCCCGCCAGCCGCTCGCTGCTTACAAACCTGTCAATGATTCTTTGTACCGTGCTTGTGGCGCGCGTGTTATATGCGGGCTCGATACTTTCGGCAAGGCTGTCAGCCAAGACTTGGCTGCGCGACTGCATACGCGATGTTAGTTCAAGCTCTTCCTGGTTCGCCTGGCTCATGGCAAAAAACCCCACAACGAGGCTCACCACAAGAACAGCCGCGCCCGTAACCAGAAGGACTTGTCTCATCCAGTTGATAGTACCTCTATCGGAGATTCAACTCAAACGACGAGAAACCAGGCGATGACCACCGCAGAAGCAAATATATTAAGGATTGACGGGATGGCGAGTGAAATCAAACCGCGATGGATGGAGTACGTGAACCACACAATGCTGTTCAGAAGAATAATCGCATAGGTCGTAAGCGATACGCTCTCGGGAGACCCGCTCGTGATGATTATGAAAATCTGAGGATACAGCGCGAAACCCGATACCACTCCGGTTAGTACCGCTAACTTGTCGATCCAGTGGTTGTGAATAACGATAGGCATACTGTTATTGTAGCGCGACATGAACATCAGCCGCCGCGTAAGCGTTACGGTCCAATCTTTTACGATAGAAAAACTTACGAACTTCTTCCACCACCACTATTGACGCCGCGACCGGAATAATCATCAGCCATTCAGAGAGGGAGAGCGGTACGGTGCGCAGGATGCTTTGCAGGAAAGGCGTATATACCGCGAGTATCTGCAGAAATATCACGAGTGTCGTAGCGCCGAGCAGAAACTTGTTGGAGAAGAAATCCATTTGGAATATCGACTTGCTCTCGGAGCGGCAGTTCCACGCGTTGAACCATTGGAATACCGCAAGAGTGGTGAGAGAGATAGTCCATGCCTTGGCGAGGTCGTTTTCAAAGTATCCCTGGAACAGGAAGAGTGTGCCAAGAGCCATCGGGAGTGCCATAAACACCATGCGCCGCGCCATGAGCCCGTCAACAATATATTTATTGGGCTTCTTGAACGCGCTGGAGAGAAGCCCCTCCTCTTTCGGTTCCATAGCGAGCGCAACATCAAGAAACCCGTCGGTGACGAAGTTGAGCCAGATAATCTGTGCCGCGAGAATGGGCAGCGGATATCCGAGCAACAATGCGCCGGTTATCACGAGTACTTCTCCGAGACTGGTGGAGAACAGATATAAAATAACTTTCTTTATAGTCTTGTAGATACTCCGACCCTCCTCCACCGCCGAAACGATGCTACCGAAGTTGTCATCCAGTAGGATGATGTCTGCCGCCTCTTTAGCAACCTCCGTACCTATTTTGCCCATAGCAACGCCTAGATCGGCTGCCACAAGCGGCGGTGCATCGTTGACCCCGTCGCCCGTCATGGCGATTATCTCTCCGCGCTTCTTGTAGGCGTTGACGATGCGGAGCTTGTGCTCCGGGGTTACCCGCGCAAAAACCGACACTCCTTCGAGTTTGGCCGCAAGTTCCGTATCGGACATTTCGTCGATCTCCGCGCCTGTATAGACTTTGTCGCCCTCCTTCCAGATACCCGCGTCCTTGGCTATCGCGCGGGCAGTAAGCTTGTGATCGCCCGTGATCATGACCACCTTGATGCCCGCAGCTGTGGCCCGCTCCATAGCTTCAGCCACTTCCGGGCGCAGGGCATCCTGCATACTAAAGAAGCTCACAAAGGTAAGGCCGTGCACCGCGTCCGGAGTAAGTGCAGACGGCTTGCCCTGCCTACCGGCAGGCAGGTCGCGCACTGCTCCGGCAACCACGCGCAGGCCGCGCCCGGACATTTGGATAAGCACAGCTCCAAGCTCTTCTTTGTCCTGCTTTCGCATCGGCCTGCTCTCGCCGTCGCGGCGGATTTGCGTGCAGAGCGCGAGCACGGCTTCGGGAGCGCCTTCGACCGTAAGAAAGTTTTTTCCGGCTACCTTGTACACGGTGGCGTGGTACTTGAGTTTGTAATCAAACGGCAACTCCGCGACAAACGGCGACTCGCGCATAAGATCGTCTTTCATAAAACCTACTTTCTCCCCGAGCACCCGTATAGCGGCTTCGGTAGGGTCGCCCGACACACCCCAGCGGCCCTCGGCCTCTACGTAGGTTACCCGGGCACCGGCGCACAAAGCCGCCACCTTTCCGGCAAGGAGCAGCTCGGGGTGGTTAGCCGCATCAACCATTTTGCCGCCGAGCTCAACGGGTCCCTTCGGCTCGTAGCCCACGCCGCCGATTTTGAATGTTTTGCCATCGGTATATACCTCACGGACCACAAGCTCGTTTTTGGTGATGGTGCCGGTCTTGTCCACGGCTATGACCCGAGCTTGCCCCAATGCCTCCACCGCCTGCAACTTCTTTATAAGCGCGTTGCGCTTGGACATGCGCCACACGCCGGTTGCCAACACCAGCGTGATGACAATAGGGAGCCCCTCGGGGATGATAGACACCGCGAGAGATACAACCGTGGTAAAAATAGTAACAACGTCCTGGCCTCTGATGAGACCGAGTACGAACAAAAAGGCGCTGACGGCTGCCACGACAGAGATGATGGCGCGAGAGAGATAGCGGATATTAGCCTTGAGCGGAATCTCCGAGTCGATGGTTGATATCTGCACGGCGATTTTGCCTATAATGGTGTTCTGCCCAGTCGCCACCACAACCGCCCGACCATTGCCCGCCAGAATGTTCGAGCCTTTGAATACCATGTTGCGTTGCTCAGGCGTGGCCAGCGCATCTTTTTGTATCGCTTCGGGGTTTTTGCTCACCGGTTCTGACTCTCCGGTAAGGGATGCCTCGTCTACCTTGAGATTGTTCGTGGCTATCACACGGGCGTCAGCGGGGATCTTCTCGCCTTCTTGCAAAACAAGCACGTCGCCGCGCACTACTTCGCGGTCCGGTATCGTCAGTTCCCGTCCGTCGCGCAACACCGTGGCGGTAGTCTCCACAAACTTTTTAAGCGCCAAGAGCGTATTCTGCGCCTTACCTTCCTGTATAGTGCCGACAATAGCGTTAAACAAAAGCACAGCGAGGATGATGGAACCGTCGATGTACTCGTGCATGAGGAACACGATGCCGCTCGCGGCCAGTAGGATGTAAATGAGCGGGCTGCGGAATTGGCGCAGAAAAATCGCCGCAAGGCCATCGGGCTTCGCTTCGGGCAAGGCATTAAACCCGTCTTCTTTGAGCCGCCGAACGGCCTCGTTGGCGCTCAGTCCGTTCTCGGTGGTACGAAGTGCCTCAAGGACCGCTGGCAACTCTTTATTGTGCCAGGTGGTCAACATGTAGAGTGTTTTCTACGCGAAGTAGCTTATGTAGGTGAGGTACGCGCCGATGAGGAGCATAAAGCCGCCTACTACCGAGATGAGCTTTGAGTCTGCGGCCCAGTCGCCGCTCATGTCGACAAGTTTTGGAGCGACGATGAACGTCGTACCTTTTATGAGGAGTCCCCAGCCGAGGAGGCTAACGATGACTTCGGGCAGGTTGCCCCATACGTTATGCATACCCACTTGGATAATACCGGCCGCCATGGAGACCATGCCAAAGGTGAGCACAGAGAGCGCATCTTTCTCAAGCTCACGGTAAATCCGTACATAGTAGCTGCGGCTCACAAACACGCCTACTCCAACGGCGAGAATGAGGGGTCCCCAAATAGAGGCCAAAAACAGAGTTGTTGTCATATAAATACAAATTTACGGGTAACAGATTAATCGTAGCATGTGAGCGGCGGGCTGCTATCAGCAAAAGTTCGAATCCTTTCGGGGTTCGAACTTTAAGGCTGGCACGGTCGCTCAACCGCCCTTATTTTATAATGGCGCGGTCGCCTAACACCGTCTCACGTTCGTGCGGAGGGGGGGAGATTCGAACTCCCGATACCTTGCGGTATACCGGTTTTCGAAACCGGCGCACTAGACCAACTATGCGACCCCTCCAAGATCCCATCCTAACAATTTTAGCCGTTTCTTTCTAGTTCCGTACTCATTCCAATGTTCTGCAGAATTTGAGAATATTTTTTCCCCGGTTGGTAAGCGCGTGGCGAACCGAGGCGCCTTCATGGCGCTTCATTACTACCCCGGCAATAGCGAGCTTGCGCAGATGCTCGGAAGCAGTTCG
>Ga0209211_10008057_pt1 | contig 14563 bp, 13 predicted proteins | sample RifGroA2_FD_183992 | JGI IMG/M metagenome (GOLD analysis project Ga0209211, IMG submission 183992) | Groundwater microbial communities from Rifle, Colorado, USA - Groundwater A2 (SPAdes) (version 2) | ecosystem: Environmental > Aquatic > Deep subsurface > Groundwater | place: Rifle, Colorado...
AGCCACAGCGGCAGCAGCAGTAACAGCCAGCGCGCGATCATGGCTGCAGGCGTTGCAGGGTTTCACGCAGCACCGGGTGATCCGGCTCCTTCTTGCGCGCCTCGGCCCACAGCTTGCGCGCCTCGTCGAGGCGTCCGGACTGCCACAGCACCTCGCCCAAATGGGCGGCCACTTCGGCGTCCGGCATGCTGGCGTAGGACGCCTGCAGGTATTGCAGCGCCTGCTCCAGCTTGCCGAGCTTGTAGTACACCCAGCCCAGGCTGTCGAGAATCATCGGATCGTCCGGTGCCGCCTGGTGCGCCTTCTCCACGTAGGCCAGTGCCTCGCGGTAGCGGGTGGTGTGGTTGCTGAGCGCGTAACCCAGTGCATTCAGCGCGTGCACGTGGTCCGGCACCAGCTCCAGCACCTGCAGCAGGTCTTTTTCCGCCAGCGCAAACTGCCCGTCCAGTTCCGACAGCAGCGCGCGGTCATACAGCAGTTCGGTGGCACGCGGCTGGCGTTGCAGGCCCTGGTTCAGCAGCGTCATCGCCTGCGCGCGGTCGCCGGCATTCTTGGCGATCTGCGCCTGCAGCGTGACCACCCGCACCAGCTGGTTGCCGTCGTTGCCCAGTGGCTGCAGGTCGTTGATCGCCTGCTGCCAGTTGCCGTCCGCGGCGTCCAGCTGCGCCAGGCGCAGCCGTGCCGGCAGGTAGTTCTCGCCCTGCCCCACCTGCTGATACCAGTGGCGCGCCTGTTGCGGTTGTTTCTGTTCGTCCGCCAGCTGGCCCAGCGTGTAGCGCAGGGTGTCGGCATCGGCGTAACCGGCCTGCAGTGAGGCCTCCAGCTGGCGGCGCGCCAGCGGCAGGTTGCCGTTCTGGAACGCCAGCAGACCGGCCATGTTCAGCAGTTCGGCCTGTTTCGGGTATTGTTGCAGCGCCTTTTCGGCGTGGCGCTGGGCGTCGGTGTAGCGCTTCTCGCTGGCCAGCAGCCGCACCATGGTCAGGTTCAGCTCCAGACTGGCGGCGGGACGCAGTTGCAGCTGTGCCTGCAGGAAGTCGATGGCGCCAGGCACCGAGTGGCGGCGCAGGCGGTCAACCTGCCACAGCAGCGGCAGATCCCACGTCGGGGCGATCTTGGCGAGACGGGCGAACTCCTTGTCGACCTCGGCCTGCTCGCCGGCCTCGGCGGCCACCGCCAGATGGGCAAAGCGCGCTTCCGGCAGTTCCGGATAGCGCTCGGCCAGGTCGCTGACCAGTTTCGCCGCGGCGACCCGGTCCGGCTGCCGCGCCAGCAGCCGCGCCAGCTGCACGAAGATGGCACCGGCGCGCGCCGGTTGCCGCGCCAGCATGCCTTCCACCAGCGGCTGGCTTTCCGCCAGCTTGCCGGCACGCAGCAGCGCGATCAGCAGCTGTTCGCGTGCCGAATCGGCATCCGGGTCCAGCTCGATCCACAAGGCCAGCGCCTCGGAGGCCTGGCGCACGTTGCCGGAGAACATCGCGAATTCGGAGGCGCGCTGCGCCACGCGCGGGTCGCGGGTTTCGCGCGCCAGTTGCAGATAGGTTTCCGCGGCGACACCGGCGCCGCCGCGCTGCACCACGATCTCGCCGGCCAGCAGGCCGTACAGCCACTCCTCGCTCAGCTCCAGCTTGGGAATGCGCGGGTTGTCGACCGTTTCCTCCTCGACCGCCTCGTCGGCGAGATCCTCGACCACCGCTTCCGCGCTGACGGACGACGCGGGGGGAGCGGGCGGGACACTGGCGCAGGCGACCAGGGCAAGGGGGGCAAGTGCTGCGGCGATACGGAGTAGTGCGTTCATGCTTGGCCTAAACATCGGTTCAGACGGGTAGAATACCACGCCCATTCATTTAATCATGCTCACGGCAAGGAAAACTGCAATGCCGGAATTGCCAGAAGTCGAAACCACCTGTCGCGGTATCGCGCCCCTGCTGCTGCACGCCACCATCCGTGGCGTGACCGTGCGCGAGGCGCGCCTGCGCTGGCCGGTGCCGCCGGATCTGGCGGCCAACCTGACCGGCCGCCGCGTACTTGGCATCAGCCGCCGCGCCAAGTACCTGCTGGTCGACTTCGAACATGGCACGCTGATCCTGCATCTGGGCATGTCCGGCAGCCTGCGCTTCGTGGCGCCGGGCACACCCCCGGAAAAGCATGACCATGTAGACATCGATCTGGGGCAAACGGTTCTGCGTTATCGCGATCCACGCCGTTTTGGCGCCATCCTGTGGCAGCAGGGTCCGATCGAGGCGCACCCGCTGCTGGCGCAGCTGGGGCCGGAGCCGCTGTCGTACGCCTTCGACGGTGCGGTGTTGCAGCAGGCGATCCAGCGCCGCGGCAGCGCCATCAAGCTGGCGATCATGGACAACCACGTGGTGGTCGGCGTCGGCAACATCTACGCCAACGAGGCGCTGTTCCACGCCGGCATCCACCCGGCCCGCGCTGCCAACGGTCTCAGCGGCGAGGAGTGCGCGCGGCTGGCCGCCGAGATCAAGACGGTGCTGGCGCGTGCCATCGACGCCGGCGGCAGCACGCTGCGCGACTTTGTCGACGCCCGCGGCAAGCCGGGCTACTTCCAGCAAAGCTATATGGTCTATGGCCGCCGCGAGCTGCCCTGCCACGTCTGCGGCAGCCTGATTCGCGAGCTGCGCCAGGGGCAGCGCAGCTCCTGCTTTTGCCCGCATTGCCAGCCGTGTTAAATTGCGCCGCGTCGCCTGACTGATAAAGCCTATCGTGCATCGTCCCACCTCCTGGCCTACCCGCCTGCTCCGCCTCGGCCGCCTCGGCATGCACTTGCTGCGCGGCCTGCTGGTGATCGCCACCCGCTACCCGCACCTGTCGCAACCGGCCCGCGCGGTGATCACCCAGCGCTGGTCGCGGCACCTGCTGCACATCCTGGCGATCAAGGTGCGCGTCCACGGTACGCCGCCGGCGGTGTATCCGGCCAACACGCTGGTGGTCGCCAACCACATCTCGTGGCTGGACATCTTCGCGCTCAACAGTGTCACCGTGTCGCGCTTCGTGGCGAAGAAGGAGCTGCGCGACTGGCCGCTGGCCGGTTTCCTGATCAAGAACGCCGGCACCCTGTTCATCGACCGCAACAACCGCCGCGACGCCAGCCGCGTCAACGAGCAGCTGGCCAAGGCCTTGCAGGATGGCGGCTGCATGGCGGTATTCCCTGAGGCCACCACCTCCGACGGTCGCAGCCTGCTGCCGTTCAAGGCCTCGCTGTTCGAGGCCTCGCGTCTGGCGCACGCCACGGTGCAGCCGGTGGCGATCCGCTACCTGACTCCCGGCGGCCACTACTGCGCCGCCGCCGCCTACGCCGGCGACACCAGCTTCTGGCAGAGCCTGTGCCTGATCCTGGCCAGCCGCGCCATGGTGGTGGAGCTGAGCTACACCGCCGCCATCCCGCCCTACGACACCGCGCTGGCCAGCCGCTTCCAGCTGTCGGAAACCGCGCGCAACGCCATCCGCGACGCACTGCAGCTGCCGGCCGAGCCCGTCGCCGCCGCCGAATAGCCGTCCAGGCCAGCCCCGGCCGGCCCGCACGCCGCCGGCATGGGGCATCACCGATGCTGCACCGCAACCATGCCAGCCTGCTAGCCGGCAAAAGCCAATACGGAGATTCCCCAATAGGGTTTTCCGCGATGGGGAAATACCCAATGTTGGCGCCCTGCCCGCCTGCCGCATGATCCTCGCCAAGACGCCAACACAGCGTGGGCGACCATCACGTCGCCAGACACAGGAGAGTGCACCATGCAGAAAAAACCGTTCTACAAGAGCCTGTATTTCCAGGTCATTGTCGCCATCGTACTGGGGGTCACCCTCGGACACCTGATGCCGGAATTCGGCGCCAAACTGAAGCCACTGGGTGACGGCTTCATCAAGCTGGTGAAGATGATGATCACGCCGATCATCTTCTGCACCATCGTGGTCGGCATTGCCGGCATGGAAGACATGAAAAAGGTTGGCCGCGTCGGCGGCAAGGCCTTGCTGTACTTTGAAGTGGTGACCACGCTGGCGCTGGCCATCGGCCTGCTGGTGGTGAACTTCGTGCAGCCGGGTGCCGGCATGAACGTGGACCCGAGCACGCTGGACGCCGGTGCCATCGCCAAGTACACCGAAAAAGCCGCCGGCCAGAGCACGGTGGACTTCATCCTTCACGTGATTCCGCAAAGCGCGATCGGCGCCTTTGCCGAAGGCGAGATCCTGCAGGTGCTGCTGTTCTCGGTGCTGTTCGGCGCCGGCCTGTCGCTGATGGGCGAGCAGGGCAAACCGGTACTGGGCTTCTTTGAAAAAGTGTCGCACGTGCTGTTCGCGATGATCGGCTTCATCATGAAGCTGGCTCCGATCGGTGCCTTTGGCGCGATGGCGTTCACCATCGGCAAATACGGTGTCGGCAGCCTGGTGCAGCTGGCATCGCTGATGGGTACCTTCTACCTGACCTGCGTGCTGTTCGTCGGTCTGGTACTGGGCAGCATCGCCCGCTTCTACGGTTTCAGCGTGTGGAAGCTGATCAAGTACATCAAGGAAGAGCTGCTGATCGTGCTGGGCACCTCGTCGTCCGAATCCGCGCTGCCGCGCCTGATGACCAAGCTGGAACAGCTGGGCTGCGCCAAGCCGGTCGTTGGCCTGGTGGTACCGACCGGTTACTCCTTCAATCTCGACGGCACCTCGATCTACCTGACCATGGCGGCCATCTTCATCGCCCAGGCGTGTAATATCGACCTGACCCTGACGCAAGAGCTGACCATCCTCGGCGTGCTGCTGCTGACCTCCAAGGGTGCCGCCGGTGTCACCGGCTCCGGCTTCATCACCCTGGCCGCCACCCTGGCCGTGGTACCGGAAATCCCGGTCGCCGGCCTCGCGCTGATCCTCGGTATCGACCGCTTCATGTCCGAAGCCCGTGCCATCACCAACCTGATCGGCAACGCGGTGGCCACCGTGGTGGTCGCCAAGTGGGAAGACTCGCTGGACGTGGCGCAGATGCAGCGCGAGCTGGCCAACCCGACGCCGATCAACCACGGTGCACCGGTACAAGCGCCGCACCTGATCCGCGAAGTGTCGCAAGAGCTGAGCTGATCCCGCGCACCGCCAACACAAAGCCCCTGTCGCGAGACAGGGGCTTTTTTATTGCCGACAAGGTTGGCCGCAGCCGCCGGGGCTTACTTGCTCTTGCCGATCTCGCGATACGGCGGGCACGGTAGCGAGAACTGGGCGCGGTCTTCCAGCCGCACCGCGGTGAGGCTGCCGCCCCACAGGCAGCCACTATCGATGGCCAGCACGTCCTCGGTCAGCATCAGCCCCAGCGCCGACCAGTGGCCGCAGATGATCGGCGTGTCCATGCTGCGCCGCCCGTCCACCGCGAACCACGGCCGCAGCTGCGCCGGTGCGCCGTCCAGCTCGCCCTTGTAGGACAGATCCAGCTCGCCGTCGCTGTTGATGAAGCGCATCCGCGTCATCGCGTTGATGATCAGCCGCCAGCGGTCCATGCCCTTCAGCTCGCCGTGCCAGCGTGCCGGCTTGTTGCCGTAAAGCTTGGCGAACAGCTTGCGGTAGTCCTTGCCGGACAGCTCGTCCTCCACCTCCTCCGCCAGCCGCAGCGCCTTGTTGATGCTCCACTCCGGCAGCAGGCCGGCGTGCACCATCGCGTAGCCCTGTTCGTAGATCATCAGCGGCTGGCAGCGCAGCCAGTCCAGCAGCAGCTTGCTGTCGGCGGCGTCCAGCACGTCGTTAATGGTGTCGTCGCTGTGGATCTTGCCGTAGCCCTCGGCCACCGCCAGCAGGTGCAGGTCGTGGTTGCCGAGCACCATCTGCGTGCAGTCCTGGTGCTCGAACACCCAGCGCAGCACCTGCAGCGATTCCGGGCCGCGGTTGACCAGGTCGCCGGTCAGCCACAACGTGTCGCGGCCGGGGTTGAATTCAATCTGGCGCAACAGCGCCATAAAGGGCGTGAAGCAGCCCTGCAAATCGCCAATCGCGTAGGTGGCCATGTGTTGTTGTCCTGTGGATGAATGCGGCCAACCTTGGCCTGAGCCGTGCCGCAACGCCGCGCCCGCCGCCATTGCCACGGCAGCGCGCCGGCCGCCAATGATAAAGGAAAGCGCATGGCCGTATCGTGCCGCTGGCTCTACAATGCGCGTTGTCCATGAAAGATTGACGACACCTCATGTCCCTGCTGCAACTGAATCCGCCGCAACGCGCCGCCATCATGTCGCTGGACGGCCCGCTCTTGGTGCTGGCCGGCGCCGGCTCCGGCAAGACGCGGGTGATCACCCAGAAGATCGAGTACCTGATCCGCGAGGGCAATTACGACGCGCGCAACATCGCCGCCATCACCTTCACCAACAAGGCGGCGCGCGAGATGCTGGAACGCGTCGGCAAGCTGATGAACAGCCGCGAGCTGAAGGGCATCACCGTGTCGACCTTCCACTCGCTGGGCATGCAATTGCTGCGCCAGGAGGCGCCGCACCTCGGCTACAAGCCGCAGTTCTCCATCCTCGACAGCTACGACGCCGCCAAGATCATCTCCGACGTGCTCAAGACCACGCACAAGGACGAGGTGCGCAAGGTGCAAAGCCGCATCTCGCTGTGGAAGAACGAACTGCTCTGCCCCGACGCTGCCATCGTGCAGGCCGACAACGAGTTCGACCGCATCTGCGCGATGACCTACGCCAGCTACCAGACCACGCTCACCGCCTACCAGGCGATGGACTTCGACGACCTGATCCGCTTCCCGGTCGAGCTGTTCCTGAACAACGCCGAGGTGCTGCAGAAGTGGCAGCACAAGCTGCGCTACCTGCTGATCGACGAATACCAGGACACCAACACCTGCCAGTACCAGCTGGTGAAGCTGCTCACCGGCGCGCGCGGCATGTTCACCGCGGTGGGCGACGACGACCAGTCGATCTACGCCTGGCGCGGCGCCAACATGGAAAACCTGCGCCTGCTGCAGCACGACTTCCCCAGGCTGAAGGTGATCAAACTGGAGCAGAACTACCGCTCCACCGCGCGCATCCTGCGTGCGGCCAACTCGGTGATCTCCAACAATCCCAAGCTGTTCGAGAAGCAGCTGTGGAGCGAACTGGGCCTCGGCGAGCCGATCCACGTGGTGCAGTGCAAGGACGAGGAGCACGAGGCCGACGTGGTGGTGCAGCGCCTGTTGGCGCACAAGTTCGAGCACCGCACCGAGTTCAAGGACTACGCCATCCTCTATCGCGGCAACTACCAGGCACGCATCTTCGAGCAGGCATTGCGCAACCAGCGCATCCCCTACCAGATGGCCGGCGGGCAGAGCTTTTTCGACAAGCCGGAAATCAAGGACGTGCTGTCCTACCTGCGCCTGATCGCCAATCCCGACGACGATCCGGCCTTCATCCGCGCGCTGACCACGCCCAAGCGCGGCGTCGGCGCCACCACGCTGGAACGGCTCGGCGCCTGGGCTGGCCAGCGCGGCAACAGCCTGTTCGCCGCCGCGCACGAGGAAGGCTTCCAGCTGCAGGTCGGTGCCGCGCAGCTGGCGCCATTGCAGGACTTCTGCCGCTTCATCGTCAACCTGGAATACCGCGCCACGCGCGAGCCGGCCGGTGAACTGGTGATGGAGATGCTGAAGGCGATCGGCTTCGAGGCCTGGCTGTACGACAGCGAGGACAGCCAGCGCGCCGCGGAAGTGAAGTGGAAAAACGTGATGGACCTGGTGGCGTGGCTGCAGAAGAAGGGCGAGGCCGACGGCAAGAACCTGATCGAGCTGTCACAGACCATCGCGCTGATCACCATGCTGGAAGGCCGCGACGAGGGCGAGGTCGACGCGGTGAAGATGTCCACCCTGCACGCGTCGAAAGGGCTGGAGTACCCGCACGTGTTCCTGATCGGCTGCGAGGAAGGCATCCTGCCGCACAGCGAATCGGTGGACAACGGCATGGTGGAGGAAGAACGGCGGCTGATGTACGTCGGCATCACCCGCGCGCAGCGCAGCCTGACGCTGACCTACTGCGTCAAGCGCCGCCGCGCCGGCGAGTGGCTGTTCGTCGAGCCGTCGCGCTTCATCGGCGAGATCAACGGCGACGACATCCGCCACTTCGGCAAACCCGGCGCCGAGCCCATCGTCAGCAAGCGCGAAGGCAAGAGCAAGCTGGCCAGCCTGATGGCCAGCCTCGACAGCAAGGTGCAGAAGCCGGAGGAGTGAGCGCCGTCTTGCGGCCAACGTTGGCCGCAATAAAAAACGCCGCGCAACAGCGCGGCGTTTTTGATGACAACTGCCGGCAACTTACTTGGCGGCGTTGGTCAGGTATTCCACGGCAGCCTTGAATTCGGCATCGGAGCCGCTGTAGCCGCCCTTGGCCGGCATCGCGTTGAGGCCCTTGGTAGCGGAAGCCACCAGACCGTCCAGGCCCTTGGCCAGACGTGGCGCCCAAGCGGCCTTGTCGCCGAACTTCGGTGCGCCGGCCGCGCCGCTGTCATGGCAGGCCATGCACACGCTGGCGTACACTTTCTTGCCGACGACCGCCGGATCGGCAGCGGCGCCAGCTTCGGCACCACCAACTGGCGGCTCGGTGAACTGGCCACCGCCGGCGTTACCCATATAGGCCACCGCGCGTTTCAGCTCGTCGTCGGACAGGTCGGCCGCGCCGCCCTTGGCCGGCATCGCGTTGAAGCCTTCCAGTGCGTGCTTGACCAGGGTATCCCAGCCCTGTGCCACGCGCGGTGCCCAGGCACCGGCATCACCGAATTTCGGTGCGCCAGCCAGGCCGGCGCCGTGACAGGAGATGCAGATGCCGCTGTAAACCTGCTGGCCGGTGCGCATGCCCGGAGGCGCGTCGCTGGCCACGGATTCGCCGATCGGCTTGAGGCGGGCGGCAACGGCTTCCTTGCTCATCACTTCCGCATTGACATCAAAACCGCTGGTGGCCAGTTTCGCCAGCAACCAGATACCCACCACGACCAGTACGACGATACCGAGCAAGATCGTGACGATCTGGCCTGGCGCTTTGGTTTCGTTACTCATTCCAGCCTCGCTGTAATAATGTCATTCAAAAATTGGGGAAATTATACGGAAAGCCCCCGCACAAGGCAAAGGCGCCAGGAACTTTCCGGAAATCCGTGAAACCGGCAGTCACGACTGGACGCTGGGCGCCGCTTTGCGCTATGATCCGCCTGCTTTTTTGCGCAGCACCCGTAGCTCAGTTGGATAGAGTGTCAGTTTCCGAAGCTGAAGGTCAGTGGTTCGATCCCACTCGGGTGCGCCAATCCGCCGGATTATCCGGCATCCCGCCGCAGTGTTCTTTGCGGATTGTCAAAGCAGCCTCCTCGCTGTGTCTCCCCTCGCTGTCAGCTGCATTTATATACCCTGGGCATGTTCCGTGCGCAGGCAATCGCCGCGACTGTTGCACATGCACACGCCGGCACGCGCGCCAGATGCCATCCTGCTGCAAATTCCTGTCCGTCGCGGCAAATCTCCGTAAGATGTCGCCTTCACGAAAACAGGCAGGAGATGTCATGCAGTTGCAAGCCGTTACCGCCGCACTCGAACAGATCGTGTGCTACGACAAGACTGGTTATTCCCCTCTTGAACTCGCAGGTCAGCGTATCGGCTGTGTCAACGACATCTGGCGCGAACGCCTGCTGACGCAGGAAGCAGCGATCTTCCGCGAGGAAAACGGCGTGCTGAAGGCGCTGGACGACGAGCCGGACTTTGCCGCGCGCAGCGCCACCCTCGCCGCCGCCGCGCTGCGCTGGCGCGATGCCGGCTGGCTCAACGGCTGGCGCGACGAGAAATTCACCGCCTACTTCACCGACGGCACGCCGGCGTTCGAAATGGAGCGCGCCGCGTTCCGCCCGCTGGGGCTGACCAGCCGCGCGGTGCACCTCAACGGACTGCAGCGCATGGCCGACGGCGAAATCCGCATGTGGGTCGGCCGCCGCAGCCCGTTCAAGGACGTGGCCCCCAACCGCCTCGACAACCTGATGGGCGGCGGCATCGCCGCCGGCGAGAGCATCCAGATCGCGCTGGAGCGCGAGGGCTGGGAAGAAGCCGGCATTCCGCCGACACGGCTGGAACTGCTGCCGCAGACCGCACTGCTGCTGGCCGAGCGCCCGGTGCCGCGCGGCCTGCACCGCGAATGGCTGTACGTGTTCGACCTGTGGCTGAAGGAAGGCGAAATCCCGCAGAACCAGGACGGCGAAGTGGCCGAGCACGTGCTGATGCCGCTGGCGGAAGTGGAACAGCATCTGGTCAACGGCCAGTTCATGAGCGATGCCGCGCTGACCGCCATCGACTGCATGGCGCGGCTGGACTACTGGGGCGACGATGCCGCGCTGCACGCGCTGCTGGCCGGCGTGCGCGGCGTGCCCGGCACCGACACCGCCGGCCGCTGAGAACCTGTTCACGGTCTGCTGCGCCTCGTGAAACCTTGCGCGGTGAATACGGCTTCGGCATGCGTGTTTAAAGCCGGATAAACGCCGCTTCCTCAGCCGTTTTCGCCTTGGTCTCGCGTAAGCGCGAGATCGTGAACACGTTCCAAGCCAACACCAGGTTGGCTGCAGCCCTTGCGGCCAACCTTGCCGCCTGCCGCGACGGGTGGATTTTTGCTACAGTGACCGTCTTTCCCCGTAGCCAAGCCGCCGCGTCATGACCGCCTTTACCAGCTGCAACCCTGCCTCCGGCGAGGTGGTGTACACCCGCCCCGCCCTGTCCGCCGATTCCCTGCCGCCACAACTGGCCGCGCTGCGCCGCGCGCAGCACGCGTGGTCGCACCTTGCGACCGCCGAACGCGCCGAACGCCTGCTGCTGCTGGCCGACCAGCTGGCGGCCAGCCGTCATGCGCTGGCGGCCCTGGTGTCGCTGGAAGTGGGCAAGCTGGAACGCGAATGCCTGGCCGAGATCGACAAGTCGGTGCAGCTGATCCGCTACTACGCCGACCTCGCGCCGACGCTGCTGGCCAGCAAGGACATCGCCACCGGCGCCAGCAAAAGCGGCGTCGCCTTCGAGCCGCTGGGCATCGTGCTGGCGATCATGCCGTGGAACTACCCGATCTGGCAGGTGCTGCGCTTTGCGGTGCCGGCGCTGATGTCCGGCAACGCCTGCCTGGTGAAGCCGGCGCCGTCGGTGCCGCAGTGCAGCGCGCTGCTGCTGGACATCGTGCGCCGTGCCGGGCTGGCGGTGCTGGACGTGGCGTGGATCGACCACGAGGCGGTGGACGACGCCATCCGCGGCTGCGACGCGGTCGCCTTCACCGGCTCCACCACCACCGGGCGCCAGATCGCGGCCATGGCCGGCCGCCACCTGAAAAAGACGGTGCTGGAGCTGGGCGGCAGCAACCCGTTCATCGTGCTGGCCGACGCCGATGTCGAAGCCGCCGCCAGCGAGGCCGCGCACTCGCGCTTTCGCGACGCCGGCCAGAGCTGCAACGCCGCCAAGCGCATGATCGTGGTGCCGGAAATCGCCGATGATTTTGTCGCCGCCTTCCTGGAACACGTCCGCGCGCTGGTGCCCGGCCATCCGGCCGACGCCGCCACCACGCTGGCACCGCTGACCCGCGCCGACCTGCGCGAGGCGCTGCACGCGCAGGTGCTGGACGCGCAGGGCCACGACGCGCAGCTGCTGGCCGGCGGCATCATGCCGCACGGCGCCGGCTTCTACTACCCGGCCACGGTGCTGGACCACGTCAACAGCGCCTGCCGCATCTATCACGAGGAGGTGTTCGGCCCGGTAGCCAGCATCCTGCGTGCGGCCAACGTCGACGACGCCATCCATCTCGCTAACGACACCCCGTTCGGCCTCGGCGCCACCATCTTCAGCGCCGACACCGAGCAGGCGTGGCGGCTGGGGCGCGAGATTGAGGCCGGCGCGGTGTTCATCAACCGCTACACCAGCTCCGACCTGCGCCTGCCCTTCGGCGGCGTCAAGGCCTCCGGCTACGGCCGCGAACTGTCCGAGTTCGGCCTCTACGAATTCGTCAACGTGAAGACCTACTGGCAAAAATAAGGCGCGGGGCGGCCGCGGCCTGCAACAAATTCGCCATGCGCCGGTCGCATAGTGCTTGTTGCCTTCATTCCGTGGACCGCCATGCTGCCTCACCGCTCCCGCCCCGCCCGTGCCCGCCGCGCACGCGTCCTCCCTGCCCCGCTGTCGCACGCCACCCTCGGCGAGGCCGTCGGCCGCCACCCGCGCCAGCAGTTGCGCTGGCTCGGACTGCTGGCGCTACCGCTGCTGTTGCCGCTGACCGTGCCCGGCATGGCCACCAGCGTCGGCGCGCTGTGCCTGCTGCTGGCCGGCGGCCTGCTGCTGGCGCGACCGGTGACGCTGCCGCCGTGGCTGGCGCGGCGACGCCTGCCGCCGGCGCTGGGCGAGCGCCTGCAACGGCTGCTGGCACAATTCAACCAGCGCCTGCTGTCGCGCAGCCGGCCGCGACTGTTGCGGCTCAGCTCGCCGCGCTACCGCCATCTCAATGGCGGCATGCTGGCGCTGGCCGGGCTGTCGATGATGGTGCCGGTGCCGGTGATTTCCTTCGACAATATGGTGCCCGCCGCCGCGGTGGCGCTGCTGGCGTGGGGGCTGCGGCTGCGCGACGGCGCGCTGCTGCTGGCCGGCTACGTCGCCACCGCGCTGGCCTGGGCCTATGTCGCGCTGCTGTGGTGGGCCGGCGCCGAAATCCTGGCCTGGGGCTACCGCCTGCTGCGTGGCGGCTGGCTGGGTTAAGCCGCCACTTGCGCGTATCATCGTGGGCTTGAGCGGGCCACGCCCGTACTGGCACAGGATTCCCCCATGAGCAGTCTCGTCCTCTACGGCAACCGTCTGTCCGGCCACAGCTACAAGATCAGGCTGGCGCTGGTGCTGGGCAAGGTCGCGCATGAATACCGCAACGTCGCGTTGTCCACCCCGCGCGCAGAGCGCCCGGCCGACTTCCGCGCCGCCAGCCGCTGGGACGAGGTGCCGGCGCTGGTGGTCGACGGCGTGGCGATGGTGCAGTCCAACGCCATCCTGCAGTGGCTGGCGGAGAGCAAAGGTGTGCTGGCCGGCCAGCCCGGCGAGCGCCAGGCGCTGCGCGAATGGCTGAGCTGGGAGAGCAACCGCATCGGGCTGTCGCTGCCCAATCTGCGTTACGCGCGCCGCTTCGAGCCGCAGCCGGCGGCAGTCGAAGCCTGGCTGGAACAGCGCTGCCGCGCCGACCTCGACGTGCTGGACGCGCAGCTGACGACGCAGGACTACCTGCTCGCCGGCGGCCTGTCGCTCGCCGACCTGTCCGCCAGCGCCTACCTGTGGTGGGCCGCCGACGCCGGCATCGACCTGCAAGGTTGGCCGCACGTCGGCGCCTGGTTGGCGCGCATCGCCGCCCAGCCCGGCTGGCAGCATCCGGACGCGCTGATGGCACCGGAGAGTGGGCACTGACATGAGCGCGCCGCAGCGCATCTGGCTGGCCCGCGCCGCGCCGGCCAAACCGGCGCTCGGCGCCGCCTGCAACGGCTGCGGCGTGTGCTGCGCCGCCGCCCCCTGCCCGCTCTCAAAGCTGCTGCTGCGCCACCGTGCCGGCGCCTGCCCAGCGCTGCAGTGGCAGGCCGCGGCCGCACGCTACCACTGCGGCCTGCTCACCGCCCCCACCCACTACCTGCGCTGGCTGCCCGCCGTCGCCGTGCCGCTGTTCGCACCCTTGGCGCGACGCTATCTGGCCATCGGCGCCGGCTGCGACTCCGACACCAGCGCCGAACCGGAAACCACCTCATGACCGATCTGCTTGCGCCACTGGCCGCCATTGTCGGCGCCGCCAACCTGCTGACCACGCCGCACGACATCGCGCCCTTCATTACCGATTACCGCGGCCGCTACCACGGCGGCAGCTGGTCATCGCGCTGCGGCGGCTGAACCGCATCCGCGCCGTCGACGCGGCCAACCAGACCATCACCGTCGAGGCCGGCTGCACGCTGGCGGCGGTGCAGGCGGCGGCGGCCAGCGCCGGGCTGCTGTTCCCGCTGTCGCTAGCCAGCGAAGGCAGCTGCCAGATCGGCGGCAACCTGTCCACCAACGCCGGCGGCCTTGCCGTGCTGCGCTTCGGCACCATGCGCGAGCTGACGCTGGGGCTGGAGGTGGTACTGCCCGACGGGCAGCTGCTGGACGCGCTGACCGCGCTGCGCAAGGACACCAGCGGCCTGGACGTGAAGCAGCTGTTCATCGGCGCCGAGGGCCAGCTCGGGCTGATCACCGCCGCCACGCTGAAGCTGTTTCCGCAACCCACCGCGCACGCCACCGCGCTGCTTGGTGTTGCCAGTGCCGACGAGGCCATCGCCACCCTCAACGCGCTGCAGGCGGCGTTCGGCGACCGGCTGACCAGCTTCGAGATGATGTCCGAGGTCTGCCAGCAGCTGGTCGACAAGTACCAGCCGGGCGCACTGCCGTTCCAGGCGCCATGGGCGCTGCTGGTCGAGCTGTCCGACAGCGGCGACAACACCAGCCTGCAGGAGCGGCTGCTGCAGTGGCTGGCTGCACGCGGCCTCGGCGACGGCGTGCTGGCGCAGAACGACAGCGAACGCGCGCGGCTGTGGCAGCTGCGCGAACAGATGTCGGCGCTGCAAAAGC
>Ga0209211_10008059_pt1 | contig 14562 bp, 15 predicted proteins | sample RifGroA2_FD_183992 | JGI IMG/M metagenome (GOLD analysis project Ga0209211, IMG submission 183992) | Groundwater microbial communities from Rifle, Colorado, USA - Groundwater A2 (SPAdes) (version 2) | ecosystem: Environmental > Aquatic > Deep subsurface > Groundwater | place: Rifle, Colorado...
ACGGCCGCGCTGTCTTCCGGCGCGGCGCCACCCGGCAGCTTGCCGAGCAGATAGTAGTCGATGACCATGCGGGCGATCGGCGCGGCCGACTGGGCGCCAAAGCCGCCGTTCTCGACGAGCACGGCGAGGGCGATTTTCGGCTTGTCGGCCGGCGCGTAGGCGATAAACAGGGCGTGGTCGCGCAAATCCTTGCGGGTGCTGCTTTCCTTGTACTGGGCGCCCTTCAGCGAATAGACCTGGGCCGTCCCGGTCTTCCCAGCCGCTTCGTAGGGGGCGCCGGCAAAAGCCCGGGCGCCGGTACCTTCCTTGTTGACGCCGACCATGGCCCGACGGATCACGTCGACATTGCTCTGTTTCCACTGCAGGTCGCGAATCGGCTTGGGCTCGACCTGGCGCTTCTCACCCGTTCGGGTTTCGATGATGTGGCGGACGAGGTGCGGGCGGAACATCACGCCGTTATTGGCGATGGTCGCCGTGGCCTGGGCCAGCTGGATCGGGGTGTAGGCGTTGTAACCCTGGCCGATGCCGATCGAGATCGTTTCACCGGCATACCATTTTTGCTGCTCCGGCTTCTTGAAGCGCTGTTTCTTCCATTCCTGCGATGGCAGGACGCCCTTCGATTCGCCCGAATCATCCTTGCCGAGGTCGATGCCGGTGCGCTGGCCGAGGCCCAGCGAGCCCATGAACCGGGAGATGTTGTCGATCCCCATGTCGTTGGCCAGCACGTAGTAATAGGTGTCGCACGATTCAACGATGGACTTGTACATATCGACCATGCCGTGGCCACCCTTCTTGTCGTCGCGAAAAGTGTGGTTGCCGAAGGTAAAGAAGCCGGGGTCGCTGATCGCCTGATGCGGCGTGCGCTTGCCCATTTCGAGCGCGGCCAGTGCCATGAAAGGCTTGAAAGTCGAACCGGGCGGATAGGCGCCGTTGATGGCCCGGTTGACCATCGGCCGGCTCGGATGCTCATTGAGTTCCTTCCAGTTGTCCGGCGTGATGCCGTCGACGAACAGGTTCGGGTCGTAGGTCGGTGTGGACACCAGGGCCAGGATGCCGCCGGTGGTCGGGTCGATGGCGACGAGCGACCCCTTGCGGTCGCCGAAGGCCTGCTCGGTGATTTCCTGCAGCTTGGCATCGAGGGTCAGCATCAGGTTGTTGCCGGGCACCGGCGGTATCCGTTTCAGACTGCGCAAGGCCCGGCCGCCGGAATCGATCTCGACCTCCTCGTAACCGGTCTCGCCGTGCAGTTCGAACTCATAATGCTGTTCGAGGCCGGTCTTGCCGACGTGGTCGGTACCCTTGTAGTTGCCCTGCTTTTCCGAATCCTCGATCCATTTGAGATCACGATCGGTGATCCGGCCGATATAGCCGACGGCGTGCGAGGCAATCGCACCGAGCGGGTACTGGCGGAACAGTCGGGCCTTGACCTCGACGCCGGGAAAACGATAGCGCTGCGCGGCAAAACGGGCGACCTCGGCATCGGTCAAGCGGGTGCGGATGGGGATCGATTCGAAATTCTTGGCCTCGTCGAGCAGGCGCTTGAAACGCTTGCGATCCTTGGCCTGGATGTCGATCAGTTCGGCCAGCGCGTCGATGGTCTCCTCGACGCTGGCGGTCTGCGACGGCGTTATTTCCAGCGTGAATGCCGAATAGTTGTGGGCCATCACGACGCCGTTGCGGTCAGTGATGACGCCGCGGTTGGGAACGATGGGGATCAGCGCGATCCGGTTGTCTTCAGCCCGCGTCAGGTAAAAGTCGTGCTGGATGATCTGCAGCCAGAAGAAACGGCTGAACAGGATGCCGAAAGCCAGCAGGACGCAAATTGCAGCGACGCCCAGGCGAAAACGAAAGCGGTCGACATCGGCTTCCGGATTGGTGAAATGAGCCATGGACTTCCCGCCTCTGACCTAGATCGGGCGGTTGGGATCCTGCTCGACCGGTCGGTATTGGGGCAGAAGCAGGATGAAGGTGAGCGGAATCCAGAGCAGGGTCGCCACGACGGGGCCGATGAAATAGCCCCAGCCCGGGAAATCGGCGCCGACGGCAAGGCGCATCAGGGCCTGAAATACCTGCGTGGCGACGAGCAGGGGCAAGACCTGCAGGGCCTGCTGGACCAGCGGGAACCACAGGATGCGCCGGGACAGCGACGAGGCGGCATAGGCGAGCAGCACGTAGGCGAAGCAATGCTGGCCGAGAACCGCTCCGTCGGCGACATCCATGAGCAGGCCGAGGACGAAGGCCCAGCCCATGCCGACGCGGCGAAATTCGCGGATGCACCAGAAACAGAGGACCAGCGCCACCCAATCCGGGACGCCCGGCCAGTGCGCCGTCGGCAGGAAATTGAGGAGGGCGGCGCCTATCAGGCTGAAGACGATGAACCAGGGGCGGACCGGCTGCAGGATGCGGGAAGAGGAAAAAGTCGGTTGCATCAGTTTTCCCTACTCGCCGATTTCTTGTTCCTGCCGCGCAAGGCGGGCTGTTCACTGCTTCCCGGGCGCCCGGCCGATGCCGGTGGAGCGGGCGGCAAGGGCTGGCGTGCATCGAGCACCATGACTTCGCCGAAGTTCTCGACGCCGGCGATTGGCACGCAGAAGATGCGGGCGAAGGAATAGGCATTGTCGCGTTCGATATTGACCACCCTGGCGACCGGGAAGCCGGGCAGGTAGATGCCGTCGAGACCGGAAGTGACCAGCACGTCGTCAATCTGGATGTCGGCATTGGCCGGCATGTAGCGCAGCTCGAGCTGGCCGTTGCCCAGGCCGAAGACGACCGAGCGCTGGCCGCTACGGACAATCTGGACGGGGACGACCTGATCCTTGTCGGTGATCAGCGTGATTTCGGCCGAGAACTGGAAAACGCGGGTGACCTGACCGACCACGCCGGTCTCGTCAATGGCCGGCTGACCGGCAACGATGCCGGCCTGCTGCCCCTTGTCGACGATGATCTTGCGCGAGAACGGATCGCGGGCGGTGTACAGGATCTGGGCCACCTGGCCGCTGGCTTTCTCGCGCTCCTTGACCGAGAGCAGCTTGCGCAAGCGTTCGTTTTCCATTTCCAGCTGGGCCAGACGTTGCAGGTTCGGCGCGGTTGTCAGCTGGGTGTGCTTGAGTTCGATGTTTTCCTGTTGCAGGGCGCGCATGCCCTGGAAGTAGCTGGCGGCGTAATCGACCAGGCTGCCCGGCGTCTGGGCGACGCGCTGCACCGGGTCGACGACCAGCGCGATGCTCTGGCGGAGCAGTTCGAGACTCTGGAAACGCAGGTCGACAACAAAGATCGCCAGCGAAACGGCGAGGTAGAAAGTCAGAAGGGCCAGCGGCGCTGGCCCTTGCTTGAAGAACGGCGGAGGTGCGTGGTCGATGCCGGCCATCGCTTAATCCGTGAATGCTACGGTCAACGCTCAGTCCGAGGCAAAAATGCTGCCCAGCTTGTCCATCTTTTCCAGCGCCATGCCGCAACCGCGGGCAACGCAGGTCAGAGGTTCGTCGGCGACGATGACCGGCAGGCCGGTTTCTTCCATGAGCAGGCGGTCGAGATCGCGCAACAGGGCGCCACCGCCGGTCAGCACCATGCCCTTTTCGGCGATGTCGGCACCGAGTTCGGGGGGGGTCTTTTCCAGTGCCGACTTGACGGCGGAAACGATCTGGTTGAGCGGGTCGGTCAGCGCTTCGAGGATTTCGTTCGACGAAATCGTGAACTTGCGCGGGATGCCTTCGGCCTTGTTGATGCCGGAAACTTCCATTTCCTTGACCTCGGCGCCTGGGAAGGCGGAGCCGATGTTCTTCTTGATGTTTTCGGCGGTGTTCTCGCCGATCATCATGCCGTAGTTGCGGCTGATGTAGTTGATGATCGCCTCGTCGAGCTTGTCGCCGCCGACGCGCACCGAGCCGGCATAGACCATGCCGCCGAGCGAGATGACGCCGACTTCGGTGGTGCCGCCACCAATGTCGACAACCATCGAGCCGGTCGCTTCGGAAACCGGCAGGGCGGCACCGATCGCGGCGGCCATCGGCTCCTCGATCAGGTAAACCTGGCTGGCGCCGGCGCCGAGAGCGGATTCGCGAATGGCGCGACGCTCGACCTGGGTCGAGCCGGAAGGTACGCAGATGATGATGCGCGGACTCGGGCTGAACAGCTTGGAGTCGTGCACCTTCTTGATGAATTGTTTGAGCATCTGCTCGGTGACGGTGAAGTCGGCGATGACGCCATCCTTCATCGGGCGGATGACGGTAATCGTGCCCGGCGCCTTGCCCAGCATGTCCTTGGCTTCCTTGCCGACAGCCTGGATGGTTTTCTTGGCATTGGGGCCGCCTTCGAGGCGGATGGCGACGACTGACGGCTCGTCCAGAACGATGCCGCGGGCCCGCACATAGATCAGCGTATTGGCGGTGCCAAGGTCGATGGCGAGGTCATTCGAGAAGTATTTGCTGAGGAAACCGAACATGTATGCTCCGCTTGGGGGATGCGGTAGAGAAAACTTTTATGATACCTTATAACGCTTTCCATTTTAAGACTTTGTGCGCTGCAATAAAGTCTTCGGACCCCATGTCGCTCACATTAGAACAGGTAAAACGCATCGCCCATCTCGCGCGAATCGAGATCAGCGATGACGAGGCGTTGACCACCCAGGGTCACCTCAATGGCATCTTCCAGTTGATCGAGGAAATGCAGGCGGTCGATACCCGTGGCGTCGAGCCGATGGCCCATGCCCAGGATGTCAGTCAGCGCCTGCGCGAGGATGCCGTCACCGAGGGCGACCGTCGGGCCGCCTATCTGGCCGTCGCCCCGGACACCGAAGCGGGTCTCTACCTCGTGCCGAAGGTGATCGAATGATCAACAAGAGCCTGAAGCAACTGGCGCAGGCGCTCGCCGCCAAGCAGATTTCCAGCGTCGAACTGTCATCGCTTTTCCTGGACCGCATCGAGCGCCTGAACCCGACGCTCAACGCCTTTGTTACGGTCGACCGGGAAAAAAGCCTGAAAATGGCCCGCGACGCCGATGCCCGGATCGCCGCCGGTACGGCCGGTCCGCTGACCGGGATCCCGATCGCCCAGAAGGACATTTTCTGCGCCGAAGGGTGGACGACGACCTGCGGCTCGAAAATGCTGGCCAACTTCGTCTCGCCCTACGACGCGACGGTCATCCACAAAATGCATGCTGAAGCCGGTCTGGTCTCGCTCGGCAAAACGAACATGGACGAATTCGCCATGGGATCGTCGAACGAAACCTCGTTCTTCGGCCCGGTGCGCAATCCGTGGGATACCAGCCGCGTTCCCGGTGGCTCTTCGGGTGGCTCGGCCGCCGCCGTCGCTGCCCGTCTGGCGCCAGCGGCAACCGGCACCGACACTGGCGGTTCGATCCGCCAGCCGGCGGCGCTGTGCAATCTGACCGGCCTCAAGCCAACCTACGGCGTCGTTTCCCGCTACGGCATGATCGCCTTTGCTTCGTCGCTCGACCAGGGCGGCCCGATGGCGGCCAGCGCCGAGGACTGCGCCCTGCTGCTCAATACCATGGTCGGCTTCGACGAACGTGATTCGACCTCGCTCGATCGCCCGGTCGAGGACTACGCCCGCGATCTGGAAAAGCCGCTGGACGGTCTGCGCATCGGTCTGCCCAAGGAATTCTTCGGCGAAGGCTGCGATGCCGAGGTGATGGCTGCCGTTCGTGCCGCGATTGCCGAATACGAAAAACTCGGGGCGACGACCGTTGAGGTCTCGCTGCCTAACTCGCATTTGTCGGTGCCGGCCTATTACGTCATCGCCCCGGCCGAAGCGAGCTCCAACCTGTCGCGTTTCGACGGCGCCCGTTACGGTTACCGCGCGCCCGAGTACGACAATCTCGAGCAGATGTACGAAAAGACACGGGCTCAGGGCTTCGGCAGCGAGGTCAAGCGGCGCATCATGATCGGCGCCTACGTGTTGTCGCACGGCTATTACGATGCCTACTATCTGCAGGCGCAGCGCATCCGTCGCCTGATCGCCGACGATTTCGTCGAGGCCTTCAAGTCCTGCGATGTGATCATGGGACCGACCTCGCCGTCGACGGCCTTCAAGCTCGGGGAGAAAGCGGCCGATCCGGTCCAGATGTACCTCTCCGACATCTACACCATTGCCGTGAATCTGGCCGGTTTGCCCGGCATGTCGATTCCCTGCGGCTTTGTCGGCGGCTTGCCGGTTGGCCTGCAGTTGATCGGCAATTATTTTGCCGAAGGGCAGCTGCTCAATGTCGCCCATCGCTATCAGCAGGCGACCGACTGGCACCAGCGCCGGGCGTCCGGTGTTGACTAGGATGTGGCGTCGTTTTCTGATGGTCGTTTGTGTGTTGGCGGCCGGTTGTGCCGAGGTCGAGAAGCAGCCGGATGTCGCGCCGGAACCGTCGGCGCTGCCGGAGAAGTCGCCGGTCAGCGGCGAGCCGAAACTCAAGAACTCGACGCTGAAATATCTGGCCAGGCGCAATCTGAAGCCAATGCCGACCCGGCCGCTCAATGTCCGGTCGCGCTGTTCGCACAAGGATGCCATCGGCACGCAAACCCGCCTTGACCTGTTGGTCAAGGAGGCCTCGGTCAAGACGTTCAAAGCCGAGGTCCGCATGAAGGGACACGGCACCTGTCGCTTCAACCTGAACGATTTCGATCAGGTCGAGAAGCTGCCGCAGGCCCTGTTGCGCCACAAGACGCAGGCCAACTGTCTGGTCCGCATGTGGGAGCAGGGGCCGAAAGTGACCATCGCCTTCAATAGTTGCGCCAAGTCCTGCGATGGGCAGGCCTTCGACTATCTCTGGCCGATCATGGTCGAGGCGAAGAGCGGGCAATGTTTCTGAAACGGATGAAGCTATGAATCAGTGGGAAGTAGTCATCGGCATCGAGACGCACGCGCAACTGGCGACGGTTTCGAAGATTTTTTCCGGCGCCTCGACGGCCTTTGGCGCCGAGCCCAATACCCAGGCCTGCGCGGTCGACCTCGCCTTGCCGGGTGTTTTGCCGGTCCTCAACAAGAAGGCTGTGGAGTGTGCGATCCGCTTTGGTTTGGCCATTGGCGCCGAAGTTGCGCAAAAGTCGGTGTTTGCCCGCAAAAACTATTTTTATCCGGATCTGCCCAAGGGTTACCAGATCAGCCAGATGGACCTGCCCGTCGTCGTTGGCGGCAACATTACGCTGCAGGTTGGCCAGGGTGACAAGGCTTATGAAAAGGTGGTTCGCCTGACCCGCGCCCATCTCGAAGAAGATGCCGGCAAGTCGCTGCACGAAGATTTTCACGGCAAGTCGGGCATCGACCTCAATCGCGCCGGCACGCCGCTGCTCGAAATCGTTTCCGAGCCGGACATGCGATCAAGCGACGAAGCGGTTGCCTACGCCAAGGCGCTGCATGCGCTGGTGCAATGGATAGGCATCTGCGACGGCAACATGCAGGAAGGTTCCTTCCGCTGCGACGCCAACGTTTCCGTGCGGCCGAAAGGCCAGGCCGAATTCGGCACGCGCCGCGAAATCAAGAACCTCAACTCCTTCCGTTTCCTCAAGGAAGCCATCGACTTCGAAGTCCAGTGGCAAATCAACGAAATCGAGGAAGGCCGCCGGATCCAGCAGGCCACCGTGCTGTTCGATCCGGACACCGGTGAAACCCGCATGATGCGCAGCAAGGAAGATGCGCACGACTACCGCTACTTCCCGGATCCCGATCTCCTGCCGCTGGTGATTTCCGACGAGTGGCTTGCCCGCGTCCGGGGCGAACTGCCGGAGTTGCCGGGCCAGATGCGCGAGCGCTTCATCAGCGAATTCGGCCTGTCCAACTACGATGCAACGACGCTGACGGCCAATTCCGAAATTGCCGCTTTTTTCCAGTTGACCGTAGCAATTGCCGGAAAGCAGAACGCCAAGCCCTGTGCCAACTGGGTCATGGTCGATCTTGCCGCGCGCCTTAACAAGGATGGCAAGGAAATCGCCGAGTCGCCGGTGTCGGCCGCCCAACTGGCCGGCCTGATCCTGCGCATTGTCGACAACACCATCTCCAACAACATCGCCAAGAAGGTTTTCGAGGCCTTGTGGAACGGAGAAGGAGCGACGGCCGACGAGATCATCGACAAACAGGGACTCAAGCAGATCACCGACAGCGGCGCCATCGAGGCCCTGGTCGACGACGTGCTGGCGGCCAATCCGGCCAATGTTGCCGAATTCAAGGCGGGCAAGGAAAAGGCCTTCAATGCACTGGTCGGCCAGGTCATGAAGGCCGCCAAAGGCAAGGCCAATCCGCAACAGGTCAACGACCTGCTCAAACAGAAACTGGCGGGCTGATCAGCGAACTGGCGCGGGCGTTGCCGGTAGCGGCCGGCGCGTCAATTCGAAATAGCGCTTGCGGTCAGCGTCATACTTGGCCTTGATGGCCTCGAAATCGCGCCTCTTGATCTCCAGCAGGTCCTGCTGGAGCTTGATCTCGTGGTCCAGGGCGCGCAAATCCCGCTCCAGTTCCGGCGGCAAGGCCTTCTTCTTGTAGAACTCAGCCTCGTTTTCAAATTTCTTGCGCTTGGTGCGCGCCTGGTCGATACGTGCGATCGTCGCCAGAATGGCGAGGTTAACGTCGGTCTCCGCCTTGCGCTGGGCCAGATCGATATCCTCGGGCATCGAATAAGTATCGAGCAAGGCCTGATCACGCCGCCGCTGCTGGCGACTCGCGTCCTCAAGCTCTTTGCGCCGCTTGTTTTCGACAATCCGCTCTGCCTTTTGCTCTGGCGTCAGTGCCGCGCCGACTTCCTTGATCAGGTTGCCACCACTGTCCAGCACACGATAGGCGCGCCCCCGGCACTGCTCCGGCAACACGTCGCTGCATATCCGGCGACCGTTGTTAGGGTCATGACAGCAGTAAAACTCGCCCGTTGCCTGGGCCGACCCAAGCGACAACAGCAGCAACGGGGCAAGTAACAGCTTATGCATGGATGCCATATTGCTCGCGGTAGCGGGTCACCGCGTCACGGTGCTCCGCGAATTCCGGACGATGGGCGAGGAAGGAGAGCAGGTCGCTGAGTCCGGCCACGGCGACGACCGGGATACCATAGTCGCGCTGGACTTCCTGGACCGCCGACAATTCGCCCTGGCCACGTTCCTGGCGGTCGAGAGCGATCAGGACGCCGGCCGGGGTGGCTCCGGCGGCACGAATAAGCTCGACTGATTCACGAACCGACGTGCCGGCCGAAATGACGTCATCGACAATCAGGACGCGGCCGGTCAGCGGTGCGCCAACAATGTTGCCGCCTTCGCCATGGTCCTTGGCTTCCTTGCGGTTGAAGGCAAACGGGAAATTTCTGCCACGCTGTGCGAGAGCGACGGTGATCGCAGCAACCAGTGGAATACCCTTGTAGGCCGGGCCAAACAGCATGTCGAACTCGACCCCGCCGGCTTCGGCAGCTTTCGCGTAGAATTCGGCGAGACGGCCAAGCGAGGTGCCGTCGTTGAATAAACCGGCATTGAAGAAGTAGGGCGAGAGCCTTCCCGCCTTGGTCTTGAATTCGCCAAAGCGCAAGACTTGGCAGCTCAGCGCAAATTCAATGAAATCCTGACGAAAATCCATATTTTTCCATTCTCTACGGCCGGGAAACTGCGCCGATCACTGCACAATGTTACGCATCATCTCCCTGAATCTCAATGGTATCCGCTCCGCCTGGAGCAAAAATGTCCTGCCTTGGGCTGCCGCTCAGAACGCTGACGTCTTCTGCCTGCAGGAGCTGAAGGCACAGCTGCCCGATTTGGCGCCGGAAATGCTGGCGCCGAATGGCATGCATGCCTTCTATCACTGCGCCGAGAAGAAGGGCTACAGTGGCGTCGGCATCTGGAGCAGGCAGGAGCCTGACCGTGTTGTCGAGGGCTTCGACGGCGGCGAGTTTGACGCCGAAGGGCGCTACATTCGAGCTGATTTCGGTAATCTGTCCGTTATTTCACTCTACCTGCCGTCCGGTTCGTCATCCCCTGAGCGCCAGGAAGCCAAGTTCCGGTTTCTCGACGTATTTTTCCCGAAAATGCTCGAGTTGCGTGCCGAAGGCAGGGAAATTGTCCTCTGCGGCGACTGGAACATTGCGCATCAGGCCATCGACCTCAAAAACTGGAAATCGAACCAGAAAAATTCAGGCTTTCTGCCAGAAGAGCGCGCCTGGCTCAGCCGGGTGTTTGATGAGCAGGGGTGGGTCGACGTCTATCGTCGTCTTTATCCCGATGCTGGTGATTCCTGCTATACGTGGTGGAGCAATCGTGGTCAGGCCTGGGCCAAGAATGTCGGCTGGCGCATCGATTACCAGATCGCTACTCCCGGAATCGCCACGACCGCCGCCAAGGCAGAGGTCTACAAGGCTGCGCGCTTTTCCGATCATGCACCGCTTATCGTCGACTACGATCTTAATATGCATTCAAAGTGAATTGATTTCGCTGCCTGCTAGGGATACTCTGTAGTCCTGCTTAACTGTCCATCGAGGTTGAAAAATGTCCGAACAATTGACTGCTGCCAACAAGGAAAGACTGGTGTCCGATCTGAAGGTTGTCATTTCTGATACAGAAGAACTTCTGCGAGCCACCGCCGGTGCCGCCGGTGAAAAGGTTGGCGAGCTGCGTGAGCGTCTTGGTGTGCGTCTGCGTGACACCAAGGAGCGTGTTCTCGACCTCGAAGTCGCTGTCGTCGACAAGACCAAGGCCGCCGCCCGCGCCACCGACGATTTCGTGCATGAAGAACCTTGGAAGGCCGTTGGTGTTGCAGCCGCGCTGGGTCTCGCGCTTGGTGTGCTGATCGGTCGTCGCTAAGCGAATGGCCGATCAGGCGGGCGGTGAAGGGGGCCGCGAAGGCCTCTTTGCCGCGCTGAAAAATAGCCTCGCAACACTGATTGCGATTGGTAAGACGCGTGCCGAACTTCTTGTTACAGAGCTTGAGGAAGAGAAACTTCGTCTCATGTCGCTCTGGTCCAAGGCGATTGGTGCGGCATTCATGCTTGCTGTTGGTATCGTTTTGGCGATTTTTTGCCTGGCTCTGGCTTTTTGGGAGCAGCGCGTAATTGTTTTCGGGATATTTGCAGTTCTATTCATCAGTGGAGCCCTGTATCTGATCGCCTCGCTCAAGCGACAGGCTGCGCAACCCAGCAAGATGTTTCGGGCAAGCCTGTCGGAACTCGAAGCCGACATGGCTTTGTTGCGTCGCTATCGCAAGAAATCGGAATGAACCCGAAGTTATTGCAGCTTGCCACCCGACATGGGGCGCTGAAAGCGCGTATTGATGAGCAGCGCCGTGCTCTGGCGCAACATTCCGTGCCGCTTCAGGCGGCGTTCGCTCGTGGCGATTCGGTTCTCCAGGGTGTTGACTGGCTTAAGCATCATCCTGCAGCAATCGGGGCCGCTGTTGCTCTGGCTGTCGTGGTTCGCCCGCGGCGTACGGCGCGGTGGGTTCGGCGGGGATTTTTCCTTTGGCGAGGCTGGCGGGCCATTCGTGCTTCCTTGATCGGTATGCGTTGAACACTGGTGAGTCGGCTGGCGAAGACATCATTCCGCTGCCGGGGTGGTGGCGACAGATGATTGCCTCGCAGCGCCGGCAGACGCGTCGGATTCTGGCTGAGTTGATCGCAACGCGCGGCATCATGCCGCTGCTGATGAAGGTGCGTAATGGTGGCCACTGGTCTCCGGATGAAAAGCTTGAACTCATCCGGCATCTGCGCCACATGGTTCGTCTTTCACCTTATCTGATTGCCTTGGTCTTGCCTGGCTCCATCCTGTTTCTGCCGGTCTATGCCTGGTGGCTGGACAGACGTCGTATCAGGCGCGGTGAGTAGCTTCGGCAGGAGTTTCGTTCCAGGGAGCGACTTTCAACAACAACATCATTCCCGGGACGGCGAGCACTACGCATAGCCAGTAAAAATTGGTCCATCCCAAGGTTTCGACCAGCCATCCTGCCGAGGCATTGATAAATGTGCGAGGTACTGCAGCCAGGCTCGTGAAGAGTGCCATCTGGGTTGCCGTGAAGGCTGGATGAGTCGAACGGGCGATAAAGGCGACGAACGCCGCCGTTCCCAGTCCGACCCCCAACGCTTCAAGGCTGATCACAAAGGCCAGCGACAGTCGTTCGCCGACACCGATGCTGTCAAAATGCCCTTGGCTAGCCAGCCAGGCAAAACCAAAAATGGACACCAGCTGGACTATCCCGAAGAGCCAGAGAGCGCGGTTGATTCCCAGGCGGATCATCCACAGTCCGCCGAGCAGGGCGCCGATGACTGCCGGCCATAAGCCTGCATGCTTGGCGATGATGCCAATATCGGTCTTGGTGAAACCCATGTCCAGGTAAAACGGGGTGGCCAGCGCCGTGCAAAGGCTGTCACCCAGCTTGTAGAGAAAAATGAAGCCAAGGACCATGACAGCGCCGCGCCAACCCTGTCGGCCCATGAACTCATGGAACGGTTCGGTGACCGCCTGGCGCAGGGTTTTGGGAGCTCCCTTGACTACTGGCTCGCTGACCATCCAGGCCATGACCATTCCCGGAATCATGAAGGCGCCGGTAATCCAGAATACTTCGTTCCACGGCAGGCGGTCAGCCAGGATCAAGGAAAGCGATCCCGGTATGAGTCCGGCGATTCGATAGGCATTGACGTGAACGGCATTGCCCAGGCCCAGTTCGCTGTCGTCCAGAATTTCGCGCCTGAAAGCGTCGACCGCAATATCCTGCGTTCCGGACAAGAAGGCGAGTAGCGTGGCGAGCCACAGGATCGGCCAGATGCTTTCTTTCGGGTCGAGGCCGCCGAGCGAACCGATGGTGAACAACAGACCGACCTGGGTAATCAGCATCCAACCTCGGCGCCGGCCGAATCCCGGAATGCTGAAACGGTCAAGGAGCGGGGACCACAGGAATTTCCAGGTGTAAGGAAACTGGATCAGTGCGAAGAACCCGATGGTTTTAAGATCAACACCTTCGCTGCGTAGCCAAGCTGGCAAAAGGTTGAGTAAAAGATAGAGCGGCAGGCCCGAACTGAAACCGGTAAAGATGCAGATCAGCATCTTCCGGCTGAGCAGCGCGGCAAGCCAAGCCGGCATCAACGGTTTTGCGTCAGTCGATAGACTGCCAGACTGCCGAGAAAGTTCACTTCGCTGGTGACGGGCTTCCCCTCTTCGTCAAGGACGCTACGCTCACGGATGATCAGGCCCATCTTGGCGCACAGGGCTTCAAAATCGAGAAGTGTGAAGAAACGAACATTGGGCGAGTCGTACCACTGGTATGGGAGGTCTTCGGAAACCGGCATGCGGCCATCGAGAACCGAGCGCAGGTTTTTCCAGTAGGCGAAATTGGGAAAGGAGACCACTGCCTCGCGTCCGACGCGGAGCATTTCACGCAGTATGCCCTCGGTGTGACGAACGGTTTGCAGGGTGCGTGACAGCACAACATGGTCGAAAGCCTGGTCGGCGAATTCGTCGAGGCCGCGCTCCAGGTTGCCTTGTATGACATTGATGCCATTTCTGATAGCGGCGAGCACATTGGCGTCGTCAATTTCGACACCGACACCCATGACGCCACGCTGTTCGATAAGGTGTTTGAGTAGAGAGCCATCGCCGCAACCGAGGTCGAGTACACGGTGGCCAGGCTCAATCCAGCCAGCGATCAACTCAAAGTCGGGGCGCCCCAGAGTGTGCGTCATAGCTTGATGTTCCGCAGGTAGGCATCGATCACACCATGATAGTGGGCGTCTTCCATCAGGAAAGAATCGTGGCCGAAGTTGAGGTCGATTTCTGCATAGGAAACATTGCGTCCATTAGCCAGCAGGGCGGCGACAATTTCCTTGGAGCGCGCCGGCGAAAAGCGCCAGTCAGTAGTAAATGAAGCAATCAGGAAGTTCGCCTTGCTGCGGGCCATGGTGGCAGTCAGGTTTCCATTGTCTTCGCGTGACGGATCGAAATAATCCAGTGCCTTGGTCATCAGCAAGTAGGTATTGGCATCGAAATATCCGGCGAACTTGTCGCCTTGGTAACGCAGATAGGATTCCACCTCGAATTCGACATCAAAACCAAAGGAGAAGGCACTGTTACGAAGGTCGCGGCCAAATTTCTCGCCCATCTGGTCGTCAGACAAATAAGTGATGTGACCGAGCATGCGAGCCAAGCGCAGGCCGCGAACCGGTCGAGTGTTGTATTCGTAATAGTTGCCGCCATGGAAATCGGGATCGGTCAGGATAGCTTGACGGGCCACGTCGTTAAAGGCGATATTTTGCGCCGATAGCTTGGGCGCTGCAGCCACTACGATGGCGTTGCGCACTCGCTCGGGATAGGTGATGCTCCAACGCAGTGCCTGCATGCCGCCCAGGCTGCCGCCCATGACGGCAGCCCAGCTCTCAATGCCAAGGCGGTCTGCTAATCGAGCCTGGGAGTGAACCCAGTCATTGACGGCAACAATCGGAAAGTCGGCGCCCCAGGGTTTGCCGGTCGATGGATTGATCGATGACGGTCCGCTGGAGCCATGGCAACCCCCCAGATTGTTGAGGCCAACGATGAAGAACTTGTCGGTATCGAGCGGGCGGCCGGGGCCGATGATATTGTCCCACCAGCCGATATTTTCAGGCTGATCC
>Ga0209211_10008061_pt1 | contig 14557 bp, 16 predicted proteins | sample RifGroA2_FD_183992 | JGI IMG/M metagenome (GOLD analysis project Ga0209211, IMG submission 183992) | Groundwater microbial communities from Rifle, Colorado, USA - Groundwater A2 (SPAdes) (version 2) | ecosystem: Environmental > Aquatic > Deep subsurface > Groundwater | place: Rifle, Colorado...
ATGAGCCTGATATGCAGTAACACGATTTGCTTGGTCGCCGAAAACTTCACGAACGCTTCCATTATTGATTCTTCGTGTCCAATCTCCAAAACTGAGATTTCCGACAACATTTTGTGTAGGAAGTTGAAGAACATCCGTAACCATCGAATCAACAGACCAGTCCAACACTTGAAGAGAAACTTCATCAAGGCCTTCATTTCCTTCTCGATCACGTGCAGCAATGCGCAACGTGTAAAATCCGGGCCTCAACTGCCGTCCAAAATCACCATGATAGACTGCGCCGGTGAAATCAGGAAGCTCAACCGCTCGATTTTCGGGCTCAAACACTGCTTTCTCACCATAGTCGCCAAAAGAAAACACAACAGCAGCAATGCCGGAATCAGCATCAGAGCATCCTGCACTGAATGCAACACGATCATCGTAGCGAAAGATGCCTTGTTCAACATCAGGATATAATTCAGGATATGCTGATGGACTTAAGAAACGTACAAACGGAGCAACGCGGTCAACAAGCAAGGTATCAGAAGCATCTCCAAGAGAAGCATCAGAACCTGTATCATACCCGCTATCTATAGGAGCTGTAGCATCTGCATCAGGAAAGACAGTTGCATCAAAACCTGCATCATGCTCTGGAAAAGGAGAATCCTTACGTTCATCACTACATCCAGCTATAAGAAGACCAGGAATTCCAAAACCCACAGCATACAAAAATCTTCGTTTTGAATGATCAGTTATCACGTAAACCCCCAAACTACCAATTAATAAATAAGGGAAACAAAACTCCTATTTAAGCTTTATTGTGGGGAGTCAAGGATTGCCTTGTTCATCTTGTTCCTGCAAACGCTCATAAGATTCTCGATGCCTTCCATAGTGAGTAATACCTGCGATCCCACATAAAAGACTGACTATTCCCAATGCTCCAAATGCTAGACTCCTTTCGTCCTGAAACATCAACCAGCCACCTAATGTAGTTCCAGATGTTGAACCAATCGCCATCTTGATTCCTGTAGGTGTATAAAGGCCCCTTTGAAACCATGCCCTATATTTCTCAGCGAATTCTTCAGCGATTTGAGTAAAATAAGTTAAGGTGTCCAGAGATTCCCTGGCAGATGTTTGACCCTCTTCAGGAATCGTAGACGTGGATGAACGTTGTTGTCGATCAACAAAAGGACTAGCACGAAGCTCAGCCATATGAGCTTGATTTAGGGCATCAATTTCCTCAGGCTTGTCATACCAACCTACCGGAACATGTAGACTTGTTACACTTCCCTCAACAAATTCGCCAACACGTAAATTTCCGTATAAGTTAGCATTAGGTTCTATTACTGCGTGACCACGCACCCGACACGTCCCGCCAATAACTGCATCGTGGGATACGGTTGCATAATCAAGTACTTGTGCTCCTTCCTCAACTACTGCTTCAAGATCAACGTTTGCAGTATACGCGACAAAACCACCACCATTAGGGTGAAGAGACCCTACATAATACACGGATTTTTTGGTCAATGGGTTTCTGGCGAAATAAAGTGTACATTGTAAGTTATCTCTTAACTTAGACAAAGATAGGTCATCTGCGTCATCTTCATGTAATGAGTGGTAGGATGGAAGTTGTGAGGGAAGTCCTAGGAGAGTAATAATATATCTCACGTTATTAGATACATCACCACACCTCTTTGCTAAATGGTGTGCAGTGAGAAAAAGATATTTTGCTTTTACTGGACTACCAAAAACTCGCTCCTCCTTAAGTCCCCTTAAAAAAAGATAATATGCTAGATTAGCCTTGGGAAGTTCAGGTCTAGGGACACCCTCAAGATAAAATTGCTGATGGACATTATCAAAGCCATCAGAAATCTGTTCACAGATCTCATCAGAAAGACCTTCCGGATGCGTATTAAGAAGTTGATGAAGATGGTGCAACTTCCTCTGCAATAGCAGGAGTTCATTTTTGTCCAGTTGACCGTCTCGTTCAATCTCTGCATCGTCACCTTCAGCTAGAGTTTCCGTGTGTTTCCGCCAGTTTGTCAATGCGCTTAGGGGTGCAAGTTTCATGGCACCCATAAAGAGACTATTTTATTTAAGCTTAACGATCCATTTTTAGGTGAAATATCTCATTTTTATTCCATAAGTTTATATACTATGAGATATTTACACAACTTTATGGCAATAGATGAGAAAGATTTGAAGATTTTGGAAGTACTCAAAGAGCATGCTAAATTATCCACCTATAAAATTGCTAAGAAAACCCTGATTCCTGTCGCAACGGTACATAATAGAATAAAGAAGTTGGAAAAAGAGGGTATTATCTCACAGTATACGATCAAAACAGATCCTAAAAAATTAGGCAAAATTGTTACAGCATATGTTCTTATTCGTTACCACATAAGTTCCTGGGGTAAAACTACTAATCGTGAACAATTTAAGAAGAAATTACTTTGCCTCCCCAATATCGAAGAGATAAAGTATATCACGGGTCGGTTTGATATTCTATTAAAAGGCCATTTTAAGGATCTCGAAGATGTAAATAATTTGCTCCTGAATGAACTGCGTAAGATTCCAGATGTTGGCCAAACAGAAACATTTTTTGTCATTGAAACAGTAAAATAAGGATAATCGGTTACTTCCCATACACCAACGCCTTGCTCCCCTTCAGTTGAATCTCGTTTATAGGTGCAGTTCAGAGATCACCGAGCCAGGAATACCAAGAAACTCAAATTTTAGCCTCGATAATGCGATAAATATATAAACTTAAGAGCCCCATACAGGAATATGAAACTCACAGCTATTGTCAAAAAAGGAGAAAAACAATATGTTGCACTATGCCCTGAGGTTGATGTCGTCAGCCAAGGAAAAAGTATTGAAGAAGCGGTTTCTAACTTAAAAGAGGCGGTTGCATTGCATATTGAAGTGATGGGAATGCCTGAAGGTGTCAGTAATGAACAAGCACTCATCACCAGCATAGAGGTACCGACATTTGAAAAAACTTCCCAGATTGTCGGGTAAAGAAGTTATAAAAATGCTTTCTAAAGTGGGGTTCCAGACTGTAAGGCAAAAAGGAAGTCATGTTATTCTCGTTAAAGAAACAGCAGATGGAAAGAGATCAACGGTTGTTCCCCTGCATAAAGAGGTGGACAAAGGAACGTTATTAGAGATTATACGACAAGCAGGCCTCAAGAAAGAAGAGTTTATAGATCTCGCACAGTAATCTGAAAAAGTCATTATTTCTTATACACCAATGCCTTGCTCCCCTTCAGTTGAATCTCCTTCAGGAGGCGCATGTTGAGAGGTTTATAAACAGCGTTGTAGACAATCAGCATGCTTCCGGGTTGCATCTCGCGGTCTAACTTCTTCTCCAGTACATAGAAGTGCGTATCCGGATTGATAAAAATCACATCGCTCTGTGAGAGATCAGCATCAAGGAAGTCTGCTTGTGTAAAGAGCACCGGTACGGAAATGCGTTCCTGCATCATTTTCGAGATGGAAAACAGATCAGGATCAAGTTCGATTCCAGAAGCTTGTGTAAACAATCCTGCAACAAACACCGCTCTTCCGTCACCGCTTCCTAAATCAATAAAGTTCCTGCACCGCGACAACCCCAGAAGTGAAAACAAATGAAAGAGGTCATCAACAGCAGAGCCGGCAAAATACCCGCCCAAGGTATGTCGGAGATAGGTTTTGTCGCGCAGATAGCGTGCTTCCTGTTTCTTGTACTCTTCTTTGATCGTTTCTACAATCTTTTTTCGTTCTTCTGCATCAATGATGGCCATGCAACCCAGAAAGAAGCGCGCTTTTATATGGTTTCTGATCCTTCAATAGTATCGATTTATCACTATTCAAAAATGATCATTCCCACATCATCACCTTTCAGTTCTTCCACAAGATGATGATTGTTAAAGATGCGGACATGATGCTTGCCAACCATTTCAATCTTATTTGAAATTGCAAGCTTGTCATGGAGTTCATTCGGAGCAGTCAACCAAACCTGGTTATAGCTGATATGATTGCTTCCCAAAATATCCGGTTCAATACGATAGCCCTTGAGCGCATGAATTCCGGTTTCTTCATGGCTGAGAACAGGACCGCGCAAAACTTCACGCAGGTAGGTTGCAAGAAGGGGATTGCGCCGTGAGACGCTTTCAAAGCATCGCTTGGCAAGGAAAACTGTAGGGACACAATGATACGAACAAGGAAAATGACTGATGAGACTTAATCCAAAATGCCGAAGCATGTTGTTGGTCAAGAAACTGGGAAACGTTGTTTTTCCTTTTTGTTCAGGATCTTCCTTGAGTTCAGTGTTTGCAATGCTCAACAGCGAATAATCATCCCTTCTCCGTGCAGCAGTAGCATAGTGTTCTTTATAGAATCGGACACAGCAGGAAGGATATCCTAAAAATTCGCCGAGTTTTTCATCATTGCGCAGTTCTTCGTAAAATTTTGCTTTGTTGGCATCATCCTGCGACAAAGAAAGGTAAACAAAATAGTATCCGGGTTCTTCCACCCACGGTTTCACCATCAATTTCCGGTCTTTCAGAATCTTAAATGAAGAAACTGCATATTTTAACTGATGCTGTTCGCAAAATTCTGCAATTTTGTGAAAATCCTGTTCATGCACCATCTGTCGAGCAGCCGGCTTGATTCCGTCAAGAACAAAAAGAACTTCCATGGCATCGTCAAGACGATGAAAGGTATGCAGAAGGTCTTCATTGTTGTCAATAAGCTGGAGAGGAACATGCAGTTGTTCAACCTGTGCGTGTTGACTGCCCCCCGTACTACTCCCAGCACTCACAGCCTTCAGTTGCTTGCTGTGTGCGACCATCACACCACCTCTTGTCTGAGGGGAATGCGCGGTAGTTTATAAAGTTGTTTATTGAATTTATTTTTTGAATTTATTTTTCAAAAAAATGCGGCGAGAAGAAAGACAAAAAGAAGAAAAAGGCTAATGAAAACAGATCACGTACGGATTTTGCTTGTCAATGCTCCTCATTTCTGACAAAAGGAACGAGATATTATTTTGAACCGTGCTCAAAACGTTGTCAAATTCAATTTTTCCCGTAATTTTATTTTCACGCCAGCCTTGGAGAATGTGTGCGCCGTCATATTCTGTAAAAACAACCGGACATTTCAGCATCGCCACCATCATTTCGACAAGTTGAGGCGAGTAGCGAGCAACAAGCTCGAGATTCTTTTTTGCAAGTTGGACTGATGCAGAACACGTAAACGAGCAGGGATAATGGCTTAACACACCGATATCAAAATATCGGAGGATTACATTGTTGTAAAAACTAACCGCACTGCCCATGCGATCAGTTTCCTGCCGTGTGTTCCGCAATGCAGGAGCAATGTAATCATTTTCTTTGACAACTTCTTGTTCATACTCGCTCTTAAAAAAGTTGATGCAGCAGGAAGGGTAGCCGAGCAGTCTGCCCAATGCTTCATGATCGTTTTCAGCTTCTGATTGTTTTGCCTGCTCGACAAGTTTTTGATCTTTTCCAAGGTAGAGAAAAAGATCTCCTTTGATTTTTGATGCCAGAGCGACCTTGACACCCTTGTTTGCAACGCCCTTGTCTTCTGTCTGAACATGGATAATTTTGAAATCAGAAACTGCACATCTAAGCTGGCGGCGTTCGCAGAATGCAAGAACCTTCTGCAGTTCGTTTTGGTGCAAAGAAATCCGTGCAATCGGTTTAGTTCCTTCAAGAACAAAAAGAACTTCCAGCGCCTTGGTCAAGTACATAAAGGTTTCCTGAAGATGCTCGCCTTCGTAGATTAACGGATACATAAAGGTCATGCGACACCTCGCTCTGTTTGTATCCACACTCTTTTTACATCTTAGTACTATACGTTACTCAAACGGCACTTCGCTCCACAGCTTCCATTCGGTTGAAGGAGAATACGAACCAAAAATATACAGCGGAGGAACATTTCTTCCAAAATACGAAAACTGCACATCAGACCAACGCACATCCGATCCCCAACGGGAGGATCCCAACGGTCCTGTATGGCTGTAGATCGGACTTCCAAATGCTTTCCAAGTATCCCGCATCATTCTCGGTGCATCGCCATATCCTTCTGAAAGATACGCTCCTTTGTAGCCATGGGTTTTAAGGTAGCGAACTGCATCAACAATCGGCATGGTTCCCTGTCCTGCAGGAAGATTGGCGTGCCCATATCCAAAGCCATCAGCAATATGGATGTGCCCAATCACTCCTTTTTCATGCATTTTTTTAACTTGATCAAGATACCAGGAATTAAAACGTTTGTTGAAATGATCGTCAGTTTCTCCCTGCTTTTTTTGAAAGTAGCGCTTCCACATGCCCAAGTGTTCGGTATCGAGTGTTGTTTTAATGTGCTGGGCTGCTTTTTGTTCAGCTTCTGCCTGCGACATATGCCGTTCTTTGACAAGACGATCTGCCATCAGTTTTCGTCCATCAAGCACCAATTGAGTCATTTCTTCAGGATGGCTTGCATATCCCATTTCCGGGAAAATGTTTTCTGGCGCAACAAAGATCGGCTGCGTGAGTTTTTTGTCTCGTGTAAGATCCATCGCATAGATGCCGACTTCTGCATAGGAATTCGTGCTCTTCATTTTTCCGTATTTTTCAACCGACATCATGTGTTTCGTATCTTCAAGAAGGGTGTCTGCACGTGCATCTGCTGAACCTGAGGCTTCGTGAGCGTAGCGAAGACTGTGCCCCTGGTCCTCAATAAACTGCTTCAGAATTTCTGAGGGGAGTTTTCCTTCTTGAGGAACAAGACGATACGTAGCAAGTTCATGTGCATGTCGTGAAGACCAGTCTCTAAAATACCTCCACCGTTGTTCAGGCGGCGTTTCCTGTTCAATTTTCTCCCAAGTCTTTAATGCTTCTATTGCCTTATTCATGGCATCACGTTCATGGTGATAAAACCTTCCGTGAAACAAAGAAGATCCGCGGTATTGAAGCGCTTCGTTTTCCCGCATTGTAATAAAAAACATCTCTTCAGGGCTTCTATGGATTTTGGGATTTTGTGCAATATCCGGTGCATGATCTTTGTTCCATTTCTGTGTACGTTTGACAAAATCGTCCCAGGTCATACGTTTGGTTTTGAATCGCGTAAAATCCTGATTCCATTCAGGAACACGCTCGAATAAACGAGTATCAGTCAAAGGATCAATATAATTGCCCCGCATGTCCACCCAATCCTCTGCATCAAGAACTTTCTCTTTGCCTGATACAGGATCTCGAGCACGCTGTCCAACTAATCCTTCTGATCCTGCAGTTTTGTAAAGAGGCTCAAACACCACTTGGTTTTTTCGTGCATCCCCTACAATTCGTCCCGTCCTTTCGTCAACAAGATACTTCACAAACTTGAGCGGTTCTTCTTCATAGTGCTTGAATTCTCCGTATTGATTCTGTGCCCATGGCTGTTCAACAAACGGCCGCTGGAATTCTCCGGTGTGCACCACAACAGCACCGCCGTTGGTTGTCGTATCTCCAGCAAATTGAATAGCCTTTTTGACTTCGTTTACTTGAAGTTCACGCTGTTCATCGAGAAAACCACGCTGTTCTCCTGCGTAACCTGACATGTTTGCAACAATCTGAACAGGAGTGTGGACAGAAACAATATTGACTTGGTTTGCCCGCGCCAAACTGCGAAGCTCTTCTCGTTTTTCTTGAGAGTACAGATCAGGACCAATGTTGGGTTCTGAACCTGAAGCACTGAGGCTTAATTCAACGCTTGTGACACCTTTGTAAATTGCTGCTTTCATGCTGTCCAGAAAGGTTCCTGAACCGCGTCCTTCTCCCAACGTCTGCCCAATCTGCCCGGTGGTGAGAATTTGTTCTTTGGGAACTGCTTCAATAGGACCGCCAATATCTGGAGTGCCAAGACTCGCTTCATAGCCGGCCAAGAAATTCGTGGAAGCACTGTCTACATAGCTATGATCCATTGCAGATCGATAAATGCCGTGTTCGTTGAAGAACATAGGGTGCCTCTTTTCGCTCTCTTTTACTTTTTTGATATCTTATGAAGGATATTGATGAAGGATTTGATCTTTTTAAAGTTAGTGAAAGAAATCTGGTTTTGGTGCAAAAACATGAAGAGAACATTGATGCGATGATAAGATCATTGATATTTATTAAAGAACTCTTCCCGCGTCATTTTTATTTCGTTGAGTATTCCTTTAAGAAGAGACCTCGAGACACAATTCAATCGCTTCTTTCATATTTGCCATGAGTTCATCGAGGCTGTCTCCCTGACTGAGGCATCCCTGCAACTCAACAACTTTCCCAACGTATCCTCCATCTTCATCCTGTTCTATGAGTACATGAAAGGTTCGGGTCATAGGATCTTAAAAGCTTTCAGTCTTTATTAAACTTATTTTGTTTTTCCAGATGTAGCTTCCAAAAATAAGATAAAGGGAAGAAAAAAGGAAGAAAAAGAAAGATTTAAATACTTAAACGTATTAAACATAATAAACGTAATGTATGGAGGCTGATTTGAGTATGGTGAGTATAACCTTATCGGTGCCCGAGGAACTGAAGAAAGATATGGATGCGTTCGCAGAGATAAACTGGTCTGCAGTAGCGCGAGAGGCAATAAAGAGCAAAATAGAACTTCTTAAAAAATTTAAAGCGTTCACTAAGCAGAGCACGCTGACTGAAGAGGATGCATTGGTTTTAGGAAGGAAGGTTAATAAAGCACTTGCACAGCGATACAGAAATCTTGTGTGAACGTTATGGATTTCGTACTCGACGCAAACATTCTTTTTGCAGCACTTATTAAAGACAGCACAACATCAGAGATATTGTTCAATGAGCATGTGCAAGTTTTTGCACCAGAATTTCTTCTCGAAGAATTTTACAAGCATAAAGACGAAATTCTCGCTAAAACAAGAAGGTCAAAAGAAGACTTTGAAGAAATTTATGAGACCTTAAAGAATGATATAACCCTCATTCCGTTTGAAGAATTTTGCCCATTCTTGAAGATTGCAGAGAAATTAATATCCGATGAAGACGACAGAGTATATTTTGCTCTTGCAATTCAGTTAAATATTCCGATTTGGTCAAATGATAAGAAATTCAGAGAACAGAAGATCGTAAAGATCTATACTACAGCAGACCTTATGAAGATAATCGAGGCGATGCAGTGAGCTTATAAATCTACTTAACAGAGATATATTTACGTCGTTATGATCTCTTCTTACACCGGCTTAAAGTTATACTTTGTCACGGTCAATACACGATCCAATCCTTGCAATGCGTCCTGGATCGTTTCATTCAAATCCCGATACTCCTTAATCTGATCAACACGCGCCTGAATTTGATACAAGCGATCCATCGTGCTTTGGTTCATCAATCCTGCGCTTTCCTGCGCTTGCTTGTACATTTCTTGGACTTCATTAGCATAATATTCAAGCTGGAGCTGGAGAGGACTCGGATTTGCCCGATAGACTTCATTCAAATCAGTTCCTGCTCCGCCTGCTCCTGGACGACGCGATCCAGACCCTGAGGTATATGCTTCAGCTGCCTGTTGCTGTGTGCGTTGTTCCTGCAGACGTTTTTCCCACTCTTCAACCTGCTGTTCTTTTGCTTCAATGCGCTCCTTTTGAAGCATTTTTTCAAGCTCTTGAATATCGCGGTCGCGCAGGATTCTTTTCTGATCCCCTTCACGATCTTTCAGCTCCCGCTCTGAAAGAAAGCGCTTCATCGTAAACATCTCGCGGTCTTCAAGGGTCAGAAGCATCTCAGCAGTGTCTACTTTTAATTGGTCAATAGGGATTTTTGATTTTTGTTCTGTCTCTTCCTCAAATTCATCAACAGACTCAGCAAGCAGTTTTCTCGCTTCCTCAATCTCTTTCTGTTTTTTTTCCTGAATCTTTTTGAGTTTCTCGATACGTTCCTCAGGAGAAAGCTTCTTTAAATCTTCAATTTCATTGATCAGGTCGTCTGCCATGTGTTAAGGTAGGGCAACTATGCGTAAGAGAATGTCCTATAAATACTTTATGAGCATATGAAGTGATTAATACGCTAGCCCATACGCAGCCTTAAATCGTTTGTACAGTGTGTAAATCTCTGATGTCACAATTTTAGTTCCTTTCTCCTCTTCTTTTTTCAACTTGTATGCTTCTTCACTACTCGGTTTGCGGAGTTTAAACCCGCATTTTTTACAGAACATGTCATGCTTGGTAACGGACTTAAAACACGTCGGACACATGGCCAGGTCCTTTTTTTCTTTCGGAACAGGAGACTTAAACGGAGCAAGGAATGGTTCTAACAGATTAAAGTGTGGTTTTTGCGGGGTTTGCTTCTGTTTCGCAAAGTCTTTTGAAACATCTTCACCAGCCTGCTGGAGATAGCGTTCAAGTTCTTCGCCTAATGCAGTATATGCTGCTTCAACCGAAGCATCAATGCTCGCCAGCAGTGCAAAATCCTCGCGTTCTTTGAACTTACGGTACCGACGAAGATCGTCAGGATCCCAGCAATAGCCACGCAATGTCATTTGGGTTCTTCCCATGTGCAAAGGTCCACGTTGATAACCCTCTTGCTGGAATTTGAGCTCAGGACGGGTACGGAAGAGGAAATGGAGATGAATAATTGCTTGTTTATGTTCTCCAGCTTTGCGTTTAGCAAGCACTTCGATTTCCACCATCGAACCTTCAAATGCACCAATGAGATGCTCTGAATCCATGCGCTTTTGATCCATCTGCAATCTTCGCACATTGCGAAGATACGGTTTGACCCAGCTCATGTACATTTTAATAATATCATAGTGCTGTCTGAGATATTTGACGGTAAAAACTCTTCTGTTTTTGAGTTCGTCATGGGTGTGTTTTTTCCAGACGCAGAACGTAACCAGTTTTCTTGCAAGGACTTCTTTCAATTTTTTATTGAATTGAAGCCGTTCAACATAATTTCTGACATGATCGGGCTGAAGAGGGGGGGCATCAAAAAACAAATCAGGAAGTGTAATAAAACCCAATTCCCGTGCCATGCCATAAACCGATGAGGGGGTTTTTGCTCCGCCTTCCACCAGGTCAATCCAATATCCCTTCAAGGAAATCTCAGCAGGAATGTCTCCCCTATAACTAGCGTTGTAGAGCGTGAGCCTCTCGTCAAGAATTCTGATTTCTCTGACAAGCTGGAAGAGTTCTTTCACCATCTTTCCAATCGTCGCAAGAAATTGGCTGACTTTATCTTGCTGTAGACCAAGACGCTGTTCGCTCACTCCAAAAAATGCAGATCGCTCAGATGCTGCAAAGAGGTCTGTGAGTTTTTCATATTCAGCAAAGCCTCCTTCTTCCCGGAGATAATCAATACAGCGGAAATACAAATCTTCAATCGCTTGATTAGCGGATTCATAGACAAGACGGTAGCGCAAAGGATATCCAGAACCGGGCTCATGAGCTTCAAGAGTTTTAGGATAATTGGTAGGTATCCAGGTATTGAGCGCTTCTTCTGCTTTTTCTTCTTTAAACTTAAAAGATTCATCAGTGATGTGTGGTTCGTCCATTCCTCTTTGTACCTCTTTTGAGTCTTCCTCTCTTTTTACTTTTCCTATCTTTTTTAACGATGCTTATGCAACACAACGGTAAATCCTATTGCGTGCACAATCTTGGATCCTGTTTTCTCTGCCAGGATACGAAATGCTTCTTTTTTATTTAAAGATTCTGCTTCAAAAAAGCCTTTGAGAACTTTTACTTTGATTAATTTGTGTTTCTTCAATTGACTGGTAAGTTCTGCAATCACCGCAGGAGTAAGTCCTTGTTTTCCCACAAACCCCGTAACCGTAAGTCCCGGTGCCTGTTTCCGTTCTTGAGGATGCTGTTTTTTGATGTGCATAGGATCACGCCTTCAGGGGATGCTCCTGGCTTAAACTTAAGCGGTCGCGCAGTTCATCGATATGTGCAAGTTTATTTTTAATCACTTTTTTTAAATCAGTACTATATTCTTCAACAAGCGTAGATACGCGTTCGCCTCCTAAGAAGTGGGGAAGCACAACGTAATCTGCACCGAGTTTATACAACTCCATCGCTTCTTCAATCACATTGGCTGTGACAAACAAAACTGCTTTTTTATTGACTGCACGAAGATGCTTAGTAATGCGTTTGTTATCTTCTGGCGTCGGAATCGTTGAAATCACAAGTTTCGCGTGCTTAAAATTCAAGCGCTCCATAATTTCATCGTCGCCGATGTCACCGTAGATGCAGGGAATTTTCCGCAAAACAAGGCGTTTGATCAAGTCAGGATTGTAATCAATCACAATAAAGGAATGTTTCAAACGCTCCAGCGCCTTGAGAACATTATAGCCAATACGATCGTAGCCAACCAAAATAACATCATAGTCAAGATCCTGCTGTTTTTGAGGAAGATACTGTAAATGTTCTCCTTTGTTCATCAAGTCGAAAACGTTGAGCCAGCGTGAAAAGAAAGAATAGAGCAGGAAGTCAAACTTAATGAAGTATGCAGTGAGAATTAAGGTGATAATGATCAAAAGCACGGTGATCGTGAACAAATTCTGGCTGATATGGCCCAATTCAAGACCCAGCGTTGCGATAATAATGGAAAATTCGGAAACTTGGGCAAGCGATAAGGCAGTGAGGAAGGATACTTTTTTGGTGTAGCCGAAAAAACTACAGAGGAACATGACGACCAAGGGTTTGACAAGAATAACAACAAGGGTCAGCAGGATGAGCGGTTTGAGAATACCTCTCAAATCAGGAATCGTGATGCCGAGGCCCAGGGAAACAAAAAAGAGTGTAGAAAAAAAGTCTTTCAAGGATTTGACTTTTGCAATGATCTCAACGTTGTAGGTTAAGTTTGCTAAGGCAACACCTGCTACAAAGGCTCCGATTGCGATCGAGAAACCCAGATAGGAGAAGACGATCGAAAAAATAAAACAAACACTCAACGCGAGCAGGAAGAAAAGCTCCTGCGACCGCGCTGCATATTTGAACATGAGTGGAAACACCCAGCGGCTTGCCCCATACGCAAGCGCAAGAATTGCTCCTGCCTGGATAAACGCATAAAAGAGTGTGGCACTATTAAAGCCGTCATGAACACTGCTTAATGCCGTCAAAGCAAAAATCGCAAGAATGTCCTGCATCAAAAGGATTCCAATAATCATTTTTCCGTGCAAGGTCATGAGTTCTTTTTTATCAGAAAGCAGTTTGATAACAATCATGGTGCTGCTGAACGCAACAATCAAACCCACATATGCAGCTTCAATGCCAATAAATCCCAAGGCATGGGCAAGCATAAAACCGACAGCAAATAAGAGAAGAACCTGGATGCTTCCGCCAATAAAACCAATCTTGCCCACATCCCGCAGGTGTTTAAAGGATAATTCGAGGCCGACAATGAATAAGAGGAAAGCAATGCCGGTAACTTCAAAGCTCTTGATGACTTCGCTGTTCTGAATCAAATGGAAACCTGGACCGAGAATGATACCTGCAAGGATATACGCTGGAATTAACGGCTGTTTGAGAATGCGGGCAAAATACGCTCCCACCGTAGCAAGAACAATCATCACCCCTATTTGAAAAAAGATTGCTTCCATAGTGACCTCTTTTCTCTGTTTTTAAGAAAAGAGGTTTATAAAGTTAGTTGTGGGGACTCACTAAAATCTGGAAAACTGATAAACACGAACCACCCTCACTTTTTCTCTTCAATCTGCTTCTTTTTCTTAGGCAATAATCACGTCTAACGGACTTGTCACATTGATCATCTTGGGTCGTGCAGTATGGACGTAAATCATGCTGGTTTCAGGACTTGCGTGGCCGAGCAATGACTGCACTTGCACGACATCGGATCCGTTTTCGATAAGGTGTGTTGCAAAGGAGTGACGCAAGGTGTGAGGATGCACTCCTTTGCTGATATTCGCCTGCTTTGCTGCTCTTTTGATAATCTGTTGAATGGAACGCGTAGAAAGATGCGTCCCTTCTTTCTGTCCTTTGAAAAGCCAACCGTAGTTACTCTGCTTTATGGTCCGTTCCAGTTCGTCTTTTATTGTATCTGCGATGATGAATAACCTATCTTTGTTTCCCTTGCCTTTTCGTACCCACCCATACTTATTTTTGATATCAAGGTCTGTCACTTTTAGTTTTACCAGTTCACTTACACGCAAACCTGCAGAATAAAGAAGTTGAACCATAAGACGATGCTTTGTGTTAGAAATGACACTGATAAGCTGTTTTGTTTCTTCCTTTGTCAGTACAACCGGAAGCGTTTTTGGCGTTTTCGAATAGTGAATTCTTATGGTCAATCGCTTATGCAGAATTTCTTCATAGAAAAATTTAAGCGCATTGAGATACACATTGATCGTATTTCCTGCTGCGCCTTTTTCTATCAATTCGTCGAGAAAAGTATGAATGTCAGCTTTGGTAATTTTATTTACGTCGTTATGGCATTTTCTGAAGAAAGAGTGAACGCAGTGCCGATACGTTTTTATCGTTCTTGGGCTGAGACCCCTTCTCAATCCTTCTTTTCTGATAAGTTCAGAGATGTCCATAGAAACAAGTTTTATCTCTTGTGTTTATATACCTCACGCGTATATGTCCAGTGGCCAGTGGATGCCAGTTTTT
>Ga0209211_10008064_pt1 | contig 14549 bp, 16 predicted proteins | sample RifGroA2_FD_183992 | JGI IMG/M metagenome (GOLD analysis project Ga0209211, IMG submission 183992) | Groundwater microbial communities from Rifle, Colorado, USA - Groundwater A2 (SPAdes) (version 2) | ecosystem: Environmental > Aquatic > Deep subsurface > Groundwater | place: Rifle, Colorado...
TTTTACTATATCATAAATCTGGAATTCCATCTCCTCATCACTGATCCCATAACAGCTTTGGAGGAAAAGAATCTTGAGCATCAATTTCTTTTCGTATTCTGGACTTCTCCGAGTTGTTTCCTTGTCTGGAAACAATGGAAGAAATGCATCCCAATCAATAATGGCTTTCATCTCTTCAAGATTGGGAATGGACTGACCCCCTAAAATAGACAAACAGTTAAGCTAATTCCGGATTGCCAAAACAGGAGGTAAAAAATGGCAAAACGAAGGTATCTTACACGTGAATTTAAGCTACAAATCCTTGAGCAGCTCAAGAGTAAATCTGCTGCAGAGATTGCAAAGGAAAACAATGTCCATCCCATAATGATCTACAAATGGAAGAGGGAGTTTGAGACAAACCCTGCAAAAGCATTTGCAGGGCATGGGAAGATATGTAAATTGGGAGCCGAGGTTGCGAATTACCAGCGCTTGGTTGGCAAGCTCTATGCCGAGATTGAGTTTTTAAAAAAAACTTCACTGAGCTTAAAAACCAGATTGGAAGAGGAAAAAATCAAACGGAGCTGATATACATGATTGTCAAAAATAACTTCGCAAATCCAATGTCCATTGGAGAAGCGTGCCATCTCATGAATGTCAGCAGGAGCGGCTACCTTGCCCGGAATGAAAGAAATCCCAAGGGCGGTGAATTTGAGGAAAAGCTTCGCTGCGCTTTGCGCAGGATAGCAGAAGAGTTTCCTTACTATGGCTACAAGCGCATGACAAGGGCCCTGCAAAGGGAAGGGTACAAGGCAAATCACAAGCGTATCTATCGCCTTATGGCAGAGGAAAAGCTGCTTAACAAGCGTAAAAGATTCAAGCCTGTAACAACGCAATCAAACCACGGCTTTCCCAGATACAAAAACCTTGCAAAGGGATTTATCCCAATGGCCGTTAATCAGCTTATAGTGGCAGACCTCACATATATCGCCTTGCAATTTGAGTTTGTGTATCTTGCTATTCTGATGGATGTTTTCAGCAGGCGGTTTATAGGATGGGAACTAAGCAGAGAAGCAGATGCGCAATTGGCGCTGAATGCCCTGAATAGGGCAATCGCCCTGCGTGGAGCAAAAAATATGGAAGGGTGCATGCACCATTCTGACCAGGGAGTCCAATATGTCTCGATTGCCTATGTGCAGAGGCTTAAAGAAGTTGGAATGCGGCCAAGCATGGGCGGCAAAGGAAACTCGTATGATAACGCATATGCAGAGTCTGCAATAAAGACCATCAAATATAATGAAGTCCATATGAAAGAGTATGAGTCTTTTGAGGATGCCCGTGCAAATATAAAAAGATTTATAGGGGAGGTGTATAACAAAAAGCAGTTACACTCAGGCATTGGCTATGTCCCGCCTGAAGAGTTTGAAAAAACGGCAAAAAATTAGCTTAACTGTTTGTCTATTTTAGGGGGTCAGTCCAGTATAAAAAATTATTGTTTTGTTTTAGGCTTTATGTAAAATAGAATAGCCTCGCAAAAAGGATGCCACCTGCATTTTCAACAAAGTCTTTTGTTTTGGCAAGATTTAAATAAAAACAATCAAATCTTCGCTCTATGTGGGGATGTAGTATAACCTGGCTATTATCGCCGGCTCCAGCAATTTGGAGCGATGAGCTTTTCGCGATGATTAAACTTGGCGATACCGGCTGATCTTAGTGCATAGCTAAGAGCCGAAATCAGGGTTCGAATCAGGCAAAACCTGTGAATTTCCCTGCGTCCCCACTTTATAAGCAAAAAATTCACTTGCAAAGCAAGTGAATTTTTTGCATATTAACTATTTCTTCTTGAGCATTCTAAACAAAGGCTTATAGAACTCAATCATAAATACTATTACTGCAGCAATAGCAATTCCAAGCAAGATATAAATAATATAAGCCAAAACAAAATCCTTGGCATAAATTGCATAGGCAACAGCATACTTTCTTCCAAAAATCCCGGCAGCCGCAATAATTATCGCAATGGCAGGATATAGCCAGAATTTCCTGCTTTTCTTTTTTTCAGCTTTACTGATTTTAACTTCTTTTTTAGGCCTAAGGGCAGCCCTCGCCATTCTTGCTTTCTTTAACGCATTAATCCTCGCCTTTCTTGTCCTGTATCGCTTATACTTCTCTTTTATCCTGTTTCTGTACAAGAATAAGATTATCAGCAAAACAATAGCAAGATAAACATAGTATTTGTAAAATTTGTAAAATCCAACCGCCCATAGTATGGCAGGATTTCTTTTCTTAAGATTGACTTTTATTTGCTTTGAATACTCTGCATCATCATGATTAAGTTTTATCTCAGCATCGTACTCCCCTTCAGCAACATCTTCAGATGGATTAAGTCTTATGTTTGCATTAAAGAACTGCCCCGGCTCAAGGCACAATTCGCTTGGCTCAGCGCTTATCCAGCCAGGGCCATCAACAAAAAGCTTGTATTTTGCGCTCCTTTCCCCGCCATTTCTGACTCTAAAATTGACAAACTGCCCCGAATAAGAAGTTCTTATATTCCCCTTGCCTATAATCTCCCCTTTATAGCACTCGGACTTTGGCTTTACCTCAACCTCAATGCTTTCTTTGCCGCTTCTGACTTCTGGAGTTTTGACAATAAACGCGCTCAGTTCGGCATTAAATTTTCCCTCTGTTTCACTTGGAGGCATTGCATTAATACTGACTGCTTTGGTTTCGCCTGCCTTTACATTAACAGATTCCTCTGTTGGGCTAAGCCATTCAATCCCCTCTACTTCTAATCCTATATCTTCATCAAATCTGCCTTTATTCAATAATTTAACCTCATATTTTTCCTTATCCCCGCCGCACAATACTCCTTCTTTCTTCTCGACCTCAATGCCTATTTCATAGCACTTGCTGACATTCACATCAAGCAAGGCAGAATTCTCTACAGAGCCTATTGTTGAAACGCTGTTAGCCTTAATTTGATAGCTGCCTTCGCTTTCAGCAGAAGGATTAAGCTGAATAAGTGCAACTGCGCTTTTTTTTGCTTTTATAGAAAACTCTTTGACAGGCGGAACAGCCCAATCAGCCCCTTCTACGCTTAACTGGTAGCTGTTATCTCTGCTGTCTTTATTGCTGAAAAACAATGGAACAAACGACTCGGTATTTTCGCATATTTCATAGCTGCCATCATAAACTTCAGGCTCGATTTTCGCCTTTATTTCGCTTAAAATCCTGCCTTTTGCTATAGTGTATGAAAAGCACTCCTTAATCTCATATTTCTGGTTTAACGCCTTTACAAGCCCTTTATCAGTCCTCACAATAATCTGCGCCGCAAGGCTTCCTGACGTGTCGCAGGGAGCATTGACTATCGCCTGAAATTCAGTCCTTTGATTGGGCTTTAAAGAGAATTTTGACGGATTTATCTTAATGATGCTTTGGACATTGGAAGCAGGTTGTATATCATAGGCGCTGGCATCATTTCCCGTGTTCTTTATTGAAATCCTGTATGACTGGGCTGCGCAGGAGCACAAGCTGACGCTGCTTTGCGCTGTCAGTGAGAAGTCTTCCTTTGAATACGCATTAGCTGCCAATGCAAGAAAAACTAATGCCGCCAAAAGCAGCCTGTTTATCATCGCCTTTCTTTTTTTTGCCATTAACAATACTCTCCCTAGGAAGAAAAGCTGTTAAAAAAGAAAATATGGATATAAAGAAAAAATAATAAATTAAAGAAGAATCCCTTAGTAATAAGTTTCTCCTTCTTCTTTGCCGCCGTCATTGCTTCCTTTCATCATCTTGTTGAAGCCGAAAACTAGGGCTACCAAGACAAGCACTGCAAGCAGTACAAAAACAAGCACTTCCAAGATGGTCTTAAGCTTTGAGCCTGTGCTTGGAGCAACTCCACCGCCATTGCTGCCTGATACAACAGCCCTGAATGGTATCTGCTTCAATGTCTTGTCATCGCTCTTTATTGAGACAAGGAACATCTGCTCTCCGCTTGCTCCCTTGTTAGCTGAAACATACACATTGACTGCTCTTGACTGTCCAGGCTCGACAACAGCTACATTTGAAGGCCCTACTCTCAATGAGCCCCAGTTAGCGCTGTCTGCTGTGACAATGTAAGTCTTTGAAGATGCTCCAGCATTTGTTAGTGTTATTGGGTAGGCAACTTCTGCTCCTCCTGCAACAACTGCCTGTGTATCCACAGGAACAACAACAATTGTCTTCTCCTCAGACTTGGAAACAGCTTTCTCTTCTCCTATAACCCTTACTTTGACTTCTTTTGTTACAACTTCATCAAGGTCTCTGAAGAATGCTTCTGCCCTTAGCGTATATTCGCCAGTCTCTGCATCCTCAGGTATCCTTAGGAATAGTTCGTTTGAAGTCACCTGATCATCATTCTGGTCTTCCCTTTCAATTTCATCCACAAAGTCGCTTGCTGAAACGCCAAGCTCAGGTATGCTTACCCTTACCTTAACGCCCTGCTCGTCCTTCTGGCCTGTATTCTTTAGCCTTAATGAAGCAAGCAAGACTCTTCCAGCCTTGACTTCATTCTCTGGATTTAGTATGATATCTCTTATAGTTACATCATGCCTTTTTGTGCTTATTTCTAGTTCATAATTTCCTGTGGTTGTGTCTCCATCCCTGTCATCAACCCTTATTCTAAGCTTGTATTTGTCCTGCTCAAGCCTTGATGGAACCTTTAATTTTAATGTCTTCACATAAGAAACATTTTCTTTGACTCTGAATGAATCTGTAAGATCTTCAACGGTTTCAGGATAATCCGATCCCCTTAAATTGGCTTCAATCTGGACATTGTCTATTGCCCCTATTCCTGTATTTCCCTTGATTCTGACCTTGACGTCTATTTCCTGACCTCTTTCAATATCAAGAATGTTAGTCGCTCCCTGAGTTATAACATCATTATCTATCTTTACCTCTTCAATTGTAACCTGCAAAGCATAAGCCATTGCGCTTAAAGTTACCAAAAAAATCAACATTATCCCCCAACTAAACATTCTCTTCAGCATTTTTACGTCGTACCTCCTGTCTTTTAAGGTTGAATCAAATTGTATTTAAACTTTTCGTTAGTTATCATAGACAAGTAGTCTCTATATATAACCATTTTAAAGTAATTACATTGTATATTTAAATCTTTCTATAACCTTCCAAAAAAATGCCCTTTTCAAAAGGGCATTTTTTGGGTTAAAGTATTTATACTATAAAGCTTTCCAAAGCCCATGATAAACGTCATAGGAGCGGGCCCTGCAGGAAGCTATGCTTCCTACCTTCTTGCAAAACAAGGCTTTGAAGTCAGCCTTTTCGAGGAAAACTCAACTATAGGCAGGCCTGTCCAGTGCACTGGCATAGTCACCGGAGCCTTTAAAAATATTATAGATGTTAAGGATGAATTCCTGATAAATTCCGTGGATACAGCCAGAGTTCATTCTCCTGGCGGCGCTTCTGTGGATTTTAAGCTTGAAAAGGAAAATCTCATCATCTGCAGGACAAGCTTTGACAGGTATGTGGCTTCAATGGCAGCAGAAGCAGGGACAAAAGTCCATCTTTCCCATAAATTCATGGGATTTGGGGGCAATAATGCCTCAATTAGGGTATTAGACAATAAAACCCGCGAAACAAAAACTCTGCCTAATAATATATTAATAGGGGCTGACGGCCCAAATTCCTCTGTAGCCAAGGCAGCAGGCATTTACGGCAATAGAAAATTTTGGTACGGCGCCCAGGCAACATTAAGGGGAAAATTTGAGAAAAACGTATTCGAAGTTTATCTTGGAAGCATAGCCCCAAATTTCTTCGCATGGTCCGTGCCAGAAAATGAATACTTCACAAGGATAGGGCTTGCAGTCGAGTCCGAGCCAAATGCCTATTTCAAGAAACTGCTCAGGCATATTGGCGCGGATGAGAAAGACGTGGCAGACTACCAAGGGGGCTTAATACCAATATATAATCCAAATGTAAAAACCCAGATAGGCAGCACTTATCTTGTCGGCGATGCCTCCCTTCAGGTCAAGGCAACAACAGGCGGCGGCATAATCCATGGCATGCTCGCTGCAAAAGCCCTTGCAAATTCAATAAAGAACAATCGGGACTATGAAAAGGAATGGAGGAAAACTCTTGGAAGGGACCTTTATGCATCTCATTTGATAAGAAAATTATTTAATAAGTTCAGCGACAGGGATTATAATATGTTATTGTCAATTGTCAAAAAGGAAAAAATAAAAAAGCTCATAGAGCATCATGACAGGGAGTTCCCTTCAAAGCTTGTGGCAGGCATGCTTTTCAGGGAGCCAAGATTCCTTTATTTTGCAAAAATTTTATTTCAGTAAAATATGTTAATTGTTAATGAGAAATGGGCGCAGAAAAAATAGAAATGGGAAGGGTATGGGCCGTAGTGCCTGCATTCAATGAAAGCAGGAACATCCCTTCAATAGTCAAAAAAATAAAAAAATACGTCCAAAATGTTGCGGTTGTTGATGATGGCAGCAATGACTCTACTTGCGATGCCGCATCAGGGGAAGGAGCTGTTGTCCTGCGCCACATGATAAACCTTGGCAAAGGCGCTGCCTTGAAGACAGGATGTGATTACGCTGTTGACAATGGGGCTGGTTTTATAGTTGTGCTGGACGCCGATACGCAGCACGATCCTGACGAAATCCCCTCTTTTCTGGAAAAATTAAAGAATTATGATATAGTATTTGGCTACAGGAAGTTAAGCGGCGACATGCCGTTCATCAAGAGGTTCGGAAACTGGTTTATCTCCCAGGCAATAGGGATATTATATGATATCAGGCTTTTTGACTCCCAGTCAGGCTACAGGGCTTTCAGCAGGGAGGCATATCAGAAAATAAGGTGGAGTGTCTCAGACTACTCAATGGAATCCGAGATGATAGCAAAGGCAGGAAGACATAGGCTGAAATACGCCCAAATTCCCATAAAAACAATTTATTCTAACGTCTCCAGGGGAACTACTATAATAGACGGGGTAAAAATTGTCCTGAACATGGTTTGGTGGAGATTGTTTAATAACAGGGAATAAATTTATAAAAACCCCTAATGCTTCTTTTATTAAAATGGTGCTTGGGATACAAATAGCGGGAGTTTTGTTCGGATTATTTCTGTGCTATTACTCATTTCTTTACTTTAAAAGAAAAATTTTCACCCAGAAGGAGTTTGCGCTTTGGGTTTCTGTTTGGCTTTTGTTTGCCGTTTTCTCCGTCATTCCTGACCTGCTCGAGCCCATCCTCAAAAAAATAAGTTTTGCAAGGGTTCTGGACTTCTTCATAGTCATCGGATTTATGTTCATGCTCTCTGTCTTGTTCTATATCTATACAATAGTAAGAAAAAGCCAGAAGCAGATTGAGGAAGTTGTAAGAAAGATGGCAATTGAAAAAGCAGGCAGTAATAGCGATAAGAAGCAATAATGGAAATAAAAGAGAGAAAATTCAAAGTCATAGTGAAGCCGAATTCTAGGGAAAACAAAATAGAAAAATATGGCGCTGAAAGGGCAGCCTACATAATTTCAGTCAGGGCAAAGCCAGAAAACAACAAGGCAAACATTGAGCTTGTCAAATTTCTTTCAAGGGAGTTGAAGGCGAAAGCAAGGATTTTATCTGGTCTTAGGGGAAGGGAGAAAATAGTTGAGATGAAATGATTTTTTCAGCTAGCTTTTAATCTTGTTTGTAAACTAATCTATGGAGTTCAGTGAACATCCCTGGCAATCCGTAGAACTGCGCAAAAATGCCATCCATCACCGAGGCCTGTTTTTCTTCATCTTCACTATATTCTACAACCAGCCGTTGCAATTTCTCCGGAATTCTGGTTCCTAGATAATCAGAGGCGAATTCAAAAATGTTTCTCGCATAGCGTACCCTTGGTGCCGCATTGCATAGGTCATTTACACTAATTAATCTGTCGGCTATGTATGCATAAGGGGATTGTGCTGCTAAATATTTAATACCTGGATTATCCCTTGAAACTTCTAAGGCAAGCAATTGTCCAACTAATAAATGCACTGCAAGCTCATCAAGCTCCTTCGAAGGTTCGTATGTTATTTCTCCATCAACATCAAAAATTTTTATCCGTAGGCCTCTGCTATTTATCCTACTTCTCCCTTCTTTAATAAAGGAAAATTTACTTTCTTTGCCACCAAGTTCTAATAATTTCCATAGGACAGCGTTATACAGCTCTAAAGTTTCCCCCTCAAGCCATCTTGTTACAGCTGACCTATGGATAATCCCTTCATGGCATAAAAAACTCAGAAGGACATATTCTTCAACATCACTAAACCTAACCCCTCTATCATATTGGGATATTACCTCAGGTAACTCTTCCATGTATGGCATTAAATTTTCTCTAATAAAATATATTTGGTCCGTGCCTTCGTCATAAGCTCCAACAATGGTTTCTTCCAAACCTTGAATTGGGGGAGACACATCAGTTTTATCAACCAAATGCACGTGACCTTTAACAGGCAAGTGCCTAAAACCAACATCACCAAATAATGCATGATATTCATCAATTAACAGATTCAATTTTGGAATGAGGGACTCAATTGTTTTTTGATTAACCTTCATTTAAGTTTAGAATGAACCCCTTTTTTAAAATTTATCTAAATATTAATTATTTATTAATACTAACAATTTTGTTTGATATGACTTGACATACATTTAAATAACAATTTCCATTCTTCCGGCCTATGGTTATAGGAGCAATAAAATTCACCGACAAATACTTTGGAAGCGTTATCTGCAGACTATTGGCATTGTTCAAATCAGGCAAAACTCCAAATTTGGAAACTCCAAAAAGAATCCTTGCAATGCAGCTCTGGGGCATCGGGGAGACAATCTTGACATTGCCTGCATTGGATGCATTAAGCAAAAACTATCCAAATGCGGAAATAACCCTCCTCGCAACAAAAAGAAACCAAGACGTTTATCACAATAAGGGCTTCAAAATTATAACATTGAATCTTAATCCATTCTCAATAATTAATTTCACTTTAAGAAATTATAAGAAATATGATCTGGTTGCCGACATGGAGGAATACCTTAATGTATCCTCAATAATATCTTTTTTTGTTGGAAAGTACAATGTTGGATTCTCCCACGGCGCAAGGGCAAAATTATACAGCAAAAAAGCAGTGTACAATGACAGGCAGCATTGCGCGCAGGCATTTCTGGACTTGGCAAGGGCACTGGGCATTAGCTGTAATTCCAGCGCGCTGTCAAAATTAAATTTTGATGCGGAAGACGAAACTTTTGTAAATGATTTTCTCAACAAAAATAATGTTAAAAAAAATGATTTCTTAATAGGCATTGCTCCAGGGGCGGCGGAATCCGCCAAATCAAGAATGTGGCCTCTTGAAAATTATATAAAACTAATAGGTGAATTAATTAAAAAACCAAATGCAAAAGTGATATTGATAGGCTCGGAAAATGAGAAAATCCTGTCAGCCGAAATAATCCAGAAATTAAATGGCAAAAATTCAAGAATTGTAGATTCTATAGGAAAATTGAGCCTGAAGCAATTGTTCTGCCTGATGGAAAAATTAAATTTATTTATTGGCAATGACGCCGGCGCAATGCACATGGCAGCAGCCCAAGGCGCCAAAACAATAGGCTTATTCGGCCCAAATCTTCCAGTTAGATTCGCTCCTTACGGCAAAGGCAACATTGCAGTCTACAAAGGCAAAATATGCGAATTCAGCCCCTGCATCAATGTCCACAAGGGAGAAGTGCCTGATTGTTTGTATTCAAAAAACAGCGAAGATTACCAGAAGTGCATGAAGAATATTAAAGTAAGGGATGTTTTGAAAGAAATAAGTTGGGTAATATGACTGATCAAAAACATTTAATTTCAGATGGAAGTGGTAAGACTTCATTAGTTGATAGAATAAATAGAGAAAACTTCTGGAATGCAGACTTAAAGAGAAAACAAGAACTATTGTGGGGGGCAATAGAACAATTAAATGTTTATAACAGATTTCAAGGTGTTCCTTCTTTAATGCTTACAACTTTTACAGTGGATGATACTGTTGAACCACCAATATTGGGAAGGATTGAGGGAAACGTATTGCCATTTGAGTGCTATGTTCTTGATAAGGTATTTAGGGGTTTTATGGATAAAGCTTCCATAGAACTACTATTTAGAAAAGCAGGAGAAAGGTCACCGGAAGAACCGCCATTTCCAAAAGGAGATACTAATCATCTCTATACAAGTCCTGCATTTGTAAAAGAAGGTACTAAAGACTATTCAAGATTTCGCCGATACAATTTTTTTAGACATTCTTTTACTCATGAAGAAACTAAAAGTTTGAAGGATAGAGTAGAAACTGCGTTCATGAATTTTGCTGCTTCAGTGGACCCAAATTATATGGGGATAACATATCCCTACCCCCTATATGCTGAAAAACTTCTGGAGATTCGAATGAAAATCTCGCCTGAGCCTTTTGGAGATTATCAACTTAAAGAAGGGACTGTAGTTGGGTATCAAAAACATGAATATTTTGGATTTACATTTACACAAATAAGATTACCCGATGGAGAAACTGAACTTATTGACCCTATAGGAGTCGAGCATTTAAGAGTTGGACAAGAAGTTAAATATCTAAAAAGATTAGTTTGTTATGATATCAGCGATAGTTGGCAGAATATTGTCATTGGTGTCAAAAATTCAAAAGATGAAAAATTATAAATTTTCCCCAAACCTTTAAAAAAACCCTTCCCTTCTCTCTTATTGGTGGTAACTAATGGCATATGACAAGAATTTAGACAAGAACCTGTTTTCAGAGACAATAGAGTTTGAAACTACGAGACTTACAGTAGGAGTGTACTCCTACAACGACGGCGAGAAAAAGCTCCAGATTTCAAGGGAGACGAGAAACATGGACGGCGAATGGAAGTTTGATAAGCTTGGAAGGATGTTCAAGGACGAAGTCGAGGCAGCCCTGCCAATAATGCAAAAAGCATTGAATTATATGTGATTAAAAATTTTCTTTTAGAGAAAATTTTTTTAATAAAATGTCAAACGTAATCCAATTTTTGAAGGAAAACATTGAAGTAAACAATGCTGTAATCAGATTATTATCTGGTAAGATTGAAGAAGCCTCTGATATTGTCGCAAACACCCTAAAAAGCGGCAAAACAATCTTTATCGCAGGCAATGGCGGCTCTGCAACAATGGCAACCCACATCTCCGGAGAATTTCTTGGCAGGTTCAAGAAAGAAAGAAAATCGCTTCCGTCAATTTCCCTTGCAGCCGACACAGCAGCCCTGACAGCAATCGCAAACGACTACGGCTATGATTTTATTTTTTCAAGGCAACTTGAGGGATTGGCAAAGCGTGGAGACTTGCTCATTACTTTGACCACAAGCGGCAATTCAGAAAATCTGATAAAGGCAATGGGCGCTGCAAAAAATCTGTCGGTAAGGACAATTTCCCTCTCAGGCAAGGACGGCGGCAGAATGAAAGGCATGGCGGATTTGGAAATAATAATTCCCTCCAACAATACTCCGAGAATTCAGGAGACGCATTTGCTTATATTGCATATTATATGCGAGTTATCAGAAAAAAATTTTATGGAATAAAATTTTTTTATTAGAAAAATGCTCGACTTCACAAAAATAAGAACAATCCCAATAAGGCAGAGAAGAAACAAGCTCAAATTAAATGAAATAATAAATCCCGAAAATAACAATATTGAGCCGTTAAACTCCAATAATTTTAATGAATTAATTGAAAGAATAAAAAAGGCAATCGATGAAAACAAGCATATTATTCTTATGATTGGCGCCCATGTGATAAAGACAGGCATGAGCCTTCTTATAATTGACCTGATGAAAAAGGGGATAATAAAGCACATTGCAATGAACGGCGCAGGGCCTATCCACGATTTTGAGATAGCATTGATTGGCGAGACTTCTGAGTACGTCGAGCAGACAATAGAGGACGGCACTTTCGGCATGATAGAGGAAACCGGAAAAATGCTTAACGATGCCATTAGGGAAGGAGCTGAAAATAATCACGGCATGGGCTATGCAATCGGCAAAAAAATAGCAGAGCTTAATTTGCCAAACAAGGAATACAGCATTTTGTATTGGGCTTACAAGCTGAGCATCCCATTGACAGTCCATGTTGCCATTGGCACAGATATAATCCATCAGCACCCAAGTTGCGACGGCTCTTCAATAGGCAAGACAAGCTACAATGATTTTAAAATATTTGCAGATTCAGTCTCAAGGCTTGAAGGGGGCATTTTACTAAACATAGGATGCGCAGTAGTGCTTCCCGAAGTTTTCCTTAAGGCTTTGACAATAGCAAGGAATCTCGGTTTTAATGTAAAAAATATCACAACAGCTAATCTTGACATGCTCGACCACTACCGGCCAAGGCAGAATGTTGCCACAAGGCCGACTTCGCTTGGCGGCAAAGGATTTATAATAATAGGCGCACATCAGGTTACTATACCCTCGCTTCACAAGAGGCTTACAGAAAACATGAGTAATTAACTAATATCAAAAAATTCAGCAGCAAAGCTGTTGAATTTTTTGTTTATAATAAAATGAATCAAAGGCTGATGCATATACTGGAGAATTTCAAAGGCAAAAAAATAATCGTGCTAGGCGACATCATGCTTGACAAGTATATATGGGGAAATGTCTCAAGGATTTCTCCCGAGGCGCCTGTCCAGGTAGTAAAAGTGCTGAAAGAGACATTTGCCCCAGGTGGAGCTGCAAACGTGGCCAATAACATAGTTGCTTTGGGCTCGGAAGTTTTCATAGTTGGTATTGTTGGAGACGAAAATCCTGCCGAAAAAAATATCCTTCTTGGTGAACTTAACATGAGGAAGATTGACACAAGCGGGATCTTCACGGATGCAGGCAGGCCTACCACGCTGAAAGTAAGGATCCTTGGAAAAAGCCAGCAGCTGCTCAGGGTGGATTACGAGAAAGACTCAGCTTTTCATGCTTCCATCTCTGAAAAAATCCTGAGATTCATAGAATCAAGGATAAGCAGTGTTGATGCCATAGTGGTTTCAGACTATGCAAAAGGCGTTGTAAATCCAAGCCTGATTTCCAATATTATATCTCTCGCAAATCAGAATAAAAAAATATTCATTGTCGACCCAAAGCCAAAGCACAGGGAGCTTTACAAAAATGTTACCCTTATCACGCCAAACCATAATGAAGCGGTGATGATGGCAGGAATGTCGGCGGATGATGAATATGACCTCGGGGAAATAGGCAGTAATCTTGTAAAAAGCCTCGGCTCCAGCATACTTCTCACAAAAGGCGAAAAAGGAATGACGCTGTTTGAAAAAAACGGGGGCGTAACCGAGATTCCCGCAAAAGCCAGGGAAGTCTATGATGTTGTCGGCGCCGGCGATACTGTTGTCGCTGCAGCTGCGCTGGCATTGTCTGCAGGCGCGACATTAAAGGAAGCTGCAGTCATCTCAAACATAGCAGCAGGAATCAAAGTGGGAAAAGTCGGCACTTCAACTGTTTCTATTGATGAAATCAGGAAAGAGCTTGAAAATGAGTATTAGGCTGCAAAACAATATGTCAAAAGAAAAAATAAAGTCATCGAGGGAAATTGAGATTATTGCAAACGGCCTGAGGAATCACGGCAATATTCTTGTTACAACCAACGGCATTTTTGACATTCTCCATGTAGGGCATATAAGATACTTGCAGGAAGCAAAGAAGCTAGGAGACATGCTTATTGTTGCGGTAAACTCTGATGCCTCAACAAAAAGATTAAAGGGAGACTCAAGGCCCATAAATAATGAAAACGACAGGGCAGAAGTCCTTGCAGCATTGGAATGCGTTGATTTTGTAACAATCTTCAACGATGACAATCCGATAAAGATATTGTCACTCTTGAAGCCGAATGTTCATGTTAAAGGTGGAGATTACAGCATCTCCCAGATTGTTGAGAAAGATGCTGTTGAAAAGAGCGGCGGAAAGGTTGTTTTGATTCCGATGATTGAGGGGTATTCGACTACAGATATAATTCAAAAGATGAATATAACTAAATAGTAATCAAAATGAAACATTTATAAGCCTTATAAGATTTCCGAATGAACTATGAATCAGCAAGATACTTCACAGGATGAATTACCTTATAGGATAGCAAGTGATTTAACAACTACTGTAGTCAGAGCCGCTGGAGGATTAAGTACAGGATTTCTTGTATATACTGGCGGAAAAATGACATGGGACACTCTCGCCTCTATACATAATGGGGTAAATAATGTTGGTCAGGTAGTTGGTTCTGTTGATGACTTAGCCAGAATGCTATCTCTTCCTTTTACATGGACATCAAAGAATTTAGTCGAAAGAGTACAAACAGTTAAGGATACATCAGTAGTGGATGTTCCTGCACTTCCTCCATTTTATGATGCTCGTAAGGATACAATGATCTCGGAAAGAATTATAATACCCCTATCACCAGATGATATAAAAGCTTATCTCGAAACACTTCAGTTGGTATTTTCTCGTACAAGAACAGTTAAAAGGGGAATTGATGAATCTGCTTATGAAAAAATTCCAGCAGTACCA
>Ga0209211_10008065_pt1 | contig 14548 bp, 8 predicted proteins | sample RifGroA2_FD_183992 | JGI IMG/M metagenome (GOLD analysis project Ga0209211, IMG submission 183992) | Groundwater microbial communities from Rifle, Colorado, USA - Groundwater A2 (SPAdes) (version 2) | ecosystem: Environmental > Aquatic > Deep subsurface > Groundwater | place: Rifle, Colorado...
TATTATCTGGATCACTAACTGTCAAATTTGCCAAGTAAATTGTCAAAGCTGTTTCTTCTGAAGTAGATATAGTCACTTGACCAGTTATAACAGGAGCGTCATTCACAAACACACTAAAATTATTCTCCCCACTAACACCCAAATTGCTCACATTATCATAGCATTTTACTGACCAATTATAATTGCCATCACTTAGATTGACTGTAAAGTTCTGCGTAACTCCTGTGTTATTGACAGTCGTATTTGTCTCATTTGCTGTGCCATTGATAAACAAAGTACAGTTTAGGATATTATAAGCATCTGTGACATTATAATTAAAAGTAACTGAGTTATTATTTAACAATGAAAGATTTGCAGGAGATTCTAGCTTTACAACAGGAGTATCATTATCAACCCTGAACACTTGCGTAACAGATGAATTGAAATTAGGGAAAGTGCTGTTATCATAGCAAGAAACATTCCAGTTGTAGTTTCCTGTTCCTAATGTTAATGAAAAGTTCTGCAAAGTATTTCTAGGCACAGAGATGTTTGTCTGGTTAGCTGTGCCATTGATGTATAGGGTGCAGTTAGCTAAGTCATGATGGTCGCTTGCGTTGTACTGCAATAATACGTTTTTGGAGAAGAGTTGGTTAGGTGTAGTTACCAATTCTATGTTTGGCTTGTATTCTTCGTAATTAATTGCTCTAAAGATATCAAGTCTTGGAAATACTAAACTAGTTACTACATCTGTAACATTTGTTCCTGTCTTTTTAAGAATGGTTTTTACTTGTGATTGATTTAAGATAATATTATATTTTTGATAGTAGAAATCTTTTAACAATGCTACTGCACCTGCTACATGAGCAGCAGCGAATGATGTTCCAGATCCTCCTGTTATTGTTCCACCGCCTATTTGTAATGTAGTTATACTCTCTCCAGGTGCAACCAAATCTAATATACTTGCTCTATTTGTAAAGCTGGAAACATTATCTTGTGGTTGAGAATTTCCTCCACCATCATCAACACTACCGACAGAAATTAAATTATCAAAACATCCCACATTGGTTGATAACTCAGTAGTAGATCCATTATTACCACTTGGAGCAATTACACTCATATTTAAATTTACAGCATTGTCAATTGCACCATGAAGTACACTAGAACCTGGACCACAAAAATTGATAGGATCTTGTTCTGTTGTCGGACTAGCTAACCCAATATACATCACACTCAAATTAAATTTAGTTGCATTATTAACACACCATTCAACACCTTTTATAATTGTAGAAGTATATGTTATAGTTGTATGAGTAACTTTTAATGCCACTAAATTCGCACCAGGAGCAATACCTTTAAAATTTGGACCATCAGCTACAATTATACTTGCTGTTCCAGTACCATGACCATGATTATCTGTCGGAGTACTGTCCTGTGTTGTACATGATTGCCCTTCACCGCAAAAATCTCTGCCTTCAATAATTTTTTGATTAGGAATTGCAGGATCTCCTGGGAATTCAGTATGTGTAAAATCAACACCACTATCTATATGACAAATATTTTGATTAGTGCCGTTAACAGTAACATCTAAAATTTGTAAATTAGTAACTTTATCAGAATTAACTTGAGGAAAACTTTCCGTATCTAACACTGCAGCAGTCTTCATTAATCTGTCGATTTCTAATATAGAAATCAAAACATTATTTTCCAACTTCTCCAAACTCTCATTATTAATCATCCCTGCAAACCAATCACTTCCATCAACTCTTAGCTCAAATTCTTCTGGCGTTAAACTAGAAATCACATCCTGCTTAAACTCAGGCTCTTTTAGCATTACAATAACTCTTACATCCTTGCTCTTATTCACTACCTGCTTAACAACTTCAGAAGTCACAACTGGAGCTGAAAGATCCAATTTCCTTTTAGTCTTAGAAACATGCTTCTTAACAGCTTCACGAATAGGTTCATCAAGCAGCTCAACTTTTGCTAAATAATCAGAATCAACTTTATCTTCTTGCCTGACTGAATCTTGAACACTATTGGTTGTATCTGTATTCGCTGAATTTTCCTGCGCTTTATTCTCAACTTCAAAACTTAGCTGTGCATTTGCTGCATCATTAAAAATATTATCACTAGAAATACTATTAATATTTTCATCATCACTAACACTCTCATAACTACCTAAATCATGCACTATCAGTCCAATTAACCCTAAGCTTACAGCTAGCAAACACCCTAAGATTGCTATAAGCAGGGTAGTTTTGCCTTTATTCAAAAGTTGTCCCTCTAATTCATTAATTTCTGAATGACAATGCTTTAGGCTATTTAAACCTTTCGACCCATTTACCACTGATAAATTAAGAATTATCTCATAATTAGTTTCCATTCATCTTGTGTTTTAAGCATGACATATCTCACACTACGCTCCAACCTACCAGTAGAAAGATTTATCTCAAATACTCACTACCTAGCTATTTTTATTGGCAGTATAGATTATTATAAATTATATTTATCAGATTAATAGGTAACTATCCTATATCCATCTCGGTCTATAAAAAGCACATCAACATTTTTTTCAGTGTCATTTCCGGATCCGATTCTTGCCCTTGCAACTGCATAGAATGATTTGATAAGATTTATTTCTCTAATCAAGATATCAAGATCTTTGTCAATTGCAGCACTTTCTTCTCGAGTTGGCTCTCTCCCTAGATTTTTTGCCCGATAATCCTTGTAAAAAGGCACAAAGCCTCCTATGTGCCCCTGAAACAAGATTTCGACATCTAAAACCTGAAATGGCTGATCTGTTAATAATAATCTGCTTTCCACTAGACCTAAGCCAGTATCGCTTAGTCCTTTGAATTCATGCTTCCGATGATACTGCGCAGCAATATCATCCAGTATCTGCTGAGTAAATGGGCCCTGAGATTCATGAGAAAGTTCGCTCAATTGAGTAAAATAGCCTCTTGCATAATCAAGCAATCTTGTTGTGGCTTTGTCTTGAGGAACTGGAATAGGAGGAGGATTTGCTTGGACACTGTTCACTTCATTAGGTTTTGTTTCTGTTAATGAGATTTCTGCAGGATTTGCTGCATAATTATTTGACTTTGGATTTTTTTGAAATGCAGCTGAAATATGATTCCTTGCTAAGTACGTTCCTCCAAGAGCAAGAGCTAAAAATACTACTGTGCCTGCTAGATTTACAACCATTCTTGACCTGTGTGTTAGGTCAGTTGAATACCATTCGCTAAATCTTGAAAACACACCCTGAGGATGCCTTTGTGCATATCTATTTGTTGCTTCTGCTAAATCCGAAAAGAATTTCTCATCACAAATAGGAGTTATTGCAACTTTTGCCTCTTCATGATATTGCTTTCCGTCAGAACATGGAATATTTCTTTTAGCTTCGAAAATAAGAATTGACTTTGAAGGATCAACTAACTCTTCATTGTGAAACTTAAAATGATTAGTAGAATGACCTAGTTTTCTAAGTAAAAACTCAAATAAAAAACTACTTGTTACGCTATTGCCCATTTTAAGCAAACTAACTCTACGCCCAAAATGAATATTCACCGTATTATATTTCTTTGGATCCGCATATTGTCCTCGCTGGCTATATTTTTTAACTTCCCGATAAGCGGTACTTAACGCTATTTCCACAACCTCATCAATTGACAAGAATCCTTTATATGCTAATCTAATCTCTGGATCATATCTACAACCCAAAGCACTTAAGACCTTGTCATCTGGTTTATTTAGAATTGTAATTAAACCTTCTTCTCTTCCTTTTTTAATAATTGCTTCCAAGGAACTAGGAAGGTCTCGTATATATGCACCTGAAATATCGAGTATTCCTTGTGGCTCTCGCCAGCCTACCATACTTCCTCTATATGCAATTTCAGCACGTGATTTTTGATTTGCTGTCATCTTAAATGCAAAACATATCCTGATTTTTTATTGTGAAAAATTGTTAACTTTTTCTGCATAGATTCTGAAAAGAGTTATAACACAGATCATCTCAATGCTCGCCAAGTATTTCCTTCCTTGAGCCAAAGCCCTATACATTTTCTTTCCTTACGTTCATATGTCCCTCTTCGTTTAGCCTCTTCAATAGTTTGTCCTGCTATTTTCTCCTCAGTCACGATGGATACATCCATTAAAGAATAGCCGCTTGCCTGAGGCAATCCATTTACTTGATCAGTCGCAATTCTTCTTCGTTCTCTTACCAAACTTACCAATTCCTGACTTACTTGGCCATTTGTCTTATATGCTTCATCGAGATTGCTATAATTACCTGCAATCAAATCCTTAATTTGACCTCTCAAGTGCTCAACCTTTGCGGTCCATTCAGGCGCTTCGAGATCTTCTCCATTATTTCTTGCTGCCCTTGTCATTTGACGATGAAAATCTGGATAGATATCCAAAAATACTATATATTCAATAAATTCTTGTCTGCCCTCTTTTACAGCATATATCCTAGGCCGAGTTATATCTGTAACAAATCTTCTGGTTTCTGTAGATACAGTACCTGATTTATCAGCTACCCAAACATCTCTTTCCCGTTTTCCGGTTGTGATAAGATTAGTTCCAGCAATAGGCTCAATCTGCATTAAAAAATGCTCTGTGCTCGAAACTAATACTCTTCTGTTGCCCAGAGGATAAATAGGCACTGCTCGGCCATTTCTCAATACATAATCAATAGAGTATAATGTACCGCTAGTATGGAATCCGCCCTGTCGTAAGCTCATGTCCAGCACTCTTCTGCCATCATTAAGAGTAGTTGCCTCTATTAAGCTAAGCCCTGTATCAAACAAGCTATAACTAGGAGCTGAATTTGAAAAAAATTCCTGAATTCTTCTTTGTAATTCTGGCGTAATAGGTGTTCCATTTTCCCTGTATGCACTATTTATCATATTCCATAATTCATCTACTCTGGCACCAAGCTCTGCATTGACAGGAATACCATCAAATCTGCAATTTATTGTTTGCTGAGATGATACACTTCTTTCTGATTGTGTTGATGTAATGCCTGTATTGCTAGTGCCAGTGCTTGACTGTTGTCCGTTGCCGGAAACTGCTCCTGCATTTCTGAGAACAAAAGGCACAGGAGACGTAACTTCCATTCTTCTTGCATTCATATATCTGCTTGCTAATAATTTTTCTGACAAATCTCTTTTTCCTAATCCAGTGTACCTGATCTGCTCGCCATACACCATCCATAATTTAAACAGATCTACCATAGGATCATATCCATCCTCAGTATGCACTCTGAACCTGAGCAATACACGCCTAAATGGCAGGATATAATCAGAAGCATCGATTTTCATTGTTGTGACATCATATCTTCCTCTTGCCGCAGGATCATCATCGCTAAATGCAGAATCTATTGCACCTAATTGTGTCTCTCCAAATTTAATCCTTGCATATTCCATAAGCTTTTGCGCTTGCTCACCGCCAAATCCTGCAAGAAGCGCAGCGATCGTCATTCCTTTAGCAATATCTATCCCTGGAATCTTTTCTGCTTTAAGCAGCTGCTCTCCATTGCCAACATATAATTCAACATCCATAACATTCATTGATTCAGGAAATGCTGCAGCAAACTCTATTATAGGTATCCTAAAATCAAATTCAGATTCAGTTGCTGCAGAAGAGCTTGGTGTAATGATAGCCTCTATGCCTACATCATAATAAATATCTTGCCCTGGCTGTGGATTACGAGGCATTGCAATTGTTACTTTAGAGCCTATGCCGGATAAATCAGGAGCGAAATAATCTGTAAAACGAGAAACAGTGGCTGTTTCCATGTTAGATTCATCTTGAGCAGCTGGTGGAGTTTGCGCAAATGCAGCTCTTGGTTTGATAATGCTGCCTGGCAGAGCAGATACTCCTGCTACTGCTAATAGTGTTGATAATAGTATTGGGTTTCTTAGGTTCATTTTATTTAGTTAATTATTAATGATTTAAAATCTTGTTCATTATTCTCTTTTCTCTTGTTCTACAACTTTTTTTTGCAATGCGACATAAAATGGTTTTGTGCATAAGATATACCATTTATTATCAACTGTAAACAAATGCAAGACAGTGTAGCTCTCCGCAACTCTCACATTGCCAGTATCATATCCATCTGCAATAGGAGTATAAATCCTTACTCGTCTATAATTTTCTATTCTGCTTGAGCTAAACATTCCTGTCTTAAATCTTGCCTGCTCAAGCCTTTCAAAAGGCGCTTTTGCCTTTAAAGCAGCTTCTTGAGCTTGCTCAGGAGTCATGCCGCTTGCTAACATCTGCTTATAAAAAAAATCATACATTGCTTGGGAATTGCCTTCTGCCTCTACAGTATACCGTAGATTAGTAGGAGCAAATCTTGCAGGAAATACCTGTGTAAAAAGTGATTCTAATGTACTCTCAAAGCTTCTGCTTGCAAGAACACTAGGCTTATCACCTTCAAATAAGTCAGCCAATTCTTGCTTTTCAGATAAAGGTGCATAATAAAAACCATTAAGATCTTTCAAGACACCTCTTCTATTTATCATGACTACACTTTCAGGAAAGTTTTGCTTTGGCATCATGCCTCCTGCAGCATAGATTATCCCAAAATATTTTTTAAGCAGGGCATCCATATCAGCAGGATCTACATTATCTTCTTGGTTATCTCTGCCAAAATTAGATGAAGACACCTGTGTTCCAGAATTAGGCTGCCCTGAATCAGTTCCTGGCTGTGATGCTTGACCTTTTCCAGGTATAAAAGAAGCTGCATAACTTACTGCTCTTGATGCCATTGGCTTTACATCTGACCAATAATACCATGTAAAACCAACTGCAACCCAGAAAAAAATAGTTCCAATTACCTGAGGGATATGAACCTCTGCTTCCTTTTCTTTTTTTCTCTTCTTAGCTTCAATTGGAAACAGTTTATCATGTACTTCACTTACGTATTTACCGCCAATGTCACTACACGCTTTTGTCAGAGATGATGACCCTCCATCCTTATCGCATAATGCTTGAGCAACTGCAAAATGCCTATCTGATGCTCTATGTTCATATATGACGATAACATCATTAGGAGATGAGCCAGATGGCAGACTTTCGCTAAGCAAGCTCTCAAGGCTTTTTCTATTAGACCTATCTGCAATCGCTATAAACTTTGCAGCTTCAGAAGCCAATGTTTTCATATTATTATCATTATAAAATGCAGGCAAGTCAATATCATCACCAGCTTGAAATGTTCTTTTAACAAAAAATTCAGCTAGATCAGATATACGTACCATGCCTCTATATTGCAATAATACCTTATCGCCTGATGCAATATTTACATAAAAATCTTCAGGCTTTTTAGTTGAATCAGAGAAAAATGTAGGTATTGCATGAACTTGTAGATCAGTCAAAGATGAGTGTGCACTTTGTTGACCGGATAAATTATGCCAATATTCACACATTCTCGTATGTACTATATTTTCTGAGTTAGCTGCCATTTTCTCGTCTAATTAATAGCTTTTGCTTTAAAAAATTATTCGTTTTTTAGAGACAATAATTGTTAATTAGAGAAATTATTTTCTAAGTTCCTTAAGCAATCTTTTATCAGCAATATGCTGCTCTAAGTTCTCAATATCTTGCATAAAATCATCTGGCTTCTGACCCCAATACTCCTTGACCAATGCATAAATTTTTGATTTGATCGGAATCATTTTACCAGTATAATTTTCTATTGCGCATATTTTTTCAAAGACCCAGAAAAACCATTTATTACCTTCCTTGCTTTGCTCCAAAGCTTCTCTGTAAATTATGCCATAATCAGGACCTAGCCTCATAATGCTCTCACAGTCATAAATATCTCCTTCTCTAGGCGTCATTGCCTTGAATAAAAAAATATCTTCATTAGATACTAAGAATACTTTTAATTCGCCATAATCTTTGTATAATGTGCTTCTTTTTTTCATGCTGGATGTAAATGTCAACATCTGGCCAACTTTATTTAGGAATACATCAATTCTTGAATCTTCTTTTTTATAAACTGCAAGAGCAGTTAGATAAAACTCATTATCTAAATCAGTATCTAACTTAAATCCTGATTTCAGCATTGCATGATTCAGCGCATCAAAATCTTTTTTGGAAATAGTAATGATATCTATATCTTTGGTTCTGGCTTTAATATCTTTGAATGATAATGCACAGCCACCGATAAGATAGATAGAGGTACTTTTATGTACATGCACACTAATATCTGCCAGCCAGCTTTCTAATTCAGGTTTTGTAAACATTTTTCACCTCATATAAATCTAATATCCGTATAAAATCATTTCTGTCAAACATAGGAAGCTGATCAAGTTTGATTTTCTTATCTTTTGCATCAAATAATCTCATCAGGTTTATGAATAAGGTATATTTGCCAAACTTCATTGCAATTGGCAATACTTTAGAATAATTCAGCTTGTTTTTAAGATAAAATGCCATAGCCAAATGCAAAGTCCTTGGATCATCTACTTCAAACAATGAATGGACAAATATCTCTTCTTTGCTTAACTCTCTTTTTGGGAGTGTGCATAATGCAGAAATAACTCCTACAGTAACTCCATAATCTTTATATTGATAAAAGCCTGATGTACTGCCTTGAATATTATTCTCTTTAGTTACTTTAAAGATTGCTTCATCCTGAAACCTCCACTTTACCTGCCCAGGATAATTTCCATAATTTTTATATTCCACTAAAAACTGTCTCAGAAGCAGCCACATTTTGCTGTTTATAGTATATAAGCGATTTTTTCTAATTATTATGCCTCTATCCATCAATCCCTTATTGATTTTTCTTATAGTATGTATTGAAATTTTGCATAATTTAGATGCTTCTTGCATGCTTATCCAGTCCTCACATAATGCTGCCAAGTAGAGTAATTTTACATTTGCTAAGATGTCTTCAAGTTTTATTGCCTGATATTCAATTGCTAATTCCTTCATGCGCATAGAATATTGAGTGCCTGAAAGCTCTATCCTTATTCTGCTGCTAGCTGAAGTATAGCATCGGTTCTTGATTACAAAACCTTCCTCTTCCAGCTGATTCAATATCTCTGATATCCAATTAAGCGACTTCTTTAGCCTGGCTGCTAATAACTCTCTGGTATTTGCTCCTTGGGCTACTTCTTCAAATATTTGTATCATTGGTTTTGTTAAGTACATATAAGTATATATACCGATTTAGTATATAAATATATCGGTATTTTAACACATTTCTAAAGTTATTAAGAACCGCTATATCTTGTAATTGAATTATAGCAGTTTCAATCTATCTAAATCCAGATAACAATAACTAATTATAATTAGTATTATCCAAAAATAGATATCTTTAAATACCAAAAATGCTTTTCTTTTGATAAATAATGAACACAAGCTTTGTTTTAAAGATAATTAAGCTGTACTCTACAGACATTTCTCTAGCTTTTACTATACTGGAAATCTCAAAAAAGTCAAGATTGAGCTACAACGCTGCGCACAGGACAGTTCAAGCATTAGTCAAGCAAGGGATATTGTCAATCAAGAAGATAGGACCTGTGAGCCAGGTTTCTCTCGTCAAGAATCCTACTAGCTACAGCTATCTGATGCTTGCAAATGCAGATAATGCTAGGGATAATGATTCATTAGTCAAAAAGATAGAGGGTATTTGGGAGAGAAAAGAGGATAAACATTAATATACATAATACTAATATTTTTAGTAAGGATAGTGTATTAAAATGATAACCATAAAAACTGCAAGAAGCTTATCGAAAAGAGAGTATGGCATAGTTGCAGAACTTGCTAGTTTAAAGCTCAATTTATTTACGCTAGAGCAAGTAAGCAAGATATTCAAAGTGAAAAAGACGCAGCTATGGGCAATACTGCACAGGCTTGAAAAAAAAGGATGGATTGAAAGGATAGAAAAAGGCAAGTACATGGCTGTGCCTTTCACTGCCAAAGATGGTTGGCTTGAAAATCCTTATATCATTGCATCAAAATTAGTTGATAATTATTACATCTCATATAGGACAGCCCTCTCTTATCATGGGCTGACTGAACAGCTTCCAAGGCACGTTTATGTTGCAACTATAATGCGAAAAGCAATGCTTGAAAAAAAGATTCAAAACTACATATTCAAGTTTATAAGATTAAGCCCTAGAAAATTTTTCGGCTTTAAACTTGAGAAGATAGATTTGCAGGAAATTTGCTTAGCTGAGCCTGAAAAGGCTATTGTAGACTGCTTAGATAAGGAGAAATACTCAGGCAGCATAGTTGAGATCATAAAAGCATTAAACAGCGCCAAGATTAACATCCATAAACTTAAGAGATATGCAGTCAAGATGGAAAATTCATCGCTAGTAAGGCGCTTGGGATATCTGTTAGATCTCTTAGAAAAAGATTCTTCTGGGCTTGAAAAGCATATTGGCAGATATAGACCAGTTTACCTTTCAACATCATTGCCTGAAAAAAGTCTGATGAAAAGCCGGAAATGGAAACTGATCATTAATATCAAAGAAGAGGATTTACTGAGATGGTAACTAAAGATGAGCTTATAATGATTGCAAGAAGAGAAAATGTACCGTTAGGCATGATTGAGAAAGATTATGTGTTAAGCTATATGCTAAAGAAGATATATGGCTCGCATCTGAAGGACAAGCTTGCATTTAAAGGAGGCACTGCTCTGCACAAGCTCTACCTGCACAAAAGAATTTCAATAGATTTGGATTCTAAGATTAAAGATGTAAACGAGACTGATGTCTCATTAAAGATTGTCCTAAGCTATAATAGCCTCTTAAATTATCCAAATTATATAATTATTGATATAAGCAGGAGAGAAAAGCCTATCATGGATTTAGTTGCCATCAATATGAAGTCTGAATATTTTAAGGATATAGCTGTAACAACATTCCAGATAGAGGAATTAATTAGCGAAAAGCTAAGAGCGCTGATAGAGAGAAAAAAACCGAGAGATTATCTTGATATCTATTACATTTTAGACGAAAAAGAAATCAACTGGAAAAAAACTTTTGAGATTGCAAAGAAGAAACTAAAGGCAGTTAATGAGAAGCTTAACATCCAAAAGATAATCGGCGATACAGATATTGTCAAAGAGCTTTGGAAGCAGGATATCAGCGAATTAGTGGCAGACATACCGCCATTTGATAAGGTATTGCAGAAAATAACAGATTTCCTAAAGAAAAATGCAAATAAGATATAAGCTAAGAATTGAGCACATATTGCTGTTTGTAGTATTAGCGGCAGCTTTTGCTGGGATGAATTCTGAGTTTGGCTTTAGTTTGAATACAGGAAATAATACATTTGCAAATCTCACTATCTGGGACTCAACTGACACTCAGACATTATACACAACTAATCTTACAACATTTTACGCTAATTGGACTAACCTAACTACTGGAAAAAGCATAAATAACTCAGGAACTTATTGCAATATTACATTTAGCCATGTGCCTGCATATTTAGTTAGGATGGAGTTTAATACGACTACATTGCTTTATGTACATAATATATCAGTGGCAACTGGCTTAAACAATTACACAATAATTTGCGACGGAACTGCATTAAATTATGCTATTGTTAATGTAACAGATGCAATTAATGTTACAAATAGAGCGCCTGTCAATGATAGGGTCATCCCAAATATTACATTGCAAGAGGAGACTTTTAATGATACATTAAACATGACCTATTATTTTGCTGATGTTGATGGGCATGAGCTTAATTATACAGCAACAACACAAGATGGAAATATTACAATAACAATAAATAATGCAACAAAGTTTGCCAACATAACTCTTGCGCATGATTTTTATGGTGTAAGATATGCTAACATTACAGCAATTGATGGCTTTTCTGGCAATGTGACAAGCAATATATTCTGGATAAATGTTACGAATTTGATAGAGATTAATTTGAGTGTGCCGATTAATTCTGCTACTGGAATTACAGCTACTGATACTTTTAATATTCTCGCAACTATAGAAGATGATTATAATGTTACTACATGCAGTTTACTGTTGAATGGAACAAAGAATATCACAGTCAATAATCCAAATCTAGGAAGATTGCAGGAGATAAAGTATGATGATGGAGCTGCTAATACTTTCCATAGACCTGGTTCTGGTCCACATGGCATATTAACAAAAAAATTGAATACTACTGATACAAATATTAGATTTCTAGCATTTTTTATTGATAAGCTAAGTTCTCCTACAGTAATGAATATAACAATCAATGATAAGTTCTTTACAAATTTCACAACAACAGAGCTTGCATATAGTTGTTCTACAACACCTTGCTGGATTTATAAGCCAATAACAAATTCTTCAATGTTAGTAGCAGGAACAAATAATATTAGCTTTAATGCAGTCTATGATGGAAGCAATTACTGGAAAGTTGAAGTAGATAATACTGCAGGCTCAGATGTTGGCATGAGTTCTAATACACCAGGCGATATTACTGGAGAGTATATGGTAAGATTTCAGAATATATCAAACATCTTGAATTTCAGCAACTTTATAATGCCAAAAGGCAATTACCAATGGAATGTTAACTGCACAAATAATCAGAGTACAGACAATAGTGCTACCTCGAACTTTACTTTCAGTGTGGCAAATACAGCACCAACAACGCCTACACTTTCCCCTACATCTGGAACATATGACACAGAGATTAATATTTCATGCAGTTCCACTGATTCTGACAATGATTTTATCACATATGATTTAGAATATTATTCTACTTCAGCATCAAGCAATTTAATTATGATCTCAAATGATGATGTAGATGGTAATTATAGTAATTGGAATACTAGTTTATTGACAAATAATTTGCGAATTGTCTTAAAATGCACTTCCAATGATGGAACAACTACCTCTAGTATTGAATCAGATATTATAACTCTTTCTCATCCAAACGCACCTAGCGCACCTACTAACTTGACATGTAACTCAGGTAATTGCACAAGAACATTTAACGAAACTATTAATTTGACTACCACAGGTAGCAATGACACTAATGGTCAATTTTCGTATTATTTTTACGCTACTTATGATGATGTAAACGGCACACAAAGTTATTTTATAGGGAGTGTATCTGGCTTAAATTCAACAAATAATACGTCAACATTTATATGGAATATTACACAAGTATCTGCTCAATCCGGTATTACAATAGAGGTTCTGGCATTTGATGGACTGTATAATTCAAGCAAATATAACTTAACAAGCCAAGCAACAATCAATAATACAAATGCTCCGACTAGAGCAACAAATCTAAATCCAAATAATGGAACATATAATATCTCACGAGTAATTAACATTACAGCAAATGGTAGCACGGACATTAATGGTGACACACTTACCTACAAAGTCTTTGCATTTTATGATAACACCTGGCATCTGATCAATTCAACATTGACAAACTCAACATTCTTTGAATGGAATTTCTCTAATGTTCCAGAGCAACAGATAAATCTTAGCGTGCAGGTAACAGATGGAAGATATGTTTCTCCGATATTACGATCTGCATTAATCAACCTAGCAAAACCACCAACAACACCTACAAATGTAACTCCTAGTGGAAATAACCCATCCAATATATATGAATATGAATTAAATTATAGCTGTAGTAACTCAAATAACACTAATTTTTTTACATATACTATTGAAATAAATTATAGTAATGTAACATATAATCAGTTTTTTACTTTAAATGAAACTTTTCCAGGGATTATTCCAGTCAACGACACAACTTTATCCTATGATGATGCAACAATTAGTACCTTATCCTATGGAGGAAGTTATGACCAATATTATAGATTTTCCTCTAATATAAGCACTGGCAATTACACTATTTGCATTAATGCATATGGATCAAATGCTAAATTAGACACATTATATAATTGCAATTCATTAGCTTGCGACAGCTGTAATAATACCGGTTTTCAAGAATTATCAAATACAGAAACAAGTTATTGTTATAGTATATATTTGTCAAGGCAAGGTAATAAGAATTTTTGTGTTAAAAAAAGAGGTGTTTCTGACAGTATATCAACTAGTTATGTCGACTCTGTCATCCTCACCGCAAAACCATTGACATTCAACCTAACCAACATCACCCCGCAAAAAAACGTGCAGTTAAGATGCAAAGCCCAGGATGATGCAGGCTCATCTGATTACATTTACAGCAACAACACAATTATCATCGACAGGATTCCAGCATATAATGGAGACTCTAGCATCTCATTCAGCGCAGGAAACAGCCAAACAATAAACCTAAGCCAGAATTTCTCTGATTATGACGGACAGAATTTGACATTTTATGTTCCAAATTACAGCAGTTCACTGACTCTAACATACAATTTCTCAAGCAATAACAATGTGCAGATAGCTACAAGTTCTCAAGGAAGTTATTATGTAACATTATATGCAGATGATGGTCTAGTGAACAAGACACAAAACATAACTGTAACAGTATCTGCATCTGCATCTCAGCAAGTAGGCGGCACTGGCGGTGGCGCAGGCACAACAAGAGCGGCAGTTGCAGCTACTTCAGAAGGAAATAATGCTCC
>Ga0209211_10008068_pt1 | contig 14546 bp, 11 predicted proteins | sample RifGroA2_FD_183992 | JGI IMG/M metagenome (GOLD analysis project Ga0209211, IMG submission 183992) | Groundwater microbial communities from Rifle, Colorado, USA - Groundwater A2 (SPAdes) (version 2) | ecosystem: Environmental > Aquatic > Deep subsurface > Groundwater | place: Rifle, Colorado...
CGCGCAAATGGTTGTTGGCGGCAATCAAAAAGCCGCCTGTGCCCGCCGCCGGGTCTTGAATCACATCGGCCAGCGTGGGTTGCAGCACGGTGACGATGCTGTCAATCAAGTCACGCGGGGTGAAGTACTGGCCGGCGCCGCTCTTTTTCTCGTTGGCGTTGCGCTCCAGCAGGCCTTCGTACAGGTCGCCTAGGTCGTCGCGCTGCACGCTGTACCAGTCGAGCTTGTCAATCTCCACCACCAGTTTGGACAGGGTGGCGGGTTTGGTGATGAAGGTGCTGGCGTTGGCATAAATCTGCTGCACGCTGCCCTGGCCGTGCAGGCCGTAGGCCAGCAGCAGTTCTTTGTACAGGTCCAGCCGCTCGGGGGCGGACGCGGCCATCAGGTCGGCCCAGCGGGTGCCGTCCATTTTTTCAAGCGGCTCGCCCTTGTGGGGCGCTTTGTAAATGACCAGGCCGTCTTCCTGGCCGGTCTCTTGCATCATGCGCAAAAACAGCAGGTAGGTGAGCTCGCTGACGTATTGGTGGTAGGTCACGCCGTCGTCGCGCAGCAGGTTGCACAGGTTCCAGAGCTTGGCAACGATGTCTGACGCTGCGGGGTTAATTTGATTCATAGGTTCTTGGGTCGCTCTGCGTGAAAGTTAGGCGGCTTTATTGTCGTCAGCCCAGAGGGCATCGTTAAAGGCTTCCAGCACGGGCTGGAGTTGGCCGTTGAAAAGTTTGTCCAGCCGGGCAAAGCCGCCGCCGTCGCGCTTGAAGATCAGGTCGGGGTCGTCCAGCGCGTCGCGGTCTACCAGCAGGTTGGCTTTGGTTTGCGCGGCGATGCGTTTGAGCCAGTCGCGCTGCGGTTGCGTCCAGGGTTTGCCGGTGGGGGGCCTGGCCAGCAGGTTTTGCAAGGCGTGGTCAACGCGCTCCGCATAGGGCAGCAGCGCATCGCCAATCGCGGCCTGGCGGATGTAGCCAATGATGCGGGCCGCAATGTCCTGGTTGCTGAGCTCGCGCCAGGCGGTGGCCAGGCGCATTTCGGTAAAACCAGCCTGGTCCAGCGCCAGCACCAGTTCCTTGAGCTGCTTGCGGGTCAGGTCACGCGGGCGGGTCAGCACGGTGATGAGCGCGGGCAGCTCGTTGCCATGGCTGGTGATGAAGTCTTTGAATTCTTTCAAATAATCTTCGGGCTTGCTGGCGTTGCCGTAGCCACGGTCGATACGGTGCAGTGCGTCGGGGTGGTCGGACACGTAAACGGGCTGGCCCGTGGCTTCGCGTTTTCGGTCCAGTATTTCGCCCAAGCGGGGGTTTTGCACAAACCAGTCGGCCACCTCGGCCACAGACAGGGTGCGCAGCTTTTGGGTGAAGGCATCAATGCTCATACCGGCTTTGGTTTCAAAGTCTTGCGTGGCCTGGGCGTCGAGGTGGCGTTTTTTGACCTGCAACTTGGCCAGAAACTGCTCGCGCACCAGTTCACGCGCGGCGGGGTCTTGCACGGCAACCATTTCTTGCTCCAGCTGGGCAAAGCTGATGCTGGGGTTAACCACCACCGGCTTCATGGCGGTCAGGTCGCCAATGGCTTCAAAAATGCGCACTGCATCAAACACCCGAAAGCTGTCTTTGGCGTCGCCATCAAAGTCACACAGGCGCGTGGCGCGCCCCAGCATTTGGTCAAACAAGATGCGGCTGTTCACCTGTCGCAGAAACACCAGGTTGCAGATTTCGGGCACGTCGATGCCGGTGGTGAGCAGGTCCACGGTCACCGCCACGTTGGGCAGGCGCTCGTTCTTGAAGCGGCGAATCAGCTCCAGAGGATTGTCGGCGTTGCCGGTGATCTTGATGACGGCGTCGTCTTCCACGCTGCCGTATTGGGCTTCAAAGGCCGTTTTGAGCACGTCAACCACCAGGTCGGCATGGTCGGTGTTGACGCAAAAGATCAGGGTTTTGCGTTGACCCGTGGGGTCTATTTCTTGCGCCAGGTAGTTGCAAATGGCTTGGTTAAAGGGCCGGGTGATGACCTTGCGGTTGAAGTCTTCCACATTCAAATTGATGTCGTCCGGCGCTTTGAACAGCTCAATCTGGTGGCGCACGGTATCAAAGACCTTGACCTCTTCGCCCAGCTTCCAGTGCATGCCGTTTTGTGAGAGTTCGGTATAGATCTGGATGGGTGGCTCGTAGTCGACCAGGTAGCCATCGACCACGGCTTCGCGGTAGCTGTAGGTGTAGACCGGCGGGCCAAATATTTCGGTGGTGTGCAGCGCGGGTGTGGCGGTAAGGCCGATCTTGACCGCATCAAAGTAGTCCAGCACACGGCGGTACTTGGAGATGTAGTCGTCAAAGCCGCGAAAGCTGAGCTCGGTGTCGGACATTTCGCGGTCCAGCGTGTAGCCACGGTGGCATTCGTCAATCACCACGCAGTCGTATTGGTCCACGGTGGGCGGGGCCACGCCGTCTGCGGGGAATAACACGCGGCGCATCATGCCCTGCACGGTGGCGATATGGACAGCGGTGTCATCATCGGTCGATTGCGCTTGTATCTCTTTGATGCCGAAGATGTCGGCAAAGGTTTGCAGGCGCTCCATGCGGGTGTCTTTGAACGAGTTGGCAGCCTGCACGCCCAAGGCGGAGCGGTCCACTAAAAACAAAATACGATGAAAGCGCTGGGCTTTGAGCAGCCGGTAGATCAGCGCAATGCAAGTTTTGGTCTTGCCGGTGCCGGTGGCCATGGCCAGCAAGATTTCGCGTTGGCCCAGCGCTATGCGCTGTTCGGTTTCGCGAATGGCGATTTGCTGATACGGCCGCAGCGGAAAGCCAAAGTTGAACTCTGTGTTGTCTAGCAGCCGGTGCGCAGCCGCTTCATCGGCTTGCAGCAAGTGCTTGAGCCCGGCCGGACTGTGCCAGCCGTCCAGGGCCAGGCTGCGGTTCTCCGGGTGGCGCAAATCACAAAACCAGATGCCGCTCTTGGTGGCCAACTGCCGCAAATAGGGCCTGCCGTTGGCGGAGAACACAAAAGGAATGCGGTGCTCAGACTGCTTGCCCCAGTTGCGTTCATGGAGCTGGGTCTCAGCGCTGGCGCTAAACGTGCGGCTGTAGCGCTTGGCTTGCTGCAAGGCGCCGGATACATCCACATTTTTGCGCTTGGCCTCCACCACGGCCATGGGGGTGAGGCCCTGAAACAGCACGTAATCGGCCGAATAACCGTCACACGGCCATTCAGCGATGGCCATGTTGCGGCCGCGCTGCGGGCGCGTGCCCTTGCTGTAACGCAGGGTTGGGGTGTCTGCTTCCCAGCCGGCCTGGCGCAACTGTTCGTCGATGATGCGGCGGGTGTCGGCTTCGTCCAGCTGCACTTGGGTGGCGGCGGTGGCGGCAGACCGCAAGAAGTTGTTGAACTGCGCCGTGGGTGCTGCCACTGCGGCGGCTTGTAATACCGCCAGCTGTTCGGCAAGGCGGGCCTTGTCCTGGTCCGACTCGGTTGCCAGCTGCTCCCAGATGCCGCGCTCTTCGCTGAGCGAGGACAGCTGGGTTTTGGTGGATTGCAGCTCGTTGCTGACCTGCTCTTGCTGCGACTGAAACGTGGCAACCGCTTGCCGCAATTGGGCCAGTTCAGCCTGTAGCTCGGCGCTTTCGTCCACCGGCGCTTGGGGTGGCACAAACGGGCCAGACCGATAGCCAGCGTCTTTGAAAGTGCGGTGAAACCACAGACACAGTTGCCAACACAGCTTGAGGGTGGACAGTGCCGCAGCGTGGTCACCGTGGATGGCGTGGTTGGCCGCGTTGCCGGTTACGCGGATTTGATCCAGGACTTGTTTGATTTCCTTGGGCAACACGCCTTCGCCCAGCAGACGACGAATCAGCTCGTATTGCGATTCTTCCGGTTGGGTGTAGAGGCCGGTGCGTGCCGCCAATGACTGGGCCAGCAGCTCAGAGAACTGGCGCAGCTTGAGCAGGCTGGTGTTGGGGTCTTCTGCAAAGTACCGCTCGGCCAAAGCGCCCAAACGCCATAACTGCTCCTCATAGGGACGCAGCATGTCAAAGTTTGAGCGGATGTTATGTTTCATGGGGCAAGGCCAGGCAGTCCGTGATTTTGCCTGTCAATATGGCCGGTTTCACCAAGCATTATTGGTTGCGGCGAAAGAGGCTGGTGTGAAGCTTGCCATGGTGTCCCATCCCTGAGAAGTAATGAGCGGATGATAGCCCACCGTGGCGGGCAGATGAGTTGTCACCTGTGCGACGTAAATCGAGATTTCTCCCTTGCTCTCTGTTTCTTGTGGCCCATCTGCCGGGATCATTGCTGCCAATCTATTCCCCTTGTCTATACAAAATCACAGCCTGAAAACCGGTTCAAAGCAATTGCGTCTTACCGTTCGCGTGCCGATAGGGTTTCAATCATTACCGTCCTCTCGCCTCAACTCCAACCGCGCCCGCGCCTCACCCATGGCCTTGTGCAGCTTGGCCTGCAACACCTCACGCGGCGGCAGTTGCAGCCAGTATTCGGCCACGTGAATCTGGTCTTTCTCCAGGTCCATCAACTCCACCACCTCGGCATCCTTGTCGCTGCACAGGATGATGGCAATGGGCGACGACTCACCCGGCTGTTGCTCGTGTTTAGCCAGCCATTTCAAATACAGCTCCACCTGGCCTTTGTGCTCGGGCTTGAATTCGCCCAGTTTCAGCTCGATCAACACCAGACGGCGCAAGCGGCGGTGGAAGAAGAGCAGATCCATCACATAATCGCGCCCGCCCACCTGGATGCGCTTTTGTCGGCCCATGAAGGCGAAGTCGCTGCCCAGCTCCAGGATGAAGCGCTCCAGCTCCGCGAGGATGGCGTTTTCCAGGTCTTTCTCGGTAAAGCCATCGCTCAGATCCAGAAAATCCAGCAGGTAGGGGTCTTTCAGGAACAGCGCGGGGCTGGCTTGGGCACCTGTCTTGAGCTGTGCCAGTTCCTGGCGAATGACTTGTTCGGGTTGTTTGGCGATGGCCGTGCGCTCGAACAACATGCCATCCATGCGCTCGCGCAGGATGCGCACCGACCAGCGCGATTGGATGCACAGGTCGGTGTAGAAGCTGCGCCGGGTAGAGTCGTCAAGCTTGATGAGCTCTACAAAGTGCGACCAGCTCAATTGTTGCGACAGCGTCGCAACAATTGCTTCGTCAGGCAGGGCGTCAAAAAATTTGGCCATCCGCGTGAGGCCCGAGTGGCTGAAGCCGCTGCCATAGTCCTGGGTCAGTCGTTGCGCCAGTTGCTTGAGAACGCCTGCGCCGTAGGCCGCCCGCTCGCTTTGCAAGACCTGGGTCTTGATCGCCTTGCCGATGTGCCAGTAGGTGAGTACCAGGGCCTGGTTCACCTGGGTGAGCACTTGCGAGCGCGCACTGTCCACCAGTTGCTTGATGCCCTGGTACAGCGCATCCACCGCTTGTGTGTTGGGCTTAGCCACAGGCTCGCTCATACCTTCACCTTGCCGACGCTTTTGTGCAGCTTGTCGGCAACTTTCCACAGTTGTTTTCCCGGCGGTTCTTCTATTGCTGCGGTGATCGAGTATCCGATGACCATGGGGTTCTTTCTTTTTGAACTATTGAACAACTTTACTCGACGAATTTAGCCCCAGCTTTTGTCCCACGCCAGGCCGGGCCACCACGGGGAACGCCAAGCCTTTGCTGGTGTTCACGGTCATGACCTTGATCTTGTTGCAGCAGGGGTCAAAGTCGCAGAAGTCGATGCGGTTTGCAACCGGCAGTTTGATGCCAGTCCACTCCCGACCTTGGTGCCAAGAGACCCCAGCGCATAGCTTGCCCAAAGCTCACTCATCCACGTCCCCTTCCAATAACACCCCACGCCGCGCCAGCCGCTCCCGCGCTTCCAGCAATGCCTGGTGCAACTGCTGTTCCAGCTCGGCCTTGGGTAGCAGCTCAGTCCAGTATTCGGCCACGGTGATGCCGTCTTTGTGCATTGCAGCAGTTCCACTTGTTCGCGGCTGGACTCGGCGCACAGGATGAGGCCTATGGGGGCCTCCTCGCCCGGCTGGCGCTCGTGCTTGTCCAGCCATTTCAGGTACAGCTCCATCTGGCCTTTGTGCGCGGCTTTGAAGCGGCCCAGCTTCAATTCAATGGCCACCAAGCGGCGCAGGCGGCGGTGGTAGAAAAGCAAATCTAGATAAAAGTCGTCGCCGTCGATGACCATGCGCTTTTGGCGCTCCACAAACGCAAAGCCTTGGCCCAGTTCCAGAATGTAGGCCTCCAGCTGGCGCAGGATGGCGGCTTCTAAATCGGCTTCGTCGTGACCTTGGCGCAGGCCCAAAAAGTCCAGGAAGTAGGGGTCTTTGAAGACCAGTGCAGGTGTGGTTTGGGGTGTGGGGGCCTGCAACGCAGCAAGCTCAGTGCGCTCGTATGCTTTGCGTTCTATCTGGTGATTTAGCTCGCGCACGCTCCATGCGTCTTGCGCGGCGTGCTGGGCATAAAACTGGCGGGCCTGGGAGTTTTTGAGCGCGACGATGGCCACCATGTGGCTCCAGCTCAATTTTGCCGACAGTGTCGACACAATTGCGGCGTCCGGAAAAGCCTCCGCAAACTTGACCATGCGGCGCAGGTTGCGGGACTCAAAACCCCGACCAAACTCGTTGGCCAACTGTTGGCCCAATTGATCCAGCAGCTTGGCACCGTATTCGGCACGCGTATCGCCCACCACCTCGGAGCGCAGCCGCTGCCCGACCGACCAATACAGGCGGGTCAGTTCGGCATTGACCGCACCGGCCAGCCGCTGGCGGCTGCTGGCGATCAGCGCGCGCAGCTCGGCGTGCAGTGCGTTGGATACTAATTCACTCATGTCCCACCATGCCTTTCCTTCCAGGCAGCAAACACCAAAGGCCGGATACCAAACCGCACCGCATTCCCCGGGTGCAGGGCGGCAAACTCTTGCAGCACCAGCTGGGTGAAATGGGCCTTGTCGGGTGCGGCAACCGTGGACGGCAGCCTGGCATTCACGGTGGCAATGGTCACAGCCTCGTCGTTTTGAATAATGGCGGCCACCACGTCGCTCAAGGCCTGGCGATAGCGCAGGCGAAAAATATCGGGCGGCACCAGGTTCTGCTTGACTGCCACGTATTGCTGGCATGAGCGCTCGTAGGCCCAGACGAAAACGTCACGCAGAAGCTCGATGCGATTGAGCTCGTACACACCAATCATCGCGTCCACATAGGCCAACTGCGGCACGTCGATGAAAGACAGCGGGCACAAGTTGTGGCGAATGAGCGGTATGTTGGCCGCCAGCCTTGAGGTGCGCTTGTTCACATCCTCAAACGGCTGCAGGTAGGGCAAATGCACCATCAGAAAAAAAGCCTGCTCGAAGGGGTCGTCAATTTCCGCCGCCATCTGGATATTGATGCCAAACAGTTCCTCCAGCCGCTGCGGCAAGGCCACCGGCAAATACACGCTGCCGCCGATTTCTACCGCCCGGCGACGAAGGCGGCCCACCGCTGTGGGGTCGGCCATCAAGCCATCCGACAAAAATGCATGCAGCGCGACGATGCAATCGGGCGTAACTTGGGCGTGGGCGGGGTCGAGCACCAGGTATTCAATGGCCTGCTTGTGGTTCAGGATCATCTGGGTTTCCAGCGCGTCCTTGCCTTCGGCGGCTTGGCCGAACTCGATAAGCCGCTCGGTGTCGAGCCGGCTGTAGGTGTTGCCCTCCAGCTGCGAAGAGGCCCAAGACAGGTCAATCAGCAAGCGGTTGAGCATGTCACGCGCAAAGGTGCCAGCGGGCGACTGCTGCGCGCGCGCGCTGCCCATGGCATGCAATTGATCCCGCAAGCCTTGTGGCAAATAGGCCGTGTGATTGGGGTGGTACTGCTCCAGAAACGTTAATTTGTAGCCCACTGGCGGGCGCATCGCACGGGGTTGGCGCACGTAGGCTTTGATCTCTTCACCTTGCGGCGACGTTGGCACGTAAACCTCGGCCAAAACTTGCACAGAGCCCAGCGGCGACGGGGCGGAAACAAAACCTTGCGTGACGTGCACATAGCGCACAGCTCGCGCCTCGCCCAGCATCCGAATCCGCCCTTGCGCGACCAACAAGGCCAATCGGCGCTGCAAGGTGCGGCGCGTCAAGCTATTGCCCTGCGACTGGGTGATCGCATCTATCCCTAGGCCATCGGGTTGCGCAGCAATCAGCGCAACCAGTTGGTCAAGCTCGGTTTGAGGGGTGACTCGCGGCATGTGCTCGGGTTTTTGGTGGCAAGCCGACAGTATCGCGTCACTTAAAGTGTCGCGCAAGGATTATTGCGACAAATAAAGTGGCGCGAGTCAGTGGTCATGATCTGGATGCTGTCGCCGCCGGGTTTGAAATCGCCCGCCCTTTTTGCACATGTCCATGATGTTCCCGTCCCTGAGAAGTGATGGACGGATGATAGGCGATTGTGTGGGGTCGGTGGGCTGTTGTGGCAGGGCGGCAGTTCCGCGCGCCAAAGTCAATAGACCGCTTCATGGTCGCCTACATTCACCGGAATGATTTGCTGGTTTTGAATCAGCAGCTCCAGCGTGATGCGGTATGACAGGTTGATGGACACCGAATGCAGGCCGTCGAACTTGCCGCGCAAGGCATGCATGCGCAGTGAGGGGTGCGCGGGGTTGGCCTCCAGCAGTTGCAGGGTCTTGAGGTAGGTGCCGCGCAATTCCGGGTGTTGCTTCAAAAACTTGGCGGCCCGGCGGTTGTATTGCTCGGTAAAAAGCAGGGCAAACGGTATTGGCGGTGCGCTCACAGCGCGTCCAGCCGCGCCAGGTGTGCCGCGGGCGTCTCTTGCACCGTGCGGCCGGCGGCCAAGTCGGCGCGGGTTTCGGCCAGCGCGGCATCCAGCTCACATTCGCGCAGGTAGTGGTAATGCGAAATGTCCATCACCACAAACCTGTCTTTACCCCGCACCGAAACAATGGCCTCGGGTGCTGTGCTGAGCGCAAACTCAATGGCAGAAATGCCTTTGGTCTTGAGATCGTTGGCGCTGATGTGCGTCATTAAGGCCTCCGGAATGCTATTAACAGTGCTGTTGATGGTACTGTACATGCGACTCTTGCGCAAACTCGACGGTACCTACCGCGAGCTGACCAAGGTGGGCACTGTGACGCGGCTGAAGTGGGCCATAGAGTCAATTTGTCGCAAAATGAAATCCATGGAATGGTATTGAGCGGCAAAAAAAAACGACCTGCATCAAAGAAAACAGGTCGTATCAACCAGCCACGTCGCATGTCGCGACGCGCTGGGCTTTCAACTTACCGCGTCAACTGTTGGGCTTAACAAGCATTTGCCTAGCCCAATCGTTCGATCAACCTCAAAATTTAGAGCAAGTTGATATTGACGGTCCCGGTTGCACCTGTGCATGTTGGCGATAAGGTGTAACTCGTGGTCCACGTCACGCCAGCCAGCGAGCTGGTGTGGTTCTGTTCGGTCAAGATCGCTGCGCCAGCTGCATCACAAGTTGCAGTCGCATTCAGTCCGGTAAAGCAAATGGTCTCGTCTAACGGCACCGTCGATGCGGGCGCCGCACCGATGGCCGGAATATTCATCGTTCCTTGTTCACGCACCTGGCAAGTACCGGTTCCGCCGCCATACCCCGTGTTCGGAATGTTCATAACGCCCGTGGCCTGACCTGTGGCAGCATCAAATCCAGTGACGTTAAAGGTCACGCCGCTATTGGGGTAAAGCGCGTTGTACGCGGCGTTGATCAAACCGTTAAAACCAGTCCAATCGGTCGTGTTGAAAATGCTGTCGAGGGTGGCATTATTCGTGTCCATGTATTTCGAGATACTTGTTAACACCTTGCCATAGGCATCGTTGGTCCCCAAAGCAACGTCTGGAATTTTGTCCAGGTCGGCGGCAGTGAGGTTAAATTGCGTGGCAACAGCCGTCGCTTTTGTCTTAAAAGCCGCAGCCGTGATGGCCGAACCCACTGTGCCGGCAGGAAATGCCGCACCATAGGCCAGTGTGGTCAGTGGCGTCACCACCCCGGTGACAGTTCCACCATTGGCGGCCAGCACAGTTTTGAGTGGTGTTGCCAATGGCGTTGAGAGTTGTGTGGTTTCGTCAATGTAATTGCCGCCAGAGACTTCCACCACCACATCGCCAGAGTAGCTAACGTCCAGGCTGTAAGTGCCATTGGCTTTGGTGGTGGTGGTACCCAACACGGCCCCGGTGCTGGCGTTTTTGATGGTCACTGTGGCACCGTCAACCGGGCCTTTAACGGCAGCACCACTGATGGTTGTAGAGCTTGTACCGCCACCACAAGCGACCAAGGCAAGCAATACCCCTGATGCCAAACAAACACGAATCACCGAACGCATAAAGTCTCCTGTAAAAAATGACCCACACATTATTTGAGACTTTTTCTGCTTTGTGTACCCCTCCTTCGGGGGGGAACCAATGGGTACGGCTATGGCGGGTCCGTCGCCAAACAGATATGCCCGGCTGGCCCAGTTCAAAGACTTGCAGCTGAGTGATGATGAGGCCAAGGCGCGGATCGTGGTGCGCAGCGCAAAGCCCTGCTGAATTCAAATTTGGTGGAGCTCAATGCTGATGCCCGTGCGCCCCATGCACATGGCCGTGGGCCAGTTCCTCGGGCACTGCCGCGCGCACGTCGGTCACCTTGATGCTGAAGCGCAGCACCTTGCCGGCCCAGGGGTGGTTGCCGTCGAGCAGCACGGTGTCGCCCTTGATCTTGACCACGTGGAACACCTGGTCGCGGCCGTCGGCAGTGCGGCCCTGCAATTGCCCGCCCATTTTGACGCCCGGCGGAAAGTCGCGGCGCGGCATGGTTTGCGCCAGGCCTTCATCGCGCACGCCAAAGGCGTCTTCGGGTTGCAGCAGCAGGTTGGTTTGGTAACCCACCGTCTGGCCGTCCAGCGCGGCCTCGATTTTGGCCAGGGTGTTGCCGTAGCCGCCGTGCAGGTAGGCCATGGGTTCCTTGGCCTCTTCGAGGAGCTTGCCCTGGGCGTCCGCCACTTTGTAGCGTAGGGTCACAACGGTGTCTTTTTCGATTTTCATGGGTGTTGGGTGAGGTGAATGGTTTAGCTGCGCATTCTCGCGCAACCTGTACCTGCATGCCTTTTCTCCTTGATTCCATAATTTAAGACCGTTGAATCCATAATTTACGAACACAGATTCCGGATTTCACGGTAGGATTGGCGGCATGAATTCAGCACCTCTATACCATCGCCTGATCCAGGCGCGCATTGAAGAAGCACGGGCTGACACGCCTGTTGTGCTGATCGCGGGGCCGCGTCAGGCAGGCAAGACCACACTGGTGAGGCAGGTGGCTGGGCAGGGGCTGCGATACCTCACATTGGACGACGAGTTGACGCTGCTGTCCGCCCGCGAAGACCCGATCGGAATGATCCGAAGTCTGGATCGTGCGGTGATCGATGAAATTCAACGCGCGCCGCAATTGCTTCTGGCCATCAAGAAGAGCGTGGATGAAGACCGACGGCCAGGCCGTTTTTTATTGACTGGGTCGGCCAACTTGCTGGCCCTGCCCACCGTAGCCGATTCGTTGGCCGGTCGCATGGAAACGCTCACATTGTTGCCATTGTCGCAAAGTGAATTGCGAGGCAATGCGTCGAACTGGATCGATCACGCCTTTGCCGGCAAGCTTCTTAAGTCTTCTGAGCCGATGACTGGAGAAGACTTGGTTGAGGCCGTGTTATGCGGGGGCTACCCTGAAGCCCTGTCCCGTGCCACCACGCGCAGGCGCACGGCATGGGCGCGTCAATACATTGATGCATTGATCCAGCGAGACGTGCTGGATGTGGCAAGCATTGACAAGCTTGACCAGTTGCCACGCTTTCTGCGCGGCCTGGCCCAAGTGTCTGGTCAGATGTGCAACTACACCCAGCTGGGTGGTCAGGTGGGGCTGGACAGCAAGACCGCAGCGCGCTATGTCGGGGTGTTTGAACAGATGTATCTGCTCAAACGGGTTGACGTTTGGGCCAGGAACAGACTGAGTCGCATGGTTAAAACGCCCAAGCTACAGTTCATCGACTCCGGTTTGCTGTCAACGTTGCTCGATCTGGGCGCTACCGAGGTACAACAGGATCGCAGCCGGTTTGGGCATGTGCTGGAAACCTTTGTTTACAGCGAGTTGCTTAAACATGCCACCACCGCTGAAGGTAACTATCAGCTGCTGTATTACCGCGATCTGGACAAGTTTGAGGTCGACGTCGTGATCGAGAACCCCGCCGGGCAATTGATCGGCGTGGAGATCAAGGCGTCGGCCACAGTGAAGGAAAGTGATCTGCGTGGCCTCAAAAAGCTGGCCAGCGTGGCTGGCAAACAGTTCAAACTCGGTGTCTTGCTCTACGACGGCACAGAAACCCTGCCGCTGGGCGATGGACTGTGGGCTGCGCCACTGTCTACTTTGTGGGGGCAGTAGCGCGATGCCCGAACCCAAGATTCCCATGACTTGTCCCCGCATCGTCCTGGCCACGCTCAACGCGCGTTACATCCACGCCTCGCTGGGCTTGCGTTACTTGTTGGCCAACTTGGACCGGCATGGCGGTGCGGGCCTGCGCGCGCTCACCGAACTGCGCGAGTACACGATTTCCCGACCCAAGCAGGAGGTGGTGGCGGACCTGCTGGCCACGCTGGGGCCGGCGCCAGACACGGCACCACAGATCCTTGGTTTTGGTGTGTACATCTGGAACGTGACGCAGACCACCGAGGTGATCCGTCTGCTCAAGGCGGCACGGCCCGACCTGAAGCTGGTTCTGGGCGGGCCGGAGGTGAGCCATGAGACCGAGCAACAGGTCATCACGCGGCTGGCCGACCATGTGATCACCGGCTGGGGCGATGTGAGTTTTGCCAAACTGTGCCGCGCGCTGCTGGACGGCCCGCAGCCGCTCATGAAAATCATCCCCGGCGAGCAGCCGCCGCTGGCCGAGCTGGCGTTGCCCTACGGCGAATACAGTGCGGACGACCTGGCGCATCGGCTGCTGTATGTGGAGGCCTCGCGCGGCTGCCCGTTCAAGTGCGAGTTTTGCCTGAGCGCGCTCGACAAAACCGCCTGGGGTTTTGAGCTGGAGCGGGTGCTGGCGGCGCTGGATGCCCTGTACCAGCGCGGCGCGCGCACCTTCAAGTTTGTCGACCGCACGTTCAATTTGAAGATTGCGCACTCGGTGCGGATCCTGCAATTTTTTCTGGAGCGCTTGCCGACAGTGCGTGGGGGCGAACCCCTGTTTTTGCACTTTGAGGTGATCCCGGACCACCTGCCCGACCGTCTGCGCGCCATGCTGGCGCAGTTCCCGCCAGGTGTGCTGCAGCTGGAGGTGGGCGTGCAAAGCTTTAACGTGGTGGTGCAGCAAACCATCTCAAGGCGGCAGGACAACGACGCCACCGAGGCCAACCTGCGCTGGCTGCTGGCGCACACCCACGCGCACCTGCATGTCGACCTGATCTTTGGCCTGCCGGGTGAAACCCTGCAGAGTTTTGCCGACGGCTTTGACCGGCTGCTGGCGATTGGCCCGCATGAGATCCAGCTTGGCATCCTGAAGCGTTTGCGCGGCGCGCCGATTGCCCGCCACAGCGCGGCGCACGGCATGGTTTACGCGCCCGAGCCGCCCTACACCGTGCAGCACACCGGCGTGGTCGATGCCGCCACGCTGCAGCGCTTTGGCCGCTTGGCGCGTTACTGGGAGCTGCTGGCCAACTCGGGCCGTTTTGCGCAAACGCTGCCGCTGTTGCTGCACCCGCCAGCGGTCGAAGGCAGCGCTGCGGCGTCGCCGTTCTGGTGTTTCATGGCGTTCTCAGACTGGCTGTGGCAGCGCCAGGGCAGCACCTACCGGCTGACGCCCGAGGCGTTGGTCGACGCCTTGTTTGACTATCTCAGCGCCAGCCAGTCGCCAGATGGGGTGCGCCAGGCCCTGCTGGCAGACTACGTCGCCAGCGGTGCGCGCGCCAACCCCAAGGCGCTGCACGGCCTGTTGCCGCGGCGCACCGTGTCACCGGCCAAGGCCGGCCGCACGCTGGCCACCCGGCAGGCGCGCCACCCTAATCAGTTGGGGTCAGAGCACGTCGCTTTGCGAGTGGTCTGACCCGCAAAGTCTCAGGCTCAGTTGGGGTCAGAGCACGTCGCTTTGCGAGTGGTCTGACCCGCAAAGTCTCAGGCTCAGTTGGGGTCAGAGCACGTCGCTACGCGAGTGGTCTGACCCGCAAGCCTAAACTTCATCCCAGTCCTTCCAGTCCACCGCGTGGGTGGTCCGGTACAGATTGACCGCATTGCCCACGGTGGGGGCAAAAATGTCATGGCCGATCAGGTCCAGCGTGCCGTAATCCTTCAGCCGGTCTTTCACCTGGCCCTTGAGTCCGGCAAACCACAGCTCGATGCCCTGCTGCGTCAAGTCATGGTGCAGGCTGACCAGCATGTCGGCGGCGGTGATGTCGATGTCGGTGATGGCATCGGCCACCACCACCAGGCGCAATGTGGGGGTCGGTGCGCTGGTTATGGCGTGATGCACCTGTTCCTGAAAAATCTCGCCATTGGCAAAAAAGAGTTGGGCGTCCCAGCGAAACAGCACCAGGCCGGGCAC
>Ga0209211_10008069_pt1 | contig 14545 bp, 12 predicted proteins | sample RifGroA2_FD_183992 | JGI IMG/M metagenome (GOLD analysis project Ga0209211, IMG submission 183992) | Groundwater microbial communities from Rifle, Colorado, USA - Groundwater A2 (SPAdes) (version 2) | ecosystem: Environmental > Aquatic > Deep subsurface > Groundwater | place: Rifle, Colorado...
AGTCAGACGACATCGAATGAAGATGATCCAGTTCATTAACAAAGGGCAAAAAAGCGAATAACTCCGATGAAACTAACAGATAACGAAAAAAGAGATGCGATAAAGCTAATCCAAGAAGGCAAGCCCCTGCCTGATAAATACCGCTTTCTTTTGTTTCAGGATAACCGGGAAGTTGAGCTTGTCTGGAACGGCAAAACACAGGAAGTCTGCAATTTAGTCTTACCCTTTCAAACGATTGAACACATTGATGAGCCCCGTAGCGAACGAATCTCTAAAGATACCCAAATCGATCTGTTTGATACATCCGGCCGCCAAATTCGAGGATGGTCAAACAAGCTCATTTGGGGTGATAACAAACTGATCCTTTCCTCGCTCAAGAACGGCCCCATGCGCCGCGAGATTGAAAAACAGGGCGGTCTGAAACTTATCTACATTGATCCGCCTTTTGACGTTGGGGCCGACTTCTCGATGGACATTGAAATCGGCGACGAATCCTTCACAAAAAAACCATCTGTTATTGAAGAACTTGCTTACCGAGACACGTGGGGTAAAGGCGCAGACAGTTTTATCGCTATGATCTATGAGCGTCTAAAACTCATGCACGGACTTTTAGCGGATGACGGAAGTATTTATGTCCATTGTGATTGGCGAGTAAGTTCATTTATTAAAATTGTTTTGGATGAATTGGTTGGAGAGAATAACCATTTGAACGAGATCGTATGGCAAAGAACGCATCAGCATGGAAGTTCAAGTACATATGGTCACATTCATGACATGATTTATTTCTACTCAAAATCAGAGAAATTTATTTTTAATCAGCAATATAAACCTCTTGATGAAAGTTATGTTAAATCGCATTACAGCCAAGTTGACGAAAATGGACGCAAATACAGGTTAGTAACTTTGTCAGGTGCTGGACCCGGACCTACTAGAAAATTTGGTGACAAAGTTATAGAGCCGCCGAAAGGTCGCCATTGGGCTTGGGGGCAAGAAAAAATTGACGAAGGGCTTAAATCGGGGAAAATTGTATTTGCAAAAACTGGCCAACCTAATATCAAGCAGTATCTTGATGAGACAGAAGGAACAAAAATACAGTCAATTTGGGATGACATTTACCCTGTAAACCCTATTTCAAAAGAATTGATTGGCTATCCTACACAAAAGCCCGAATCGTTGTTAGAGCGAATCATAAAAGCATCTTCCAACGAAGGCGATGTTGTTGCTGATTTCTTTTGCGGCTCCGGCACAACTTTAGCGGTCGCGGAGAAACTAGGTCGAAAATGGATCGGTTCTGATCTTGGCCGGTTTGCGATTCACACTTCACGCAAACGTCTTATTCAGATTCAGCGGGAAATGAAAAAAGAGGGCAAGGACTTCCGCGCCTTTGAGATTCTTAACCTTGGGAAATATGAGCGAGAGCATTATGTCAAAACCGGGTTAAGCGTCCGCGAACAAGAACAGCAATATATTATAAGAAATAAGGAACGACAGTTTATCGAACTGATTCTTACCGCCTATCAAGCGCAAGCCGTTGATTCCTATAATTCATTTGTTGGCAAAAAACGGGACCGGCTTGTGGCGATTGGCCCCGTCAATACTCCGGTGTCATCCGTCTTTATTGATGAAGCAATCAAGGAAGCTCAAGAAAAAGGAATTACAAAATTCGATGTTCTTGGTTTTGATTATGAAATGGGGATTGATTTTGCGGAACTTAGCCGACAGGGTGTGGACGTGCAATTTAAGGTTATTCCCCAGCAGGTTTTTGACCGTCGTGCTGTTGAGAAAGGGTATGTGAAGTTTTATGACGTTGCTTTTATCGAAGTAAAGCCAATCGTCAAAGGCCGCGGAAATAATAAAACTGTTGCTGTCGAGCTGTGCGATTTCAGCGTTTTTTATAATCAGGATAGTCTTGAGGAAGCGGAAGGCTCCCTGAAAGAGGGAGCAAGCAAAGTTGTCATTGAGAATGGCCAAGTCATCAAAGTCTCTAAAGACAAAAAGACAGCCATTGTGACAAAAGAAGTTTTAACTAAAAAATGGACGGACTGGGTGGATTATTGGGCGGTTGATTTCAATATGGAAAGTAAAAAAGAGATTATTCGCTCTATTGATCCTAAAACCAACGAAGAAAAAGAGGAATGGACCGGCGATTACATTTTCGAGAATGAGTGGCAGTCGTTTCGGACCAAAAAGAACAGGAAACTCGACCTTGTATCTGCTGAAAAAGAAGTTTCTAAAGGGCGGCGCAAGATCGGCGTTAAGGTTGTTGATATTTTTGGTAATGACACAACAAGAGTAATCGAGGTCAATATTTCGTAATGGCGCTGCATAAACACTTTCCCAAAGATAAATTCGCAATTTTAGACCCGGATATTCGCTGGTTCCCAGCTGATGAAGCCTTGCGTGAACAGGGCTATGAAAAGCTGCTCCCGCCCTTTGTGCCAGAGCTGAGGAAACGTATCAAAGAATGGCGTAGTAAAAGCTATGAAGGAGCAAGCGCAACATCAAGGGCTCTTTTGAATTGGTGGTTCAAAGAAGAGCACCTTGCTTATGGTGCGGACGGTAACGCATTTTCTTTTCGTTATTATTTTGCTCAACGTGAGGCAGTTGAGACGATTGTTTGGTTATACGATGCGGCCGGGGCACGAAACAAATATGATCTCTTGCCCTTTGATTCTTTGGGCCGTGTAAGTCCAAATATGTTTGATGAGGACTGGCTTCGGCTGGTCATCAAGATGGCAACGGGAAGCGGCAAGACAAAGGTAATGAGCCTGCTTCTTGCGTGGTCTTATTTCCATAAACTTTATGAGCCGGAATCGGGGCTTTCCCGCAATTTTCTTTTAATTACACCCAACATCATCGTGCTTGAACGCATCAAGACCGATTTCGACGGGTTGAAGATATTTTATCAGGACCCTATTTTGCCGGATAACGGCTATGAGGGCAGAAACTGGCAAGATGATTTCCAGATAACTCTGCACTTACAGGACGATTTAACAACAATTTCGCCTACTGGAAATATTTTTCTGACCAACATACACCGCGTCTATGAGAGTGATGTCAAGGAAGCATCTTTTAGTGATACTGATGTAACCAATTATTTCTTAGGGAAAAAGCCTGTTTCAAAAACAAATGAATCGTTGGTTGAATTAGGCGACATTGTGCGTGAAATCGATGAGCTTATGGTGATGAATGACGAGGCCCACCATATTCATGATCCGAAAATGGCGTGGTTTAAATCTATTCAGGACATAAATAACAAGTTGAAACAAAAAGGGAAGCAGATTTCTTTGCAGGTAGATTGTACGGCGACGCCGAAACACGATAATGGGTCAATTTTTGTGCAAACGATTTCTGACTACCCGCTTGTTGAAGCGATTCATCAAGGCGTAGTAAAGACCCCTGTGCTTCCCGATCAGGCAAGCCGGGCAAAGTTGCAGGAAAAGCAAAGCGCGTTATTTACCGAGAAGTATGAGGATTATATCAATCTTGGTGTTGAGGAATGGCGCAAGACATCCAAAGAATTGGAGCCAACCGGGAAGAAGGCCATTCTTTTCATCATGACGGACGATACGAAAAACTGCGATGAAGTGCAGGCCTATTTGGAAAAAAATTATTCTGATTTGAGCGGCAAGGTGTTGACGATCCACACAAATAAAAGCGGCGACATATCGGAAAAGGTAACTGGAAAGGCAAAAGAAGAACTGGATCGGTTGCGAAAACAGGCAAACGATATAGATAGTTTGGAAAGCCCCTTTCATGTAATTGTTTCGGTCCTAATGCTTAAAGAGGGCTGGGACGTTAAGAACGTAACAACGATTGTCGGATTAAGGGCTTATGTGGCGACATCGAATATTTTGCCTGAACAAACGCTCGGTCGAGGCTTGAGGCGGATGTTTTTTGGTCGAGAAGATGTGGAGGAATATGTCAGCGTTGTCGGAACGCCAGCATTCATGGATTTCGTCGAATCGATTAAAGCGGAAGGGGTTGAGCTTGAAAAACGGAAAATGGACAGCACCACAAAGGCCATTACCCCAACAGTTATCGAGATTGATCACGACAACCCCAAGAAAGATATTCGCAAACTGGATATCGAACTACCCGTTTTAACGCCGAGGATTCAGAGGGAGTATAAAAATTTGGCAAGTTTGAATGTAGCGGGTTTTCAGCACAGCAAACTCAAGGCGAAAAAATTCAGCGAACAGGAGCAACGAGAAATCGTTTTTAAGCACGTTGTTGAGGAAAAGGTCCACCACACAACCATTTTAGAAAGCAATATTGAGCCAAATTATCAAAGCGTCGTCGGATTCTTCGCTCAGAGCATTATGCGTGAGCTCCGACTTTTCGGATGTTATGACATCTTGTTCGGGAAGGTTAAAGAGTTTATTTGTGCGCATCTATTTGAAATGCAGGTTGATCTTGACGACAAAAATATTTTAAGAAACCTTTCCGAAGTTGAGGCTACGAAAACCATTATCGAAACTTTCAAAAAAGAGATCAACCTGCTGACCGTAAAAGATGTCGGGGATACCGAAATTAAGAATTTCATCAAGGTTAGCAACAGCCGTCCATTTGTCGTCAATGACAGGGCGTATCTTGTGCCCAAGAAAAGTGCGTTTAACAGAATCGTTGGGGACAGCCAATTCGAGCTTGAGTTCGCAGATTTCCTTGAGCGATTGAGCGATGACGAAATTATTTCATTCGCAAAGAACTACTATGAGGTTCACTTCAAGATAGATTACAAAAACGCTGATGGAACCATTGCAAACTACTACCCTGACTTCTTCGTAAAAACAGACGAAAAAACGGTGTATATCGTCGAAACAAAAGGTCGTGAAGACTTGGATGATCCTTGCAAGATTACGCGATTAGCCCAATGGTGTCAGGATGCGAACAGCCGGCAGAAAAAAATCACTTGCAAGATGCTTTACGTGAAGCAGGAAGATTGGGATAAATACAAACCAAAGAATTGGAAAGAGCTTGTGGCTGCCTTTTATAAAAAAATAGCCCATACACTACAACTATAAAATGAAAAAAAAGCAAAAAGTTCCTATAGCCGTAGATTTGTTTTGTGGAGCTGGTGGAATGACCCACGGTTTAATAAAAGCCGGCCTAGGCGTAAACGCCGGAATAGACATTGACCCAACCTGTCGGTATGCTTATGAAAAAAACAATAAAGTTAATTTCCTTGAAAAGGACGTGAGGGCTTTTTCTGGAAAAGAACTGAAAAAATTATACCCTAAGAAATCTATCAAAATTCTCATTGGTTGCGCTCCTTGTCAGCCATTTTCCACGCATACACATAAAATCAAAAACCGCAAAGATGATGAAAAATGGGGCCTTCTCTATTCCTTCTCCGATTTAATCAAACAAGTGAAGCCAGAAATAGTTTCTATGGAAAATGTAGCCCAAATAATAAAGCATGAAGTTTTTGACGATTTTGTCAGACAATTGAAGTCGCTAAAATATCATGTATTTTGGAAATCAGTATATTGTCCGGACTATGGTATTCCGCAAAGTCGACGCCGTTTGGTTTTGCTCGCTTCAAAATTGGGAGAGATTAAACTCATACCGCCAACGCATAAACCTGACAGCTACAAGACGGTCAGGTCAGTGATTGGCCACCTTGAACCTATAAGAGCTGGACAGATTTCAAAGAAAGATTTTTTGCACCGATCCCCACATTTGAGTTCTTTGAATAAAAAAAGAATTCAACAATCCAAGCCTGGTGGCACGTGGTTAGATTGGGATAAAGATTTGAGAGCGCCTTGTCATGCAAAGAAATCAGGCAAAACCTATAGCGCTGTTTATGCTCGCATGGCTTGGGACAAGGTAGGTCCAACGATTACCACGCAATCCTGTTATTTTGGCACGGGCCGATTTGGGCATCCAGCTCAGAACAGAGCTATTTCTTTGCGAGAAAGCGCTCTTCTACAGACATTTCCACAACGATACAAATTTCTCGAACCGAAAACGATATTTTCTTATAAAAAAATCGGCGTTCATATCGGCAATGCAGTGCCGGTTCGTTTGGGCGAAATCGTAGGAAGAACAATCAAGAGGCATATCGAAGAATATGAAAAATAAAGATCAATATCTGTTTCAAATCTCTCTGAGTGTTTTGAATCATTTAGGAAGAAATCTTTATAGAAGTTTTGCGACGGTCCTTGGGGAGGCGATTTCCAACGCTTGGGATGCCGATGCGAAGAATGTATGGATTTTTATCGACAAAAAGAAAAATAGTTTTGTCATCAAAGATGATGGAACGGGCATGACGGGCGTCGACTTTCAGAATAAATTTTTGAAAATAGGGTATTCGAAAAGAAGAGAAGGGAAAACAACTTCTCCTGGAGGAAGGCCATATATTGGCAGAAAAGGAATCGGAAAGTTGGCATTATTATCCTGCGCGGATAAAATCACAGTTTTGTCAAAAACCAAGAATGAAAATTATATAGGGGGCGTTATCGACAACTCAGGACTCGATAAGGCCATAACCAATGATTTAACCCCGGAAGACTACCCATTGGGCCCGTTAAAGGTGAGTTTGTTCGGTAAGTACACAAGTAACCATAAGCAGGGCACGATAATTCAGTTTTGGAATATCAAGGATGGAATAAAAAGCAGTTTGGATTATTTAAGGAAAACGGTCGCTTTATATTTCAGATTTTCTTTGATAGACGACTCATTCAATATTTTCTTGGATGGTCAGAAGATTAGCTATGATGATCTTGCGGACCTCGCTGAGAAAACCGAATTCTTATGGAAAATAAACAAGCTCGACGATCCGTTCATCCAGAAGAAACTTAAAAATCCGAAAGAAAAAAAAGTACTTAAAATAAAGGGCGACATCCAAGGTTTTATAGCTTCTGTGGGCAAGCCAAGAGACCTCAAAATAGCCACAACGGAAGAAAGAGTGAGCGTGGATCTTTTTGTGAATGGCCGGTTGAGAGAAAAAGATATCCTTAAGCATATGCCAACCGCCAGGGTTGCGGAAAGCTACTTATACGGACAGATTCACTTCAATGGCCTAGACGATAAAGTGGATAGATTTACCAGCAGCCGAGAAAGCATTGTTGCGGATGACCCAAAATATAAAAAGTTTTTGGATGATTTTAGAAAAAAAGTGATTGGCGTTGTTCTGGAAGATTGGGATACATGGAGAATCAAAAACCGAGAAGATGGCGATTCTGAAAACGAAAATATCCCTAAAAAGGAAAGAAAATCCAGGGAGTTATTCAATGCCGTTTCGGACGAATATGTCTTTCCGAAGGGGTCAACAAATAATAAAAAAATTGACGGATGGATCAATGATCTTGGCAACGATGCGCAATATAATTTTAGTTCCTATGCCGATTGCTTCATTTCCGAAAATCTAATTCGAAAATATATTGATGAAAAGAAGGTCGCCTTGTCCAATGAAGCAAAACAAGAAGTCGAAGACATGAAGAAAAGAGAATCGGAGAACAAAGGTAAGGGAAACATAAGTATAGAAATAAGAAAAGCGAATTTGGATTTAAGTTACATATCAATGGATGGTCTTGCCAATTTGGTCGACAAGAAAGACCCCAATAAAGAAGCTTGTCTTTCGAGAGATGCAAAGGAATACAAGCCGGTGCGAGACGCCTTAATGCATACGGCTCGTTTGTCAGACAAAGCAAAGCTCAAATTGAGCTCGGTCTATGAAAATATCAAAGGAAGAATCATAAAGCTATTGTCTTGATCTTTATGCGTAGAACCAAGAAGCAAATTGTTTCCTACAAAATGTCGCGCGTTAAGGCGAAAGGAACTAGCCTTGAAAAGCTATTCGCTAAGGCGCTACACATTGCCGGATTGCGAGGATACAGAAAAAATTTCAGAGGAATTGTGGGGACCCCAGATTTTTGTTGGAAGAACAAGAAAGTGGCTGTTTTCTGCGATTCTGCGTTCTGGCATGGGTACAATTGGCGTGTCGAAAAGAAAAAAATTAAAGTGCGAAAAGCCTTTTGGTTTGAAAAAATCGAAGCAAATATAGCCAGGGATCAAAGAGTTACAAAAAAGTTGCGAGATGAAAACTGGATGGTTTTTCGATACTGGGATTTCCAAATAAAAAAAGACGCGATCGCTTGCGCACAAAAAATTGCTAGAGCACTAGTCAGATCATAAACTAGCTTGATCGGACACCGAAAAAAGTTTACTTGGACTTAAGCCGGCCGGATTTTAGACGGAAAAACGTGGAATGAAATGCCTGAAGTTGCAACGGTGTAAGTTTATGCAAGGCCTATCAGGAGACTTAGGAGAGACCGTATGCCATACAAACTAGATTTTCAACAAACGCATGAATTATTGACGCAGCCAGAATCTGGCATGGGTTACCAGATCGTTGAGACTGTGATGAGAGACGCCGCCGCCTTAAAAGGCGTTATATTGAACGCCGAAGTTTTTATTCCATTCGACAAAATGCAGAAAATTATGGGGCGACAATATCTTTCATTTGCGACAATCTTGATGGAGGCAGAACAACCCGGCTATATTCGAAAAATAAAAGTAATATCCAAAGAGATCGAACTTAGGGAGAGCAACAAATTCTTTACCAAATCTACAGCGGCTTTGAAGGCGGATATTACGCTAAGCAGCAAAGGTGAAGTCTTTAAACGGTTTTCGGATTATAAAAACGATAAACGCGTAACTGAATCAGGAGGTTTGTTGCCAGGGAGTTTTGCCACTACTGAGGAAGATGCTTGCAATGCGACAACAGGAAGCCAAGCTGTAAATCGGTATGCAATGCCGAGTGATGAGCCGGCTATTTATGTCTTCACCATTAAGCCGCCGGAAAAAACAGAGCTTCGAAGAGGAGTGGTTGAACCGGCCTACGGTAAACCAGGCGGTGGTATCGAAGTAATATTTGTAAATGGATCTTCGGAAAAAACTGTGACCGGGCCAGATACAATTCCTGCAAAATGAAACTTAAGCTGAATGAAAGTTGGACAAAAAAATTGCTAAAATTTCCCGAGGCTGGTATGGGTTATCAGAGAGTTGATGTTGTATTGAAATCCGGAGAAATTATTAAAGATATCGTGGTTCTTAATGCTGAAGACATTACGCTTCCCGATAAGTATTTAGGACTCAAGCTAGAAGATATTTCGGATTTGCGCGTTAAGGTTTGATCATCAAATTATAGTGGCCCCGGAAAACTGGACCAAAAAGCGGCCTGAAGTTAGATATAATCAGGCCCACTAAACGGAGGTCCAAATGCGTAAAAAATTCCCGGATGATTTCAAGGCTAAAGTGGCTCTGGCTGCTCTGAAGGGCGACAAGACGATCGCGGAGCTTGTCGCTGAGTATGACGTCCATGCGTCACAGATCAATACCTGGAAGGCTGTGGCAAAGGAGCGTCTGGCCGAAATTTTCTCAAGCCCCTCTGGCGGAGCTGAGAAGAACAAAGAGCAGAAAGAGCTTATCGAGGAGCTTTATAAAAACGTGGGCCAGATGCAGGTTGAAAACGCCTGGCTTAAAAAAAAATTAAACATTTGAGTCTGGAAGAGAGGCGTGCTTTGATCGAGCAAGAGGAATCATCTCCGGTGAGCGTTAGGCGTCAGTGCGAGTTGTTGTTTGTAAGCCGCTCCGGCTATTACTATGACCCAATGCCCGTAAGTCCCGAAGATCAGGCGGTCATGAATCTGATTGACGAGATTTACACAAAGTGGCCGTTTTACGGAGCGCGCAGAATGTCGTGGGAGCTTAAAAGCCGTGGGTTTTTTGTGGGCCGCAAGCGAGCAGGTCGATTGATGCGTCTGATGGGCTTAGAGGCCCTATTCCCCAAGAGAAACACCTCAAAGCCGCATCCGGGGCATCCCGTGTATCCATACCTACTGCGAGGATTAAATATCAATCGCACTAATCAGGTCTGGAGTATGGACATCACGTACATCCGGCTCCGGCAAGGATTCGTGTACCTTGCCGCCGTGATCGATTGGAAGAGTCGGTATGTTCTCTCTTGGAAGCTTTCCAACACGCTGAACAGTGACTTCTGCGTGGAAGCCTTGAAGGAAGCTCTCGAATACGGGACGCCGGAGATTTTCAACACCGATCAGGGCAGTCAATTCACGTGCGATGATTTTGTACGAGTTTTGAAAGATCGTGGCATTCAGATCAGCATGGATGGCCGTGGCCGGGCTTTGGACAACATTTTCGTGGAACGACTCTGGCGCAGTGTCAAATACGAGAATGTTTATTTGAAAGGCTACGAAACAATTCCGGACGCAGAGGCAGGGCTCAAAGAATACTTCGACTTTTACAACTTGCAGCGGCACCATCAGTCGCTGAATTACAAAACTCCGTGGCTGATCTACTCGGGGCTGGAGGTGGCCCAGAACCCCAACCCGGTGGCATAAAAAACTCTATCTAAAACTGATACAAAAAACGGTCTAGACAACCGGGGCCACTATATTGACGTGAGACCAAAAGATATGGTAGAGTTTCCTACATGAAACGAATCTTGATCGGATTGATCGCGTTTGTGGCTTTGGCAGGCATGTTGAACTGCGTTGTGCTTGAGCCCGCGCATGCTTATAACGAAGATAAGGTTGTTTCAGACACATCTGACGATTCAGAGTGTTGCTTTTTCTGCTGTTCGGTACATTATCAATGGCTGCCTTCCACGCCGAGTCTTAAAGTATTGACCCGTTTGTTTGCGATGCTGTTTATTCCTTCTGCTTTCAGCTTTTCCCCTGATCCGCCCACCGGATCAATTTTCCATCCGCCTCAAGTCCTCTAATTCACAGACGCCATCCGTCTGTCCGTTCGTGATTTTCAATAGGTTCCATTCCATTTCTTGATATTGATCAACCGCTGAGTTTTGTTAACTAAAAAGAGTGTTTATGAAAAACCGTTTCACGGCAGGTTTTCTGTTGATGACAAGCGCGGTGACTGCATGCCTCCTGGTGACCCGGGCGGGGGAGTCGTTCGGGCTTGAATCCAGGGATGCCGGCATTTCGTTTGAGGTGTTACTGGACGAAGTGCTTGAAAATAATCCGGAGCTCCAATTCTACAAAGCGGAGATTTTGGCGGCCCAGGGATTGCGTGAGACGGCCGGGCTTTGGAATAATCCCGAATTGAGCGGTTCGATCGGTCATAAGAGTGTCCGGAGCACTTCTGAAGCGGGTGGCACTTCTACGGCCGGTGGCGCCGCGAGTGAGATTGCCGTGACGCAGTCGCTGGAATGGCCGGGGCGGATTCATTTGCGCAAGGCGATTGCCGAGCGCGATATTGAACTCGCTGAGCTTAGTCTTGAGCAGTTTCGCGGGCATCTTAAGGCGCGTGTGAAAATGGCCGCTTATGCACTGAGTGCCGCGCAGGAGAAAACTGAGGCGACGCAAGAAGTGGCTGAGCATTTCCGGGCTTTGCATGAGGTCTTGATTCAGCGCGATCAGGCCGGATTAGCGCCTTTACTGGAAGCGCGTGTGATTGAGGCGCTTGAGCTGAATATGCAGCGCAAGGCGAGTCAGGCCGCACTTGAGGCCAAGGCGGCGCTCTATGATTTGAATCAATTGCGCGGGGCAGGGCCTGATGACACGCTGAAGCTTGTCCGGACGAATTTGACGTTTCGGCCTATCGAAATGGACAAAAACGAGCTTGTAAAACTCGCTGTTTCTAACGATTTTAAAGTTCGCTTGCGCGCGCTTGAACTGGAGCGGCAAGGCTATCAAGTGAAGCTGGCCAAAAATGAAAGATTCCCGGCCATTACGGCAGGTCCGGCCATTGCGATGGAGCGGGCCGGCGACCGGGAGCGCATCATCGGTGCGGTTATATCCCTGCCGCTGCCGTTATGGAATCGCAATCAGGGTAAGATCACGACGGCCAAGGCGCAGCAAAGCCAGGCGGAAACTTCTTTTGAGGTGGCAGAGCGTGATGCGGAGCGGCGTGTGATGCAAGCGATTACGACTTATGAAACCAAGTTCAAAGAAATGGCCCATTGGCGGCCGGACTCTATCAAGCACTTTAAAGAGGCGGCGGAGTTGGCGGATCGCCATTATCGTTTGGGGGCCGTGCCTGTATCGACTTACATCGAGCTTCAAACTCAGTATCTGGAAACGCTATCGGGTTTGCAGGAAACAAGGAAGGAAGCGCTTGAAACGGCGGTTGAATTGGAGCTCATGGCGGGCGTTGATCTATCACTTACGGAAACGAACCTAGGTGATGCACAATGAAATTAACTCTTTCGATCTTATGGATTTCTTTTTTGATTACAATCACCATGCTTCCGATGGGTTGTGGCAGCAAAGATGGTGATCATGGTAAGGAAAAAGCCGAAAGTGAGCATGGTGAAGAAGAATCACCCTCCGGTGCATCCTTCAAGGCCGGTAAAGGAATAACTCTAAAAGCGGAGACAAGTAAAATCCTTGGACTGACGATTGCGGATGTGACCGAAGAGGTGCTGCCGGAGGTCATTGGGCTGAATGTTCAGATTTTTGCCGAAGCGCATCGCTTGACGGAACTCAATATCGATCATGCCGGCTGCCAATTTCACGGTTCGGGTTTTATTTCCGCGGATCAGGCGGTGTTGGTGAAGCCCGGGCAGGCCGTTAAATTTCAAACTTCCCGCGGAGAAATCCTGGGCGGATTCGTGGCGGCGGTTCAGGAACCGCTGGCACATGGAGAAATCGAAATTATCGTGGGCGTGACCACCGCGGGCAGCCAGCTCAAAGACGGTGAATTTGTGAGTGCAGCGATCTGGGTGCCGCGCAGTGCGCCGATCACCGTCATCCCGCGCTCGGCGCTTTTACGCTCGATTATGGGCACTTATGTTTATACGCTGAACGGAGACGCTTACTATCGTACCGCGGTGAAGGTGGGCGGCGCTACGGATGATAAAGTCGAAATCACAGATGGGTTATACGCGGGGGATCAAGTGGTTGCGAAACCGGTAGAAACTCTCTGGCTTATCGAACTTCGCGCAACGAAAGGAGGCGGGCACTCCCACTAATTATGCTCAACCGTATTCTTGAATTTGCAGTTCGCCAACGGTTATTTGTAGTCATGGCCACGCTGGGCCTTATTGCAATCGGGATCTGGTCGGTCATGCGCTTGCCGATTGACGCGGTGCCGGACATTACCAATATCCAGGTTCAGGTGAATACTATGGTGCCCGCTCTGGCGCCAGAAGAAATTGAGAAACTTGTCACTTTTCCCATTGAAAATGAAATGGCCGGAATTCCGGGTTTAACGGAATTACGGTCGCTTTCCAAGTTCGGGCTGTCACAGGTCACGCTGGTTTTTAAAGAAGGCACGGACATTTACCGCTCAAGGCAGCTGGTGAGCGAAAGACTGCAGGTCGTGATGGAGGAGATCCCGCCCGGCCTTACGCCAAAGCTTGCGCCTATCAGTACGGGGCTCGGAGAGATTTTTTATTATGTGGTCGAGTATGCTCCGGATGCGCCGGGTAAACCGGCGACACGTGAGGCGCAGCTTATGGAACTTAAGCTGATTCACGATTTTTTGATCAAGCCGCGCCTGCGTGCAACGCCCGGTATCGCTGAGGTGAACGCCTCGGGGGGCTACGAGAAACAAATTGTGATTCAGGCGGACCCCGATAAATTAAAAAGCGTGGGCATGGCCTTCAGCGAAATTGCGGCGGCGATCGGGGAAAATGTGGAGAATGCCGGCGGCAGTGTGATTCAGGTCGGCGGCGAGCAGGTGGCGGTGCGTGCGGCGGGGCGGGTGCGGTCTCTGGCAGAGATCCAGGAGCTGCCGCTCAAGTTTGGTTCCCGGGCGACTCCGCTGCGTGTGAAAGATGTCGCCGATGTTGTGATCGGAAAGGCCGTGCGAAACGGCGCGAGCACTTACAACGGCGAAGAATGCGTGCTTGGTTCGGCCCTGATGCTGGCGGGTGAGAACAGCCGGCTTGTTGCCAAAGCCGTTTCTGAAAAATTAAAGGAGTTAGAAGCCAAACTGCCGGAAGGCGTGAAGATTATCGCAGTTTACGACCGCACGAAGCTCGTGGACCGTACGATTCATACGGTGGAATCAAGTTTGTTTGAGGGAGCGGTTCTAGTGATCGTGGTGCTCCTCGTAATGCTGGGCAATGGGCGGGCCGCCTTTATTGTTGCGCTCGCGATTCCTCTTTCCATGCTGTTTGCGATTACGGGAATGGTACAGGGCCGGGTTTCCGGCAATCTGATGAGCTTGGGAGCGATTGATTTCGGGCTGATCGTCGACGGGGCTGTCGTCATGGTCGAAAATATGATCCGTCACATCGCCGAAAAACAGCAGCAGTTGAAACGGCGGCTCACAACCGGGGAGCGTGCCGATGAAATTTTGCGTTCCGCAAAAGAAGTGGCCAGCCCCATGTTTTTCGGAGTGCTCATCATCATTGTGGTTTATTTTCCGATTCTGGCACTGACCGGCATTGAGGGGAAAATGTTCGGACCGATGGCCGTTACGGTGATTTTAGCGCTGGTGGGAGCCTTGATTCTCGCGCTGACGCTGATGCCCGCCCTTTGTACTTATTTACTGAGCGGTGATATTCAGGAAAAAGATTCCTGGCTCGTCAGTGTTGCGAAGAAATGGTACG